>Ga0306920_100013075_pt1 | contig 11289 bp, 9 predicted proteins | sample flu12Cox44000170_FD_204666 | JGI IMG/M metagenome (GOLD analysis project Ga0306920, IMG submission 204666) | Lab enrichment of tropical soil microbial communities from Luquillo Experimental Forest, Puerto Rico - flux4day.12C.oxic.44.000.170 (v2)... | ecosystem: Environmental > Terrestrial >...
AATATGTTGTCCGAACAAATCAAATGAAGGTTTGGTTCCGGTTTTTGTATATCCGTCCGGAGGGATCCTGCGAAGTAGCGACGTTATTTCTCGGCCCGTGGGAATCCCGTTTTTGTGAATGAACGCGACGGTGACCGGTTCGGCGCAGTTTGGGTTTACCTTACCGTTGCTCATCACTTCGAGGCTGTCGATGGTGAGCGCGGCGCACCAATGCGCCAGATCGCAGCCGATTTGCGAAATGTAGGGGGGAAAGCCTGGAGGATAAAACTGCAGCTCGAGGAGCGCAGACCCGGCAGTGCTGGGGGTGTTCTGATCGCTGTCTGGAATACAAGCGCCTTTGGGATAAGATTTGGGATCGTAGAGTGTCATCGACAGCTGGAAAGTGATGAGGTTCTCAAAAGACTGTGTCGCCGGCAGCGGCCGCTCGCGCGGCAATGTGAACTCCCACTGGCCATTATTGCCGGAGCGCGATGCGGTCGAGATGAAGCCGATACCCGGCTCGTCATGGCCGACACAATGACCGTTGTCATAGCCGCGCTCGTCGTAGGCGCCGCGAAAATCGGCGCAAACTTGCTGCAGCTTGAGCGATTGCCGGATTTGGCTATAGCCATTGTAATCCATATTGCCGGCGGGCGCGAACGACTGAGCCCATGCGGCTGGAGAGGACATCGACAGAACAAATACCGCCCCAGCCAGAACCGCCAGGCGACAACGTAGCATCTGCGCCCTATCCCTTGGTTTAGGTTTTACAGAAGGCGGGCGCACGGCCCCAAATTTGGAGATCGGACACGCCCCCGATCCGACTACTGCAATCAGTCGCGTCAGCAGAGCGTCCTCGCCGATTTCGGGCCAGCTAGCCATTAGCGGCGGCGACCGTCAGGTCATGGCCGGCGGCGGCGATGGGTTTCTGTGGGTCGAGCTTTAATGACGAAAACCCGCCAAATGCGTCGTCTTCTGCACCTCACCCTCTCGCCGGTATAGGCCCTCCCTCTCCCGCTGTCGGACGCGCCTCAGCGTCCGACGGCGTAGCCTTGCATACCGCGCGGGTTGGCCGCCGCCTTGAGCACGGTGCCTTCCGGGGTCGTCTCGCGGGCGCAGCCGGATAGGCGGCCTTCCGACCACGGTTCGCCGACCCGCAGGCGATGGCCGCGCCGCGCCAGCGCCGCACGCGTCGCTTCCGGGAAGCGGGCCTCCAGCGCAACAAGACCGGGATGTGCTGCGCGCGGATAGAATGAGCTGGGCATGTGCTCGTTGTGAAACGCCGGGCAGTCGATCGCCTCCTGCAGATTCATGCCCTGATGGACGTGGTGCAGGAACATTAATAGCGACCATTGGTCCTGCTGGTCGCCGCCGGGTGTGCCGAAAGCGAGGTAGGGCTCGCCGTCGTTAAACGCCATCGACGGCGACAAGGTGCTGCGCGGGCGCTTGCCGGGCTCCAGGCTCGCCGGCAACCCCTCTTCCAACCAGAACATCTGCATGCGCGAGCCGAGGCAAACCCCGAGCTCTGGGATCACCGGCGAGCTCTGCAGCCAGCCGCCGCTCGGTGTCGCCGAAACCATGTTGCCCCAGCGATCGACGACGTCGACGTGGCAGGTATCGCCGGCGACAACCCCGAGAGCGCTGGTCACCGGCTCGCCAATGGTCGGCTCGCCGATCCCGGTGCCAGCGATAACCGCCTCGCGCCCGCCGACCAGCACGCGCGGAGTGCGCCCTTCCGGACGGCCGGGCCGCAATTCGAGCGAGGCCTCGTTTCCGACTAGTCGGCGCCGCGCATCATTGTACGCGGCGCCGAGCAACGTGCCCATCGGCACATCGACAAAGCTGGGGTCGCCATACCAGGCTTCGCGATCGGCAAAAGCGAGCTTGGCGCATTCGACGACGACATGGACAAAATCGGGACCCAGAGGATCGAGATCGTCGAGGTCGAACCCCTGCAGCAATGCCAGTTGCTGCAGCAACACGGGTCCCTGGCTCCACGGCCCGCCTTTGGCCACGGTGTAGCCACGATAGTCAAAGGTGACCGGCGCCTCGACCGGCGCCTCCCAACGCGCCAGATCATCGCCGGTCAACAGACCGCGATGGCGCCGCCCCGAGGAATCGAGCACCTCCTCACGCCGGCAGAAATGATCGATGGCCTCGGCGACAAAGCCGCCATACCAAGTCTGGCGGGCGCGCTCTATCTGGTGCTCGCGCGTGCCGTCCCCAGCTTCTTCGACGACGCGGCGGTACATGGCCGCCAGCACCGGGTTGCGGAACAACCGCCCAGGTACCGGAGGCGCGCCATACGGCAGATAGACTGCGGCTGAGCTCGGCCACTCGCGGCGGAACATATCGGCAACGACGCCGATCGTCTCGCTGATGCGGCGCGCCATCGGGTAGCCGTTATCGGCATAGCCGATCGCCGGCCTGAGGATCTCGGCGAGCGGCATCGTCCCGTAGTCGCGCAACAGCCGCATCCAGGCGCCGAACGCGGCCGGCACCGCCGCGGCGAGCAGCCCGGTGCCGGGGATCAGATCGAGCCCGAGCTCGTGGAACTTGGCGATCGTCGCAGCCTGCGGTGCCACACCCTGACCGCAGATCATGTCGCAGCGATGGTTCGCCTCGCTCCACACCAGCATTGGCGCTTCGCCCAGCGGGCCGTTCGTGCTCGGCTCGACCACCTGCAATGTAAAGCCGGCAGCGGCCGCCGCATCGAACGCGTTGCCGCCCTTTTCGAGCACGCTCATGCCGACGGCGGAGGCGAGCCAATGGGTCGACGCGACTACGCCAAAGGTGCCGCGGATCTCGGGACGGGTGGTAAAGCCGGCCATTTCTTGTTCCCCAATCGTCACACTATTGTGACCCGAAGTTAGACGGTGTCGGTCGGTTAGGGAAAGCCCAGCTTGTGGCATCCGCCGTGGACCGACCTATTTATGTTAGCTGCGGCAACCGCTCTCAAGCGTGTCGCGCCAATGTGTTGCCCGATGGGGGACGAGACGAGCATGCCCTTGGACATTCCGCCCGATACTACGACGACCGGCGAAGAGTTCTTCCGTACCGAAGGGGTCTATACTGGCTTGGGTGCGCCGATACCGGGCGGCAGGATCGACCGCTGGATTCTCAGCGAAGGACCGCATATCGAAAGCCATGTCGAGCTCTTTGACGAGCTGTGTTGGCGCCTGCTTGGCGAGGATTTGCCGTTGTGGCGCGCCACCCTTTATGCCGGCACGTTGCATCCGCTGATCCGCGGCATCGGTGCGCGGTGGCTGCGTGATCTGAGGGTCGTCGAGGATTTTCGCATCCTCCACGGTTCGGGAGCCACCGACGAGTATCTGCGGAGCCCGATCCGCGCAACCATAGAACGTGGGACGCCGTTCCGCCGCCGCCTGGACGCGGAGATCCCGGAATATCCGCTGCTCGAGAAGCTCAGAAAGGCGGGGGCCACCGATTATTTTGCGCTGGCGTTGAACCGCCCCCTCAACGGATATCCGGTGGTGACCTGGGCGACCGATCGGCCGCGCGGGTTCAGCGACGCCGATATCGCGGCGCTCGAAGAGATCAACCCCGCTCTTGCCGCGGTCGTAGAGACCCGAGTGGTTCGTCGCATCAGCACCAATCTGCTCGATACCTATTTCGGGCCCCAGGCTGGGCGGCGCATTCTCGCCGGGCAGATCCGCCAAGGCGAGGGCGAACGCCTGCGCGCGGTGGTCATGATGACCGATTTGCGCGATTTCACCGGACTGTCCGACCGCCTGTCGGGCGACGAAGTGATCACGCTGCTCGACGACTATTTCGACGCACTCGCCACGCCGATCCAGGAACGCACGGGCGAGGTCCTCAAATTCATGGGCGACGGAATGCTGGCGATCTTCCCGGCCGAGGATGACGATGATTTCTCGACGTCGAGCGTACGTGCCCTCGAAGCGGCCACCGAGGGGCTCGAGCGCCTCGATGCGGTCAACAAGGTGCGGCGCGCGGCCGGCCGCAGCGAGCTGAGAACCGGCATCGGCTTGCATCTCGGCGAGGTAATCTTTGGCAATGTGGGCGCGCCCGGCCGGCTCGACTTCACGGTGATCGGGCCTGCCGTCAACCTCGCCTCGCGGATCGAAGGGCTCACCAAGCGGCTCCTTCGACCGATGCTGTTTTCGAGCGCCTTTGCCCGGATCTGCCCGCGCCCGCTGGTCTCGCTCGGCTTTCAGCCGGTCCGCGGGCTCGACGAGCCCGAAGAGGTCTTCGGGCTGCCCGAGTAAGCCGCCTGGCCTTAACAAAACCAGCCGGCATCCTTGCGCTTTGGGGCGCCGGTTTGCTTATCCTCAGCGATAACTCAAAGGGGGATAGAAATGCCCGACAACGCATGGACCAGACCGACGGTTTCTGCCGCGCCAGCACGCCCTCCGTTGCTCGCGCCGCCACATCCCGCCGCTCCGTTAGTGCCGCCCGCGCATGTGGTCGATCTGATGACCGACGCCGGATCGGCGGTGTTCGGCGCGCGATGGCGGGGCAAGGAGGCAAAGATCGTCGAGTGCCCGGCGCTGAGCGACGCAATGCCCGAATTCAAGACCACCTATGACATCGAGCCGCGTGCTGGGGAGAGGGGGTTTGACGATTCCGACTGGCCGGTGGTCGCTGCCACCGATCTCGGCGCCAAGCGAGGGGGCGGCCTGGTATCGTTCTTCTGGTTTCGCACGATCCTGACGGTGCCGGCGGAAGCCGCGGGCTTCGAGACCTCCGGCGCGATGGCGGTGCTGCGGGTCAATGTCGACGACTATGCGGAAGTCTGGGTCAACGGTGAGTTGCCGCGCGCCGCCGGTCGGACCAGCCCGGGGACGATCCAGGGTTTCAACATGCCCCATCGCCTGGTGCTCGCCAATCCCGTCGCTTTAGGCGACAAATTTGAGATCGCTGTCTTCGCGATCAACGGGCCGATTTCGGCCTCCCCGGCAAATTTCCTGTGGTTTCGCGAGGCCAAGATCGAGTTCTTTCGCTGACTGCGTGGGCGGGACGGATCGCTGTCCATCATCCGCTAAAAGTAACAAGCGGCCCAAAAGCGGAAGCACGCCAAGAAGCTATTGCGGCGCCGCGTCGTGCACCCGCAGGCGGGCATCGAACTCGTCGGCCACTCGCGCGTCGTTGTCGAGCAGGGCCACGGCGTCGACAGTCGCAAACTCGATCGCACCCATCGCCGCAAAAGCCTCTTGCACGCGCGGCCCCCACAAGCCGATATCCCGCACCGTCGGCACGATGCGGCTGAAGATGCGGCTGCGGAACTGGTTCATCGAATCCGACTGATCGACGAGCCGCACGCACTCCTCGGTCGGCAGGCCGAGCCGCTGCCAAACCTCGAGCTGGTTGAAGCGGTCGCGCATGTGCCAACAGGCGGCGACAACGAACTCTTCGCGTTCGCCGCGCTCGGCATCGCTCAGCTGCGGATAATAGTCGCGCAGGGCAATCCGGCCGAAGGCGACATGCCGTGCCTCGTCCTGCATGACATAAGCGTTGACCGCTGCGGCGAGCGGGTTCTTTGACTGGTCGCGAATGCGTTGAAACGCCGCGAGCGCCAAGCCCTCGATCAAGATCTGCATGGTCAGATAGGTCATGTCCCAGCGGCGGTCGCTGAGTCCCTGCTCGAGCAATGATTTGAGACCATGGGTAATCGGGTAGGCGAGCTCGAATTTCTCGTGCAGCAACCGCGAATACGCCTCGACATGCCGCGCCTCGTCCATGACCTGGGTCGCCGCATAAAATTTGGAGTCGAGGTCCGGCACGGTCTGCACGATCTTGGAGGTGGCGATCAAGGCACCCTGCTCGCCGTGCATAAACTGCGAGATCTGTGAGGCCTGCAAGTGATGGCGCGCCTCGCGCCGTTCCTTGTCGGTCATCCGGTTCCAAACGTCGGTGCCAAAGATCGGAATGACCCGGTCGTCGAGCATCATCGGGTTCTCGGGGTCGAGATCGAGCGACCAGTCGATCCGTTCCGCGGCGTCCCATTGCTGTTTTTTGCCCTTGTCGTAGAGCTGCAGCAACGCCGCGCGCGAATCGTCGTATTCCCAAGTGAAGCAGGTCTCGCTCTGACCGTCGAACTTCCAGTTTGTCTGCTCGACCGGCAGCGTATAGCGATACATCGTCGACATCGCGCACCTCTCCCGAGAACTGCCAGCTCAATATGCCGCCGCGAGCCATGCTTTCAAGGCGTCCCTGGCATCGCGCAGAAGTGATCGTTCGCCACATATCTTGCCTGCTATCATAGGAGCACGCCGGTCAACCGGGCTAACATTCGCGTTATGCTGTTCAATTCGCCGATCTTCTTGTTCGCCTTTCTGCCGGCGACCGTGGGCCTCTACGTTGTGCTGCGCCATTTCGCCGGCCCGCGCGCCGTGTTGGGGCTGCTGCTCGCAGCCTCGCTCTTCTTCTATGCTTGGTGGAACCCGGTCTACCTGCCGTTGCTCGGCGGCATCGCGGTATTCAATTTTGTCATCGCCCGTTGGATTACGGCCCAGCGCCTGGCCGGCCGGCCCGTGTGGGTCCGCCTGCTGCTGATCTTCGGGATCGCCGTCGATCTCGGGGTGCTCGGCTATTTTAAATACACCGATTTCCTGATCGACACCGCCAATACATTATTGCATACCGATTTTCTCCTCCAGAACATCCTGCTGCCGCTGGGAATTTCTTTCTTTACCTTCCAGAAGATCGCATATCTCGTCGATTCCAGCCGCGGCCGGGTCGCCGAGCACGACTTCCTGGAATATTGCTTTTTCGTGATGTTCTTTCCGCAGCTCCTGTCCGGGCCGATCACCCACCACAGCGAGATTTTCTCGCAGATCAAGGGCCCTTGGGCGTTTGCGATCAGGCCGAGCAATATCATGCTCGGGCTGACGATCTTCGTGATCGGGCTATTCAAGAAGGTCGTTCTCGCCGACCACTTTGCGCCTATTGTATCGAGCGTCTATGATGCCGCCGCTGCCGGCCAGACGCTCGACTTCTTCACCGCCTGGCAGGGTGCGATCGCCTTCAAGCTCCAGCTCTATTTTGACTTCTCGGGGTATTCCGAGATGGCGCTCGGCGCCGCGCGCCTGTTCGGCATCCAATTGCCGCTCAACTTCAACTCACCCTTGCGGGCGCTCAACGTTGTCGATTACTGGCGGCGCTGGCATATGACCCTGTCGCGCTGGTTGCGCGACTACATCTATATTCCGCTGGGTGGCAGCCGCTGCAGCACCCGGCGTCTTTATTTCAACCTGATGGTGACGATGGCGCTGTCCGGTCTCTGGCACGGCGCCGCCTGGCATTTTGTCTTTTGGGGCTCCTTGCAGGGCGGCGCCATGGTCATGAACCATGCCTGGCGCAGCGTCTGGCGCCCGATTAACGCCTGGTGGTCAAACACCGTGGCTCGACTCGTAACGTTCTTTGGCTTGACTATAATTCTGGTGACCCACCGGGCGCCGTCGATGGATGTCGCTACGCGAATTTTTCACGGCATGGTCAATCTGCCCCATTCATGGCGTGACTCCTTTGGCTCCCTAGCTGATGAGATGGGGTGGCTAGGAGTCCATTTCGATGGACCGCCGGTCTCGGCCGATCAGCGGGCTCTCGTGCTGTGGCTGATCGTTTGGCTCGCAGCCGTCTGGTACCTGCCGAATACGCAACAGATGCTGGCCCGCTGGCATCCCGCCTTCAATTACGGGGTGGCCGAACGGGAACGCGATCCGCCGTTGCTCGAGCGGACGCCATCGGTGATGCGGCTCTTACCCTGGCGCCTGGAATGGCGTCCGAGTGCCGCCGCCGCAGTATTCGTTGGCCTCCTCGCCGCTCTTGCCTTCCTCAACCTCCATCACGTCAGCGAATTTCTTTATTTCAAGTATTGAGCCAGCGACAAAAGTAAGCGATTGGAGGTCAACCGATCGGCACGCGCCGCTTCGCCAGCTCGGCTTCATTGACACGCAGACCAAGCCCCGGTTCGGCCGGCAGATGGAACAGGCCATCGACGGGTTTCGAGGGATTGTCGAATACGCCGTGCTGGCGCGAGGACGGATCGTTGAGCTCGCAGGGTTTGGTGGCGTGCAATTGACTCGCCGCCAAATGCAGATTCGCCATATGGCCGATCGTAGGCTGCGTCTGATGGGGGACGAGCTCGACGCCATGGGCATGCGCCAGTGCCGCGCAGCGCATCAGACCGGTGATGCCGCCCATCTTGACGATGTCGGGCTGCACCATGCGGACCCCGGCCGCGATCAGATCCGCCAAACCGGCAAGTGTGTAGGTTTGCTCGCCGGCCGACACGGTGATGTCGAGCTTGCGCGCCACTTCACCCATCGCCTTTAGATGGTAGTGCTGCACCGGTTCCTCGAACCACCAATAGCCGAGCTCCTCCAGAACCCGCCCGACGCGGATCGCACCACCGACCGAGTAGCCGTTATTGGCATCGAAGGCGAGCGGGAGCTGGTCCCCCACGAGCTTTCTCACCGCGCGCGCCTTGGCAATGTCGCCGGGGATGTCGATGTCGGGCTTGGTGCGGTCGTTGTCGAAGCGGATCTTCACCGCCGCGGGCTGGTCTTTGAGCCGGCTTTCGACGATCCGCAGCACCTCGTCGACACTCCGCTCGCCATTGCCGCCGATCGATGCGTAGAACGGCAGCTCGGTGCGCCAGGCGCCGCCCAATAGCTTGTAGATCGGCTGACTGAGAAACTTCCCTTTCAAATCCCAGAGCGCAATATCGAGCGCCGCGAGCGCACCGGTCAGCGCACCCTCGGGCCCGAGCTTGGCGAAGGTGTGCACCAGCGTGTCGAGCAGCACCGCGTGATCGAGCGGGTCGTTGCCGATCAACGCCGGCGCCAGGTTGTGGACAATCATCCCGAGCGAGGCGAGGCCACCCTGCATTGGCGAAGCTTCGCCGATCCCAAATGAACCGTCATCGCAGTAGATCCTGACCCAGGCACTGCGCTGCTCCGGCTTGTCGCCCGGCGTCCAACTGACCTGAAAGGCCTCGATGTCACGAATTTTCATGGCGTCCCTTTTTAGCTAGCTCACCAAGCCAGAGCCCAGCCGTCACGGCGCGGATCCGAGCCAGCAAGCAGCATCGCAGTCGTCGGGTCGCGGCGAATGATTTCGACGCTGCACGGTCCTTCGAGATCGCCGACCGTCTTGACCGGATGGCCGCGGCGTGCGAGCGCGGTGCACACCCCCTCGGGAATCCGTCGCTCGATGGTGAGCGCTTCCTCCCCGTCATGCGGCCAATTTGCATACTGACCGGGCTGGTTCGACGTCCAACGCGGCAATTCGGCCGCCTGCTGCGGGTCGAGCCCGAAATCGATCATCGCCGTCAGCACTTGCATATTGATCTGCACCTGGTTGTCGGCGCCGGGTGTGCCAAATACGCACCACAAAGCGCGGTCTTTCAGCACAATCGGCGGGTTCATAGTGTGACGCACCCGTCGCCCCGGCTGAAGACGGTTGGGATGCCCGGGATCGAGGTGCCAATAGGCCATGCGGTTGTTGAGCAATATGCCGGTGTCGCCGGCCATGACACCGGACCCATACCCGCTGTTGATGCTCTGGACACCGGAAACCGCGTTGCCCTCGCCGTCAGCGGTGCAGAAATAGGTCGTGTCACCGTCGGCAGCAGCCACCGTTTGGGTCGGTACCGCGCGCCGCATGTCGATATTGGCGGCGAGCCGCGCGGTGTATTCGGCCGACAGCAATTCCGCCAGCGGTGCCGCAACGGTACGTGGGTCGGCTGCCCAGCGCTCGCGGTCGGCAAAGCAAGCTTTTTGGCCTCGACCATGACGTGAATGGTGTCTGTCGACAAAAGCCCCATTGCAGCGAGATCGAAATGCTCGAGGATCTTCAGCTCCTCGAGCAAGACAAAGCCGGTCGAATTGGGTGGCGCTTCGAGCACGGTAAAACCCCGATAGTCGACTGCGATCGGCTGCTGAGTTTCGGCCGCGAACTCTGCGAGATCGGCGGCGGACACCAAGGCGCCGGCCGCCGCAAGACCGTCCGCGAGCCGCCGGGCCAACGGTCCGCGGTAGAAGGTCTCAGCGCCCTCCGAGGCGATTTCTTCGAGAGTACGGGCAAGGTCGGGTTGCATAATCGGGGCACCAACCGGCGGCGCGTCGCCATCCACCAGAAAGGTAGCCGTGCCGCGCCGGTCGAGATCGAGTGTTGCACGGTATTCACCCGTAAGATGGCAGTAGTGCGGGGTGGCGGCGAAACCGTCGCGTGCGAAAGTGATGGCCTCGGTGAAGAGATCGTGCCAGGGCAGCCGGCCAAATCGCTGATGCATCGCCGCGATGCCGGCGAGCATGCCCGGGACCGAGATCGAAAGCGGTCCGACGCGTGGTATGCCGCGGGCGTAGCGCTCCTGGGTCGCAGCCGAGGGAGCAGGCCCCGAACCATTGAATACGGCAGCGCGCCCGCTCGCCTGCTCAAAGACCTGGTAAAAACCGTCGCCGCCGAGCCCAGACATCATCGGTTCGACGACGGCCAGGGTCACCGCCGTGGCCACAGCCGCATCGATCGCGTTGCCGCCGGCCCGCAACGCCATGAGCCCGGCCTGAGCCGCGAGGGGGTGATTTGCCGCAACCGCGCCACGCCTTCCGATGATCAGCGGGCGATAGCAGCGCAACTCAGCGGTCATCAACGATCTCCTCGGCTTTCACGGCTTGCGACGATAGCGGCCGCGACTTTAATTTGCCCGAGCACCGACAATGAAGGGAGTCCGTGCCAATGCTCCGGCTCGATCACCTGTCTCTGCCGGTGCGTGATTGGCAAAAATCGCGCGATTGGTACAGAGACCATCTCGGCTTCGAAGTAGAATTCGAAATCCCGGACCGCAAAACGGCGGCGATGCGGGACGATGCCGATCTGACAGTTTTCCTCTACGAGGGGGAGGCCGCGGTCTGCCCCGGCATCTCGTTCACGATCCAGGTCGACGACGTCGAGACCAAGCACGCGGCGCTTGCTGCCGTCGGCGTATCTTTTGTTCATCCGCCGATGAAGGTGTTCTGGGGCTACGGCGCCGAGCTGTGCGAACCCGGACGGTTATCGGCTGAGGCTGTGGGATCCGAAATCGATGAAAGAGAAGGGGGGCGAATAGCGGTGTTCTCACGCGTTGCCGCTGTGTTCATGCTGCTGATGGCATTGTCTGCCGCCGGCTGCGCCGGTAACACCGCCCCCTCGGACAGCGACAAGCGCGGTGGTTTCTATGGCGGCATTTCGGGAGGCGGCACGTGGCCGTGACCAGGCGGCAGACGAGCTGCGGTGTGATCGTCACCGACTGTGTGCGTATCCTGCTCGGCCATGCGACGCGATCGC
>Ga0306920_100013077_pt1 | contig 11289 bp, 11 predicted proteins | sample flu12Cox44000170_FD_204666 | JGI IMG/M metagenome (GOLD analysis project Ga0306920, IMG submission 204666) | Lab enrichment of tropical soil microbial communities from Luquillo Experimental Forest, Puerto Rico - flux4day.12C.oxic.44.000.170 (v2)... | ecosystem: Environmental > Terrestrial >...
CGCCTGCCGGCGAATATCACGCAACGCTCGATCAATCGTCGCCGCGCTCATCGTCAGTAATCTGGTGCGCACCTCCGATTCGAGCTGCACATGGCCGTGCCGCTCCTTGGGCTCGACGAGGATCGGCATTAGCGGCTGGAGCCGTTTTCCGCAGATCCGATCGGATGCCTCCCAGACCACGATCAGCGCCTCGCGCACAGCATCATCATAAACCCGGCGTTCCGGCCGTGGTCCATAGCGCCGTGTCACTCGCCCGGCCCGCAACAGACGCGTCGCATACGGTGAAAGCCGGTCACGGCTGCGAACTCATCCAGCAAGCCGGCCAGCGATTTAAAGGCGCGGGCCTGATCGGGACAAATCTAAAGGCTTGACGGACCGCGCACGAACTCGGTAAGACGAAACGCTCCCCTTCCGAGAAGGACGAAAACCGGCTCCTGCTGGACGCCGGAGTTTTCTCTGGAAGGTGAGAATGCCCGAACACAAGCCGCAGCCGCCCCCCCTCCTCGAGGGCTGCGTCGACGACGCCGAAATCCGCCGGCTGTGCGGCGCTGATGGTGAGCCGCTCCACAGTCGCACGTGGAACCGGATTTACCAGCGGGGCGAAGGTCCCCCACGGATCTGGATGACCGGTCGCTGGTGGTACGATCCGACGGTCGTAAAGAAGCACTTCGTCGACTTGGCAGAACGCCAAGCGCATGTGGTTCGGGCGACGGGGCGGCCGCGCAAGACGCCAGCAGAACCGCGGCGCCCTGGCCGTCCACCTGACAACCCAACCGAGCGACCGGCCGCGGCAGCGCCGCAATCTGCGCCACCTAAGAAGCGCAGCAGTGCGCGCGGTAGCATCACCGCGTGAAACCGCCGCCGGCGGCCTGGGCAGGTTCGAGTAAGTCGGCCGCCGGCCGCAGCACGACAACCCGCCTTTGGGGGGAAAGGATGTCGCGTTCCTATTTCGCGCCGGCACAGCCAGCAGCCCAATCCTCAAAATGCGCCGGCCAATGTCGGATGGCGCGCCGGTTGGCTCGACCACAACATGAAGGCAAAGCAGTCCGCGCGGCATTGGGGCACCACCGGAAGCCGAGCTGCTCCACCGACTGCAGAGGTGGGGAGGCGTCCTTGACGTGGCTTCGCACCATTGAGGACGAAGCCGGCGCCGTCGAGCCACGACCAAGGTCCGAAATGATCCTGCAGCGCGCACGGCCACCGCCTGCCGGCTGCTAGATCGTAAACCACTATCTATCTAGCGAAACCGCGACCGGCGACCGCGAGGTCCTCGAAAAACACCGAAGCCGCCAGCCGCAGCACGACACCCCGACCTTTTGGGAGGACGGATGCCGCATTCCTATTTCACGCGAACACACCCGCCGGCGCAATCCTCAAAATGCGCCGGCTACTATCGGACGGCGCGCGGCTGGCTCGACCACGAGCCCCTCGACAATGACGGCGTCCACTGCGAACGGGCAGCCTGGGCGTGGTTGATCGAGCACGCCGTCTGGCGGCCGACACCGATCGCCACATTTGGCAACGCCGTCGTCGTCAAACGCGGCAGCTCTGCAACTCGCTGCGCGATCCGGCGAAGGGCCTGGGGCTGGACTGCCACCAAGGTGCTCGACTCTCTCGCCGCGCACGCCAGGCGGCACATGATTAGGCCAACACATAGCATAGAGCGCCGCTCAGACCGGCAATGTAGTCGGGCTCTGCATGTAATTTTCGAGACAAGGCCGTGAAAAGCCTCCGTCGCGATGTTTTTTCGGCGCTCCAGGGGGAGTTTGGATTGCCCTTTAGAGGGGTGGGAAGATGACGGATATTACTTGGTGCAAGCTGTTTCATGACTTTGCTGACGACGTGAAGTTCTTGCGGGCCGCCGAGATTGCTGGGACGACCGTAGAACTCGCTCAAGCGTGCTTCGCCCGAGCCATGTGCCGGGCCAGCAGCAACCAAGATCGTGGCTCGCTCGCCAGCGTCGATTTCGAGGAATTCGCCTGGTGGTTCACAAAACCGGTCGAGCTCATCCGGTCGCTCTTCGAGGCGTTTGAGAAGGTCAGTCGCATGATCAAGGACGGGCGGCTGGCCAATTGGGCCAAGCGCCAGGGTGCGGCGGCCGAGAAGCTCGCTCAGGCGACGGTCAGTGCCGGTGCGGCACGCACGCGCCGCTGGCGGCAAAAGAAGAAGCGCGATCCGAAGCAGCAGGAGATGCTGTACGTGTTCTCCGGGGGTGCAGCGTCACTAGCGTCACCGGTGACGGGTGACGCGTCACGCCCGTCACAGGCGTCACCCGACCCGTCACCGAGCGCCGGAGATAGAGACTCAGAAGCAGAGTCGACATTCTCTGAAGAGAATGACGCGCGCGCGAGGGCGCGCCGTTCGTTCGCTTCAGGCGATTTTGAAAAATTTTGGGAGGTCTATCCGCACAAGGTCGATCCGGTCTCGGCACGCGCTGCGTTTGCCGTAGCCGTGCGCGAAGGGGCCGGCATCGAGGAGATCCTCGCCGGCGTCCGGCGCTACTGCGCCACCAAGCCCACCGATCGCGAATGGATCAACCCCGCGAATTTTTTGAAGCGCAAACGCTGGCAGGACGAGCCGGCGGCCACCGGCGGCGACAGGGCCTCTTTTGGGCCACGCGAGCCAGACGGGCCGACGCCGCAATGGCTGCTCGATCAAGGGAGGGAATTTATGAAGACCATCACCCCGGAGGAGATGGAGGAATACGGGTTCGATCGGGTGCTGAAATATTATGGCGTTGCCGCCTGAGATCGACAGAAACTTCCCGACCAAGGAGCATTGGGAGTCGGTCAAGAAGAAGGTCTCCGAGCACCTGACCCTGACCGACCCGGAGATGCGGGCGTGGCAGAACTACAATTACGGTTGGCGGCGGGTGATGCTGCAGACCCGTGACGACCAGTTGCCAACCGACCCCGAGCGAAAGTGGTTCAATGCCGAACTCGCTGCTCGAGCCGAGATCTTTTTCTCCAAGCTGTTCAACAGGCGGGCGCCTGACCTTCCTGGGGAGGCGCCTGCATCGAAACCAGCGCGTGTCGAGTCGCCGCGCGAAGAGATCGCGCGGGTCTACCGTCAGCGCTACAGTGAGGGCCGGCCATTCCCGCCCGGCTTACCGGACGATCACCCCGATGTCGAAGCCGCAGTCAACGAAGACCGCGAGCGCCGAGCGCGCCTGGAGCGCGAGATGGAGGAGAAGCGGCGGCAGTTGTCGCATGATGAATACCACGACTGGCAGATGCAGCAAATCCGCGCCAATCTGCGCGAGTTCTTTGAGCGCGGCCAATGGGTGAAGAAAATGCCCGACGGCAGCACCATTGAAGATCCGAAGGATGAACTTGCGCGCATTCGCGACGAACTCGGGGTGAAGGCGAGCGAGCGTGGGTTCGTTGACACCGACAAGTTAGAGCAGGGCGCGTCGTTTATGATCACGAATGCGCAGAAGGCCGCGCTGAAGACCCGCGGATTTACCGAAGAGCAAATCCGTAACATGAAGCCGGAAGAAGCACACCGCATACTACAGCGCAATTGATCGCAGAGCCGTATGAACGAAATCCCGCCACGTCAACTGCGTCGGCTCGTCATGTTCCTCGGCATGATCAGCAGCGCACATGACGGCGAAATACTGACCGCCGCCGCAAGGCCGAGGCACTGCGCCTTGACGTCGGCCTGACCTGGGGCGAGTTGTTGGCCAGCCACGATGTCGTGCACGACCTCAGTTCGACGGTCGATAACCCTTACGCCTCGATTGCCTGTTTGCAGCAAAAAAATCACGACCTGCGAACAGAGCTGCCTGTTACGAGGAGCGCCTGGGCGCACTGCTACGTAGGTACGATCCAACAGACGAACCCGGCGCCGAGGAAATATGCGAGTATCTGCTTGACGAGGGCAACGTCGATCTGCCGGAGGAGCTCCAGGCATTCGTCCAGAGCGTGCAGCGGCAATATCGACAGCGCCATCGGCTGAGCGAGAAGCAGATCGAGGCGCTGCGGCGGGTCTACGGAAGAAATCTCCAAATGGGAGTGGAGAGGAATGCCCAATGAACACCACCGTATCGACACCCGGCGAGGCCAAAAGTTATGGCGTCCGGCGCGCCGGCAGAGGCGATCCGTTCGGCGCGCGTGCCGATGCCGAGAACGGCGAGTCCTCGGATGATCCATTCGGCTAGAGCGACCCGCGCGGTGACGACGAGCTCCGCGTGCCAATCAGCAAGTACCCGGACGCCTCGACCTCGTTGGAAGACACAGTCGCCGACATGCTGCGCGTGATCGCCGATCTCACCGATCTCGAAGAACACCGCGAGCACTGGCCGCTTCAAGCGCGCAATCGCGACGCGCTCGAAGAGATGCGGCAGGCCGATCGCGACGCTTGGACCACGGTCATGCACCGGCTCGGTGACCGTGACCGCGAATTGAGGGAGGGCGAAAGTGGAACCACACGGCCCAGCTCCACAGGATCATCGCTGATGTCGTGGAGAGCCGCTTTCGAAAACCGCGACCGGGTCGATCCGCACACATTCGGTCGGCTCGTCGCACAAGAGGTCATCCAGCGGCTGGAGACGGCTGACATTGTCGTGGTGTCGCGCTGGAGGAGGTGAGGGAGGGCAATGGCTAAGGGTCGTCTCGCCGCCGGCCTGACACCGCGCCTGTTGTCAAAAGACGCAGCGGCCGCCTACTGCGGGGTATCGCCGACCCATTTCGAGGCGCATGTGAAAGTGGAGCCGATCGCATGGGGCCGTCGCACCCTGTGGGACAAGCCGGCTCTCGATCACTGGCTTGATCAACTGTCGGGACTGGCGCACGCTGTTGATATCGACAACCGATCGATTGCCGAGCGGCTCAATGGTAGAGATGAAGATACCGGGCGTTAAACTCTACCGGAGCCGAGGCAAGGTCTACGCCTACCATCGCGCGACCCACACGCGGTTGCGCGCCCCGTTCGGCACCGCGGAATTTCTGCTTGAAGTCCAGCGGCTCAATGGCCGCAGCCCACCGCCACCAAAGCCGGGCACGCTCGGTGCGCTGATTGTCGCCTACAAGCGTTCGCCCGAGTTTTGCGACCTGCTCGCCGAGCGCACCCGGCGCGACTACAACAAGGTGTTTGATTATCTAAAGCCGCTGCAAGGCGACGCACTCGTCTCGATTACCTCAGCCTATGTGATCGAGGTCCGTGACGCAGCTTTCAGAAAGCACAAGCGGCGGTTCGCCAATTATGTCCTGGCGGTGCTTCGCCTGCTGTTCAAGTGGGGTGCGGCCCGCAACGTGATGGAAATCAACCCGGCGGCAGCCGTCGCCAACCTGTCGCGACCGCGCACGGCACCGCGCGCCAATCGCGCCTGGGCGGATGACGAATTCGAGGCGGTGCTCGAGGCCGCAACCGGCGGGCTCAAGGTCGCGATCGGGCTGGGTGGGTTTGCTGGCATGCGCGAGGGTGACGCGATCTGCGTGCCGCGTTCAATCGACGACGGGAAGTGGTTGCGGTGGACACAACGCAAGACCGGGACGCTGGTCGAGCTGCCGGTGCATCCGCGATTGCGCGCTATCCTCGATGAGGCATCTGCCGCGGTCGACGATACGATCACACCCATGAAGCTTGTCGTCGGGCTCAAGGGACATCCTTACACCAGCAATGGCTTTCAGCGGATGTTCTTCGGCCTCGTTCGCCGACTGACGGCCGCGGGCAAGGTACGCCCTGGGCTGACCTTTCACGGTTTGCGCCATACCGCCGGCAAGGCGCTTGCCGATCGCTGTTGTGATCCGCGCACGATTGCCGCGCTCCTGGGACAGAAAACGCTGCAAATGGCGGCGCATTACAGCGAGGAAGCCGACCGGAAAAAGCGGGCCGTTGCGGCGGTCGCCAAGCTCAGACCGCGAACAAAAGTGTCTAACATCGGCGACAAAAGTGTCTAACGCCACGCACCGCTGTCTCGTAAGGCATTGAAAAAATTGGCTGGGGGACTAGGATTCGAACCTAGACTGGCGGAGTCAGAGTCCGCTGTCCTACCGTTAGACGATCCCCCATCCACAAGGGCCGCTGTCGCCGGGCAAAAGCGCGCCGGCGAGACCGTCACCCGATACCACACCGGCGCGCGGTTGTGTAGAGGCCCCGGTGCGCCCCTTATCGGCCGCTTCTTGCGCGGCCACGGGGCAGCCCATATATGATGAAATGATAATTTCGAGAAGCATATAATGCTCATTTCAGCAAACCGGGGATGGGCGGCTGATTTCCGCTGCCATTCCACTGCCGGGCCCGTCAAATTCCGCTGCCGGCCGGCTCTGCCAAAAGGCGCCAACCCGTTGATTCAGCCTCGATTTTTGCCCATTGGACGGGCTCTACTGCGGCTGAAACCCTGATTTTTCCCTGCCGGCAGGAAATGCGCCCGGATCGGCGCCACGCCGACTCGACGTCGAGTGGGTTTTAATTCGCGGCCGGGCTGCGCTAGCATTACCGGTCGGGTTCGAGTGGGATGATTAGCCGGCGGTGGAGAAAAACATCAGCAGTGGAGGATTCACCAGAAGTGGCGCCACCGCGCTGCGGTCCGAGCGTGTCTCCTCCGGAGATCTCCGGGAGAGCGCCCCGTCGCCGCACGTCGTCCAACCTTTGGCGCGCCAGCTCGCTGCGCTCGATCTGGGGACCAACAACTGTCGGCTCCTGGTAGCTCGGCAGGCCGGCTCTGGCTTCCGCGTTGTCGACGCCTTCTCGCGCATCGTCAGGCTCGGCGAAGGGCTCGCCGCGACCGGCGCGCTCTCGGATGCCGCAATGGCGCGGACCCTCGATGCCCTCAGAATTTGCGCCGAAAAGATCGCCGCCCGCAAAGTCGCCGCCGGGCGTTACGTCGCCACCGAGGCCTGCCGCCGCGCGGCAAATTGCGAGGCGTTTCTCGCCAGGGTGCAAGAGGAGGTCGGGCTCGAGATCGAGATCATCTCCAGTCGAGAAGAGGCGCGTCTTGTTGTCGCCGGATGTGCTCCCTTGCTGCATCCCCGCATCCCGTACGCCATCGTCTTCGACATCGGCGGCGGGTCGACCGAGATCGTCTGGCTGCGGTTCGCGCGCGGACCCGACGGGCGGCGGAACCCGCACATTCTCGGCGCGGTCTCGCTGCCTTTCGGGGTGGTCACCCTGACCGATCGGTTCGGCGGTGCCGAGGTTCCGCCCGCGACCTATCGCTTGATGATCGCCGAGGCGGCGGCGGCCCTTAGACCGTTCGAGCGCACTCATCGCATCGGGCACCACGTTCGCGCAGGGAGAGTGCAGATGCTGGGGAGCTCGGGCACCGTAACCACGCTCGCCGGCATCCACCTGGCCTTGCCGCGTTACATTCGTGCGATGGTCGACGGCAGCATGTTGACCTTTGAGCAGATCGCCGCAGTCTCGGCCCATCTCGCCGGGCTCGACTTTGCCGGACGCGCCGCCAACCCCTGCATCGGCCGCGAGCGCGCGGATTTGGTGCTCAGCGGCTGTGCAGTTCTCGATGCCATTTGTGCCACTTGGCCCGTCGGTCGGTTGCGGGTTGCCGATCGAGGCGTGCGCGAGGGCATTCTACTTGACCTGATGCAGATGTGAAGCACGGACGCAGCCCGCCGAATGGGCGCCTTCCCGTGGTCCGCTTACACAGCACGCGACAGCGCAAACCGTCTTCGACGCGATGGCTGTCGCGCCAACTGAACGACGCCTATGTCGCCGAGGCGCGGCGCCTCGGCTACCGCTCGCGCGCTGCCTTCAAGCTGATCGAGCTCGACGCGCGGTTTCGCCTGTTGCGGCCGGGCCAACGCGTCGTCGATCTCGGCTGCGCACCGGGCGGCTGGACCCAGGTTGCCGTCGAGCGCGTCGGGCGGCGCGGCCGCGTCGTCGGCATCGATGTGGCTGCGACGCCTCCGTTGCCCGGCGCTGTTCTTCTCTGCGGCGACGCTCGCGACCCGGTGACGCCGTCGGCACTAGAGGCCGCCCTCGGCGGCCTCGCCGACATCGTATTGAGCGACATGGCGCCCTCGACGACCGGCCACGCCGCGACCGACCATTTGCGCATCGTCGCTATAGCCGAGGACGCCTTCGCCGTTGCTTCGCAAATTCTCAAGCCGGGCGGGGGTTTTGTCGCCAAAGTGTTTCAGGGCGGCGCCGAGGGGCCGCTGCTCGCGGCGTTGAAGCGCGATTTCGCCGAGCTGCGCCACGCCAAGCCACCAGCGAGCCGCGCCGAATCGGCCGAGACCTATGTTGTCGCGACCGGGTTTCGCGGCCGCCGATAAGTGCCGCGCTCCGTGGCGCGCTTTTCGGCAGAGCGCCCTGGTGTATAGTGCGCCGCCATCGGAAAGGAGGCGCCGATGGAAATCCGGCAAGCGCTGACCTTCGACGACGTGATGCTCGTCCCGGCGGCGTCCGGGATATTGCCTACCGATACGGATACCGCCACTCGGCTCACCCGCGAAATCGAACTCGGCATCCCGCTGATTTCGGCAGCGATGGACACGGTGACCGAAAGCGCCTTGGCGATTGCAATGGCCCAAGCAGGCGGGATCGGGGTGATCCACCGCAACATGCCGATCGCCGACCACGCCGACGAGGTCCGCAAGGTCAAGAAGTTCGAGGCCGGGATCGTCGTCAACCCGGTTACCATTCATCCCGAGGAAACGCTTGCCGACGCGCTGCGGCTGATGGCCGATCACCGCATTTCGGGAATCCCGGTGGTCGAGCGCGGCTCGCGCCGGCTCGTTGGGATCCTGACCAACCGTGATGTGCGGTTCGCCGACGACCCGCGTCAGCCGGTCGCCGAGCTGATGACCAGGGACAATCTGATTACGGTGCACGAAAACGTCTCGCGCGAAGAGGCAAAGCGGCTCCTGCACCAGCACCGCATCGAAAAGCTGATGGTCGTCGACGCGGGCTACCGCTGCACCGGCCTGATTACGGTCAAGGACATCGAAAAAGCGCAGCGTTTTCCGAACGCCTGCAAGGACGAGCACGGCCGGCTGCGCGTCGCCGCCGCCACCGGCACCGGCGCCGACGGCATCGAGCGGGCTGAAGCGCTGTTCGCCGCGGGGCTCGATGTGCTGGTTGTCGACACCGCGCATGGCCACTCCGGGCGCGTGCTACACACGGTCAACCAGATCCGCCGGCTGTCGAACTACACCCAGCTGATCGCCGGCAACATCGTAACGGCTGATGGTGCACGGGCTCTGATCGAGGCCGGTGCCGACGCGATCAAGGTCGGCATCGGTCCGGCTTCGATCTGCACCACCCGTATCGTCGCCGGGGTCGGCGTCCCGCAATTCACCGCGATCGTCGATACCGTCGCCGAATGCCGCAAGACTGGCGTGCCGGTCATCGCCGATGGCGGCATCAAATTCTCCGGCGACCTCGCCAAGGCGATCGCCGCCGGGGCCGATTGCGCGATGCTCGGCTCGCTCTTTGCCGGCACCGACGAGAGCCCCGGCGAGGTGTTTCTCTATCAGGGCCGTAGCTACAAATACTACCGCGGGATGGGTTCGGTTGGGGCAATGGCGCGCGGCTCGGCCGACCGCTATTTCCAGCAGGAGGTGACGAGCACGCTGAAGCTGGTGCCCGAGGGCGTCGAGGGGCGGGTGCCGCACAAGGGCCCGGTCGGCAACATCATTCACCAGCTGATCGGTGGGCTGCGAGCGGCGATGGGCTACACCGGCAACCGCACGATCGACGAGATGCAGAGGAACTGCACGTTTGTGCGGATCACCCCATCGGGGCTGCGCGAGAGCCACGTGCATGACATCGCGATGACCCGTGAGGCGCCGAACTACTCGGCGGACCGCTGACCCCGGAAGCAGTTTGACCCCGGGCGCGCAGGTCGCTGCCGCGATCGACATTCTCGCCGCGATCGATACCGGCGAGCGGCCGGCTGACGACGTCGCGGCCGATTATTTCCGGCGCCGGCGTTACATCGGTGCCAAGGACCGGGCGCACATTGCCGGCCACGTCTACGCGGTGCTGCGCCATCGCCCGGCGCTCGACTGGTGGATCGCGAAACATCCAGTCGACATCGGGCCGAGAAGCCGAGTGCTGGCGGCACTCGTGCTGACCGAGGGTTGGCGTCCCGAAACCGTCACCGGGTGTTGCGACGGCGATCGGTTCCGGCCGGCGTCGCTGAGCGAGGCCGAAGAACGGCTGGTGCGCGGCCTCGCCCGGCACACCCTGCGCCATCCCGAGATGTCGCGGGCGGTGGCGAACGATCTGCCGGAATGGCTCGAACCCTATCTCGAAAGGGTCTTCGGCAAGGAGCTGGAGCGTGAGATGGCGGCGCTCAACGCCTCGGCGCCGATCGATCTGCGGGTCAATCTGCTCAAGGCTGACCGGGCGACGGCGCGCCGCGCCCTCGCCGCCGAAGGGGTTACGGTCGAACCCACCCCTTGGTCGCCAACCGGCCTGCGGCTTACCGAGCGGGTGCCGCTCGGCGGCCTTGCCGCGTTCAAGGACGGCCTCGTCGAGGTGCAGGACGAGGGCTCGCAGATCACCGCCTTCCTCGTGGATGCCCGGCCGGGGATGCGGGTCGTCGATTTCTGCGCCGGGGCCGGCGGCAAGACATTGGCGCTTGCCGCCCAAATGGCCAGCCGTGGCAAGCTCCTCGCCTGCGACGTCTCGGCCCATCGCCTCGAACGCGCGACGCGCCGGCTGCGCCGCGCCGGGGTCGGCAATGTCCAACGCCGCACGCTGACCACCGAGCGCGACAAATGGGTCAAGCATCACTCCGGCGGTTTCGATCGCGTATTGGTCGACGCGCCCTGCCTCGGTATTGGAACCTGGCGCCGCAACCCGGGTGACAAATGGCGCGTCACCGAAGACGATCTCGCCGACCTGGTCGTCCGACAGCAGGAGATACTGCGCAGCGCCGCCCGGCTGGTCCGCCCGGGCGGGCGTGTTGTGTACGCGACCTGCTCGCTGTTGCGCGAGGAGAACGAAGCGCAGGCCGAAGCCTTTCTCGCCGCTGTGCCCGGATTTTCCGCGGTTCCCGCCGCCGACGTTTGGCACGAGACGATCGGCGGCACTGCGCCGGGCGGCGACCGATATCTCAGGCTGACCCCGGCGCGCCACGGAACCGACGGGTTTTTCGTCGCTATATTCGAGCGCCAGTCATGTCCGACAAAATCCTGATTCTCGATTTCGGCAGCCAAGTCACCCAGCTGATCGCACGGCGGGTGCGCGAGAGCGGCGTCTATTGCGAGATCCACCCCTACACGATTGCCGAAGAGAAGCTGCGCGACTTCGCACCCGACGCCGTGATCCTGTCGGGCGGCCCCGCTTCGCTGACCCGATCCGAGGCGCCGCGCGCGC
>Ga0306920_100013078_pt1 | contig 11289 bp, 9 predicted proteins | sample flu12Cox44000170_FD_204666 | JGI IMG/M metagenome (GOLD analysis project Ga0306920, IMG submission 204666) | Lab enrichment of tropical soil microbial communities from Luquillo Experimental Forest, Puerto Rico - flux4day.12C.oxic.44.000.170 (v2)... | ecosystem: Environmental > Terrestrial >...
CCTCAAGCTGGATGCGGCGCTCGCCGACCTGTCGCGACACCTGAGCCGGGTGCGCACTGGCCACGCTCTCGAGGATCTGCACTCGCTCAGCCCGGCCGCTCGCTTCATGCAGAGCGCCGCAAGCGCAGCACCGCTCGTGGCGGTGGACGCGGTCACTCGCGGCGATCCGGCGCGCCTGCGGGATGCCCTGGTCGGCCTCGGCATGCAACGGGTCGCGGTCTTCAGCAATGACGTCGGCGGTTGGCTGCCCGTGAGTCAGATCGAGGCAGCTGGCGCACTCGCCGAGTTGGCTTCTATCCGCGCCTCGATGCCACACAGACGCGCCGTCATGGTGACCTCGCAGGGCGACTTCGCCCAGCGCAGCGATGTGGTCCGCGCCAACAATCCCGGGCTCACGGGCACCGGAGTCACGGTGGGCATCCTCTCCGACAGCTTCAACTGCTACGGCGTTTACGACAAGCCGGGGAGCGGTGTGCCCGCCACCGCTCCCAACGGGACCGGCTACGCGCAGGACGGCTTCGCCACCGATGATGCCACATTCGATGAAACCAATGGCTACCTGCCCGCGAGCGTCAACGTCCTCGAGGAAGGGGCCTGCACGAATTATAACCTCCCTGGTGTTAACTTCTTTCTGCCCTACGCCGACGAAGGCCGGGCAATGATGCAGATCGTGCATGATGTCGCCCCGGGCGCCGCACTCGCTTTCTACACGGGCGTCAACTCACAGGCGGATTTCGCTAACGGCGTTGGTGCGCTGGCCGCTGCTGGCGCCAAGGTAATCGCAGACGACATCGGCTTCTACGATGAGCCGTTCTTTCAGGATGGCATCATCGCGCAAGCTATCGATGCAGTTAATGCGAAAGGGGTCGCTTACTTCTCCGCTGCTGGGAATGACTCGCGGCTCTCTTACGAGAACACGGCCCCGAGCTTCACTACTCCGGGCGCCAACGCGGGCGAGATGCTGCTCACTTTCGGTGTGAGCAACGGCGTGGCGCAGACTTCCCTGCCGGTCAACCTGCCGCCGAAAGCCGGTCAATACCCGGGCGGCCTGTTCCCAGGCGAATTCATTGCGATCATTGTGGAATGGGACCAACCCTTCGTCACCGGCGCACCCAACAGCGGCGGCGCGACCAGCCAGATCGACCTGTGTGTCACCGGAGCCCCGCCCACCAGCGTGGTGCTTAACCTTGACTACCCCAATTCGACGAACACTGTCACCTGCACGGGTGCCAACGCCCCTGGCGCGGACCCGGAGCAGGTACTGATTGTCGGCAACCCCGCGAGTAACAGCTCTCCCACCGGCCCGCAGACGATCAACGTCATGATCGGATGGAAGAGTAGCAGTCCGCCTCCGGGACGCATCAAGGTCGTGGTAGCGGATGATGGCGCCGGCAGCACCATCGGTGCGATAACCACGCCCTGCCCGATTCAGCCAGGCTCAGCCACCAACTACGGCGTTGGCTGCCCGACGTTACAGGGTCATCCCGGCGCCGCCGGCGCCGCGGCCGTCGGTGCGGCTTTCTTTGCGCAGACACCGCTCTGCGGCACCACGACGGTGGCGCTGCTCGAGCCTTACTCCTCGGCAGGTGGCGATCCGATTCTCTTCGACACGACCGGCAAGCGGCTCGCCGCGCCGCAGGTTCGCCAGAAGCCGGATTTCGTGGGCCCGGATGGAGTCAATACCTCGTTCTTTGGTTTCCCGCTCGCCGGCAGCGGATTCAGCGACACCTCCACGGTGCCACAGTGTCAGGACGATACGGCCTACAACAACTTCTTCGGCACCTCCGCGGCGACACCACACGCGGCCGCAGTGGCAGCACTCATGCTGCAGGCCAATTCCAGTCTCACGCCTGCGCAAATCTACGGTGCCCAGGGCGCCCTGCAATCGACCGCCTTGTCGATGGGGAATGGGCAGCCGGATTACCTCGATGGGGCGGGTTTCATCCAGGCAGATGCCGCCCTCGCCTCGCTCCCGCCGGGCCCGCCCAACCTGACACTCGCCGCTTCCACGATCACGATGGGCAGCTCTACCACGCTCACCTGGGCGGCCTACAATGTGACCAGCTGCACCGCTTCGGGAAGCTGGAGCGGTACGCAGAAGACGAGCGGCACTCTCACCGTCACGCCCGCCGCGACCGGCACCGACACCTACACACTCAGCTGCTCGAATCCGCACGGCTCGGCCCAGCACAGCACTACCCTGACCGTGCAGGCGCCAAGCTCCGGGGGAGGTGGTGGCGGAGGCGGTCTCGACGGTCTCACGTTGCTGGCGCTCACCGCGCTTACCTGCGCAGGGGCGCTGGCGCGACGCGGGCGTGACGCGGTAGGGTCGCGGCTCTCTGTCAGACGGGTGAGACTCGGAAGAGACCGTGCGAGCACTGACGGCCACATGGTTGTGCGCTATCGCGCTCATGCGTGCCGGCAGCACTGGCGCCGCGGGCCCCACTAACTTCGGCACCGCCGACACTCAGTACGCGAACTTCGCGTTCGCGAGCGAGATTGGCTCGGGCGTCTACGAGATCTCCGGCAGTGTCATCACGGTTTATACGTTTGAGCCGGCTTACACGCTGCGGACTGCGACGCCGAACGGCGGCCGCCCCGGCATACGGCTGATCTTCCCCTCCACGGTCGGCTTCTTCAATTTCGACACGAAAGACCTGCTGCACCTGGAGCTGCCGAGCTCGATCGGTGCGCTGAGCTTCGAGCCGGGTGTCGAGCTCGACTACTGGATCAACGATGTGTGGGACGTGTACCCCTACGTGAAGGCGGGCGGTACAGTGGCTTCCAGCGAAGCGGTGAACGCGGTGATCTGGGGCGCGGGAGTGCGCAGCGATTACCGCTTCGCGGCACTCGCCGGAACGGGCCTGTGGCGCGCACAGCTCTCCTACGCCGCCGCGCACTACCACGATGTTCCCAGCGAATCCTTCACCCGGCTGCGCAATGGGGCGGAGCTGCGCCGCACTCTCGATCTGAGCTGGCACTCCCGCGCCTTCGAGTTCGCGCCCTATGCGATCGCCGATGTTTACTTCAACGCACCCTCGGGAGCGTCTTCCGGAATCAGTCCACGCACGTTCCAGTACGAGCTCGGGCTGATGTTCGGCGTGGTTCCGCGCTGGGAAATCCACGGCTGGCCTCTGCCGCGCCTCGGTGTCGGTTATCGCGAGGCGGGGGTGCTCTCGGGATGGCGCCTCGTGCTCGGCGACCCCTTCTAGGCTGGGGTCAACCCCTCAGTGCCGGTATGCGTTAGGATGGCGGAGGCTGCCGATCGAGCCTCCTGGCGAGGTTGGAGCATGAAGCAACTGTTGTATGCCGCGCTCACCGTATCGCTCACGGCGCTGACACTCAGCGCGTGCGGGCCGTATGTGAAGTCGGACGTGAACACGGCGCTCATCAGCCGCGTGCATTGCGGCAGCTTCGCCTGGGCCGGCGGGTTCCGCAACAGCAGCCCGCTGCGCAGCACGATCGCCAATCCCGTCAACGAGAGCCGCCTGCGCGCTGCCATCGCCGCCCATCTCGGCGGCCCGATACAGCCCGCGCCGGGATACGCGGATTGCCTCGTGGGTTACGGGATCGGCGGGTACTACGTGCTCAGCGGCGGCGTCTATCCCTATCCCTATGGCTGGGCCTGGAACTATCCCTACGGATGGTGGGGACCCGGACCGTACGCCTACCCCTCGGGGGTCATCGCGGTCGATCTGTACGACGCCCGGACCGGCGAGCCGATCTGGCATGCCTCGACCGAGCAGAGCCTCTTCGGGGTGAACGGGCCGGAAGCCGAGAAGCGCATCGACGCTGCCGTCAGCGCCATCTTCACGAAGTATCCGTTTACGGGCTGAGCGCTGCGCCCGTTCGCTCCGCGCACGCCCACCTGTTCGCGGCGCTGCGGAGCGGGCAAGATTCCCCTCCGTGGGTGCCCCGTTCGGACTGACGCTGGTGTTCCTCAACGTGCTGCTCGAGCAGCTCGGACTCCCCGTGCCCGCCATCCCGACACTGGTGGTCGCCGGGGCCCTGGCGGCGAACGGCAAGCTACCCGGCTTGGCCGTGGGCGCGGTCGCCGTCGCGGCGAGCCTGATCGGCGACAGCAGCTGGTATCTGGCCGGACGGGCCTACGGCGTGCGGGTCATGAAGCTGCTGTGCCGCATCTCCCTCACGCCCGACACCTGCGTCAGCCAGACGCAGGCGAGCTTCGAGCGCTGGGGCCCGCGCGCGCTGGTCATCGCCAAATTCGTCCCCGGGCTGTCGATGATTGCGCCACCGCTCGCCGGCGCCACCCGCATGGGCTTCGTACGCTTCATCGCCTTCAGCGGGGTGGGCGCGTGCCTGTGGGTCAGCGCTGCATTGCTCGCCGGCTGGCTGCTGAGAGCTCAGATCGCGAACCTGCTGCCCCGGCTCTCCGGAATAGGCGGCACCGTGGTCGTCATCGTGCTCGTGCTGCTGGGAGGCTACATCGCCTTCAAGTGGTGGGAGCGGCGGCGCTTCTACGCGCTGCTCGACATGGCGCGTATCAACGTCGATGAGCTCTATGAGCGGATGCACGGAGAGCCTGTGCCGGTGGTCGTGGATGTGCGCTCATCGACCGCGCGCGAGCTCGAGCGGCGACGCATTCCGGGCGCACTGCACATGCCGGTGCAGGAGGTCGAGCAGCACGTGCGGAGCCTGCCGCGCGATCGCGAGATCATTCTGTACTGCACCTGCCCGAACGAGGCCTCCGCGGCTCAGGCGGCACGGGTGCTGGTGCGTAACGGCTTCAGGCGGGTGCGCCCGCTGCGCGGTGGACTCGATGCCTGGATCGCGGCCGGCTACGCGGTGGAGGAGGTGGCGGGTTCCGCCGGGAGCGTACCCGCCGAAGCTGTCAGCGCGCCTCCGCTGCGCTGAGCAGGGCGCTACGGTCGCGCGCGCTCGCGTGGCTCGTCGGAACGAGCCGCTCCCGCACCTCCGCCCACAGCCGCATGTAGATGAGGGCCGCGGGGCTGCGCGGCGCGCTTGCCGGCAGCGGTGCGCGGCGCACGCTCATGCGCTCGATCTCGCTCCAGTACGGCACCTCGGTCGCGAGGATCTGCGGAAACTGCGCACGCGCCTCGGCGATGAGCTCGACGTGCAGCGAGCGGCGCCGATCGACCAGCGAGAAGAACGGCAGCAGCGTGAGATCGGTCCAGCCCTCGCGCGCGATGAATTCGTACAGCTGCACCAGCATGCGTAGCGACAACGGCGTCGGCACGAGCGGCACGATGATGATGTCCGCGGCGCGCAGCACGCTCTCCGAGAGCAACGAGATACCCGCCGGACAATCGAGAAACAGCGTCGCGTAGACCTCGCGCAGCGGGCGGCTCATCTTCAGCAGCCGCTCCGTGGGGTGGCGGCGCGCGGCCAGATGCACGGCGAAATTGCGATAGGAGAAGTCCGCCGGCAGCAGATCGAGCCGCCGGTAATCGGTCGCGAGTATCAGCTCCTGCAGCTCCACCTTTCCGGCAAGCAGCCGCTTCACGGAGCCGTGCTCCTGCGAGTCCCCGCGCAGCGCGTAGGTGGCCGCGCCTTGTGGGTCGAGATCCCACAGGAGCGTCGCGGCGCCGCCGGCGGCGCTCAGGTAGGCGAGATTGACCGCGGTGGTGGTCTTGCCGACGCCGCCCTTGATGTTCGTGACCGCGACGATCCTCACGATCGAAGCCCTCAGGCAATCGAGCCAGGCTTGCGCAGCATCTTGCCGATCTCGGCGGCGTGAGCTTCCTCGGCGGCGATCTGCGCACGCGCATACTCCTCGAGCAGGATGCTGCGCCCGGCCACGAGCACGAGGAGCTTGCGGTACTCGGCGAGTCCCTCCTGCTCGTGCGCGAGCGCTTCTCGCAGAATCTCATCGACGTTGTGCTTGTGCGTCTCGAGCAGCCGGCCGATCTTCAGCGAGGGGTGCTCGCCGAGAGCGGTGATGTGCTCGCCCGCCTGCACCGCGTGGGCCTGTGACTCGACCGCCTGGCTCCGCAGCCAACCCACGATCGGAATGCGGTTGTGGCCGAAGATCATGAAGCTGTAGTGCAGATACCGCACCAGGCCAGCGAGCTCGAGCTCGAGGATGTGCTTGAGAATCTCCACGACCTGGGCGGTTTCCGCCTTGCCGAGCTCGGAGGAGTTCATGAGGTCTCCCTGGGCGCTGACTGCGGCTGGTAAGTGAAGCCTGGTGTATCGTACATCCTCGCCGGCCGGCGCAAGTGGAGCATGACAGATGAGCGGCTTTTACGACATTTCGGTCGAACGCATCGATGGCACGGCGGATTTGCTCGGTGCGCAGCGCGGCAAGGTGACGCTCGCCGTGAACGTCGCCAGCCAGTGTGGGTTGACGCCGCAGTACCAGGCGCTCGAGGAGCTGCAACGCGAGCTCGCCGGCGAGGGCTTCACGGTCCTCGGATTTCCCTGCAACCAGTTCGGTGCCCAGGAGCCCGGCAGTGCAGCGGAGATCGTCGCCTTCTGCCGCAGCAACTACGACGTCACCTTCCCGCTGAGCGTGAAGCTCGAGGTAAACGGCCCGCAACGGCATCCGGTGTACGCGTTTCTGACCTCGCCCGCGAGCGGCATTCCCGGGGACATCACCTGGAATTTCGAGAAGTTCCTCGTCGGCCGGGACGGCCGCGTGCTGAAGCGCTATCCGCCGGAAACCCGCCCGCGCGACAACGGCCTCATGCAGGACATCGCCGACGCGCTCTGAGGGCGGCACGGAACGAGGAGGCCATGCCGGAGTTCGATTTCGCGATACTCGGCGCGGGCGCCATCGGCTCGATCCTCGGCGCCCACCTTGCGCGCGCCGGGCACCGCGTCGTGATGCTGGCGCGCGGGCAGCGCGCCACCTGGCTGGAGCAGCATGGGCTCACGATCCGCGGGCTGGCGGATTTCAACACGCCGGTGCACACGCTGCGCGAGCCGCGCGCCTTGCACAGTGCCGGCACCTTGATCGTAGCGACCAAGACGCCGGGCACTGCCGCGGCGCTCGAGCCGCTGCGCGGCGGCCGCATCGATGTCGCGCTCTCGATCCAGAACGGGCCGCTCAAGAACGAGCTGCTGAGCGCCGCGTTCGGTGCCGAACGCGTGCTCGGGGCGCTGGCCGATACCAGCGGCGAGCTGCTGCCGGGCGGAGAAGTGCTGTTCACCCGCAACGTGAGCATCTACCTGGGCGAGCTCGGCGGCGGCGACAGTGCGCGCGCGCAGCGCCTCGCGCAGCTGCTCGACTCCTCCGGTGTGCGAGCCGCGGCGACCGCGGAGATCCAGACCCTGGAGTGGTCGAAGTTCTGCGGCTGGGTGGGACTCATGCCGCTGGCGGTGGCGACGCGCGCGCCTACCTGGAAGTACCTGTCCGATCCGGACTCAGCGCTGCTCGTGGCGCGCCTGGTGCGCGAGATGGGCACGCTGGCGCGCGCGCTCGGCGTCGCGCTGTCCGATCGCGCGGTGCTGCCGGCGGCGAGCCTGTGCGCGCGCTCCGAGAGCGACGCCGTGGCGATGATCATGACGCTCGGCGAGGAGTACCGGCGCACGGTGCCGACCCATCGCATGTCAGCGCTGCAGGATGTGGAGGCCGGGCGTCCGCTCGAAGTGCACGAAACTCTCGGCTACGCCTGCGGCAAGGCGCGTGAGCTCGGGCTCGATCTGCCGTTGCTCGCGGCTTTCACGCGGCTCATCGCCGCCATCGACCGCGCGCGGCGCGAGGGCGCTGCGCCCGCTTCCCTCTGAGCCACCCGCAGCCGGCCGCTAACTGCCGTTGGCGACGCCCGTCTTGCCGCCACCGGCGCCGGCAAGCCCCTTGTATTCGAGCAGCGGTTCGATCTCGGGGGCACGGCCGTAGAAGTTGCGGAACAGCACCTGCGGATCATCGCTGCGGCCGCGCGAGAGCACCCGCGCACGCAGGTAGTCGCCGTTCGCGCGCGTGAGGCCGCCATGAGTGTGAAACCACTGCCCGGTGTCGCGCGCCAGCACCTCGCTCCATAGGTAAGCGTAGTAGCCCGCGGAATAGCCCCCCTCGAAAATGTGCCCGAAGTAGGTGGAGTGGTAGCGCGGCGGCACCGGTGGGTAGTCGAGTCCGCTCGCCTTGAGCGCCTGCTGCTCGAACGCCGGCACCTGCTGCGCGTCCGGCGCCTGCGCGACGGTGATCTGGTGCCACGCCTGATCGAGCAGTGCCGCCTCGAGGTATTCGAGGGTGGCGTAACCCTGGTTGAAGTTCTGGGCCGCGAGCACCCGCGCGAGCAGCTCCGGGGGCATCGGCTCCCCGGTCTGGTAGTGGCGTGCGTAGTGCGCGACGACTGCAGGCTCGCGCGCCCACATCTCGTTGTACTGCGACGGATACTCGACGAAGTCGCGTGGCACCGCCGTCCCCGAGAGCAGCGGGTAGCGCACGTTCGACAGCATGCCGTGCACGGCATGGCCGAACTCGTGGAACATCGTCGTCACCTCATCGAAGGTGAGCAACACCGGCTGCCCCGGCTGGGGCTTGGGGATGTTGAGATGGTTGGCCACGACCGGCTTCTGCTCGAGCAGGTGCGACTGCGCGATGTAGGATGTCATCCACGCGCCGCCCTGCTTGTTGTCGCGGGCGAAGTAGTCGGCGAGGAACAACGCCAGCGGCTTGCCGTCGGCATCGAAGACCTCGAACACCCGCACGTCGGCCTGGTAGACGGGCAGATCGTGACGCTCACGGAAGCTGAGTCCGTAGAGCTGGTGGGCGGCGTAAAACACCCCGTCCGCGAGCACGTGGTCGAGCTCGAAGTACGGCCTGACCTGCGCCTGGTCGAAGTCGTAGCGTGCCTTGCGCACTTTCTCGGAGTAGAAGAACCAGTCCCACGGCTGCAGCGTGAAGCTGGCGGTGGCCGAGGCCGCCGCCTCCGCGTCAATCCCCTTCTGCATGTCGGCCGCTTCCTCCCGGGCACGCGCGAGCCCGGCGGGCGCGACCTGCGAGATCATGTCCCGCACCGCCGCAGGAGTACCGGCTGACTCATCGGCGAGCTCGTAGGCGGCATGATCCGGGAAGCCGAGGAGCCCGGCGCGCTCGGCGCGCAGCCGCACGAGCTCGGCGATCACCGCGGTGTTGTCGGTGGTCCCGCCGAGGCCCCTACCCGTCGAGGCCTTGTGGATGCGCTCGCGCAGCGCGCGGTTTTTGAGGTGCGCCAGCACCGGCTGGTTGGTGGTGTTCTGCAGCGTGATCAGCCATTTGCCGGTGAGGCCGCGTGCGGCAGCGGCCTGCGCCGCCGCGCCGATCTCTTCGCTCGAGAGCCCGTCGAGCTGCGCCACCTCATCGACGAGCACCGCGCCATCGGCGGTCGCCTTGAGCACGTTCTGCTTGAAGCGCGTGGTGAGCGAGGCTATCTGCTTGTTCAGATCCTTGAGCCGTGCCTGCTGCTGCGGCGTGAGCTGGGCCCCGGCGCGCACGAAGAGCGTGTGATAGCGCGTCAGCAGCTGCAGCGATTCGGCATCGAGCTGCAACCGCGCACGCTCCACGTAGAGTGCATCGACCCGCGCCCACAGCGCCGGATTCAGCAGGATCGCATCGCGCTGCGCGGCGAGACGCGGCGCCATCTCGGTGTCGATCCGCTGCATCTCGGGGTTGGTATTGCAGGCATTGAGGTTCGAGAACGTGGTCTGGACGCGATCGAGCAATCGCCCCGAGCGCTCGAGCGCCACGATGGTATTGGCGAAGGTCGGCGGCTCACGGTTGTGCGCAATTGCCGCAACCTGGTCGAGCTCCTCCGCCATGCCCGCCTCGAGCGCCGGCAGGTAGTCGCTGTCGCGAATGCGGTCGAAGGGCGGGAGCTGAAAGGCGAGTTTGCTTGGCGCTGCGAAGGGGTTGTCGGCCATTGCGGCAGTCCTTGGGCCGGCTGCAGGGGCACTTCCGGCGGCAAGCGTGGTCGTGGCGAGGGCGGCACCCAGCGCACCCAGGCAAAGCATTCTCATACGGATCCCTTCGAGTCTACCCGTAGCGCGGTCGTTGCTGCGAGTTCGGGGCGACGCGCAATGGTATCCTTCTCGGCCGCTCGGTGCGCGCGTGGCACACCGTGCCGGTAACCCTGCGTTCCCACAATCGGGCCATCTATGAGCATCGCACAGGATCAGGTCGTCAGCATTCATTACACCCTGCGGGATGACGCGGGAGAGGTCGTCGACCGCTCAGCCGACGGAGCGCCGCTCGCCTATCTGCACGGCCACGGACAGCTGATCCCGGGGCTCGAGCGCGAGCTGACGGGGAAGAAACCGGGCGAGCGGCTGCAATTGAAAGTCCCGCCGGCCGAGGCCTATGGCGAATACGACCATGCGCTCGTGCAGAAAGTGCCGCGGCGTGCTCTCAAGGGCGTCGGCGATCCGCGCGTCGGCATGCGGCTTCAGGCCCAAACCCCGCAGGGGCCGCGCGCCGTGACGGTCACTCAGGTGAGCGGCGACCTCGTGACGCTCGATGGCAACCATCCACTCGCCGGCAAGAATTTGAACTTCGAGGTCGAGGTCGCCGCGGTCCGCCCGGCCACCGAGGAAGAGCTCGCCCACGGGCACGTGCACGGGGCCGGCGGCCACCATCACTGAGCCGCGAGGCGCTCGGACTCCGCGCGCGCCAGCCGCGCAAAGACGCCGTGCATCTCATCGACCCGCCGCAGGTACTCGCGCGGGTCGTGGGCGCCGCAGCGCTGTCCCGCGGCGAAGCGAAAGCCACGCTGCGCGTAGAGCTCCGCGGCACCCGCCCCGCACAGATGTATCACCGCGGCGAGATGCTGCGTTTCCAGGTCATTCGCCTCGTGACGCGCGAGTTGTGTCAGGATCGCATTCACTTTCAAATCGAGGTACGCGGCCGTGAGCTCGATGGCATCGCGCGGCACGACACGCACATACAGGCTGTTGAACCAGCACGAGCGCCAGTCGTCCCACGGACCCTCGTGCACCAGCGCGTGATCGTGAATGCAGTAGTGGCGCGCCTCGGCGAAGGTGCCGTCGGTGATCTGGTACATGCCGACGGCGCTCGAGGCCGGGCGATACAGATCGAAGGGCCTCGGCGCCCACGACCAGCGCCAGTAGGTGCGCACCAGAGGATTGCCGGCGCCCTCGACCTGTGCGAGGGCCGCCAGGAGCTCCGCCGTGACCCTCGGGGTGGCATAGCGCTGGAAAGCCGGACCGTACTCGCGCCAGGTCTCCCGCGGTGTCTTGGCGAGCACTCCGCTCACCGGGAAGAACAACTCCGTGGGCTTGCGCAGGACCTGGTAGACGCCGTTGATCGCGAGTCCGACGATCGCCAGGAGCAGCACGCCCGCGATCAGCCGCCAGGTCGCGGGCACGCGG
>Ga0306920_100013080_pt1 | contig 11288 bp, 15 predicted proteins | sample flu12Cox44000170_FD_204666 | JGI IMG/M metagenome (GOLD analysis project Ga0306920, IMG submission 204666) | Lab enrichment of tropical soil microbial communities from Luquillo Experimental Forest, Puerto Rico - flux4day.12C.oxic.44.000.170 (v2)... | ecosystem: Environmental > Terrestrial >...
ACAGGCAACACAACCGCAGTCGGGCTCATGCCGTGGCGCAAGCCGGCGGCTATCTGTTGGACCTCGACACGCTTTGGGGCACCGGAGCAACGCCCAACACCTATCGGCGCGAATATGATTGGGGCAACAAGATGCAGCCGAACGACGCCGCTTGCGCGGCCGCCGCCCGTGTGCTCGCTCCGATGCTGCGGCAGATCCTCGGCCGGCTGTAGCGGTCGCTCGGCCGCTTTCGGTCCCTGAATGAAGGAGCCGCTCTCGACGCAGGATGCCGCACGCCCGATCCTCTGGCATAACCCGCTCCGGGACCTGTTGGCATCTCTATGTCAAGGGTTACACGCCGATGGTCAACTGCATCTATAACTGGCTGAGAATGGAAGACGTATGGCTCGACAAATAGGACGGGCTTGGGAGACGTTGACCGCATGGCGTTGAAGAAGACGGTAACTTTGCACAATGTTGCGTCGCTCGGCCCCGACAGGCTCGCCGCAATCCTTGTCGACCTCGCGGAGGCCGATGCCGAGGTCAAACGACGCCTCCGTTTGGAACTGGCCGCGCAGGTCGGCGGAGACAGCATCGCCGCCGAAATCGGCAAACGTATCACCGCTTTGAGAAAAGCGCGGTCCTTTGTCGACTGGCAGAAGCGGCGGGACTTCGTAAAAGACCTCGACCTGCAACGGGCGATGATCGTCGATCGGGTCGCTCAGACGCACACCGACTTGGCGCTGGATTTGATGTGGCGGTTCATGGAGCTTGCCGAACCAGTGATCAATCGCGTCGATGACAGCAACGGTTCGGTTGGAGACGTCTTTCAGTCCGCATGCGAAGATCTCGGGGCTATTGCGGCGAAGGCGAGACCCGATCCGGTCGGTCTCGCAGATCAGGTATTCACCGCACTGTCGGCCAACGACTACGGCGTCTTCGACGGCTTGGTGAAGGCCATGATCCCAGCCCTTGGCGACACGGGCGCAGCACACCTGAAGAATCGTCTGGCTCAAGCGCTGGCGGATCGGCCGAGGAAAGCGGGCGGCCGGGACTTGCACGCGAGTGTCGTGCGCAGTGCTCTACAGGACGTCGCGGATGGCCAGACAGACGTCGATGCCTACATCGCGCTGGTTCCCGTGCAAGACCGGAGCCGGCCGCAGATGGGCGCTGAGATTGGCCGTCGTCTCCTAGCCGCCGGCCGAACGATCGAGGCGCTTGCCGCGCTGGAGAGTGCCAGGCCGAACAAGCGCACCGAGCAAGCCGGCCATAACGCCGACTTCTACCTTTCCGGGTATGGTGACGCCGGTGCATGGGAAGAGGTTTACATCGAGGCGCTCGATGCCGCTGGTCGGGAGGAGCAGGCCCAGCAGCTTCGCTGGGCAGCATTCGAGGAACGCCTCTCAGCCGTTCGGCTGCGCGCCTACCTGAAGAAGCTGCCGGATTTCGAAGACGTCGAAGCCGAGGAACGGGCCATGAGACATGCCCTTGAGTTCCGGAGTTTCCCGGCGGCGCTCGACTTTCTCCGAGGTTGGCCTGACCAAGCCCGCGCCGCCCGACTGGTGCTGACCCGTGCCGCGGAAATCGACGGTAATCTCTACTACCTGCTGGATCCGGCGGCGCAGCTGATCGAAGGAAAGCATCCGTTGGCCGCAACCCTGCTGCGGCGGGCGATGATTGAAGACACACTCAATGGCGCGAAATCCTCCCGCTACAAACATGCTGCCCGACATCTCCTCGAATGCTTGTCGCTTGCGTCAAGCATCCAGGACTTTGGCACATTCGAGACACACGAGACCTTCGCCAGCCGTCTGCACGCTAAGCATGGCCGAAAGACTGGCTTCTGGGCTCAGGTAGCCGAGTCGTCGAGAAGCTGACGCTAATTCTCCACAGCGGTCGCCACCGATGGCCACTTTGCACAGCTTCGCGTCCGGGGCCTGCATGCGGTAGCCGTCGAATTTGATTTCGTGCAGCCACTGGTCGCCTTCCGGCGCCGCGTCGACGAGTTCGGTCAGCTGCGGCCGGATCCATTTGCGGCAGGACAGGGGGGTCGGCGCGCCGCCGGCGCGCTATCCCTTGCGCGATGCCGGAACGGGAAAGAGGTCACAGTGCCGGCACATACGCCTTCCGGACGCGAGATTGGTGGGCAGCGGTGTCATCCTTGCGGCGCTCTGGACGCTCGGAGCCGCGGAGCTTACGGGTGTCGATCTTGACGAAACCGCAGTCAATCGCTCGACCGCCCTCCTCAAGAGCTTAAATTTGCTGGATGATCGGTTTCGATAATTTTTGGGCTCGCGCTCGCAACCGCTCCGAGCCCAATCTGCATACTACTACGGACAAGTCGGTGGCCATCTGGTCCCGAAGCCACTCAGTTTGGTTAACGCGATTCGCTCGGCGGCGTTAGTCCGTGAGGCCGGGCGAGGCACGAGATTGCTGAGGAATCGGAAATCTTTGGATGGGCAGCGAAAATCGGCGCGAATTGCGCTTATGTGTACTCATGCTCCAGTCCGAAGCCGAAAGACAGCGCAGAACCGGTAGAAAATCTGCGCCCCTAGCATTCTCCTCACTATTCGTCCTGCTCGTGCTCGCGGGGTGCGCCGGGTCCCCTATCAATCTCGATCCTGGCGGTGTCAATGGCCGTGACGGCGGCGGCCCAGTGCCGAGCTATCCGATGTTGATGCGAATCGGTGCGGCCGCCCAGGCTAGTGGCGATCTTCCCAGTGCCGTTGGAGTTTACCGGCGCGCCGCCGAGATCGCGCCACAAGAGCCGGCTCCGCTCATCGCCGCCGGTGACACGCTGTTGCAGATGGGCGCCGTCAACGAAGCAATCGTCAGCTACAACCAAGCGCTCGTCAGACCCGGCGATACGCAGGGAGCGCAGGTCGGGTTGGCCAAGGCATTTCTCATGACCGGCAAGCCTCAGCTCGGGCTGGCACCGCTTTCCAAAGCGCTGGAAGTCAGTCCCCAGGACCCCAAATTGCTCCTCCTCCTCGGTGTGTTGAAGGATTTGGAGGGACAGCATTGGGAAGCGCAAGCCTATTACCGGGACGGTCTTGCACGCGCCCCAGACGAGCGGGGTCTCACCGTCAATCTCGCCTTATCTCTCGCTCTGAGTGGCGATTATTCCAATGCAATAGCCGTGCTTCAGCCTGTCGCAATGACGCCTACCGCATCGCCACAGGAGCGACAGACCTTGGCTCTGATTTATGGTCTCACCGGAAATGTGCTGGAAGCCGCGCGGCTCTGTCGAGTTGATCTCGACGACACCTCTGTAGAGCACAATCTGACCTATTATCAGACCTTGCGGGAGCTTTCGCCCGAAGCGCGCAGCCAAGCAATTCTGTCGGCCCGGTCTGGCCAGACCACGCTCGTCTCCAGTACAGTGGTCCCGATCAGCGGTTCATCTTATCCATGATGCTGCCGCCGCCCGTAGCGTCACGCGACCGCACCAACGGCGCGGGCAACCATAGCTGCGTCAGCGGCGGCAACTGCATGTCAGCAGAAACGACGAGATAGAGGTAGAGCACTGCTTTCGGGAGGCAGGGGCCGGAGGTTCAAATCCTCTCACTCCGACCAGCGTTTTCCTTGGAAATCAAAGTACACCGGGCTGCCGCAGAGACGAAGCGAGCGCGAACCGACGCAGAACATGTGCTAATTTGTGCAGATGGGCGCAGCCGGGTTCGCACATTATTCGCACGCGAGTTCATCTTCGGTTCTAGGTAACGCGGCGGGCGTAGTTCCGCCAAGATCGCGTAGAATTTGTATACCCGAACGATCTGTGGTTCTTGCTCCCATCCGCGGTGAAATCGCCGAGGCGCAGCCTGAGCTGAGTTAACGGCGCCTGCCTTCTGTCCGCATACTATTCATCTGTGGAACCGTCTCCGGGCCCACGCCAAATTGGCCGCGCCGGCGAACCCAAACTGGCGCGGCTGCGAAGGCTTTCCCCGACCGCCTCGACCGTGGAAATGCCCGCCGAACGCAGTTCCTTGACCAGCCGGTCCTGCAACGTGCCGCGTCTATCAGATCCCAAGGTCGGCAAGCTTCGCTATATCCAGCGCTGCTGCATCAGCCACTCCGGGGAGCGTCGGGTGAGCCGCCACCAGAAACCGAATAAATGCTCGCGCCTCGTCGACCGCAGTATAGGCTTGCGTTGACTGCTGCCAGAACTCGGCCAATAGCCGCCGGGTTGCCGCTCCGCCGTGCTGCATCAACAACAGCCGCGTCGTGCGCGGCGCGACGGCCGCGACGGTGCTCGCCCGATTTTCACGGACCAGCATGCGATAAAGCTCCAGAGCCGAAGCCGTGGAATCCCACCATGGGATCAGCTCATCGTCCAGTACCGGGAGCGGCAAACCAGTTGCTGCAGATCCAAGCAATGTACTCCAGCTTTCCGGGTCAAGCGGCATTTCCGTCCGCGACCAGGCAGCGCTGCTCGTTGGACAATGCTGACAATCGCACGCGCGTGTATTCCACAGGTCACGAAGCTGCCCGAGCTGTCGTCCGATCGCGCCGAGACCGACATCGGCTACCCGCTCGGGCATGATCTCAAAGATGATCGCACGCAACTGCGGGAGCTTAGGGATCAGCGCGGCCGCGATGTCCATCAACTCACGCTCGGCCAGCCCGGAATGCGCGTCGACATAAAATCCGCCTTCACGCTCGCCGCCGGCAAAATGCAATTCCCATACTCGCTCCAGTGGGAGCTCATCGCAGAACGCCCAAACGCTCTGGCGCCCGTTGCGGGCGTTGCATAGCACGTTGTGCAAATCGAGCAGGATGCCACAATCAGCGGCTTCCGACACCGCCGCGACAAAGCCACCGTCTGGCCATTCGCCTGGTATCGGCGGCAAATAGCTCACCGGCGTTTCCACCGCGAGCGGGATCCCGCCAAGCGCCTCGCGATGCAGGCGAACGTTCGCCGCCGCCAACGCGACACCGGCTGGCGATTGCAACGGCGGCAGCATAAACCCGGCGGAAATAGCGGATTTGCCGCCGGGCGTCTGAAATCGGGTGAAGCTCAGATGCTCGCTCACGTGCTCGGGGCCCAGCGCGGCCACTTCAGCGGCCAGCGCCGCTGTGTGCCCATCAGGCGGAGCACACGTCCCTCCCAGTGGTGCGCCGACGCCGTGCAGCAGTTTCGGCTGCGGAAGATGCGCTAGCGCGCCGGCGAGAAACGACCGGAACCCCGGCGCGTCGGATGCAGGAACCCAGTATGCTTCCGGCTCTGCTTCAATGACGTCGACCAGTCCTTCGCGCTCCTGGCAAAGGGCGTCAAGGGGCGGCCACCAGACGATGCCGACGCCAAGTCCGGTAGTTCCGGTCGTGGACATCGCTACTCGACCGCAAACTCCTGCTCTTCCTGCTGGAACAGTATCTGAAGGCCGGAACAGCAGCCTTGACAACCGAGCCGTCCGAGAATGGATCTCGTCAGCTGCTGGGTTGCCTCGAGATTGTAGAGCGTCTCGCCGCTAACGTGGACGCGGACGACGTTGCTAGTTCCTTCGATGACGACGCGCGCATTTGGCATGACAATGTCCCTCCTCCATTGAACCCAAGCGGGGTACACCGGCGATCTTACTGCGTCAGTCGATCGGTGAGTGTGAGCTGCGTCACATTGCAGGAGGAATTCGCAAACCGGCGATGAAGGAGAAAAGGAAATGAAGGACCGGACGGCACGAAACTGGCGAGACCAATGCCTTACCGTTGGTACGCCAAGATGACACCCCGATCTCGATGCGATCGTTGCCTTTACGAGGACGATCAAGCCGACGCGCCAATTCCCGCGCGTCGCCCAAGACCCCGTTCTCCAAGGTCTTCTTGCCGAGCATTACTTCAGCGTCGGCTCCACCAGCAATCCTTCCGATATTCTGCACCCTTTGGCTGCTCCCAACAGGCGAAATAGGCAAAATTCCCTGTATTTTCCCAGCTAGCAGGGAAATTAGCTGTAATCAGCCTATGAGCCGCTGTCGCGCGGCGGCACCCGGCAGGACTTCATCTACGACGCCGAGCACGACCACTACACGTTGCGGTGACGGGATTTGCCGTACCCTGGTGCCTTGTGCAGCAGACGCACTCTGAGCAGCGGATCGTGCGGATCCAGTCTTATGCATGTCTGGAGAGCGGCAAGACCCTCCCTCGGACGGCCTGAGAACATAAGGGCGGCGCCCTTCTCGCCATGCGCAACGGCCAGGTTCGGGCTCAGCGCCAGCGCACGCTCGGCTTCGGCAAGGGCGCCATGATGATCGCCGCTCAACTCGTCGCCCGGGGATCTGAAGCCAGTTTTCGACGCGATGCTGGAGAAGGTGCTTCAGCTCTGCGGAGCGCATTTGGGACTATTGCTCATTTATGATGGCGAGAGCTATCGCGTGGCACCTTGGCAAGGTGCGCCGGAGGCGTTCACATTCTGCGAGCTTGAGCTGATGCCTGCTTCGCTTCAGGAAGAACTGAGAATATGATCGCGTAGCCCAGGGCGGCGCGATACTTTCGCGTCATGTCTTCGCGACGCGTGACGGTATTTGGTGGCACCGGATTTCTCGGCCGCCGCATTGTCCGCCATCTGCGAGATGCCGATTTCGCGGTTTGGATCGCCTCGCGGCATCCCGATAGGGGCCGTTCGTTGTTTTCCAGCGAGGATTCCGGCATCGACACTTACCGTGCCGACGTAAATGATGATGGATCAGTGGCGAGTGCTGTCAGCGGTGCTTGGGCAGTCGTGAACGCCGTCAGTCTCTACGTCGAACACGGACAACGCACATTTCAGTCGGTCCACGTGGAAGCCGCCCAGCGCGTCGCGATCCTTGCGCGCCAGGCAGGCGCGGAAACGCTTGTGCATGTCTCCGGAATCGGCGCGGACACGGGGTCGGCCTCTCCTTACATCCGTAGCCGCGGAAGGGGAGAGGCAGCTGTGCTCGATGCTTTTCCTTCCGCCAAGTTGATCCGTCCGGCTGTCATGTTCGGACCAGGTGATGCGTTCCTGACACCGCTGTTGGCAATGTTGCGGCACATGCCGGTATTTCCGATGTTCGGCAGTGGAGAAACGAGGCTGCAACCTGCCTATGTGGAGGATGTCGCTGAGGCAATAGCTCGTGTATTGCGGGCGCCGGCCGCGCGCCAGCTGTATGAGTTGGCTGGGCCCCGCGTTTATACTTATCAAGAATTGCTAAGAACCATTGCTGCCAGCGCGGGCACGAGGCCGTTCCTGGTCCCGCTCCCGTTCAGCTTGTGGCATGTCATCGGATTCGTCTCAGAAACTCTACCAAGTCCGCCGATCACCAGAAATCAGGTCGAATTGATGGGGAAAGACAACATCCCAGAGCCCGACGCTTCAGGTTTCGAGGCCCTACAGATTACGCCTCAGCCGATTGAAAATATACTTCCGCAGATGCTGCGGACGGCGAGGGGGAAAGCGGAAGCATGAGAGCCCACATGCCCTGAATGACCGACGACGTTTACATGGCGACCATGAGAGCGTCGGGCACGGGGCTCGCGGCCGAGGTCGCTTCCGACAAAACCGCGCATCGCCACCGAACCGTACCGCAGAAACGCGATGGATCTTGAGGAAAATGAACTTAATATGCGCCGAGATCGCCGGGGCCATCCCTCGGCACTTAATGAACCCGAAGAGGATGCGAAATTGAGCCATCACCCAACGTCCCGCGATCCTGACGACGAGCCAGAGGAGCCCGATATGTCGGAGACGGGAGAGACGAAACCCGCCGAAGCACTCGTCAACGAGCTGGAATCACGCCTGTTCAAAGGGCGCAAGGTCATGGTGTTCGGCCAGATTACTGACAAGCTGGCACGCGACGTCGTGGCCCGGATACTGGCGCTCGTCGACGAATCGGCGAAGCCAATCCAGATCTATGTCAATTCGCCCGGTGGTCATGTCGAATCGGGCGACTCGATCCATGACATCATCAAGTTTGTGCGTTCACGTGTGCTGATCTACATGATCGGTACCGGCTGGGTGGCCTCTGCCGGCGCGCTAATCTATGCGGCCGGCGAGAAGAGGTTCCGCTTTTGCTTTCCGAACACGCGCTTCCTGCTGCATCAACCGATGGGCGGCGTGCAAGGCCCGGCAACGGACATCGACATAGAGGCGCGCGAGATCATCAAGATGCGCGAGCGATTGAGCCAGATCATCGCCACCGAGACCGGACAGTCGATCGAGCGGGTCCGCAGGGACACCGACCGGAATTACTGGATGTCGGCATCCGAGGCTATCGACTACGGCCTTGCCTCTAAGATCGTCCATTCGATCGAAGATCTGAAGTAGATTGGAAGGTAAGCGGGGTTCCATCGCCTCCAATTTTTACTCTATAAAAAAAGGGGGTCTGATGCTACTTGCATCAAATTGTTTAAATAACAAATAGATTCCGATTCGTAATTCGTACTGCTCTACGAATACCTTTCGCTGTTGGGCGGAACCACTCGAGCTGGGGCTCCAGTTCCGTCGTCACGACGGGCGGCAGCAGACTGCGGCGGCTCCGGATTTCTGGACAGCAGATTATTAAAGAGGCTTCGAGGCAGAACTCAGCGGGCATTGCCGGCGCGCATGATTTCATCCTCGAAATGCCCGAAGGCTATGACACGATCGTCGGCGAGCGCGGCAGCGGTGTCTCGGGCGGACAGCGCCAACGCATTGCCATCGCGCGCGCCCTGGTGACAGATCCGCGCATTCTGATCTTCGACGAAGCGACGAGCGCGCTGGATTATGCGGGCGAGCGGATCATCCACCAAAACATGCAAGAAATCTCCCGCGGGCGCATGGTCCTGATCATCGCTCATCGGCTGTCGGCCGTTCGTCACGCCGACCGCATCATCACGATCGAGGGCGGCCGGCTGGTCGAGGACGGGACGCATGACGAGCTTGTGCGTACCGGCGGGCGGTACGCACACTTGCACCGCCTGCAGACCGGGATCCATGAGCTCGCGTAGAGCCGGCATCCCCTTTTCCGGCGTTCGTGTCCGCCGTGGCGAGCAAGAGCTCGCCTTTCTGCCCGCGGCGCTTGAGATCGTCGAGACGCCTCCGTTACCGATCGGCCGCGCGATTGGCGCCACAATCCTTGGGCTGTTCATGCTGGCGTTAGCTTGGGCCTGCGTGGGCACGATTGATATTGTCGCCACGGCGCCGGGCAAGATCATCCCGAGCGGCCGCAGCAAGGTCGTCCAGCCCTTCGAGATCGGTGTTGTCCGAGCTATTCGCGTCCACGATGGGCAGAGCGTCAAGCAGGGGATGTGCTGATTGAGCTCGATCCGACGATGAACGCAGCCGAGCGCGAACACCTGCAGAGCGACCTGATCGCGACACAGCTCGACGTGGTGCGGTTGCGCGCGGCGTTAGCGGGCGGCCCAGATCCGTTGGCAGAGTTCTATCCGCCCGCGGGGGCAGATGCCGCGCTTGTCAGCATGCAACGACAATTTCTGTTGACGCAGACTGCCGAGCTGCACGCGAAGCTGGCCGCGCTCGACGGCCAGAAAGCGCAGAAGGAAGCCGAGCGCGGTCAGCCGGCGTCGCAGCGCGGCTGCTGGTGGTCGATGACCATCCGATCAATCGCGAGGTGCTGGTGCGCCAGCTGAAGCTGCTCGGGCTCGCCGCCGACACCGCCGGGGACGGCAACGAGGCGCTGGCCGCGTGGGAGCCCGGGCTGTATGCAGCCGTGCTCGCCGATCTGCACATGCCGGGCATGGACGGCTTCGCGCTGACGCGGCAGTTGCGCGAACGAGAGGCCTAGAGCGGCGGAGCGCGAACGCCGATCGTCGCGGTGACCGCCAATGCGATGCGCGGCGAAGAGGAGCGCTGTCTCGCCGTCGGCATGGACGCCTATCTGGCGAAACCGGTGGCGATCGACCGGCTACGCGCCACCCTCGAACGGTGGCTGCCGATCGATGATGGCGCGCCGGCGCCATCCGCAAGCATCGGCGCCGCGATCGACCGCAATGTGCTGGCCGCCTGGCTCGGCGACGATCGCTCCGGCATCGACGAATTGCTGAACAAGTTTCGCGACAGCGCCATCGAATCCGAGCAGGCGATCGACGCGGCCTGGCGCGCCGCCGACCTCGCCGGTCTGGCGGCCGCCGCGCACCGCCTCAAAGGTGCGGCACAAGCCGTTGGGGCCGTTCGTCTTGGCGCGGCCGCCGACGGCTTGGAGCAGGCCGGTAAAGGCGGCGACCGCGACCGCTGCCGCGACCTGCTCGGCCCGCTCGCCGCCGAATTGCGCCCTGTGATCGCCGAAATCGAGAGCTGATGCAACCGGAGCTCTGCAATCCGCCAGATGATCGAGCGGCACGGCGGGGGCGACCTAGTGCCGGTGCATCAGCGGGTGATCGCCATCCCCAAGGCTTGTAGGGCCCGAGGCTGTCTGAATGGCGGCTTGTGTGCAGGTTTTTGGCCGCTCGGCACACTTTGATGGTACCCACGGGCGGTTCCTGATCGCCGCGGCATCGAAGCCCTGATGCAACTCTTCGTCAACACGGACGGGGTGCTGACCGACTTCGACCGGCACCACGAGACCGTCGTGGGTTACCGTTCCGACAAGCTCCTCGCTATGGCTCCCTCATACGGGCGTCAACTCTTGCGGAAGATCTGCAGTTCTTCGCGGCACGCCTCGCTGAAGTCGCGCGGCGGATCGACATGTCCCTCAAACGATTGCGCCCGCACCTCCTCTAAAGTGAGGTTCGGCGCGAGATAGGTATCCATGATTATACGGGTTACGGTATCGGCGCTCTCTATCACTCGTGGGGTCGCTATCAGGCGTATGCGGTTGGCGAGCGCGTAGATGCCTATCAGCCCCGAAGTATCGTCTCGTTGATTTTGCAGAGCATCGGCGTATAGTTTCGCCGCCTCTTCGAGAAACCTGCCGAACAGCGCTTCTCGCTTCTCCCGCTCGTTGGCTATTCTTTGCGCCCTGGCCTGCGCCTGTTGGGTCATCCACGAGGTGGTGAACGACGTCAGGCCGCCGATGGCCGTTCCGGCGAGGGCTGCCAAAGCAGATATGTACGCCGCGTCCATCGGTTCGTCGCTGGGGGCACCTTTCGGTTCGTCGATTTATAGGCTTCGCGGCAAAAAAGGTAACTCCAGATTAAACAGGGGCACTCTCGCCCGTCGCCTCGGCGATCGCTGACCGGCGGCATCATACCGCGCGATACCCTCGATTACTTCGCGCACCGCGCGGAGCAGCGGGGGAGCACTGCTGGATGATCAGCTCCAAGACCTGCGGGTTTGCTTCTGACAGTTCGCACATTTGTACTTTACATATTCGGAGTTCCAATCCTGACCCCGAATTACTAAACGATCGCTATTGTCATCA
>Ga0306920_100013081_pt1 | contig 11288 bp, 6 predicted proteins | sample flu12Cox44000170_FD_204666 | JGI IMG/M metagenome (GOLD analysis project Ga0306920, IMG submission 204666) | Lab enrichment of tropical soil microbial communities from Luquillo Experimental Forest, Puerto Rico - flux4day.12C.oxic.44.000.170 (v2)... | ecosystem: Environmental > Terrestrial >...
TACGCTTGAGAAATTTGCCGCGACATGGTGTTCGAAGCCTTGCTCGCAGATATAGTGCAGCAGTTTCTGCAAGCCAGGAATTTCCACGACACCCGCGCCACCAAATGTTTCGAGCGGATCGTCGGTGAACCGGCCGCTTCCTGTGTAGCCGCGGATTTTGCCATTCACGTCATCGGTTGAAAATCTCGCAAAGCTCATCGGGCCGGACTTTACGCGGCCCACACAAGTGCCAAAGGTATTGTCTTTGCCGACCGTTCCCGCGATGATTTCCTGGAAGTCCATCCGCACATCCTTAAAGAAATGTTTCGGAAGGTTGCTGCAATGGAAGCAGACCGCTTTGTTCGGATCATTTCCGTAGTTGTTGTTCCAGTCGAGCAGGGCGCTGGGCGTTTCCGAAGCGAGTTGCAAGGCGTGCATGCCGATCACACCGCAAACGTCCACCTCACAAGCGCTCGAGAGTAACGAGTCGCTCATCATACTCATCACCGTGCATGGCACAACACCGAGGTTTTCTTCGAGCGAAGTCCAACACTGAACCGCACTGATTTGGACGTCGGCAGCCTTCATCCATTCATCGACGACCGCTCCGAGCTTGGCCATTTTTAGGAGGGCGGCTTGAGGAACAGAGCTCGTGGTCACGTACTTCTGGATCGACTGAAGTTTCTTGAGCGCGGCGTCGTCTGTGTCCTTCATGCGAGCGATACGGCCGAGCACCTCGGAAAGATCCAGGGTTTCGACAGAAATCCCATTGGCTTCGAGCAGCTTCTCGCTGTAGCGGACCGTGTTGAACGCGGCGGGGCGCGCACCGATGGCGCCGACGCGCAAGTTGCGCAATCCCTTCACCACGCGGCAGACACGAGCGAACCACTCGAGGTCCTTCGTAAATTCCGGCGAATCCGGCGCTTCCGTGTGAAGTGAGGTAAGCGAGTAGGGAATGCCGTACTGTCTGAGGTTGTTGCAGGCCGACATTTTCCCGCAAAAACTGTCGCGGCGGTGCGTGATCCCCATCTTTGTGGGCGTGTCCGGAGTGGCTTGCACCAGGACCGGCACTGCCAGACGGCAAAGCCGCATGGTGTCTGCAATCGCGCGCTCGTCCCCGAAGTTCGGCAATGTGACGACCACGCCGTCGATGGCCTCGGCCTTCGAACGGAACAATTCTGCGCAACGCTTGGCTTCCTCGTGGGTCTCTACCGCGCCGTACTTGCTTTGTTCAACGCTCAGCGCGACGACCTCTATTCCCGCCTTCTGTAACGCTTGAATCATTTCTTCGCGGCCCGATTTCGCCAGGTGATCCGGAAAAAATCCGCGGTTCCCGACAATCAGGCCCATCGTCATTTTTGTTGCGTTTGCCATGACTTCTTCCGTTCCTTTCGAATATCTCTAGCCGCGCCCTTTTCCGGGCGCAAAGTAGATGGTGTAGGCGGCCCCTAGCGCTGTGAGAATCCCGCCCCACCAGACACTGGCGTGCAAGTCAAACAACACCACCCGCACTTCAGGCGGATGAAAAAGTTCGTAGAGGCCCGCTCCCAGAATGAGCACGCCATTTACCAAGAGCGAGATACCGATGAAAAACCAGATGGAGATTGAGCCGCCAGGTTTCATTCGACCTCACCAGAAGATAACGTTCAGGACAACGAATCCCACGCCGACAACCGCGGCCCAGAACCAGGGCCGATGAAGCATCGAAACGTAACTCTCGGAGGGAATGTCGGTGACGCCGTAGACCAGGCCGCGGAGTTCCGACACGGGCTTCGGTTTCGTGAGCATACTGACGACCACCGTCACGAGGCCCGCGGTAAGGCACGACCACAGCGCACGGTACATGTTTTCCGCCATGTCCCGCGCATACGGCGAGAGCGCGACGTAACGAAGCGCCGTTGGATCGATCTTCACCCAGGCCCACATGCCCACCGAGGCACAGGTGCCCGCGAGCAAGCCCCAGAAACCGCCGGCAGGCGTCGCGCGCGTCCACAACATGCCAAGAAGGACGGTCGCGAAGAGCGGGGCGATGAAGAAACTGAAAAGTGCCTGCACGTAATCCATGATGCTCTTGAAATCCATTACCAGATAAGCCGTGCCGATGGAGATTGCGACACCGACAACGGTGGACCAGCGGCCCATGCTGACATAGTGAGCGTCGCTAGCGTCTTTCTTGATCAGCGCGCGATAAATGTCATAGGTCCACACGGTTGTGAAAGCGCTGACATTCCCGGCCATTCCCGACATGAAGCCGGCAATCAGAGCGGTGATTCCGAGGCCCAGCAGACCCGGTCCGCAGTAGCGCGCCAGCATGAGCGGCAGAACTTCGTTGTAGCTGTGCCCACCCGATACGATCGCTTGTCCTTCTCCAACCAGTTTCACGGGGAGAAGCGCCAGGCCGAGAAGTCCCGGAAGGATTACGATGAACGGCACCAGCATCTTGAAGCCGGCTCCGATGATCGGAGCCATTTTTGCGGCGCGCAGATCCTTCGCCGAGAGCACGCGCTGAACCACCAGGAAATCGGTGGTCCAGTAGCCCATGGAGATGACCGCGCCAAGGCCGAACACGATACCCGTCCAATGAATGCCCATCGGGTTGTCGCTGAACTTGCCGAGCGTGCTCCACAAGTGCGTGTATTCGGCCGAGGCATTGGCGGCCACCCGCGCTCTCAAGCCCGACCAGCCCCCGGCCTCCACGAGTCCGAGTATGGGAATCAACAGGGCGCCAGCCCAGATCAAAATGAATTGCAGCACCTCGTTGAAAATCGCCGATCGCAGTCCGCCGAGGGCTACGTAGATGGCCACGGTTACGGAAGAAACCAGAATGCTGACGTTGATGTTCCACCCCAGCACAATCTTCAGGACCAGGGCCATGGAGTACATGTTGATTCCACTCATCAGAACCGTCATGAACGCAAAACTGACTGACGAAAGGGCTCGGCTGGATTCCCCGAATCGCAGTTTCAAATAGCCGGGAACTGAATGCGTTTTGGAGATGTAGTAGAACGGCATCATCACCAGGGCAAGGAACAGCATCGCGGGAATTGCGCCGATCCAATACCAATGAGCTGCGAGGATGCCGTATTGGTAGGCCGCGCCCGCCCAGCCCATCAGTTCGAGCGCGCCAAGATTTGCGGAAAGAAAGCTGAGGCCCGCGACCCATGCGGTCATTTCGCGCCCGGCGAGGAAAAAGTCTTCGCCGGTGTTCGCCTGCTCCTTCAGATAAAAGCCGATCGCCAAAACCAGGGCGAAGTAAAAAACAACGATTACGAAGTCAACGAATGAGAGATGCACGAGCTGCTCGGAATTGAGCACGGCCAGGGCAATTGTCATAGGACTTCAGGCGCTCCTTGGTGCCTGTTCTCTTCGTTCCTACCGCCGGCAGACCCTTTTCGGAAGTTGTAGCACCGTTCGGTTTTCACTGGGCTGAAAACTTGTAAATGGTCTCGGACCGAAAGCGCGAACCCGGTCGAAGGATGGCCGACGGAAAGTTGGGGTGGTTGGGTGAGTCGGGATAGTGCTGCGTTTCAAGACAGAGCCCGCCGAATTTCCTGTAGGCGACACGGCCCTTGCCCACCACGCTGCCGTCCAGGTGGATACCTGAGTAAAACTGGATTGCCGGCTCGGTTGTCCACACTTCCATCTGCCTTCCGGAGCCGGGCTCGACGAGCCGAGCTGCGATCCGGAGCACCCCAGCCTGTCCATTCACGACGAAATTATGATCGTAGCCGCCGATATCCGTAATCTCGGCGATGTGCTCGCCAATCACCGTCGAACCCCGAAAGTCGAATGGAGTGTCCGCCACGGTCCGAATCTCGCCCGTAGGAATCAGGGTCGTGTCTACCGGCGTATATCGGTCGGAGTTCAGGTACAGCCTGTGGCCAAGAATGTCTCCGGATGCCGCCAAATTGAAATAGCTGTGGTTCGTTAGATTGATCGGCGTCGCCCGGTCGGTTTCCGCACTGTATTCGAGTTTGAGCTCATCCGATTCGGTCAGCGTGTAGGTCACGGTGACTTGCACATTTCCGGGATAGTTTTCTTCGCCGTCGGTACTTAGGTAAGCGAAGCGCACCGCCGCGCCATCCGGATTCTCGAGCGCTTCGGCTTTCCACGCCCGACGGTCGAACCCAATCTTGCCGCCATGAAGCGAATGGGGAGGATTATTGATCGCGAGCTGGTATTCGTTGCCGTCCAGAGCGAAGCGGCCCTTGGCAATGCGGTTGGCGTACCGTCCGATCGTCCCGCCGAAAAAGGGATGAGGGGCGAGATAAGCCTCGAGGTTGTCGAGTCCGAGAACCACGTCGGCGAGTTTCCCCGCGCGATCCGGCACCCAAAGCTCGCTGAGGGACGCGCCGTACGTGATCAGCTTTGCCGCGGAGCCTCGACCATTCCGAAGCAGGTAGGACTCGACGATGCTCCCGTCCGAGAGTCGGCCGAACATGGACTTCTCGATCGCCGGTCGGCGGGCCACCGATTGTTCATTGACCAGTGTAGTTTTACTGAGGATCCCGGGAACGATTACGTTCGCAAACGCACCGAGTTTGCTCCAGATTCCCAACCATCCCCCTGAACCAGCATGATCCGGCAAGCACCAATGAGACTATGCGCGTTGTACCACAAAACCGAACGAAGAGCGAGCGATCTATGCAAACAATTGATAGATAGCTGGTTGCCGCGGTTGCGTGGACTGAAAGCGATACGTGCCAGAAGAAATCAAGATGCTTTTCGCTTCATAGAACGGTCGGCCGAAGCGCTCGAGCCATACGGGACGCCCCACCGAGCCGCTGTTCGGGTCCTGAAATGGAGAGAACGATTACGTTCTTTTTAAAGGAATACCGCTACCTGGCGATGGCGTTCGCCGCTCTGGCCGCCAGGATATATGCGCTTGCCGTATCGACGACATATTCATTCTCGTACCACAGGAACGGCCAGTCGCTTTTGAGCTCCGGGAAATCGGGTTGAATGATGGTCACCCCTGGAATGACGCCTCCAGGGATGAATGTGTAGTCCGCGCGGTTGTTGCCATAGGCGACCAGCTTCGATTGCGCTCCCACACCGGACACATAAGAAACGTTCGAAACGGGATGCGTGCCCAGCAGATAATCGAGACTCCGCAAGGTGTAGTCGCTGCCGATGACGTCCGGGAATGCGACATGCAGAAGATACATTCGTGAAGCGAATTCTGCGACCAGGCCAGAGCCTCCCCAAGTGCCGGTGGCGATCGGAACGCCATAGGGATTTCGTGCCAGGCCCTCGTCGAGCTTCGTCTTGTAAGCGATGAGCATGGATCTGAGACTGTTCTTGAAAGCCGAATCCATGAAAGGGACGGCGCGCCCTGCGGCGGCACCTAAGGTTGCGAATCGTTCTTCGATCGTGGGAAGGAGCTCCTTGAGGCGCGCGCGATAAGCCTCCCCGCCCTTCGTGGCGATCAACAGCTCGACGGCCGCTTTGGTTTCCTCCTCGTGAAGATCGCCTCCGGTCGTATTGAAAGAATGAAAGAGCGAGGGAGCTTGCTTGTGCTCCTCGTCCCAGACTTTCTCCGCCGTTTGGAGGCATTCGACGGCCATCTTGTCGTCGTATCCGCGGAGTACGCGGCTCGCCGCGGCGAGAGACGAGGCCACGTCGTAGTTTAGAGCCGTCACATGCGTGGTAAACGCCCAGCGGTCGTCGGGTACACCGGAATGAATGCCGTCCGATTCGCGCGGCGGCATTTTGGGCGCATAGATTTTCCCGTCGGTTGCAGAAGCCGCATCGCCAAGGTGCGTGTATTGCGTGAGCGTAGGCGCGATCACGCCGGGGATGGCATGACCGAACAGCCGGTATTGCGTCAAGAGGTAAAGCACACCGTGGAAGATCTGCTGAAGGGCGTCCGGAACGCCGTCCGGCTTGCGAATCTCGACCGAACGAGTTTGTTCGTCTACCGTGGTGTCGTCCCAATCCAAACCGAAGTTTTCGATCGCCAGCGTCAAGTCGGTAATTACGCGCGAGTGCGTTTGTGAACGAAGGTCGAAGTCACCTGCATCGAACCATCCCCCAACCTCGAATCCCGGAATATGCTCTCCGGGGGCAAAAGGCGTATCCGTCGTTGGGCCTTGCGCATAACCGTCGAAGTGCGTGTAATTGACGGGCGCCTGGCGCGCATCATCGAGATGCGACGGCCCATGCCAGATGCGATATCCTTCGCGCACTTTGACGTGATCCATCTGCTCGGCGAGGTAGGTATCGAGTGTTTGCTGCCAGATATTCTGATAGACATCCTTTGCGATGCGGAATGGCGCGCCCATGTGACCAGCGTATTCAATCGCGTAAATTCCGGGCTCACGGACCGGTGAGAAGTCAAAATGCGCGTAGGAATAGCGCATCCAGTTCCCCCAAGGCTTGACTTCCGCTTGGAAGACCTCTTTGTAAGAACCATCCGAGGCCACCCGAAGCACGCGAGCGTCCCCCGGCCCTTTGTAGAACGGGTCAAGTTCCAGCACGGCGATCTTGGGCCGCTCGGGCGTGTAGCCGACCTGGTTGTAGGCAATAACCGGAGGACGGGTCCAGCCCGCGACCACATTGGGGTGAACGTGCCAGACCACAACGTCGCCCGTTTTGTCGGGCGGAATCAAGCTGCGAACCACAAACCAGCCATTCTGTGCTTGATTGCGGCCGTCGAACAGCATGAGCGGAACGCTTTCCGAGGTGATGCTGACGCGCGTCATCGGATCTTCAGGCGAAAGCTCGATGCGGCCACCACGAGCCAGCGCCGCCGGCTCGACCGCACCGTCGGCTTGCTTTTCCATCGGCCCGCCCGGATGACGCGGGAAAATGCCGAATGAGCCATCGAGGAGATAGCACTTTCCGAAGTAAGCCGTGGGCAGGAATTCAAGATTGAAGCCGGCTTTGCCCTCGAGCGCCGGGGGCAGTGGATGATCCAGTTGGACAGCGACCCGAAAGCCGCCTTCTTCGGGGCGCACGTCAATGTGGTAAGCCAGACCCCGATCCGGGTAAGCGAGCGAGGCAATCAGCTCGTTCGGAGAAAGCCCGCGCTTGCGATCCTGAAACCTGGGAATCGCGTCCCACTGCGCGGGAGTGGGAGAAAGGCGCACATCGCCATTGGTGGCAATGCGCTCATCGTGCAGAACGATTTCGACGCCGCTCATTTTTTCGTCGCCGAAGACGCCGTGGTAGGAATTGTGAAACACAAAAACGCTCAAACCGTGAGTCTCAAGAGCATCCTGCGGGGTGAGCTGCAGTGCGCTGGAGGGCGAGTCGCCGGCATATAACCAGCCAGCGAGAGACACCAACGCGAATGCGGCTAGGCAAACTCCGAGTTCAGTTTTCTTCATTGTGTTCCTTTGTTCGGCTGCTCAGCTTGCACGCGCCTGATGTGCTCGATTCCCAGGCCACGGAAACTCGGAGGAGGCCCAAGGTAGCTGGGCTTGACTCCACCCAGATCGACGACCAGCTTTTCGAGTACCACTCCGGGATCAACCATCCAGAACTTCAACGTGTGGTAACCCGTTCCAGTCAGTGCGTGTGCGGATTTGCTGACGCGAATGTTGTCTTTGACGGAGGTTGCCCAATCCTCGAATGAATTCCGCTCCAGGGCGTCGATGATCTGAGGAGGTTGATCATCAAAGGAAACGGCATAACGGAGCCCACGGCCAGGAACGAAATTCAAAGACGGTGCGAGAAAGGCGTCGACCAGAACCCGGCCCGGGTCAAAAAGGTACATCTGATATTCGAGGCGGGGACCCTTCTCGACCGAAGTGATGCTCGCGGCTTTGACCGGGAACACCGACATGGCCGAACCCGTCCGCCCGTAATCAGGAATTTTCTCCCAGCGCGCTGAGGCTTGGTCCACTTTGCTGGTGAAATCCTCCGCCTCCATCGAAACATAGCCGCCGGATTCAACAAATCCGCGAAGCGAAGCCCGGGTGGGTTCCTTGGGATTCGATATCGAGAGCTTCAGAGTGGCGGAATCTCCCGTCGAAGCGGATACCTTTACGAAACCGAAGGTGGCTCCGGCCGGAGCTTTATCCCAGTCGATGCGGATCCACACGCGTTTTTCTTTTTGAATCGCGCCTGACGACTGGCTCACGATAATCCAGGGTTCGCTGGCCGCCGCCGAGAATCGAAAAGGAGTGCGCCCGCGGTTGAAAACATCGAAGTAGCGGCGTTCGCGAGCAAGAGAATCGAAAGGAGGAAGCATCGGCTCCTCCGATGCGCCAGGCCACGCTGATCGAGAACCTTCAACCGCGATTCCGAACTTCGCAGCTTCGGGAATGTCGAGCTCGACCACTTCCGGCATGACGTTTTCCGGTGGATCGTGCCACGAAGTGTATCCGATGTGGCTTTGATCCATCATGTGGTCCCATTTTCCCTGCGAAAGTTTGTGGTTGTAGGAGGAGGAGAGATCCGCGTCGGCTTGAAATAGCTTGCGAACCTGCCCGGCGAGATCGTTGGTGCTGGCGCGCCCCTGCCGGGCGTAGAGCTGGTTCTTGCCGACGGCGATATAGAGCTCGGTAACCTGTGCCGACGCCTTCAACGGGAACAACACCAGCTCGAAATAGGCATCCCGCTGGTTCTCGGGAATTTGCGTGTAGAGCTGTTCGGCCCGTTCGACGGCAGAGTCAAAATCGGCGGAAACACGTTCCGCCTCTCCGTAGTCAACGAGACTAAAAGTATCCGGCTCGAGGAGTTCGGGCTTGCGTCTGCCGTTGTATTTGCCGTAGCGGCTGAGGAGGCGAGCGATCAGCGGGGCGTTTGTGGGGCCAAACTGACGCGTGACCCACTCGGTCGTGAATTCACCAAGCTTTTCTTTCGGCCAGGCTTCCGGATTCCGGGCCAAGGTGAGGAAGAACTCGATCGGAAATTCCATGGGCTTTAAGTCGCCGACGTTGACAATCCAGATGCGATTCGCGCCGTAGTGGTAAGCGAGATTCATCTGCTCCCAGACTTTGGGAATAGGATTCGTATTGATCCACTTGTATGAGCGCGGGTCTCCAACGTAATCAAAATGGTAGTAAATACCCGCCCCGCCGCTGCGTCCGCGTTCTTCGTCGGTAGGAAGACGGCGGATATTGCCCCAGTTGTCGTCGCACCACAGCAGGGTCACGTCGTCAGGCACGCGCATGCCTTTTTCGTAGTATTCCTGCACTTCTTTGTAGAGCGCCCAGACTTGCGGAATCTTTTCGAGGTCAGGGTTCATTTTGCTGGCCAGAATTTTGCGCTGGTCGGCGACGATTTGCTCGAGCAGCGCAATGTTGCTCTGCTCGGACATGGGCAAGTCACCATCGCCGCGCATGGCAAGGGTAATAATGCTCTCGTAGTTTTTGTTGCGTTCGATTCCTTCGGTCCAGAACTCGCGCAACTCCTCTCCGTTCGTGGCATAGTCCCACGGGCCCGTTCCATGACGCTTCCACTCCTGCTGCGCTCGGAGCATAGGCTCGTGATGCGAGGTGCTCATGACGATTCCATATTCGTCCGCAAGTTTCGGATTGAGGGGATCGTCTTCGTTGAAGGCGCTGTTCCACATGGCAGGCCACAGAAAATTAGCCCGTAGGCGCAAGACAAGCTCGAAGACTTTCACGTAAAACTCGTGGTTATAACCTCCATATTTTTCCTTGACCCAACCCGTGAGCGAGGGGGCTTCGTCGTTCAGAAATATCCCGCGGTACCTGACGGCGGGCTCGCCCTCGAAATAGCGGCCCGGCCGAACGAAAAGCGCTTTTTGAGGCGGAATGGGCACATCGGCCCACCAGTACCAGGGAGAGACGCCGATCTGTTCCGAGATCTCGTAGATGCCGTAGATGGTTCCGCGCTTGTCGCTCCCAGCAATGACGAGCGCCGAGGAAAGTCCGGGGAGTGGTTGGGTCACGGTCTCGATCAGGTAGGACTCCCGCTTGCCTCGCAGGTTGGTGACATCAATCTTGTGCTCGCCGATCAGCCGGTCGAGGAGAGCGCTTCGGCCGAGGGTCGCGATGATCACCGCGGTACGTTCGAGAGCGGCCTGGTCGTGAAGGAGAGACGGCGCAACGCCGGTGACGTTCCGGATGTCGTGAGCGAGGTCGCTTGCCGCGCGGTTCACTCCCGGGTAGTCGTCGGAATCGAGATACAGAGGGGCCGCAGCGCCTTTCTCGACGAGGATGAAATCGCCCGACTCGTATTTGGTGGCCACCCAGCGGTCCTGGCCGATTGCCAAACACGCCTGCGAAAATGCGCCAAGCGCCAGTGCAAGCAAGAGGGAAGGCCCTTGCAACGGGCTCGAAGAAAGCCGGATTCTGTAAGGCATATTCTGCAAAGCACCCATGCGCTCTTGAATTTCGTCCGCCAACTTACGCGAGCATATTATTTCATGGCGGGTTCCTTGACGCTCAGTAGGCGATCGCCCGCGACATCCTGGAGCATTTGAACCATGCCGGAAGGCCAGCGGATTTCGACCAGCTTGGCGGCGCTATCCGCCCCGAGACCGAAGTGCACCGGGCCGTAGCTCGAGGAAGCGTAGCCGACGCTGGTGGTCATGTGGTTATATTGCGTGCCCGCCGAGGTCACGATCTTGATCCGAGCACCGATTCCGTCGCGATTGCTCTTGGTTCCTTCGAGCGCCAGATTGAGCCAATGCCCGGAACCTTCGGACCGGTTCATCCAGATTTCCGCGTTCTTGCCCAAGGCGGTGACCACCAAGTCCACTCGCCCATCGCCGTCAAAGTCGCCAAAAGCGCATCCGCGGTGGCGAGCGGGCGGTGCAGCTTCAAAACCCGCTTCCGCGGTCAGAGCCTGCCATTGTCCTCCAGGGCCGGGATTCCGGAACACCGTGTTGTACTGGTCGATTTCGTATGTCGGTGTGGACAGGGACTCGACATGGCCCCGAGAGACGAAAAGATCCTTCCAGCCATCATTGTCGAAATCGAAGAACCCGGTCCATAGCCGGCCATGCCGCGCGACAGCTTGCGCATGCCGGTAGGAAAGGTGACTTCTTCGAAGCCCTTTCCGGCCTTGTTCAAGAACAGCGGAAACGTCTGGTTGTCGAGAGCGACGAAGACAATATCCGGATACCCGTCGTTGTTGTAGTCGCGAAAATCCACACCCATGCCGGAGACAAACTCACCCGATTCGACGAGCGCCACTCCTTCCTGAAAGGCAACCTCTTCAAACTTCTGTCCGGTATTGTGGAACAGGAAATTGTTGGAGGTGTCATTCGTGACGAAAAGATCCGGTCGGCCGTCGAGATCGTAGTCCGCGACGCCGACCCCCATGCCCTTACCCGCGAAAGCGCGCAAGCCCCACTTCTCCGACACATCTTCAAACGTTCCGTCGCCACG
>Ga0306920_100013084_pt1 | contig 11286 bp, 12 predicted proteins | sample flu12Cox44000170_FD_204666 | JGI IMG/M metagenome (GOLD analysis project Ga0306920, IMG submission 204666) | Lab enrichment of tropical soil microbial communities from Luquillo Experimental Forest, Puerto Rico - flux4day.12C.oxic.44.000.170 (v2)... | ecosystem: Environmental > Terrestrial >...
GCGCGGCGAGGCGGGCGAGGCGCCGCATATCGTCACCGCGATAGAGGTGATGAGCAGCGAGATAGGCACGTCCCCTGAAATCCGCCCCGACGCGGGCGGCGAATTCTGCTTTCTCCGTCAGAACGACGACGATTTGACCTTCGCCGTGTGCCACCACATCGGCATAGTCGAGATGGCATTCGCCTTTGGGCGCGCGGCGCTTGCCGAGAGTCAACAGACGCGACAGGCGGCCATAGGCGGCGCGGTCCTCGGGGAAGGCGAGAAGGCTGGTGCCGTCGCGCAGATCGAGGCGGCAGCCAACGACGAGGCGGAGCCCGACCTCTTTTGCCGCGTGATGGGCGCGCACGATACCGGCAAGGCTGTTGCGGTCAGTGATCGCGATCGCCGCATGACCGAGTGCCGCCGCGGTCACCACCAGCTCGTCCGGATGCGCTGCACCGCGCAGAAACGAGAAATTGGTGGTGACCTGCAGCTCCGCGTAACGCGGCTCCCGCTCGGTTAAAATCCCCTCAGGAAAAGACGCCATGGACAAACCAGCGCGGCTTGTAATCGCCAACGTGGAAACCTGATCGGAACAGCCAGAAGCGCCGCCCTTCCTCGTCCTCGACCCGGTAATAGTCGCGGATCGCGTCCCCGCTTTCGCGGGAACCAGTGCCGGAGCCCTCCGGTCGCCACCATTCGTCGGCGATCCTCTCCGGCCCATCGGCCCGCGTGACCCGATGCCGGCGTCGCCGCCAGGTGAAACGAAACGGCGGATCGTCGGGCAGAAGCCAAAAAGCTTCGACTGGCTCGGGCGGCTCGAACAGCCGGATCGGCCGCGGCGGCCGCGTTTCGTCATCCCCGCGAAAGCGGGGATCCAGGGATCCGGGCCTAGGTGCTGGTTGCCCCTGGGCCCCCGCTTTCGCGGGGGCGACGGATGAGGCGAGGGTCTCGCCGACCGGCACCCGGACCGAGGCGCGCTCCGGGATGTAGCTTGCGCGCGGATCGAGCCACGACACTGCAGCGAGCCCCAGCCTGTTGCCGAGCCGGTCGAGAAGCGGAGCGATGCCGCTTGCCTCATTGCCGATGGGGTGGGGGCCGGCGGGGTGGCCGGGGAGGCCGATCTGCTCGGGAGGCAGGGGCTCGACCGCAAAGGCGGCGAGGATCACGTCTTCAAAACCGAGACCCGGATCAACAGTGTCGAGCCGCTCTTTGAATAGGGCTACCAGGTGACGCGGATCGCGGCTCGGACGAGCGGTACCGAGGCGGATCCGCTCGACCCGGCCGTCGACACGATGAAAGACGAGATCGAGCAGCCGGGCTCCGCTCCCTTCCCCCGCCAGCCGGGGCACGAGATCGGCGACGAGCCTCTCGGTGGCACGCAGCAGATCGGCGGGATCGGCAATCGGCTCGGCGAAGCTCAAACGCACGCGCCGGATCGGCGCTTCGCCCAATGGCGACAATGGCTCCGGCAGGTCATCGAGCGCCTGATCGAGGCGCCGCGCCACGCTCTCGCCGAAGCGGCGGACGAGCGCAGCACGCGGCATCGCATAGAGATCGCCGACCCTCTTCAAGCCAACCCGTCGCAGACCCTGAGTGGCAGCTGGATCGAGGCGGAGCGCCTCCACCGGCAATGGGGCGAGAGCGGCGCGACAACCTTCCGGCGGCAGGATGATGGGGCTCTTGCCCTCCGCAAAGTGAGCCGTCGCCCAGGCGGCGCCGAGCGTGTCGGCAATGGCGATGCGGGTTGCGACATGCCGGCGGTCGAGCCGAGCCATTAGCTCGGCGGCGAGTGCTTCCTCCCCACCCCAGAGATGAGCCGAGCCGGTGATCTCAATGCGCACCCCATCCGTCCCGTCGGGAGCAGTCCACGGGCTGTAGCGGCTGCACCATTCCGCCAACCTTCGGAGTGCGGCGGCGTCCTCTGCGGGCTCGGCGGCGGCGGTGGCGAGACTCGGAAGAAAAGAAAGTGCATCCGCCAGCGGCATTCCCGGGGCCAGACCGGCTGAAGCCGCGGCCGGATTGACCGCGGCGAGAAGCCGTCGTCCGGCGGCATCGGCAACGGTCGCGAACGGGGCCTCTTCAGCCGGCGAGCCGGAATTTTTGCGCTGGGACAGGTGCCGCCGGTCGATCGGCCAAAGCGGCAGCCAGAGATACATGACCCGTCGCATCGGCTTCCTCCACTTCCCAGCATGCCGGCTCGCTGCCACGGCAGCGCAACAGCTCGATCCGCCACCGCGGGCGCCCTACCCCCGGTTCTCCCGGCAGGGACTTCGACGGCAATGCGGCGATCCGCCATCGGGTCACGGCCGCATTCGGCAGAGCGCGTTCGTGCGCCGCCTGCCCCCCGACGCGCCAGCGCCGCAACAGAAAGGCAGTGATGCCGGAGCGCTCCGCAGCCAATTGCAGCCGGCGGCTCGCGACCGCGGCGAGCGATCCAACCTCGCCGACCACCGCCGCGATGCCGGGCGCACGCAGCCCCTCCTCCATCGCCCACAGGATCTCGGCGTCACGGGATGCCCGGACTAGCACGAGGCGCGCGGGGTCGAGCCCGTGGGCGGCGAGGCCAGGCCCATAGAGATCCGGACGGGGCAGACACCACAGCACCATGCCCCCTCCCCTTCCCTCCCCCGTTGGCGGGGAAGCCCCCGGACGGCCGCCCGCCAGGCTTGCCCCTGGCAGGGAACAAGGGGCGGGCGTTTCGGGGGTACGGTGGAGGCCGAGCCGTCCGAGGATGCCGGCGGCAAAGGCGGCGGCGAGCGCGCCATCCTCCTCGTCGCCCCCTACCCCGAGGATCTCTTGCAAGGCCCCTAGCGCAAGCCCACCACCTGGCAATACCTGGTCGATCGCGGCAATCCCGAACGGCAAGACCCCATGGACCAACGCTGTCGGCCGCTCGATCCGCCTGATGCGCTCGCGCAACTCATGAAGATGCGCTCTTTCGATCATGTTCTATCTTTGTTCTAGGATTTGTGTATGTCAACGGCGAGCCGCGCTTACCGGGCCACACCGCCATGCCGAGGCTGCATTTGACTTGGCTCCGGCGCCCGGCTCACGCTTCTCCCATCACATTGGACGAGGTTGCATCGCCCTTTTGGGAGCACGCTATGAGCGGCAACGGTCATCTGAGCCCCGCGCAGGTTCACGCCAAGGTCAAGCATCCGATCATCGACGGCGACGGCCATTGGGTCGAGTTTCCACCGGTCTTCGCCGAGAAGATGCGCAAGGTCGGCGGCGACAAGGCGGCGGACGGATTTCTCGCGCCGCGGGGCGCCGGCGAGCCGCTGAAGATGACGCCGGCCGAGCGGACCGCGCGGCGTATCGCGCAGCCCAATTTCTGGAACCGCCAGGGCGAAAACACGCTCGACCGCGCTACCGCGATGATGCCGAGGCTGCTCTACGAGCGCCTCGACGAGATCGGCAGCGATTTCGTTGTGATCTATCCGACCGCCGGGCTGGGGCTGCCGCGCATCAAGGACGACGCCACACGGCGCGCCGTGATCCGCGCCTACAACATCGTTTCGGCCGACTATTTCCGCGATTTCAGCGACCGCATGACGCCGGCGGCGGTCATCCCGATGCACACCCCGGAGGAAGCGATCGAAGAGCTCGAATTCGTCACCAAAGAGCTCGGCTCAAAGGTAGGGATGTTCGGCAGCAATCTACCGCGGCCGGCCCGTCCGCCGTGGCGCAGGATGACGAATCTTGAACGCATGGACCCGGCAAAGCTCGACCGCAAGCTGTTGATGGACCTCGTTATCAAGCATGGCTACGACGACATGGCCGAGGCCTTGCGAGCCCGAGACGGCTATCCCAATCCGGAGGCGCATCTGACCGGCGGGCGCGATGAGCTCGACGATTTTGCCGCCTGCTAGATCACCCGCAAGGAGGATTGGCTCGATCTCTACGCCAAGCCGTACTACTTCGGCTGCGAAGCGGACGACCGGATGAACGCTTGCGCCTTTAGCCGCGCCAACCCGTTCGGGGCCCAGCTCAACGCGATCTACAGCTCCGACATCGGGCATTTCGACGTGATCGACATGCGCGACCCATTGCCCGAGGCCTGGGAATTGGTCGAGGACGGGCTGATCACCGCGGACAATTTCCGCGACTTTACGTTCACCAATGCGGTGCGGTTGTGGGGCACCCAGAACCCGCGGTTCTTTGAGGGTACGGTCGTCGCCAAGGAAGCGGCGGTGCTCGCCGAACCGGCCTTGCGCGCCGCTGCGGAATAACGAACCCTACGCCGTCTGTTTCTGGCCGGTCTCCGAGGCGCGCATGATCATGTCGAGCAGCCGATGGCGGGTTACTGCCGCGTCAAAGCCGGGGCTCACCGGTTTGCCGTCGCGGATGGCCTGGCCGAGCTTCGCGTACAGCTGCGCGACATTATAGGGGTCTTCCGCGGGCACCCCTTCCGGGACCCACCGGTATTTTGCCGGAACCGGCAGCTCGGCGAGGGCGGTACCGACGCCGCGCGCCCCCTTCAGCACCAGCGTCTGGCGCTGCATCGAGTTGCGCGTGGTCGGGGTCAGCACGAGGTCGCCTTCCTCGCCATGGATCTCGAACAGGAAGTGGGTTCCGCGCCCCACGCCGCCGCGTACCTGAAACGACACGACGGCGCCATAGCCGGCAATGCCGCTGACTGCGACTTGGTCGGGGACGGTCTTAACTACCATCTCGCCGGTTTCGGCCAGTGGTATGCGGTCGCGCTGGCTGACCGCATAGGCCGACAGCTCGCGGAACTCGCCAAGGCAATGGCACAGCGCATCGATCGTATGCCCGCCGGTGATCGTCAATAGATTGGCGCCATTGGCGCGGTCGGCCTGATAGGCGCGGTCGATCGTGGCACCCCAGTTCGTTCGGCGCGCAGCCGATCATTGTCGCCGACAGCACTCGGCCGACATAGCCCTCGGCAATCAGATCCTTCAGGTAGTTGATCGCCGGCGACATCTGGCCTTGCAGCCCGACCGCATGGCGGATCCCGCTAGCATTCGCGGCATCGCGCAGCCGGATGGCTTCGGCGGTGTCGCGGCCGAGCGGCCATTCGCTATAGACATGCTTGCCGGCCTCGATCGCGGCCATCACCGGCCGGTAATGGTCGGGCACCTTGACGCTGACCGTGACCAAGTCGACATCGGGATGCTGCGCTAGCTTTTCGCAATCGGAGAATGCCAGCCGAGCCCCCAAATGCCGCGCCGCCGCCTCCGCGGAGTCCTGGCGGCTCGTGCACACGGCGGTGATCTCGAAGTCCGGTAGAGCTTGCAACGCCGGGATATGAGCGACTGAGGCAAATCCGCGCTGCGGATTGGCCCCGACGATGCCGACGCGGATTTTGTTGCTGCTTGCCATGGTTTCCCCTATTTCCTCTGGGCGACGGCGCTGCGCGGGTTGAGGCTCTGGATATGCCCGCTCTCGGTGCCGGCAGTCGGGTCGATCACGGCATTGATCAGCGCCGGCTTGCCTGAGGCGAGTGCCTCGGTCAGCGCCTTGGTCAGGCTCGGCGTATCAGTCACGTGGTACCCTGACCCGCCAAACGCCTCGATAATCTTCTCATAGCGGGCATCGCGGAGCAGTCCGGTCGGCGTGTAGGCGGTGCCGACAGGATCGCCGCGATAGACGCCGTTATTGTTGAAGATGACCGTCGTCACCGGCAATTCGTAGCGGCAGATCGTCTCGATCTCCATGCCGCTAAAGCCAAAGGCGCTGTCGCCTTCGATCGCGACGACGGGCTTGCCGGTCACCGCGGCGGCACCAATGGCGTAGCCCATGCCGATCCCCATGACCCCCCAAGTGCCGCTGTCGAGCCGGTGGCGCGGCTTGTCCATGTCGATGATGTTGCGGCCAAAGTCGAGCGTGTTGGCGCCTTCGTTGACGACATAGACATCGGGCTGGGTGGCGAGCGCATTGCGGACGGCCCGCAAGGCGCTCGAAAAATTCATCGGGCTTGGGTCGGCGTTGAGGCGGGCCGCCATGCGCTCGATGTTCTGCTGCTTGCGTTTGCCGATCTCGTCGAGCCAAGCGCCCTGGCGCTCGATGCGGCTCGCCTTCAGCGCGGCATTGAACGCCGCGAACACCGACTTGATGTCGCCGATGACGGGGGCGGCGATCGCTCGGTTGCTGTCGATCTCGGTCGGCGAGATGTCGATCTGGACAAACTTGGTGTTCGGGTTCCACAGCGGCGCGCGACCGTGCGACAATAGCCAGTTGAGCCGGGCTCCGGCCAACAGCACGACATCGGCGTTGCCGATCGCATAGGAGCGGGCGGCCGCGGCCGATTGCGGATGCTCGTCGGGCAACAGACCCTTGGCCATCGACATCGGCAGAAACGGAATGCCTGTCGCCTCGACAAACGACCGGATCTCCAGGTCAGCCCGGGCATAGGCGGCACCCTTGCCAAGGATCACCAGCGGACGCTGGGCATTCGCCAGCAGCTCAAAGGCGCGCCTCACCGCATCCAGCGACGGGGGCTGCGGCGGCGCCGGATCGACGACCTTGACCAGCGACTTCTTCGCCGCCTCCACATCGAGAGCCGAGCCCAGCACCTCGGCCGTCAGGTCGAGATAAACCCCACCCGGGCGGCCTGAGGCGGCGGCGCGGATTGCCCGCGCGATGCCGATACCGATGTCTTGCGGGCGGTTGATGCGGTAGGCCGCCTTGGCGTAAGGCCTGGCGGCATTCAGCTGGTCGAGCTCTTCGTAATCGCCCTGCTCGAGATCGACGATCGACCGGTCGCTCGACCCGCTGATCAGAATCATTGGGAAACAGTTGGTCGTGGCGTTGGCCAAGGCGACCATCCCGTTCAGAAAGCCGGGGGCCGAGACCGTCATGCAGATCCCCGGTTTCTGCGTCAGATAGCCGGCAATTGCCGCCGCATTGCCGGCCGACTGCTCGTGCCGAAAGCCGAGATAGCGGATGCCTTCGGCCTGCGCCAAGCGCAAGAGATCGGTGATCGGGATGCCGGCCACCCCATAGATCGTGTCGACCCCGTTCAGCTTTAACGCCTCCACCACCAGGTGAAAGCCGTCGGTCATATCACCAGGCATATCCTCTGCGCTCATTTCGTCCACCGTTATTAAGGTTAGGCAGGGTCTAACGAGAGCTGCCCCTGGTGTCCAGATTCCGCTCGGTCAAAGATTCTCCGCGAGCGGGTTTATCCATTTGCGACCGGAAAACCGAGAGAAGTCGCGATCTGACCAGGATCAACGGTGAAGCGAGCCCTCTCATGCTCGATGAGCTCGGCGATATTGTTCAGGGAAACCCTCGGTTTGAGATTACCGAGATCGCGGGCCTCACCTCGAAGGCCGGCCACTGGACCGTGGCGCGGCGGCTTTCCTGCCCCCGACACAGCGTCTCGTTGAGGATCTCGCGGAAAGACCGGCCGGCACGTTGCGCTTCCCTCTTGAGCGTCGCCGCAACGTCGTCATCGAGGGTCAATGTCGTGCGCATGGTGCTACGGTTGAAACATCATCATGTCAAACCAGACGACGCGATTCGTGGGGTCACGTTTTGGTCGCCTACCCTTCGCTCGGGCCGAAAGCCTCCTTTACCAACCCAGGCTGTGCCAAAACTCGCGCGTTCAATTTGCGCGTAGAAAGTTCTTCTCAATTTGGTCAGTCTGAAAACCCAAAGTGCCGGTGACGACTATCCGAAGAAGGAAATAGAGAAAACGGTTCTACGCTTTCTTGGTTCGCGCACGTTTTCACACGGCCGGGACACTCAGCGGTCGCTAGCTTCGGCTCGCAGCAACGCCGGCCCATGCCCCAAAAGGCCGTTGCCGCCGGCGGGGGCGGGGTGGCGTCACCCCGCATAGGACAATAATCGTTCGAGCAACTCCGCAGTCTCGGCGCGGCGTTTGCCTCGCAGCGCGCCATTAAACTCCGCACTGCACAAGCGAGCCTCGCTGAGTTGGGGAAGTGACTCCTCTTTTTGGGAGTGCTGATCTCACAGCCTTTCCCGCACCGGCCGGAACGGACCATCCCAGGTCCTGTCTTAGGAGGAACCGCGTCGGGACTCGACAGTCGCTCTGAGCCTTTCTTCCTGTTCCCTGAGCTCCGGGGTCATGGTTGCAAAATCCGCGGCCTCAAAGACCTGGCGGATTTCGATCTCGTAGTCGCCGCCAGGAAAGGGATCGGGGCAACGCTTGACCCATTCGATCGCCTCTTCTTTCGAGTTCACCTGGAATATCCAGAACCCGGCGATCAGTTCTCTGAGCTCTGGGAACGGACCGTCGATGACGGTCCGTTTGCCAGCGGAGAATTTGATGCGGGTCCCCTTCGAGCTCGGCTGCAGGCCCTCGCCGGCAAGCAACACACCGGCTTTCGTGAGCTCTTCGTTATATTTCATCATAGCGGCAATCAGTTCCGTGCTCGGCGGAACACCGGCCTCGGTATTCTTGTCCGCTCTGAGCAGGATCATGAACCGCATCGCTAGGTCCCTTGCTGATGCTCGACAATGACCATCCATGTCACGCCGAAGCGGTCGGCCACCATGCCAAAGCGCGGCGAAAAGAAGGTCTTGGTCAGCGGCATCTGCACCTTCCCGCCGTCGGCCAGCGCGTTGAACCGTCGGTCGGCCTCGGCTTCATTGGGAACCGTCAGCGACAGTGAAATCCCCTGGAAACCCGGCTTGCCTTGGCAAGCGCCATCGGAGGCCATCACGATCGTGTCGCCGATGCGCAGGCTTGCATGCATGATTTTGTTCTCCGAACCGGGTGGCACCATGCCGGGCGGCGGGGGTTCGGGGCTTTCCTTGAAACGCATCAGCATGGTGGTCTCGGCACCGAGCGCTTTACGGTAGAATTCGATCGCCTCTTCGCAGCGTCCGTCAAAGGACAGATACGGTTGAACCAGCATGTCAGCTCCTGTGCAAAAGGGTTGGTCTGTTCAATGTAGGGCCGGGGCGAAGCGCACCGCCGCGATCGGCGGCAGCCGCGCCTCGGGCATCGTCCAGGAATCCCCGCCATTTTCGGAGATCCACAACCCGCCGCTGGTCGAGCCAAAGGCGAGGAGCTCGCCGGTCTCGTCGACCGAGAGCGCATGTCGCCATACCAGATCATAGGCATGGCGTTGCGGTAGGCCGTTCTTCAACACCTCGAAACTGCGACCGCCGTCACGGGTGCGCGCGACGACCACCTTGCCATCGACCGGGACCCGCCGCTCGTCTTTGATCGCGGGGACAAACCAGGCAGTGTCCGGGTCGCGCGGGTGAGCGGCAACGGCAAAGCCGAATTTCGACGGGCGGATCGCCGTCAGCTCGTGCCAATTGGCCCCGGCGTTTTCTGAGCGAAACACCCCATTGTGGTGCTGGCACCAGACGATTTCGGGGCGCGCGACGCAGCGCGACAGAAGATGGATGTCCTGGAAAATCGGATCCTCGCGCCGCTCCGGCGGCATGTACTCGTTGTACATGCCGTGATTGATGATCTGCCATGTGGCGCCAGTGTCGGTGCTCGCCCACAGGCCCGCACTGGACACGCCGATGCGGATGTCCGAGGGATTGCGCGGATCGATCAACACCGAATTGATGCCGGGCTGCTCGCCGCCGGCGACACCGGACCACTGCCGGCGCTCAGGCATATGCCACAGCGCTTGGTTCAGCGACCACGATTCGCCGCCGTCATCGGTGCGGAAAAGCCCGCCCGGCATAGTGCCTGCCCAAATCCGACCCGGAACCCCACCCGGTTCGAGTGCCCAGACCTTGCCGAGCGACCAGGGATGGGGATCGTCACCGGCATCCTCGGGCTTGGGCGGGAATGCCGGCACGGGTAGCTCACGCCAGTTTCCGGTGCGGCTGCGGTGCCACAGCTTGGCTCCGAAGTGGCCGAGATCCAACGCGGCATAGACAGTGCCGTCGGTAACAGCCAGCACGGCCGAAACCGGATCGCCGAGAAATTGTACGTCGGCAATGTCCCAGACGCCTTTATGGCGCGCGAGTTCGAACAAACCCTTGTGGGTCCCAATATGAAGCCGCTCTGTCATCCCCTCCTCCCATTAGCCTCCGGACAGCGCCTGAAAAACGTAGATCTCGTCATCTTGCGCGACCGCATCCGTCAACCGCGCGCGATCGCTGATTGATCGGCCATTGACATAGATGGCGACGTGCCGGCGCAACGCTCCCTGATCATCCAACACATAACCACGCAGCCTCGGCTCCGACGCAAACACCGCAGCCAGCGCTTCGGCTATTGTGGCGCCCGTGACATGCGCTGAGGGCACCGGCAAGAATCGCTGCAGCGCAGACGTGAACAAAACCGTAGGCATTAAAATCAATTTTCCTTGACGCTTTACGTTGATATCAACATACTATCCTGGTGTCAAGCGAGCAGCATCTTCCGTTCGCGATCACCGTAAAGGTGCGCGACACCTGCCTCTGTCTGCATTTGCAGCGAGCCGCACGGGCAGTAGCGCGTCGCTTTGACGCGGCGCTGCGGCCGTTAAGTCTGACAAATGGCCAATTCTCGCTGTTGATGTCGCTCAATCGCGAGGAGGCGCCGAGCATTGGCAGCGTATCAGCACTGCTAGCCATGGACCGCACGACCCTGACGGCTAATCTGAAACCGCTCGAGCGGCGCGGCCTAGTAAAAGTGCGTATCGATGATGCCGATAACCGCTCGCGGCGGCTCGAATTGACCCCGGCCGGGCGGGCGCTTCTCGTCGCAGCTGTTCCGATATGGAAGCAGACCCACGCCAACATTGAAAAGCTTCTGCCTCGCGCCAACTCTGAGGAACTGCGCGTCGATCTGCGCGTGCTTTCCTAGCCTACACGAGATGCTGCGCCATCCGCCCCATCGACCGACAGGCGACGGCGCCTGGGTCCGCGCTCTGTTGGCGCGCAAACCCACTAAGATCACTGCAACCGGCATAGACGCCGTCCGCCCATTCAGCACGTCTGTGGTCGTCTCGCCAGCGGCGATACCCGGCAGCAGCGCCCGCTTTTCCGCCTCGGTGCCGCCATTCATGACGGCGCCGGCGGCCAGCACCGCCGTCGCAAAATACGGTGCGCAGAGGACAGCGGGCCCCATCTCCTCCAGCACAACACATTGATCGCCAAAGCCGAACCCGTAGCCACCATAAGCTTCGAGAATGCGGATCGCCCGTCAGGGCGAGCGCGGTGTTGATCGCCCCCCGGCCCTCGCGTTCCTAGCCATGATCGGTTTCCATCAATCGCCGCACTTCCTTCGTCGTAAGCGTCCGGTCTGAACCGGCCAGATGGGTGTAGCCAAGGGAAGTGCGCCGAGAGAAGCTGGGTCCTTCTGGACGTACAGAAGGAGCCCGTGGAGTGGACGGCGAGATTATTGCGCGTGTCGAG
>Ga0306920_100013085_pt1 | contig 11285 bp, 9 predicted proteins | sample flu12Cox44000170_FD_204666 | JGI IMG/M metagenome (GOLD analysis project Ga0306920, IMG submission 204666) | Lab enrichment of tropical soil microbial communities from Luquillo Experimental Forest, Puerto Rico - flux4day.12C.oxic.44.000.170 (v2)... | ecosystem: Environmental > Terrestrial >...
GCTTACGGTTCTTGACCTTGATCCAGTGCTTTGACCTGCCGGCTTGATAAGGCCGATCGCGATGTTTGCTGACTAAACCCTCCAAGCCGAATTCGCACGCCTTGCGAAACAGTTCAGGCCCGATCTCGCCCCTGCCCGCGAGTTTCAAAAAAAGGTCCGTGACAAGGGATGGCTCTCAGTGATGCGTGTATGGATCGTGTGGATATCCAGAATAGACAAGGCTGGCGCTGGCGCTAAGAAGTTCTTCCATCTCACTGACCGTTTTGGCGACCACGCTCTGCGGCTCGCCGGCCAAAAGTTGGCGCTTTAGTTGAATAAGAGCATGGTTCGCGGCGTTGAGCCGCTGGGCCAGCATCGTCGCAATATAAAGTACCGCGATAGGATTTTGCGTGAGAAGCGCAGTCGCGTCGGCAACATGAAATTGCGAGGTGTCCAACGCACGCACGTCTGCTGCGTGCGGCTGGTCTAGCAGGACGGACAGTTCACCGAACACCGCGCCCGGTTCCACCACCTTCGCAATCTCTGTACCCTCTTTGACGATGGCGACAGTTCCCTTTTTGAGAATAAGCAGCCGACCAGTCCTCGAACCATCAGCGATCACAGTCTCGCCAGCCTGGTAGGTCGAGAGCGGAAGCGTGGCGAAACTGTTTTGGAACATGGCCTTGTCAGCAATAACGGCCATGTCACACTCCTATAATCGTTGCTTAAGGCTCGCCATCTGAGGGCAGCAGCGCCGCTGAACCGATTCGACATCCAGCAGCTAATGGTGCGGCCGGGCGTTGCGGTAGATCAAGGAACCTTGGTTGATGTGGCGTATCTTTCAAAATTATTCGGATCGCGAGCAGACTTCCCCACCGCAGAGAGAGAGAGCCAAGTGGGCGGGTCTGCTCGCGTATAGTGCGCGCGGTTCCTAGCCGGCCGACCTTCCAGTTCAGGCACCAATCAAGTTCGAGATTATCCGGCCGGAAGCGTCGCGGGGCGATATGTTTTTTATGGCCGGCGGCAGCGAGCCGAAGGTCGACATGGTTGTGGAATTTGAAGAAATGGGTCCGAACGGCAGGCTGCGGGCGGCGAATGTCCGGCCGATCTAGAGGCCGTTTCCCGCGACTACGGGGTCGCGTACATTTCGAGGGTGGGGCCGTCAGTAACCCCGGACAAATCCGCCTCTGCGAAACGCCCCCGCGCCGCCCGCATATCCCGCTTTGCGAAACGCGCCCGCATCGCCCCCTTCGCGAAGGCACCGCGCCTGAATGCAACTTGGGTCGCTTGTTCCGACCTGTCTTCACGCAAGTCGTTTAATAGCGCCGCAATGCCCTCGTGATCGCTCTGAATTGTTGCGTCTGGCCCATGCAGCTGCAGGAGGCTCGCTAATACCTTGAGCGTGGTGATCGGCATGCCGTGCTCGCTTTTGTTTGACGCGCTACTGGCGGGATCGATCGAAAGGCCGGCGTATTCCAACGAAAGCGAAGCCTATATCCTTCCTCGCATCGGCAATCCGAGAAGCTGTGTTCCATCATCAAACCTTGGCCACCGCAACTAAGCCGAATCTCAATTCGCGGTTCACTTTTTTGTCGCGCCAAATGCCAACGGAAGTCGGGCCGCGCATCGGCCCCTCTTTGGCCGCATGCCTTGCAGTCGAACCGATTTCGATGTCGGACGTAAAGCGCATAGGCTTTCGAAAACAAGAAAGGGCGGCACTTCAGCCGTCCTTTTTGTTACCGGGACCGTCTCGCATCACGGATTGGTCGGACCGCCCTCATATTCGGCATGCAGCCATTTGGCCATCGCACCGCCGATCACCCCGCCGAAGATTGGCGCCACCCAATAGAGCCACAGCGATTGCAGCGCTACGGCGCCGCCGAAAATCGCAGTCGCCGTCGACCGTGCCGGGTTGAGCGAGGCGTTGGTCACCGGGATCGCCATAAGGTGAAACAGCGTGAGCGCAAGCCCGATCGCGATCGGCGCAAAGCCGGCCGGCGCACGGGGCGAGGTCACACTGACGATCACGATCAGGAACAGCGCCGTAATGACGATCTCGATCAGGCCGGCGCTGCCAAGCGTGAACCCGCTGCCGCCATAGGTGTTGGAGATCGCAAGGAAATCATTCCACTTGCCGGCGGCGGGAGCGCCTTGCAGGATGACGTAGAATATCGCGGCTGCGACGATGCCGCCAACGACCTGCGCGATGATGTATGGGACCGCCTTCCCACCGGGGAAGCGGCCGGCCACAACCAGCCCGCAGGTGACTGCGGGATTGAAATGACCACCCGAAATCGGCCCCACTGCATATGCCATCGCCAGCACCGAGAGTCCGACGGCGAAAGCCACCGCGACCAGTCCCGCGCTCGGCGCGGAGAATAGTGCGGCGCCACAGACTGCGCTCACCAGTGCGAAGGTGCCGATAAGTTCTGCGCTCAATTCGCGTGTCATATTATTGTCCCCCTTTTTCGAATTGCGATGAAATCGCCAGCCGTGGGCTTTGATCATGCCACCAAGCCGCAGCGCATGACAATGCTGGCAGAAGAACTCCCAAGTCGAGTTGGTTGGGCCACCAGTCGCGGTTCCTGTGTGCGCGTTTCCCGCCCGCTACCGGGCACTTTGTTGTTTCGTCCATGATCCTCTCCTCTGGCGGATTAGGGAGTTCCACCCTGTCCAAGTGTCGCCAATTTACGCAGCCCATTCCATCAGGTAAAATCGACTTTAATGATTGCTGCGATAGGAAAATCTGATGATCAACGTCACGCTTCGGCAGCTTCGCTATGACGATGGCAGCAATTTGCATTCCCGCAGGTGCGAACGCCGGGACACGCCGGCGTTCAAGCGCTTTACATTCCGCGCTCGCGCTGGAATAGGACGATCGGCGGTCGGTCTGGTGGCCGCGGGTGCGCCGAAGATGACGATATTTCTCTGCGCCAAGGGATACGGTTTGAATGGAAGAAAAGATTCGACGACCCATCATTCACGAAGAGCCGGGACGTTTCGAGCTCTACTGTCATAATTCGCCTCCGACCAGCTATCCGGAAGAGACGCACAGGACCATCCAGGTATGTGTCCCCCTGGAGCGAGCGCTCTACAGCGTTGTTCGACAATCGGAGGCCGGGCGAAACCTCGTCCATCAACTCGGTGCGCGCGATATCCTGGTGCTTCCCATCGGTCAGCCCCATAGCGTGGTCTGGCGCAGGACGGCCGATATCGTCTCTCTGCAATTGTCGGAGCGCTTCGTCGCCGAGGCGCTCGACATTCCGAAGTTGAAGCTTGCGGACACGTTTACGCTGCGGGATCCGTTTATCTCAACTGTCGCTCGAGAGTTGCGGCAGTCGCTGGTTGCCGGCGGACCACCAAGTCCAGCCTTTGCCGAAGCCGTCGCAACGTTGATCGCCTATCGCGTCGGCATGGCCGGCAATCGCAACGGCGTGGTTGGGATCGGCAGAACCATACAAGCTTTTTCGTCGGCAAGTCTGGATCGGATCGAGCGTTATATCGCCGATCACCTCGATCAGCGGATCAGCCTGTCCGATCTTGCCTCGCAGGTGAACGTAAGTTTGTGGCACTTTATTCGCCGCTTCCATGCAAGCCATGGAATTTCGCCTCATGCCTACATCGCGGAGCGCCGTTTTGATCGTGCCCGGCGCCTTCTCGCCGAATCCAGGATGTCGATCACCGAGATCGCGATCGAAGTGGGCATGAGCCACAGCCATTTCAGCCGAAGCTTTCTGAAGAGATTCGGCGTTTCGCCCAGCGAATTTCGAACCGACCGCAAGCGGTGATCGGGCTTTGGTTCAGGCGCGACGTCGCAGGCTGTCGCCAGAAGCGCAATTTTCGCATATTTTATCGAACTTTCGACAAGCGGCGACGAATAAACTCCGGTTAATCTTTCGCGCATCCGGGCAGACAGACTTTCGGCCAAAACGCGGTCGACATCATGCCGGCCAGCGCTGGAAATCAGGCCTGGACGAGGGGGCTCCTCGATGATTGCAGAACTGGAGACGCTGTCCGATGGAAAATCGGACGACGCCCGCTGGCGTCTGGTTCTCGAAAGGCAGCCAACGAAAGCGACGGCGCGAGCACCGGGAGTGATGAATTGATCTAATGGAAATTCACCAGGTCAAATATTTTTTGGCGGTCGCCAGAGAGCTCAGCTTCACCCGAGCTGCGCGGGCGTGCGGCATCTCGCAGCCTTCGATGACTCGCGCCATCAAGATGCTGGAAAGGGAGCTGGGTGGTGAGCTCTTTGTTAGAAAGAAGACGAGTATCGAGCTGACGGAATTGGGAAAACTCGTCTGGCCATATCTGGATCAGTTGTGGATGAAGGCAGCGGCGGCCGAACAGGTAGCCCGGGATTTCGTATCACCGAACTCGGGGCAGATTACGCTCGGTATCATGTCGACGATCGTTCCGCAGCGCATGATCGGCCTCCTTCGGCGATTCCGCGATCTCAACCCGGAAATGCGATTCGAGTTGGTCGACGGTGGCGCCGGCGAACTCGAAGAGCGCTTGCTTACCCTCGATATCGACGCGGCGATCTACGCGCGGCCCGGTGTCGATCCGAGTCCGGATTTGGACTACCGGCCCCTGTTCGAAGAGCGCATGATCGTTGCAGTTCCCAAGTCGCATAAATTTGCCGGGCAACAGTCCGTCAGGCTGAGCGAACTTGCCGGTGAAACCCAAGTCGTTCGTTCCTCCTGCGAGTTTCGCGACGCTGCGGTCCTTCGGCGAGCGATGCAGTACGCGCTGAAGTCGGGGGACCGTCATGCTTGCGACCGTGACGAATGGGCGCTCGCCATGGTCGCAAGTGGTCATGGGTTTGGCATTTTTCCTGAGTGGTCCGCGGCGCGAGAAGGCATTTCGGTTATTCCCCTGACAGATCTTCCTCTTCGGCGCGTCGTCAATCTGGTTACCGTGCGCGAACGCCAACCATCTCCGGTCTTGGAGTCCTTGTTCAAGGAATTGAGCGATTTCGACTTCGGCCACTCGCCGAACTCCGCCTTCGCAATCGCGGAGTAGGGAACGAATTTTCATCAGCCGGATTTCAATGAACGCGTCGTCAATAGCTTTGGCGCATAACTTGATAGCCTTCTTTAGATTATCGTCATCATTCTAGTTTTCGGGCCACAACTGCATTGCGTGGTTTAAACTCGATTGTTACGCTCGTTTTGCTGTCCTCTCGGACCTGGACGTCAATGCCGACAACGCCAGCTACCGCCGATCTGTCGCTACGGACCGCTTCGAAAGGACAGCGCCCCCCTCAGTAGTTCCCGGTCGGCGTGACCCGATCGCGGCCCGTATTTCCCTGAACTGATTGGCCTCGAGCCAGGCGAACGGTGCCGATTGACGCCTACGAGACGTCCAACGTGGCTTCGTGCCGGCGGACAACCACGTCGACGCCTCACGTTATTTGAAAAAAGACCTGCGCGCAGCCAAGGCCGAGCCTTCCACCTGTGATCCGGAGGCCAGCTCTACGAATCTACACCACATGCGCCGTCAGTCGCCGATCCAGCGCGAACTCATGTGAGAGATAGTCGATCATGGCCCTGACCTTGAGGGACACGAAGCGGCGCGAAGGATAGACCGCGTGCATGGGCAGCCGCCTCGGTTCGTACTTCTTGAGCAGCACTTTTATCTTGCCGCTGTCGATTTCTTCGGTGAAAGCAAAGGAAGGTATAACCGCGATACCGAGGCCGCTGATTACACCTTCCCGTACGGCTTCGGAATTATCAGCTCGGTAACGTCCTTCGACTTCCACCGTGATCGGGCCGGCTTCGCCTTCAAAGATCCATCGGTTCCCAGTCGAAAGGCGCGTGTAGACGATGCAGTCGTGGTCGGCGAGGTCGGCCGGCGTGTGCGGTGTTCCGCGAGCCCCAAGATAGGAGGGCGAAGCAACGGTCACGCGGCGTACCAGGCCAATGCGTTTTGCGATCAATCCGGGATCGCTTATCTCACCGACACGTATGGCAAGGTCGATGCCTTGCTCCGTCAGATCGGTGAAAGTATCGCTCATGATCAGGTCGACGGTGACAGCTGGGTAGCGGCCGAGAAACGCCGATAGGCGAGGCACAATATGTAGCCTGCCGAACACGACAGGGGTCGCCATCCGCAGTACGCCGGCGGGTTTGGCGCGTCTGTGGCCAATGGCGTTTTCAGCCTCGCCGAGCGCTTCAAGTGCGCGCAGCGCGTGGTCGTAGAAAACACGGCCATCGTCGGTAAGTGTGAGCCTCCGGGTGCTGCGCGTGAGCAGGCGCGCTCCCAGATGCTCCTCCAGCGCGGCAATTTGCCGACTGATGGTCGGCTGAGTCGTGTTCATCTGGCTCGCCGCAGCCGTGAAGCTGCCTGCGTCAACCACCCGAACAAACGTCTGCATCGGTCCAACAGGGTCCATTCGCCTATCCATACGGAATTTGTATGAATGATATGAAATCCGCAGGTATTATTCAATTCTAAAAAATGCGTCATGGTTTTCTGCAGGGGTTCGGCCACTCACGGCCACCGCAAACTCTGGGGAAGCCAGCCATGTCAAATCGTTCCGGCGTCCATGCACAACCGGCTTATTTCAGCAGGTTCGCCCATCTTCGAATGAACCGCGATGCCGACGGCATCTTGCTGGTCGAGATGCACGCCAACGGCGGACCGATCCTGTTCGATGCCGTTGATCACGAACAGTTTGTCGATGCCTTCTACGAAATCGGACGCGATCGCGACAACAAGATCGTCATTCTGACGGGTGTCGGCGACTACATGTCTCAGATCGACTTTGGCAGCTTCGGCAACGTCGCAGACGCCAACGTCTGGTCGAAAGTCCACGACGAGGGGACCCAAATCCTCGAAAACATCGCCAACATCAGCGTGCCGTTGATCGCGGCGATCGAGGGTCGTGCACACATTCACTCCGAGTATGCGCTTCTTGCCAACGTCATCGTCGCCGGCCGCAGCGCTACCTTCAGCGACCTGCCGCATTTCGCGGGCGGAATCGTCCCAGGCGACGGCGTTTTCATCACCTGGTCGTATCGCGCCGGGCCCGGTCGTGCGGAAGCGTTCCTGCTCGATCCCCAGCCGATCTCTGCCCAGATGGCTGCGGATTGGGGTGTGGTCAACTATGTCGTGGAAGACGGGCACGCGGTCGCCAAGGCCAGGTCGCTCGCTCGGATATATCTCAAGCAGCCTGAGACGACCCGCCGCAATACGCGCATTCACTTCGTACAGCCGTTAAGGGAGCGGATCGTTCGCGAGGTGGGCTACGGCCTCGCCCTTGAGGGCGGAAGCGCGGCTGCGCTAGTTCAGCAAATGGCGGCCAAGGCTTGATGGTCAAAGCTTGTGTGGCGCACACCTGCCAACTCATGAATCCCGCCGTGAACCCGACTGCCACGTGAACCCGACTACCGGCCAACAATTCTCGGCAGACGTCCGACAGACAAGGGAGACTTCGATGACTTTGCAATCCGAACTCGACGCCTTCAAAAGCGCCTGGCTTGAGCGCGTCGGGCCTGAAACGGCGAAACTGGTAGAGGAAGACAATCTTTCGCTACAATCACTGGCCGCCAAGGCGCTCAAGGCAGGTGATCTTTTTCCGCCGACTATCCTCACCGACCAACTGGGCCGGCAAGTTGACCTTGAAGTTCTGACAAAAGCCCAACCGCTGATCGTGACCTTCTATCGCGGTGGCTGGTGTCCTTATTGTAACCTCGAACTGCGGGCCTACCAGAAGACTTTGCCGGAGATCGAAGCGCTCGGGGCCAAGCTCGTTGCCGTCACTCCCGAGACACCCGACAATACGCTCTCCACCGCCGAAAAGAACGATCTCTCCTTTCCCGTCCTTTCCGACTCGAAAGGGCAACTGGCTGAAGCTCTCGGAATCCGTTTCGAGCTGTCGCCGGCCATCCGAGCGCTCTACCAGAAATTCGGTCATGACCTGCCGAATCGAAACGGTGATGACCGTTGGTCACTGCCGATGCCTGCAACTTTCGTGGTTGGAAAAGGCGGCATGATCGCCTTTGCCTCTGTCGATCCAGACTACCGCAAGCGGCTCGATCCAGGGGTGGCGGTCGATGCGTTGCGCCAGCTCGCCAGGAAGTCGGCAGCCTGAATTGAAATCCACATGACCCCCAAAGAAGCGAGAGACCGCGATGAGCGTTTCGACCCACATCCATCAAGCTGCAGTCGCCTCGGCGCGGCCAAGGCTTTCGCCGGAAACAGCCGGATGGGCCGCCGGACTGACCGCCGTCGTGATTTGGGAGTCTTACCTTGCCGCGATCGCGTCAAAAATGTGCCCGCGACGCCAGACTGATTCGCGAGAAAAGAGTTCTTCGCGGGGCGACCGATAAAGCATTCCGTTGCCGCCGGGTCGCAGACTGCAATGGGCTTTGCCCCCGATTTGACAGTGCTTTTCGTGTCGATCTCTACTCATCGAGAAACTGAACCATTTTTCAGGGGATCTCGATGCGTTTGGAAATTTTCGGTGACCTCGCCTGCGCGAAAGCGCGCACTCATGCGAGATACGGCATTTCCATCCTTCTTGCGTCAACCTCCGTCTGGATGCCTGGTGGGGCCAGCGCAAGCGCGGATGACACGGCGACACTTCAAAGGCTCGAGGCGCAGATCCAGCGCCTGGAAGCGCGACACGAGAGCGAGATCAAGGCGCTGCAGGCCGAGATCCGGCGATTGCGCCGGCAAAAGCCGGAAACGGTGACCGCAACGCACTCGCCCTCGGCCGACCAGCCGCGGCCGTCGGCGGCGCCTTCAGGCGTTCCGGCTCCGGCGCTGCCGGCCAAGGTCCTCATGACCTACGACCGCGGCTATCACTTCGGCTTTTCCGACGCGACCGGTGACAATACCGTTGAGCTCTTTGGCCGCCTCCAGCTCGATACCGGCGGCTACACCAATTACACCCCTGCGCCGATGACGCTGGACCGCAAGGGTCTCTCAGATGGCATCGATCTGCGCCGTGCGCGCTTTGGTGTCATCGGAACGTTCATGACCGATTGGCATTACGCCTTCGTGTACGACTTCGGCAACTCCTCGGACAGCAGCAACATCAACAACGCGCTGGCAAGCGCGAATTCCAGCACCAGTCCGACTACCAGCAACACCTTTCTGTCGGGTGTCGAGAACGCCTTCCTGACCTATAACGGCTTTTACAGCCACAACAGCCAATTTCCGGTAGCGTTCGATTTCGGCATCATGGACGTGCCGTGGACGCTCGAAGAAGCCACGAGCTCGAACGACCTGATGTTTTTGGAGCGTTCGACCCCGCAGGTGATCGCAACCGCCTTCGGCGGAGGCGACTTCCGCTCGGCGCTCGATGTGCGCTCCAACAACGACCGCTACTGGCTCGGCGCGTTCTTAACCGGCCCCAATTCAGGCGGTCTGCATACGGCCGGGGCCTCGTGCAACACCGGCACGGTCGCGGTTACGCCGGGAACGCCTTGCGTCACCAGTGCGCAGATGACCGGGCTGGGCCCGCAACTGGCGTTCCTCGCTCGCGGCACCTATCAGCTCGTGCAGGAAAAGGACGCGACGTTCCATGTCGGGTTCAACTACGCCAATCTGTTCGCGCCGCGTGTGGGCGCGAACATGGCTGCCATCCTGCTTGCTGACCGTCCCGAGCTTCGCGTCGATCCGACTTCTTTCCTCGCCACCGGCAATATTCCCGCAAGCGGCGGTCAGGTCTATGGTGTCGAAGCCGCCGCCTCTTACCAAAACTGGTTCGCGCAAGGCGAGTATTACCACTATGTCGTGGACACGCGCGCAGGCGTGCCGACGCTGCCCGGCAATTTGCAAGGCGGCGTTCCCGGCCCGGTACTCAATTTCGATGGCGGCTACGTCCAGACAAGCTACAGCATCGGCGGCACAAGGCATTATGATCCGAGCCGCGGCGCCTATACCGGCGTCATTCCGGAAACGCCGATGGTGCTGGGGAGCTCCGGCTGGGGCGCGCTCGAACTCGCCACGCGCTACACCTTCGTCAACCTCAACAGTCCCAATCTGATAACGGCAACGCTGGGTCCCGCATTTTCCGCGCCGGGTGTCTTCACCGGCGGCACCACAAATTATGGCGGCGGCAAGCAGACGAGCTATGGCATCGGTCTCAATTGGTATCCCAACTACAACATGAAGTTCATGCTCGATTACGAGCACGTGGTGGTCGACAATCCGCAATTTTTCGGCGGCCCGAATTATCGCGGTGCCACGATCGACTGGATCGCGGCGCGGTCACAGATCGTGTTCTGACCACGCGCGTTGGGGACAACGTTCCCGGCACGGATGGCGCCGAACGGACAGGCATGAAAGGCGGGAGCTGGCCCGCGCCTTTTATGATCACGCCATCGTTGCAACCAAGTCACTTGCTCAGGAACGCCTTGGCTTCGGCGGTTTCAGGCCGCTCGGTATCGGCGTTTTGCGCCAGACTCACGACCTTGCCGTAATAGTCGGCTGCTTTTTCGCGATCGCCAGCCGCCTTTGCGGCGCGACCCATGCCGAGCAGCGCGCGGTAGCGGTTGGGGGTTTGCCGCAGCGCCGTCTCGTACTCGGCCTGCGCCGCCGCTGGCTGGCCCATCTCAAGCAGCAGTTCAGCCAAAAGTTCGCGAAGCGGATAAAGACGATTCTCCATGGCTACATGCTTGATGCTGCCATCCTCACCGACGGCGGCTGCCCGCATCAACTTCTCGGCTTCGTCTCGGGCGCCCTCCTTGAGGGCGATCCATGCCGAGATCGCCTGGATCTGCTCTTCTGACCGGTCTGCCCAATAGGACTGGTTTGACTTTTGGAGGGCGGCGCGCAGCGTCTTGATGGCTTCGATCTCGGCCTTTGCTCCTTCAAGATTGCCGGTCCGCGCCATGCCGAGGCCGCGCGCAAAATGGGTCAGTGCATCGGCCTGGGGATATTGGCTCGGCTTGAGCGGGAGCGATGCCGCGCCATTCCAGTCGGCACGTTCGAGCACATAGCGAGCCGGCATGGCGTTCTTGGCCGTGAAATTCACGAAATTGATGGGTCGATCGCCGCGATCGGCGGTGCCGAGGGATTTTTCGGTCAGCGCCTTTGCTTTCGCATCCTGTGCAAGTTGCAGGTGCGCATAAACCGAGAAATCGGCTGCATGATAATAATCGGGCTGAATTTCCAGGGCCGAAGCGTTCGACGCAATGGAATCCTCCCACATGCCGACCATGGAATAAATGTGTGAAGGCATGTGTCGGGCGTGCGGCACTGCCGGAGCGATACCCGCATAACGCCTTGCGGCCGGAATGCCCTGTTGCGCCAGCGGCGCAAAGTCATAGGCGTGAATGAGGAAATGCGTA
>Ga0306920_100013086_pt1 | contig 11285 bp, 10 predicted proteins | sample flu12Cox44000170_FD_204666 | JGI IMG/M metagenome (GOLD analysis project Ga0306920, IMG submission 204666) | Lab enrichment of tropical soil microbial communities from Luquillo Experimental Forest, Puerto Rico - flux4day.12C.oxic.44.000.170 (v2)... | ecosystem: Environmental > Terrestrial >...
AGCCCCGATCGATTGCGCAGCACGATCTGCCGCTGGGTCTGGCCGATGAAGTCTATGATGCCCTTCTCGTGCAGGCATGAGAGCGCGCGGGAAACCGTCTCCAGCGTCAGTCCCAGATAATCCGCGATATCGCGGCGGTACATCGGCAGCGCCATGACGCCGGCCGGGCTCAGGCGGCGGTCCATCTCGAGCAGGAACGCGGCCACCCGCTCCAGCGACGTCTTGCGGCCCAGTAGCAACATGTGATTTTCGGCGTGCTGCAGGTTGCTCGTCGTCATGCTCAACAGGTCGCGCGCGACCAGCGCATCGGCTTCCGCGACCTGCTCGAGGCTGATGCGCTTGACGAGACGAACGATCGTGTCGACGATGGCCTCGGCGGTAAAGCGGTGCGCCGGACCGTTCTCAAGGCCGAAAATGTCGCCGACCAGGTGGAAGGCGCCGATCTGGCGACGACCGTCGGACAGCAGCTTGTAGCTGCGTACCGCGCCTTCGGCCACCTGATAGACGTAATCGGCCGGCTCGGATTCCCCGAAAATCTCGGCACCGCGACGATATTTGTATTCGCTCAGGAAGATTTGCACCGGGGAAAGGGTGCTCAATTCACCGACCAGCCTTGGTCTCCTGGCCCGGTCCGCGTTGACGTTGACAAACATGGACGATCTCCCTGTTTGAACAAGCTTTCGCGTGCGTTAGGGAGCCGCCGTCCCCGCCGTGTTGATGTACGACAGGGGCGACGCGATGGACTATTGCCCCAAGAGCCATTGTCCCAAAGGACAATGTTCCGGGGCCAGTGCCGCCCATTGAAGTTCCTGCAACCACAAGCGGCGAATTCGACTGAGGAACCTCAAATGGAAGCGGCACTGGAATCAATATGTTTGCTGGTGTCCCGAATTCCGAAGTTCGCAGCATTTGCGGCAGCCCCTTTTGCGAACTTCGGATTCGAAAGGACACTAGAAATCTATGATTCTAGTGTGGTTTTGGTTCGGAAGTTCTCTCCACGGACTTGCGGCAAAAGGGAAGAGAACTTCCGAACCACCACACTAGTGCCCACGGCTTTCCGAAGTTCGTGAAGGTCGGTGCCGCGCGATGGATCACGAACTTCGGAAAGTGGGCACTAGGGCAGATGCCGCAAAACCGCCATGCCAGCGCTGCGCTCTGAGGTTCACCCTGTCACAATCTGATGCTACGGTGTTGCCACAAGTCCAAGTTGGGTGGGCATTACCCGGGGATTTCAAGATGTCAGTCCAGGCTGGCACGATCCATATTGTCGACGACGACGCCTCGTTCCGGACGGCGCTTGAACGTCGTCTCAGGAAAGCCGGGTATGAGGTGGCAACTTATCCCTCCGCTCAACAACTTCTCGATCGCTTGCCGAACGAGGGTGAACTGGGCTGCATTCTGCTTGATGTCAGGATACCCGGATTGAGCGGCCCGCAATTGCAGACGCGGCTCATCGAGCGTGGTTCGACAATGCCGATTATCTTCCTCACTGGCTACGCGGATGTTCCCACTACAGTGAAGACAATCAAGGCAGGCGCGGAGGACTTCCTGACCAAGCCGGTTACGTCGGTTCAGTTGCTCGGTGCGATCACAAAGGCGATTGCACGCCACGAGATTTCGCAAGGCACCAGGCAAAGGTTTAACGCGTTTCGCGCCCAGCTCGAAACCCTGACGCCTCGCGAGCATCAGGTATTCAACCTGGTCGTGCAAGGCAGGATCAACAAGCAAATCGCGCAACAGCTTGGAGCCACCGAGCGCACCATCAAGGCTCACCGGCACAAGGTGATGGAGAAGATGGGCGTTCAATCCCTTGCCGAGTTGGTCTCGCTCGCCGAACGCATGGGTGTTTTGCGCGGCCTCTCGGGCGAAGGCGGTCAAGCCTGAATCACCCGCTACGGGTATCCCCAGAATTTGCGGGCCTATTGTCCTCGGGGACAATTGGAACGTGGATTGCCAGGAACATACTGCAGGCGACGCGGTATCTCTCGAAATCCATGATCATACTGTAGTTGTCCTGTCGCTCGATTGAGGAGCGCATCAAGGAACTGAGGCTTGTCGATTCGAAAACTCGTTCTTGTGGTTGACGACGATCCGGGCATTCTCAGAGGCCTCAAGCGGCTGCTCCGGGAGCACGGCTATGACAGCTTGCTCTTTCAATCCGCAAAGGCCTTTCAGGCTCAACGTGATTTCGGGCAGGCGGTCTGTGTTGTTCTGGACATCCAGCTGAAAGGGGAGTCGGGCATCGATCTCAGGTGTCGATTGACCGAAGCCGGGATCTCGCTGCCGGTGATCTATATCACGGCCAATGATAGCGATGCCGTCCGCGGGGCCGCGACGAAATCCGGGTGCATCGCCTACCTGACGAAACCGTTTACGGCCAAGTCGCTCATTGAGCCGATCGAGCGCCTGACGGCCTCAAGTCGAAAACAGCACGAGCATAGTGCAGGCTAGGACAATCGTGGCGCTTGCTTGATCTAGATCAAGCCGGGACGTTTGGGCGTGCCGAAGTGTGCGGGGCGCGCGGTACTCTGGCATGGCGAGTCTCGCGCCATGTCGCGGGGACAGCGATGAATGCATTGGGCCGAGCGCTGCTGGCAATCCCTCTTGCGCTGATGTCGTTGAGCGCGATCACCGAGCGAGTGCGCCAACAAGGCGTGACCGATACTGAAATCCGTATCGGCAATCTCATGCCTTACAGTGGAAATATGGAGGCCTTCGGGGCGATCGGCAAAGCCGAAGCAGCGTATTTCGAGATCCTCAACCAGCGCGGCGGCATCAACGGCCGCAAGATAAGCTTCATCTCATACGACGACAAATCCAATCCGGTAGCCGCTTTGGACCTTACGCGCAGTCTTATCGAGAAAGACAACGTGCTGTTGATGTTCGGCTCTTTCGGAACTCCGGGCAACTTTGCCGTGCGCAAATACTTGAATGAAAGGCAAATTCCCCAACTCTTTGTCGCCTCCGGAGATGATCATCTGTTCGATCCATCATTGTTTCCGTGGACAATGGGCTGGCAGCCGTCGTTTCGCGAAGAGGGACGTATCTACGCCAACTATATACAGGCCTCCTACCCCGGAAAGACGATCGCAGCTTTATGGCAGAACGATCAAATGGGGCGGGAAGTAATCAAGGGTCTGGAAGACGGGCTCGGTGATGTCGCCCGTATGATCAGGGTCGATATCGCCTACGACGTCGCAGATGAAAATCTGGACACGCATGTCTCGATCTTGAAGCAATCAGGAGCCAGGATTTTTGTATTTGCGGGAGCGCCTGCCGATGCGGCGAAAGTCATCCGGAAAGCGGCGGAACTCAATTGGCACCCTGTGTTCATCTTGAGCCATATGTCCTCATCGATCGCGACGGCGCTGCAGCCCGCTGGCCCGGAAAATGCCGTGGGCGCGGTTACAGCCGCCTTCTTGAGGGATGCAAACGATCCAGCCTGGAAGGATGAGCGGGCCGCAAAGGACTGGCAGGCATTTGTCGACAAATATAACCAGGCCGGAGGCAAAGACGACGGGGCCGCCGTCTTCGGTTATCAGGCCGCCGAGACACTGGCGCAGGTGCTCAAACAATGCGGCAATGACCTGTCTCGCGAGAACGTCATGAAGCAGGCAACGGCGCTTAAGGATTACCAAGGCTCGGTCTTGCTGCCAGGGATCAAGATCAGCACTGGACCCTGGAACTTTCGGCCGATCAAGCAGCTGCGACTTATTCAATTCGACGGCCGCGCGTGGCAACCAATCGGTGACGTTCTCGAAACGGCCTTCTCCCCCCACGTCGACTAGTCTGGCAGTCGGCGGCTTTTCGCTTCGTGGGGAGCGGGTGTAGAATTTTGATCTGATTCCCATCTCGAGGCCGCATGACACATTGGACCGCCGGTGTTGGCGCAATCTTGCTGTTGAGCTTTCCCGACGTGTCGAGCGCGCAAGTAAAGTGCGAAGCGGTGCCTGCTGGACCCGCGCGCACCGATTGTTACCTCGGCTTGAGCAGCCTCTATCAGGAACAATCGAACCTTGCCGCCGGCAAAGCGCGCGTCCAGTCGGACGCGGCGCGTTACCGCCAGGTGACCGGAACAAGCCGCCCGAGGCAAAAGCCCCATCGTTCGCAGTAAGCCATCACCAGTTCACAAGCCGCGAACGGCGAGGCAAATACGCAAGATGTGCGATCCAAAGGCTGAATTTCGACCTTACGCGGCGTCCGATTTCGAGGCGGTGGCTGACCTGTGGGCGCGGGTAAACCGCGAGCTGGCCCCTTCGGGGATGGAAGCGCTGTTCGAGCAATACATCGCGGGCACGATCGAAGGAGAGCTTTCGCATCTCGCCGATGTATTTTCGCGGGCAAGACGCAATGCCTTCTGGGTGGTCGAGCCGGCCGGCGCAAGCCCGCAGATCGTGGCTACGTTCGGCATCGAGTGTCGCGACAGCGACACGACGGAGCTCCGCCGTATGTACATCGATAGAGCCTGGCGCGGCCGCGGCCTGGCTCAGCGCATGTTGCGCACGGCCGAAGCCATGGCCCGCGAACTCGGCTTCTCCCGCATGATCGTCAGCACCGCCGACATCCAACGTGCCGCGTTCCGGTTTTACACCAAAAGCGGGTTCAAGCTCCTCAGAAGCGAAATCGCCGAAGCCATGACGGTCAAGCAGGCCGGCGGAGGCCTTTTGCGCCACCACTTCGAGAAGCTACTTTAGTGGTCCGATTCCAACGTTCGCTCCTGTCCGGGAGCCGCTTTTGCGAATGTTAGAATCAGTTCGTCGCCTTCCTATTGACCCGCACGCGCCGAGCGATCGCTGAAATAGTCGATGGCCATTTTCGGAACGATAAGACCGAAGCTCATGGCCAGGATGGTGATGGCAGCGACAAGGCCGTCGGCAATCGTCGCGTTGAACAACTCCAACGAACCCTCACCCCCGCCGGCCACCTGCAGCAGGCCGCTCGCCATCCGGAACAGGTATACGCCAGGTATCAGCGACACCACGGAAGCAAAGCCAATCGCCGCAAAGGGCATATGCGTTCGCCGCGAAACCGGAGTGAGAATCAGAGCGACCGCAACGCAGGCGACGAGAGCGCCCATCGGAACGCCGAACCCAAACTGTGCAATGGCTGCCCAGCGCAAGGCATGAGCGAACATGCCGGTGGCAACCGGCCATGGCAGCATGTGCAGCGGAGTCGAAAAGAACACGCTGTATGCAGCAACCGCAACTCCCGCGGCGATGACATCCTGCCACAAAGGGACGGCTCTGCCGGCCGGGTCGGCCGGAAGCGAAACGCCAAGCAGCGCCAGGCCGAGCAACAATCCGACCGAGATCGCGACCACGATCAGGGCGGAATAGAGCATGCGGGCGCCGCCAAGCGATATGCGACCCTGGATGAGGTCGAGCGCGCCATTGAGGAAATGCGGACCAGGCACCAGGACCATGCACGGACAAACCGCAACGAGGCGCAACGATGAACTCAGCTCAAAGCGGACCGCTATCGCCCCGATGATGCCGGCGAGGAGGGCGGCACAAAACGGCTGTATGAAGAGATTTGTGCTGAGCTGGCCCAATGCGCGGCGCAAAAATGCGCCGGCTCCGGCACTCACAAAGATCAGCGCCGCGACCGGCATATGCTGGACGCCGAAGATCACGGCCAATGCCACCGCGCCGGACGCCGCGGCGAGTGCGAACAGCCATGTCGGCGCAGGTCGCAAGCTTGCAATGTCTGCGATGCCTTTCGCGGCGGCATCCGGCGTGAGGCGGCCGGCTTCGATATCGCCGATCGCCTGCATGGCCGACGCCACGCGGGCCATCTCCACGCCCGACGGATCGGCCGCGACCTGGGCCGTCAGCATGCCTTGCTGGTCATCGACCAGAAGCTGCAGCGCACCCCAGCGCGGGATAAGGCTCGCGCGCAGCCCCAGCGCCCGAGCCAGACGCTCGGCCGCGCTCACGGTCTGTTCGGTGGCCTGTCCGTTGACGTAGAGAAGGCGGGCAAAATCAAGGACCAATCGAGATCGCTCATCGGCAGTCATCGGAGCTTCTCCAAGACCTGCGCGGGGCTCCCGAAACAGAATCGCTATCGCGCTTTGGCGGCGGAATCCGCCACGTAGGGCTTTACCATTTTTCTGGGGTCGACGACCCGGTCGAATTCCGCCTCGCTGACAAAGCCCAGCTTTAATGCGGCCTCCTTCAGCGTAAGATCGTTGTCCATGGCATAGTGGGCGATCTTCGAGGCCTTGTCATAGCCGATCACCGGCGAAAGCGCCGTCACCAGCATCAATGAGCGCTCGACATATTCGTTGATCTTCTTCAGGTTCGGCCTGGTGCCCTCGACGAGGAATTTGCGGAAATTGGTGCAACCGTCGGCCAAGAGCGTGATCGAGTGCGTGATATTGAAGATCATGAGGGGCTTGTAGACGTTCATCTCCAGATAGCCGCCGGCCCCGCCGAAGCCGACTGCCACGTCATTGGCCATCACCTGCACCGCAATCATGGTGAGCGCCTCGCACTGGGTCGGATTGACTTTGCCCGGCATGATTGACGACCCCGGCTCATTCTCCGGGATCTCCAGCTCGGCAAATCCGGCGCGCGGCCCGCACGACATCAGGCGGATGTCGTTGGCGATCTTGTAGAGCGAGACGGCCAGCGTGCGCAGCGCCCCGGAAAGCTGTACCAGCGCGTCGTGGGCGCCCTGAACCGTGAACTTGTTCGGCGCCGTGACGAAGGGCAGGCCGGTCAACTTCGCGATCTCGGCCGCGGCCGCTTCGGCAAATCCGGGCGCCGAGTTGATGCCGGTGCCGACCGCGGTGCCGCCGAGCGCGAGGCGGTACACGCCGTTGAGGGCTGTCTCTATCCACTCCAGATTGTCGGACAACATCCCGGCATAGCCGGACCACTCCTGCCCCAATGTCAGCGGGGTGGCATCCTGCATGTGGGTGCGCCCGATCTTGACGATGTCGTCCCATGCCTTGGCCTTTGCGGCGATCGCATCGTGCAGTGCAAGCACCGCCGGAACGAGACGTTGCTTGACGTTGACGGCCGCGGCGATGCACATCGCGGAAGGGAAGGTATCGTTGGAGGATTGCGCCATGTTGACGTGGTCGTTGGGATGAACCGGCGCGTGGCTGCCCAGCGCGGTGCCGGCCAGTTGGGAGCAGCGGTTGGAAATCACTTCGTTGACGTTCATGTTGAATTGAGTGCCGCTTCCGGTCATCCAGACGTGCAGCGGAAACATATCGTGATGCTTGCCGGAAAGGATTTCATCGCAGGTCTGGACGATCAATTTGCATCGCTGATCGTCAAGGCGTCCGCCCGATCGGTTGGCGATTGCGGCGGCTTTCTTCAATGTCGCGTAGGCCGTGATCATTTCGCGGGGAATAAGATCATGCCCGATGCTGAAATGCTCGAGAGAGCGCTGCGTTTGCGCGCCCCACAGCTTGTCTTCGGGGACTTCGACAACTCCGAGACTGTCGGTTTCTTTCCTCGTGCCGGCCATCAGATCTCTCCCTTGGCTATGCCGCTAGGTGGACAAACCAGCAGGTGAACAAAATAGATTTACTTTGCCCCTTTGGAAACTTCCAAGATCAAACCGTAGAGGGCAGACCCCGACAGGCGTCACCGTGCCGGCGTATGAACGTGCTCCGGGCGAATGCCGTAGGCAAGCAGGCGCCCTGGAAGGCGCCGCAACAGCGGCCATTGCACCATTTTCATGAACAGTGGTGCCTTCGGCCGCGTGTTCTTGTTCAGGAGCGCAGGTCCGATAATCCTGTTCTGCATGATGATCTGCAACCGCTGCGTGACGCGAGTTGGAAATTCGCGGCGCTGCTGGACCTGCTTGAGCGTGTCGGTCGTGACTGTTCCGCGCCGTAACGGCTCGGCGAGGATGTTGGCGGCTGCTACCGCATCCTGCACCGCGAGGTTGATGCCGACGCCGCCAACCGGAGACATGGCGTGTGCCGCATCGCCGATGCAGATAAGGCCCGCCCGATACCATTGCGCCAGGCGGTCGACCTGAACGGTCAGCAGTTTCACCTTGTCCCAGCTGTCGACTTCGTGCAGCCGGTCGCCCAGGAACGGTGAAATCGCTTCGACGGCATTGCGAAATTTATCGAGGCCGGCATGCTCGACGTCCTCGGCGGTGCCTTTCGGAATGACATAGGCGCACTGCCAATAGTCGTTACGGTTGAGCATCACCAGCATGCGCCCGCTTTCGACGTGAGCTACGACTTCGGCCGGATCGCTGTCATTGCGGGATATGCGGAACCACATGACGTCCATGGGCGCGTGCAAGTTCTCGACACTGAAGCCGGCGCGTTCGCGCAAGGTCGAATGACGGCCATCGCAGGCAACGGTCAGGTCGGCGCGGATTTCGATCTGATCTTCCGCTGTTTTTGCGCGGACACCGGCCACCTTCCCATCGTCGAAAATCAGGTCGGTCGCCTCCGTGCGCATCCGCAAATCGAATCCCCCAAAGCGCTTGCCGTGTTCGGCCAGGAAATTGAGGAAATCCCACTGCGGCATGAGCGCGATGAATTTGCAATGCACCGGCAGATGCTCGAAATGTCCCACGACGAGGTGGTCGTCCCCGATTTGCACCGACAGCTGGCGCACCTTCGAATGCGGAAGCTTGAGGAACTCTTCGAGCAATCCGAGTTCGTGCATCATTTCAAGCGTCGAGGGGTGGATGGTATCGCCGCGGAAATCACGCAAAAAATCCGCATGTTTTTCAAGCACGACGACGGATACGCCCGCACGCGCCAACAGGTATCCAAGCGTGATTCCGGCCGGTCCACCGCCGGTGATGCAGCAGGTGGTTTTGATCTGCATCATTGCCATTCTCCCGATTACCGCGAGGCCGGTACGGCACTGCACTCTGTAGAATGACGACCACCGTCCGAGGTTCCAGCATCGTTTTGATGCCATCGGAGGCCAAGCTCAGGCTATGTCAGGCGCAATTGCGGTTTGCTGAGCGGATTGCTGTTGCGCGACTGTTGCTTCCAGCCGCGCGATGTTCTCAAGCATGCGGCGGGTGGTCATAACGAGGAAGTAGTAGCCGAATTGCGGATTTTGAAAGTAGATTTCGAGCAGCCTGTCATATGTGATGGTCAGCACCTGCCCGTCCTCGATGCATTGGACCGTCCCGGTTCGCCGGTTGTCTGGTGTAAGGAAGCCAAACTCACCCAAGATACGTCCCGGCGGAAGTTCGACGCCGATCTCGGTGACCAAAAACCTTCCGGTGACCGTCAGGAGCATTTCGTTGGCCCTGTCGCCCTTCTTGAACAATCTGTCGCCCCGGCGATATTTGCGCTCGGTCATGAACGGCTTGAGCCATTCCATCGACATGTCGCCCTGCGTCGCGGTGCGCGCCTTCTCGACGAGCTTGAGCATTTGACGCAGCCGAATTGCATTGATGGGGAACATCAGGAAGTACAAAAGAAACGTCTTGATATCTCCGGCAAGCGCGCCATAGCCCACGAAAAATACGTTGCCGACCATGTTGGCGACGCGCAGCGGGACCATGGTCCGCATCAGTAATGTAGCGACAAGGAAGCTCGCGCCAATCAAGGCGCACATGTTGGCGAGGTTGATGTTGGCCAGCACAATTTCAAAAAGGCGATTGAACAGCGCATCGTAGGTGATGTTGTTGGGATCAAGACCAAGTTTGATCAGGACTTTTGCGACCCTGAGATTATCTGCCGCCGTATCGAGAATACGGTCCATGATCGTGGCCAAATCTGCACTGGTCTGCATCGGATCATCCCTCAAAAGGCGGTTAATTTCCGCCACCATTCATCGTTCAATTTTACCCCGGCCGGTTGTTTCGGCAAACACCCGCTCCACCTTACGAACAACCACAAACTCTGATATGTCAAATGCATGAACGAGGTGGCTGGCGCGTCGTCAGCCGGGGCCACCCTAATGGGGTCGCTTGCCATGGAGGAAAGACAGGCAGGGACGGCCGTTCTGGGCAACGCCATTGTCGAATGGCTTGCCGGGCAGGCCCTGCAAAATTCCGAGCCTGCCGATCTCTACGGTGAGCTGTGTCAGCGGCTCCGTGGCGTGGGCATACCGATCCTGCGCGGTCAGGTGGCTTTCCGAATACTCCATCCGCTTTACGACGCCAGCACATTGAACTGGAACACGCAACGCGGCGTCGTTCAGGAGCATTTCCGACCCGCGCAGAGCAACGACGGTCAGTTCATGCAAAGCCCCATGGGCTATGTGATGGCCCACCGGCTGCCGGTGCTGCGGCGGCGATTGACGGGCGATACCGCGCTGCTCGATTTCTCTGTTCTCGAGGAGTTTCGCTCGCTTGGTGGCACCGACTATCTCCTGTTTCTGGTCGGCTTCGATCATCAAAACGGCGTCATTTGTTCCTGGCTGAGCGACCGCTCTGCCGGCTTTACCGATGATGAAATAACCCAGCTCAATCGCATAACGCGAGAGCTCGCCATCGCGCTGAAAGCCAAAATAGAACGAACCGTCGCCCAGAACGTAGCACACGCCTATCTCGGCAAACGCGCGGGTCAGTCCGTGCTCAATGGTCTGATCCGGCGCGGCGATGGGGAAAAGATCACGGCCGCCCTGTGGTACAGCGATCTGCGGCAATCAACGACGCTCGCAGACCGGCTTCCGGCGGAAACCTTTCTCAATCTCCTCGGCCACTATTTCGAGATGACCGCATCCTCGGTACTCGACCATGGCGGTGAGGTGGTTTCTCTGATCGGCGATGCGGTGCTTGGCCTGTTCCGGATCGAGCGCAACGCCGAGGAGGCTTGCGGCCGAGCGCTGGCCGCAGCTCAGGAAGCGCGTCGGCGGCTCGACACGCCGGCGGAGCAGGGTGACGCAAACTTCGATTTCGGCATCGCGCTTCATCTCGGCAAAGTCATCTATGGCAACGTCGGCATCCCAGACCGGCTGCAGTTCACGCTCGTGGGGTCCGCCGTCAACGAGGTTGTCCGGGTGCAGGACCTGACCAAGAAGCTTGGCCATCCGGTTCTGGCATCGGCCTCCTTTGCCGAGGCAACCCCAGCCTCCTGGCGTCCACTCGGCGAGCATGCCTTGCGCGGAATCGAGAGCCCCATGGCCATCTTCGCTGCGATGATGAATTAGCCGAAATCCGCTCCACGAGCAGACGACAAGCTTCGCCGTTTTGAGAAGTGGGAAAAATGACTGTTGTTTCATCGACGCTGGACGAGACCCTTCTCGTTACGATCGATCGACCGCCTGTCAACGCGCTCGATCTCGACGCCATCGTTGCGCTTGAGCAAACCTTTGCCGGTGCCACACGTGAAGTCCCCA
>Ga0306920_100013088_pt1 | contig 11285 bp, 8 predicted proteins | sample flu12Cox44000170_FD_204666 | JGI IMG/M metagenome (GOLD analysis project Ga0306920, IMG submission 204666) | Lab enrichment of tropical soil microbial communities from Luquillo Experimental Forest, Puerto Rico - flux4day.12C.oxic.44.000.170 (v2)... | ecosystem: Environmental > Terrestrial >...
CTTCAAATCCGAGTGGATGGAGTCCGAATTCTTCATCGCACCAACTCACATGAATTGCGACCGCGATCTCGACGGCGAGATCGTCGGCGTCGTGGAAAGGTTTGGGGTCCCTATTGCCTATGTAAAGGACAGGCGGTCCATCGTGAACCGGCCGATGGCGACCGCAGCGTCGCCGCTTTCCATCGAGGACGCTGGGCGCAAGAAAAATTGAACGCGGTGCTTCGAGCGCGACGAGAGCTTGTCGCGCCCGGCTGTTTTAGCGGCTAACGCTTGAGAGCTAATTGGTACGTGTATGGGGCCTTGTGGCAGTGAACTCACAATGAATCCACTGATTGTTCCGCTTACGCCCACGATGCTGCTCCTCGACCTGTCGAGGGGCTGGTTCATCGCCATGGCGCACATCGAACAGCCGGGTATGAATGGCTCACCCGCCAATTGGCTATGGCTGATGCCGTTCGCGGGGTGGGGTTGATAGACCCGGACGATTTGAAGGGCAGCCTAGCGGCGGGTCGGAAAAACGCGTCAGCGAATTAGCAACCGGCAACGTACGCTTTCTGCGCCCGCGCTTCAGCACCGCAACCGCGGGCATCGGCGCATGTCCGTTTTACCCCTGCCGGCTCAACTGGTCGACGCAACACAGGCGTTAAATCTCTCTGCCGGGGTTTCAAATTGCAAGGTCTCGCGTGGTCGTTCGTTTAGCTGACGAGCCACTTTATTCAGATAGGCTTGCGAGTGCACAGACAAGTCAGTGCCCTTCGGAATGTACTGTCTGAGCAGGCCATTGGTGTTCTCGTTCGACCCACACTGCCACGGGCTTTGCGGATCGCAAAAATATACGTCGATTTGGGTCGCCAACGTAAAGCGCGGCTCAGCCACACCAAGATTGAAGCACGGTTAGGGACTCGGCATCGGGGGACGATGCTTGAAATGCCCGAGCAGAGCGGAATGTCAGCAGGTTTGGGCCAATACGGCGCTCTCCAACACAAATGGTGATTATTTTATAATGAGATTTCAATGATATACGCGTTCGCAGTTTTATTCCGTCCGGCGCGCCCGATTTTTCCGGTCAAGTTCGGACTACTGGCAAGCGTTCGTCCTCGTGGTGGATGGTGGATGGCTCCAGTCCGGTTTCTGATCGCGCTGGTCTGAAAATCAAACCGGCGGATCGTTTCGCGCACTCGCGCGTTGTTGTTATGGGGCGGGTGTATGAAGAGGGAGCTTTGCCCCATGCTTCCCAGGGAAACTCGCATTAGGCTTCCTGTTGTGGCCGCTCTTGGCGTCGTCTTTCTGATCGGCGGAAGCGTCGACGCCGCCGCACAACAACCAGGACGAGGCCTGCGACCCGCAGCACCTGCGCCGGTGGCCCGACCCGCCGCGCCGGCGCCACACGTGAGCGCACCTGCGATGGCACGGCCGGCTGCGCCTGCATTCCATGCTGCTCCCGCGATGCAACATCCCGCGGTGGCTCCGCAGCCGATGCCGCATTTTGCCGCGCCGCGCTCCAATCAGCACGAGGCGATAGCGCCGCGGGTTCCCTCCGCCGCCTCACGCTCAACCTCGGACATCTCGACTACGCCGCCACCGGCTGCCCGGCCCGCGAGCGCGGCTTTGTCGCGCCAGGAGCGTACCGCGCAACGCGCGCAAGCACGCGAGCAGCGAACGCAACAGCAGCGCCAAACAGAACAAGAGCGCCAGCAGCTGACGCAGCAGCGGCAGCGCGACACCCTGTCGCGCCAGAGCGCCGAGCGCCAGAACCGCATCGATCGGCTGCAGAAGCATGTGCAGCAACTGCAGGCCCAGCAGGGGCGGGGGCGCGGCGCCCAACGCGAGCTGCAGGCCCAGCAGCGGCTTCTTGAACGCGAACAATCCGCGCAGCAACGTGATCTGGTGCGACAACAGAAGCTGGGTGCAGCGCCAGTCGCCCCGCAGCGGGCCGCTGCCGCCACTCAGAACGCGGCGCGTGGACGATTTGCCGCACGATTTCACAACAATGCAGACCCGCGCACCCAGACCGCGCTCACCGCTCGGCTGAACGGCTGGGCGCCGCGCAACGCATGGCGCCACCGCGTGCGCGCTGCCTTCATACCTTGGCTGGGTCCGCTGTTCTGGCCTTACGCGTATGCGGATATCTTCGACTACACGTTCTGGCCCAGCGCCTACGATGACGCCTACTGGGCTTACGCCTATGACGACTTCGTCGATACGCTGTTCTGGGACGTGGGTAGTCCCTATTCCGCCTACGCCAGCATCGCGCCAGAAGGTTATCTCGAACCCGGCAGCGCCATGGTGGGATCATCGCGATTGCGCGAGCGTTCGGGCCTGAGCCCGCAGGCGCTGCGACAATTGTGCAGCAATCCGGACAAGGGCGTCACCGCATGGCCATTCGCCGATATCGCGCGCCTGGTGCGACCTGCAGGAGAGCAGCGCGAACTGCTCGATCAGTTAAAGCGCGCAGCAGCGCGGGCGGCCGAGACGCTCAAGAATTCCTGCAGCGAAGATTATGCATTGACGCCGCCCGGTCGGCTACAGGCCATGATCAACCGCATCAGTGCTACGCTCGAGGCGGTGCGGATCGTCCGGCCGGCGCTCGAGGCGTTCAACAATTCGCTCGGCGACGAACAGCAGGCTCGCTTCAATACACTCGGCCCGCAGCTTCCTTCTTCGCCGGAAGATCGATCGCAGCAGGAGGCGAACGCAAATCGCGAGAGCTGTGGTGCGCCCAAGGCGAGTCTGACGCTGTTGCCTATCGAGCGGATCAACACCGTGCTGCATCCGACCGGTGCTCAAAAAGATGCGCTTGATCGCCTGAGCGCCGCAACCGAGAAATCAGTGCACGTGCTGCAGAAGGCGTGTCCGTACGAGGTGCCGCTTACCCCGATCGGCCGCCTGCAGGTGATGGAGAAGCGGCTTTCCGCCATGCTGGAAGCTGCCAATTTGGTGCAACCGCCGCTCAACGAGTTCTACGCAAGCCTGACCAGCGAGCAGAAGGCGCGTTTCAATACGCTGCAGCAGGTCGCGGGACCGTGAACGCGCTCCCTGCGTCGGACGATTTCCGCTCATCGCGCTTTGCGGGAGTGGTTGGATCGCTAAAAGATGGATTGGCGGAGCCGGAGGGATTCGAACCCTCGATAGGGCTTTACAACCCTATAACGGTTTAGCAAACCGCCGCCTTCAGCCACTCGGCCACAGCTCCGTTGCGGCGGATATGCCCGAGGCGGGCGCAAGCCGCAAGCAACAGATTCCAGATCGCCCGATTCCGGTGCTGTTCGACCGGTCGGCGCGCCGGAATTTGGCTTTCAGGTGAGCTTTGCGTGCTCTTTCTGCAACAGCTTTTGGAAAACGTCCCTCCGGAACCTCGCTAGAGGCCGCCTTTATGTTGCGTGTGCCGGGAGCTTCGGTAATTTCCTCGTCGCGACGGAGGGGGCACCTGAAGTCGTCCCGTTCTTAGGTGGTTCGCTGGGAATATGTCCGCTTTCGAGCGGAAGGGGCGAGGGCGCTAAGATGCTGAGCAGTGTCCCGGGGGGACATATCTGGGGACATGGGGGACCTGCTCAGCACCCACGGGTAACTACCTGCCAGACCTCGCTCGCGAAGCGCCCTTCTCTTCATCACCAGCAAGGTTCCGACGCCTCGCTCATGGCGCGCGGTCTTAGTTCAGCACGATCAGTTCCGCCACGGCAGCGGGGGATTCCACGAAGCTTGGCGGGCATTGGTCGGCTGCAAGCTTGAGAAGGCGCTGGGCCTCTTTCCGGTTTTTATTCAAGAGCGCCAATTCGCCCGCATAGAAATTGGCCTCGCAGGTCTGCGCCAGCCTGGTCTTCGGGTCGGTGTCGAAGGCCGCAGCGAAAGTCTGTTCCGCGTTCGCTTCGCCCAGGAAATGACGGATCACCGGCGCCGGCCACGCCGTCATGTCCAGCTGTTTCGCCGCCTCCGCCAGATGGCCGGGCGCGCCGTTGCGCCGATCGGCGAGATCGCGCCAGAGCGCGGCGTAGGCATCCTTCGGGTTCAGTTCTGCTGCCTTCCTGAAATCGGCCGCAGCGTCGGCGGCACGGCCGCCGACGATGTAATAGGCGACACCCCGATTGAAGTAGGCTGCACCGTTTTCGGCATCGAGGCTGATGGATTTGGTGAAGTTTTCGATCGCGGCAGGGTTGTTGCCGAGAATGTAGGACAGCTGCCCGCGGGTGAAGTAGGCCGGGGCGTAGTTGGGGTCGAGCCACAGCGACTGGTTCATGTCGGCCATCGCTTGAGGAAAGTTGCCTCTGCTTTTGTGCAACTCGCCGCGTGAGAACAGCGCCAGCGCATAGCTTGGGTCGAGCTTGATCGCCTCGTTCAGATCGGCAAGGGCACGGTCGGCATCACCCTTGTTTTTGTAGAGATTACCCCGTGAGGCATAGGCCCAGGCGCTTTTGGGGTCGAGACGGATCGCGGCGTTGAAATCCGCGAGCGCGCGTTCGGGATCTGACTTGCTCAAATAGGCATTGCCTCGATTGAGGTAGGGGCCGGGGTTGCCGCTGTAGAGACGAATGGCTTCGTTGCAGTCCGACAGCGCGCGATCAAAATCCTGCTTGGCCCACCACCATCCGCATCGGCTGCTCAACGCAGCCGAGCGGTCCTGTGCGGCCGTCTTGGGATCATCGATCACGCGATCACACGCCGCGATGCTTTCATTGGCCTTGGCGAATTGTCCAGCAAACTTGCATCGGTCGAGATCGGCATCTTTGTCGGCGAGCGCTCGAGCCGACAAGGACATCGACGCGGCCAACGCAGCAAGCAGCACCAAAGAACGCATATTTCCTCCAGCGGCCGCGGCCAACGCCTTTTCACAGATCGCGCTTACTACGTTGACGAGCGGGGATTGCGCAACATCTCCGAAAGACCAATCGGCGCCATAACGGAGATTTCGCGGCACGCAGGCCGCGAGTTCCGGGCCGCTAAATACTATGGGTTCTCGGGGCCAATGACACGGCGTGCGTCTGCGGCGTTGGGTTTAGCCCTGCCATGGACTTCGCGAGATCGGGCATTTGGGGAGGCGAGATTGCTTCGAATCGCAGCATCATCAAGACGCAAGGATTTCACCGACGAGCCGGATGTTACGTCGTTTATTGCCGGTCAAGGAAACCTCGAACTTGTTTCGCACGGCGAATTTCAGCAGGCGAAATTCGTTGAAAAACAACGACTTAAGCGGCCTTTTGTTTTGTGCGCGAAGCGTGCAGATTTGCAACACCCGTCGGAAAAACAACTGTGACAACATTTCACAAGCCAAGTTTAAATTGCCTTTTGATCGGTAAGCAGCAACTCTCGTTCAAGAAATAGGCACGTTGAGTTCGTCGTGCCGGGGGATGCTTTACGACGAGACTCTGCGGGCGAGCTTGGGGAGCCCGGTGGGACATACGGGCTTCGGAAATTTCACAGGATTTGTAGGGGGACACATGAAATCGAATATCAAGGCTCTTCTTGCAGCAGCAGGTGTGGCCGCCTTCGCGTTCTCGCCGGCTAATGCCTTTGAATTCGCTCCAGAGCTACAGAAGGCGGGCATCTTCATCGGCTCATCCGCAGGCGTGCCGCCGCCGGGCATCTACGGGTTCAGCCAGGCTTTCACCTTTCAGACGAACTGGGCGGGGCCGATACAGAATTCTGCTCCTGGGTTTGGTGGGCCGGCTGGTGGGCCGGGTGTTGGCAACAAGCAGGGTGAGCAGGTCAATGTCTTCATTCAGGGCTTTCTGTTCGTTCCCGGCTGGACCTTCTTGGGCGCGACCTACGACTTTGTCGTCGCGCAGCCCTTCGAAACGTTCGCCATCGGTCAACCGCTTTCTCTGCTCGGCGCCCCTGATATGGGTAGCGGCGTGCACAACACCTACTTCGCGAACGAGTTGGCCTGGAACAAGATAGGGGGGACCGGTTTTGGCATCAAAACGGGTCTTGGTATGTTCGCCCCGACCGGCACCGTTCAGGGCGGCACGGGGCCGTCCATTGGCATAGCCTGCCTCACCCATGTGGGTTGCAACGGCGGTGCCAACGTCGGCTTTCATTACTGGACCTTCCAGCCTGAGTTGATCCTGTCGTATCTTGGCGGCGGCTGGAACCTGAGCGCCGCGCTCTACGCTGAAATCAATACCGCCAATCGGCAGGACGACTACACCACGGGCGACATCTTCCACGCCGACTTTACCGCCACTTACACTACGGGCAAGTGGACCTTCGGCCCCGTCGGCTACGTCGTCGCCCAGGTTTCGGATGACAAATGCTCCAGCGTCACCTGTCTCGCCCTTCATCCGTTCGGCACTGCGGGCTTCACCCAGAGGTACACCATCGCTGCCGTCGGCGGCCTCCTAGAATACAACTTCGGTGCGGCGACCGTTTCGATTTGGGGGACGCAGGCGGTCTACGCGAAGGCGTCCGGTACTCCCATTCCGGCAGGGGTCCTTTCACCGTTCGCTGACGATACCTCGTACATACAGAAGGGTTCGACGATCCTTGCGACGCTCAGCTACGCAATTTGGAATCCGCCGGCGCCGGCGACCCCGATGATCCACAAGTAAGCGCTGACGCGTAGGTTCTGAGGTAACAAGAATCCGCCTTTCGACAATGTCGGAAGGTGGATTTTTGTTGTCCGAAATTGATCGCCAAAGTTCCTGTCAGTTCCATCGCCAAATCAGTCGAAACTCGACAGACCGACGAAATCCTGATCGAGGCAAGCGTGCTCACGGTGGGGCAGGAGGGGATTCTCACTTGAGGAGGAGATTGTTTCGGCGCGGGCATCTGCTGCCTATTGAGGAACGTGGCCAAATGCCCGGCGCGAATCCATCAATCAGCGTCTAGTGATGAGCTGTAGTCATTCTCGAGAGCTTTGTCTTGGTCGGGTTTCTGCAAAACGCAGTTTCCGATCACGAGCATATCAAGCTCGTTACTCATAAAACAGCGAAAGGCATCTTCGGGTGTACAGACGATCGGTTCGCCGCGAATGTTGAAGCTGGTATTGACAAGAACCGGACAGCCCGTGAGCTGCTTGAATCGGCTCAGCAACTTGTGAAACAGCGCGTTGGTGTCCCGGTGAACGGTCTGAATTCGCGCCGAATAGTCAACATGGGTCACCGCAGGGATTTCCGAACGCGCCACGTTTAGCTTGTCGATGCCGAACAAGCCCTGTTCAGCCGGGGTCATCGGGCGTCGCCTGTCCTTTCTGACGTCGGCGACGAAAATCATGTACGGGCTATCAGAGCTCAAATCGAACCAGTCCGCGACGTCCTCGCGCAGCACCGCCGGCGCAAATGGCCTAAAACTCTCGCGGTACTTGATCTTCAAGTTGAGGGTTTTCTGCATCGCGGGCGAGCGCGGGTCGGCGAGGATCGATCGCGCACCGAGCGAGCGCGGGCCGAATTCCATGCGACCCTGAAACCAGCCGACGGCTTTTTCTCCAGCCAGCGCTAGCGCGGCCGCCTCTAACATGCCTGCCTCATCAAGCACGTCGAATTTCGCTCCCGCCGCCACCAATCTTCGCTCGATTTCAGCTTGCGAATAGTGCGGCCCTAGATACGATCCGGACATGCTGTCCGAACCGTTGAGCTCGCGCCGCTGACCCTTAAAGATGTGATAGGCCGCTAGCGCAGACCCGACCGCGCCGCCAGCATCGCCAGCCGCCGGCTGAATCCAGATGTTGTCGAAATGGCCATCGCGCAAAACCTTACCGTTGGCGACGCAATTGAGTGCCACGCCGCCGGCGAGACACAGGTTCCGCGAACCGGTCGTTTTGGCGAGACTGCGCGTCAGGCGCAGCACGGCTTCGTCTAGCACCGCCTGGATTGAAGCAGCGACATCCATATGGAACGACGTCAGTAACTGGTCCGGACTGCGCACTGGCCGACCGAACAGTTCAGCAAAGCGGTCGTTCGTCATCGTGAAGCCGGTGCAGTAGTCGAAGTAGGACATATCGAGCCGGAACGAGCCGTCCGGTTTCAGGTCGATCAGGTGATCGAGAATTAGTTTGGCGTATTTTGGCTGGCCATAGGGTGCCAGGCCCATCACCTTGTATTCGCCCGAGTTGACCTTAAAGCCGGTGTAGTAGGTTACGGCTGAATAAAGAAGGCCGAGCGAATGTGGAAAATGTATCTCCTGAAAGATTTCGAGCGCGTGACCATTGCCCATTGCCGACGAGGTCGTTGCCCATTCGCCGACACCGTCCATGGTCAGCACGACGGCGCTGTCGAACGGCGAGGGGTAGAAAGCCGACGCCGCATGGCTCAGATGATGCTCGCAGAACAAGAGCCGGTTGACGTCGAAATCAGCAGAAAATTTCGCAAGCTCACGCCGCAGCAAGCTCTTCTGGAACAACTTCTCGCGTAGCCAAAGCGGGATTGACATTTTGAACGAACGAAAACCGCGCGGCGCCAGAGCGATGTAGGTCTCCAGCAGACGTTCGAATTTGAGAAACGGCTTGTCATAGAACACGACATGATCGAGGTCGTCGACCCTGATGCGCGCTTCTTCAAGGCAGTACGCAATGGCTTTGTGCGGAAACGCAGAGTCGTGTTTCCGGCGCGTAAATCGCTCCTCCTGGGCCGCAGCAACGATCCGGCTGTCTTCGATCAGCGCGGCCGCGCTGTCGTGATAGAAGGCAGAAATTCCGAGGATGCGCATCGCAGGTTAGAAGATCGTATAAATGAACGGCGCGATCGCCGATCCTTTGGTTAAAACCACAAGTCCACCGAACACCACCATCATTATTAGGATCGGTAGCAGCCAGAATTTCTTCCGGATGCGCATAAACCGCCAGAGCTCAGAGACGAATTCCATTCACCGCCTCATCAAGTAAGCTAACTCCCCCAAATCTCCGATCGACGCCGACGGCGTGCGCCCGGGCCGATAGATCGCAACTGGAACTCTAAAACTGATCTTTCATGGTGTCGGGCGCCGGCCCCGCAGGTGCTCGCACGATCCAATAGGTTTCTAGACCTGGCTGCCGCTTAAGCCGCAGCAGATCTTTGCCCAGCGCGCGCATGACGAGACCGGTCGGCAACACCGTAGCGTAGAAAAGTAGCGCCATTACGATCGGATTGACGATATTGTGAAGGATCTCGCCGAATTTCAGCCACGTCCGGTTGAGCGGATTGAGAACTGAGGGCCAAAGCAGTCCCGTCGAAAGAAACACAACTGACAACCCGCCGGTCCACGGCCACAGCCGACCGGAATGCCAAGCATTCAGCAAAGTCAGAGTTCCCAGCACAGCCGCCATTGCGAAACCGAAGGAACGATCCGACCCGCCCGGAACCCTTTCGTCTCGAGAAAATTGTTCGTGAGTATTCATCTTCGGATTGGACCGGCCAAGAACCATCCTTGAGTCCCACCTCTGTAGCAGCTCGCGCTTCCTCCGCTTCGCGGATCCTTACCGTTACAATAGGTCCGTGTCAGTCAGACTGGTCCGAGATTGGATCGACAAGATCTGCGATAGATGCGTTTCCCTGTTTTCAGGCGTGTACGAAAAATGTATACGCTCGTCAACGAGAGCGCCGTGCTGGGCAAGGATAAGTAGCGGCAGCATCTGGCCGGCGACGATGGGTTTGAGGATGGTGGGCTAAATACGCGCGGATGCCAAAATTGCCCAATCAATGTGCTCGTTCTATTCTCGTTTTCAGTGTCCTTGTCTGGACGATCTGTCTCGTGGGTTAAGTAATGCAGGGGCGCGCCAAGGGAAGGTTGCTGGGAATTCTTAGATCGGTCGGCATATCTGTGCTAATGGCATGCGCGACGCTGCTGGTGCTGGAAGTGTTTATTCGCATCAGTGATTTCCGGGAGCTACGCGAAGGTATGGACGAGCGGTCGCTCGGCTACCAGTATGATGCAGAGCTTGGCTGGATCCCCAAGCCGTATTCCACCTCTATGGTCACCAACGCTCGCACGATCCATTTCCGGCACAATAGTCTTGGCTTGCGCGACGACGAATTCAGCCTTGATGACAAACCGACGATAATGTTTCTGGGCGACTCGTTTGTCTGGGGACTGGATTCGGAAGCAGGCGAGCGCTTCTCTGATTTGCTCAAACCGAAAATTCGCGACTACAAAATCCTTGCCGCGGGGGTTTCGGGATACGGCAGCGATCAGGAGTATTTGTTGCTCCAGCGACTGTGGCCGCAAGTAAAGCCCGCGGTAGTGGTGTTGGTTTTCTGCACCCAGAACGACCGCGAGGATAACGGTACTAACATCCGATACGAGGGCTATCACAAGCCCTACTTCACGATTGGCCCAGACGGTCAACTGGAGCTAAAAGGACAGCCTGTCCCCGTCTCCCGCTTGCAATACTTCAAAGAAGCATCGCTGGTGCGGAACTTGTGGCTCGCCCGGCTAGCGGTATCGGTCTATCTGAAGATCAGGTATCCAGTCTTGTTTGTGCCCGACCCGACCGAAAAACTGCTGGGCAAGATCCGTTCCTTCGTGGAAGGCAATGGCGCGAAATTCCTCGTCGCCATGAATGTCCGGGACGACCATCTCATTCGCTATCTGGAGCTGAACGGGATTTCTTTCACGTCGCTTGACGGAGCGGCCTTCTATCCGAGTAAAAGGGTTGGAGGCCACTGGACGCCGGAGGGGCAAGCTTTCGTTAGTGAGCGAATTTTCGACCTGCTCGCCGAGAACGAGATCGTCCGGGCAATCGGAAATCTCCAATCACGAAACTAACGAACAAGCGAGATTGGAATGACGGCAAACCGCGCCGGGATTACATCGAGCAAATCCCGTCTGAAGCGGGGTGAGAGCGCGTCGTCCCCTGCGGCAGCGCTGGTTCGGCTGGACCGTGGGATCGAACACCAGCCGACCCGAATGCAATTTTGTGCGCCGCAAACCCGCGAATTTTCGGTCCTCCAGGTTGAAAGACATCGCGATCATTCAGTGTTGTGTTGGGTACTTGATTGATGGAGCCGTCGATCCTTAGCGCGTTGCTGTGTGGCAAGCTCTTTGAGGATTTCGCTTGTTTCGTCGATTTCCCTCAAGCCGCTGTTCACGTCTTCCATGAGCTCGATATTTCCATTGCGAGCCAACTGCGCATTCGAAAGCAGTTGGGTCATCGGCGCGCTGATGGCCCGGCTCGTTGCATAACCGATGGCAGAAGCCAACAAGGCGGCGAGGCCCATGGCGCCGATCAGTATGCTGGTGCTCTGGGATGCAGGTTGTGCCAGTTCACTTCTCGGTACCGTAACAACGACCTGCCACGGCCAGTCGATGTTGGACATCCCGCCGACCGCAACAAAGTAATGCTGCCCGTCCGCCTCCGCCTCCCAGACGTTCGACGATCG
>Ga0306920_100013089_pt1 | contig 11284 bp, 11 predicted proteins | sample flu12Cox44000170_FD_204666 | JGI IMG/M metagenome (GOLD analysis project Ga0306920, IMG submission 204666) | Lab enrichment of tropical soil microbial communities from Luquillo Experimental Forest, Puerto Rico - flux4day.12C.oxic.44.000.170 (v2)... | ecosystem: Environmental > Terrestrial >...
AGCAGGGCACCGAGGAGCGACAGGGTCGGCCGGCGCAGCGTGCAGGCTGCGTCGAGCACGGCCCGGGCCGGTTGGTCGAGGCCGGAAAGGTAGACCTGGGCGAGTTCGGTGACGACGGTGGCGACCGCGGCGTCGGGGACCGTAAGGTCCGGGCGGGCGCCCCGAGCGGAGGCGGCCAGCCGCAGTGCCAGCGGGTGGCCGTGGGTGAAGCGGGTGACCCGGGCGGCGTCGGCGCCGCTGAGCCCTTCGCGGCGCAGCAGCGCGCCGGCGTCCGCGGCTGCCAGGTTCGCTAGCGGCACCACGGCCAGCAGGTCCCCGAAATCACTGATCCAGGCGGCGACAGGCGGCTCGCGGCCGGCCAGCGCCAGCCTGGTGTTGTCGCGCAGGCCCGGCACAAGTTCCTGCCGCAGCCAGGTGTCCAGCAACAGGAGCTGTTCGTAGGTATCCAGAACCAGCACCACCCGGTTGCCGAGGCCGCTAAGCGCGGTGGCGGCCTCGGCGACCGTAGCCATCGGCCGGGTTCGGCCGGGTGGTGCAGCCCGCAGCGCGCCGATCGCGCGACCGAGCGCGGCAAGGAAACCGCGCTCGGTCGGCTCGATGCCGCCGCAGTCCAGGCTGACGACTGCGGCGCCGTGCGCTCGCGCGTCCTCGGCGAACGCGGCGAGCAGCGCGGTTTTCCCGATCCCCGCGATGCCGTGCACGGCCACGACCAGCGGACGGTCACGCTCGGCTAGTTCGAGCAGTAGCGCCCGCTCCGCCTGACGGCCGACCACAGCGGCCGCCCGGGCACCCAGCAATGTTCGCAGGGTCCCGCTCATCGCCGGCCCGGTCGTGCTTCGGTCATCTGTCAGTAGTCACCCCGGGTCACCTTCGTGGGGCCGGCCAGGACCGAGAAGTCCCTGACGGTCACGTCGATCAGGTGCGGGTTCGCCTGCAACCCCTGGAAGATCTTCCCGCCCTGGTAGGCCCTCATCGCGGCGACGTCGTCCCACGTGTAGATACCACCGTAGGTGTTGGCTTGCTGGTTGGCCAGCCAGATCTTCGCGCGCAGACCCGGCAGCGCGGCGAACGCGGGCGCGTTCTGCTCGGCGTGCGCCTGATACGCCGCGTCGTCGACGCCGTCCAGCTTGAACGTGATGACCTGTATGTGCATGTCGTGTTCCTTTCGGTGCGTGGTACGGGCGCCGTGTGCTCCCGTCGCTGCTGACGTGATCACCGTAGGAACGGCGAGGGCCGCGCCGGTGAGCCCTCGCTGAGGCGAAGCTGAGCCGGGCAGCTCAGCTTCGCCTCATGTTCGGCTCACCCGTGCCGGGCGCCCGCGGCCTAGCGTCTGCGGCAGGCCTGATCCATCCACGCTGCGGAGGCTTCCGATGAACACTGAACTGATCGAGCAGAACGCGCACCGGCTGCTCGGCGCGATGACCGGCGCGGCCACCACGGCCATGGTGGCGGTCGGCGACCGGCTCGGGCTGTACCGGGCGCTCGCCGACGGCGGGCCGGCTACCCAGGACGAACTGGCCGCCCGCACCGGCACGGCGGCACGCTACCTGAGGGAGTGGCTGTCCCAGCAGGCCGCCGCCGGATTCCTCGCCTACCGGGAGGAAGACGGGCGGTACGCGCTCTCGGCCGAGGCCGCCGCGGTGCTCGCCGATGAGGCATCGCCGGCCTTCCTGGCCGGCGGCGCCACTATCACCCGCGGCTGGTTCGCGGGCATCGACCGTCTCGCCGAGGCGTTCCGTACCGGCACCGGCATCCCCTGGCACGAGCAGGACCCGGCTGTCTTCGAGGGCACCGAGCGGTTCTTTCGCCCCGGCTACACCGCCAGCCTCACCACCGAGTGGATCCCGGCCCTGCCCGGCGTGGCCGGCAGGCTCGCCGCCGGCGGCCGGGTCGCCGACGTCGGCTGCGGACACGGCGCGGCCTCCATCTTGCTAGCCCGTGCCTACCCGCAGGCGAGCGTCCACGGCTACGACTTCCACGACCGCTCCATCCAGGTCGCCCGGCAGCGGGCCGGCCAGGCCGGCCTCGACGGCCGCATCCAGTTCGAGCCGCTCGACGCGACCAGCTACCCGGCCGGCGGCTTCGACCTGATCTGCCTGCTGGACACCCTCCACGATCTCGGCGACCCGGCCGCCGCGCTGGCTCACGCCCGCAAGGCCCTCACCCCCGACGGCGCCGTCTTGGTCGTGGAACCGAACGCGGCAGACGACTACGCAGCGAACCTGGCCAATCCGCTGGCCGCGCTCAGCTACACGGCGTCCACATTCCAGTGCACCCCGGCCGCCCTGGCCCAGCCCGGCGGGTTCGCGCTCGGCGCCCAGGCCGGCCCCGCAGCGGTACGGCAACTGGCCGACGACGCCGGCTTCAGCCGGTTCCGGCAGGTCACCCAGACCCCGGTCAACATCGTCCTCGAACTCCGGCCGTAATCGCCGGGCCTGCCGGGCCGCACGCTGCGGGAAGCGTATCGCACGCTGACCCATGCACCACGATGCGTCACGCCCTGCGGGATCTCGCTGGACCGACACCCGACCTACCCGTCCTGAGACGACAGTGGATGCCGCAGGCTGTTACCGTCGGCGGCGGGAGGTATAAGGGTGTCGGCCAGCGTTTCCCAGCTAGCGATCGCACCGGTCAAGGGCATGCGGTTGCAGCGCACCAGCGAGGTCCAGCTGGGGCAGGACGGGGTAACCGGCGACCGTGAATTCCTGATCATCGGGGAGGACGGCAAGCTGTTGCAGACCAGCCGGACCCCGGCGCTGCTGCAAATCGAGCCCACTTGGGACCGGGTACGAAACGTGCTAACGCTGGCCTTCCCCGACGGGGATGTTGTCGAGGACACCCCCGAGCCAGGGGCTCCGGCGACCACCCGGATGTATGACGGGCGGGAGATACCCGGGTGGATCATCCCCGGGCCGGCCGGCGCCGCGCTGTCCGGCTACCTAGGCCGGCCCGTGCAGCTATTCAAACGGGCGCCGGAGCACATCGGTAACGATGACCAGCCCGTGACGCTGATGTCCAAAGCATCGCTTCAAGCACTCGCCCCGCAGTTCAACGGCACCGCTCCGGACCCGCGCCGGTTCCGCATGACCATCACGATCACCGGCACCGACGCGTGGGCCGAACACGCCTGGCGCGAGCGGAAGGTGGCCGTCGGCGAGGCCACCTTGCGCGTCATTGCCCCCGTCCCGCGCTGCGTGATTACGACCCACAACCCGGAATCAGGCACCACTGATGCACGCATACTCCACGCGCTGGCCCGGCTACGCGGCAAGGACGACCTCACCTTCGGTGTCTGGTGCGACATCCTCCGCCCCGGCCGTATCCATATTGGTGACGTCGTCACGCCTCAGCCGAGGACCTAATCGGGCCCATACGCCCTACCCGGCAAGCAGGCCCGCCGCCTCGCCGGCACCCAAGCCGTCAGCCCAAGAGCAGCCGCCGGGGCGATGACGGGTCAGGCCGGCGCGGTCAATGCAAGGGTGAGGCGGCGCAGGACGAGATCCATGTCCGCCCGCGCCGCTGCTCCGTCGCCGGCCTGGGCGATGTAAAGGGCTGCCTCGTCGACCGCGCCGACCAGGACGTGGGTCAGGGCCTGAACTGGCTGGGGCGCAAGGGAGCCGCGGTCGATGCCATCTTGGAGAAGCGTGGCGATGAGCCCCACGGTGTGGCGCAGGCAGATCTCCCGCCACCTGTCCCACCCCAGCACCGATGGGCCGTCGAGCAGGACTATGCGCTGCAGATCGGGTTCGGCACTGGCGTCGAGCCAGGCACCGGCGCCGGCCAGGAGCATACCGGTGGTGTCGGCTGGGTCGAAGCCCGCCACGGCGCCGACGACCCGCTGGGCGATCTCGGCCTCGACTTCGTCGAGTACCGCGGCGAACAGGTCGGCCTTGTCGGCGAACTGATGGTAAAGGGCGCCGCGGGTCATGCCCGCTTCTCGGACGATGCGCTCCGCGCCCACCTCGGCAAAGCCCTCGGCGCCGAACAGACGCCGGGCTGCGGTGATCAGCGCGGCCCGGGTCTGCGCCGTCCGCTCGCCCTGGGTTCGTCGCGTGGCCAGTTTGCCCATTGACGCCGCTCCTAACTTTCATACAGACTGTATGAAAGTACATACACCTTGTATGGAAGTTTGGATACTACCGGAGGCTACCGTGCCCACCATCGATCTTCCCATCGGTCCCATCGACTACCGGGTCGTCGGGCCCAGGGCCGCCGACACGCCGGTCGCCGTGTTTGTTCACGGCTTCCTCGTCAACTCCACGCTGTGGGATCCCGTGGCTGAGAAGCTGGCGGCCGACGGGGTCCGCTGCATCCTGCCCGATTGGCCCCTCGGCGCCCACCGCCGGCCGGTGGACCCAGACGCCGGCCTGTCGCCGATCGCCGTGGCGAGCGCGGTCACCGACCTGCTTGGCGCACTCGGCCTCCACGACGTCGTACTTGTCGGCAACGACACCGGCGGCGCCCTATGCCAGCTCGCGCTGCGTGGCGACACCCACCGAGTGAGAGGTCTCGTCCTCACCAACTGCGACGCCTTCGAGCAGTTCCCGCCGCGGTTCTTCGTACCGCTGTTCACCCTGGCCCGCTCCCGGCTCGCGGTGTGGACGGTCGCCCAGCAGACCCGGCTGCGCGCCGTACGCCACTCCCCGCTGGCCTTCGGGCCCTTGCTCAACCGTCCTCTCCCGGCCAGCCTGACCCGGGGCTGGATCCAGCCGCTCCTCGACAGCCCGGCTATCCGGCGCGACGTCACCCGATTCGCTCGCGGCATGCGACGCACCGAACTAGCCGACGCCGCCACCTGGCTAGGCCAGTTCGAGGGCCCGGTCCATCTCGTGTGGGGCACCCGGGACAAGCACTTCACCATCGTGCTTGGCCGGCGGCTGGCGGCCGCTTTCCAGCGTGCCCAGCTTGACGAGGTCGCCGATGCCACCACATTCGTCTCGATCGACCGGCCCGACACAGTGGTCAGTGCCGTACGAGACGTACTCGCCTAGTCACCGGAGTGAGGCAGAACTAGCCAGGATCGGCACCGAGCTGGCGGCCTATACACCACCAGACACTGGCGAAGTGTTTCACCACCGCCACCATGGGCCCGCTGCAAGGCAAGCTGGAGGCGGTCAAACACGGTCGCCATCGGACTGACCTGGGGCTGCCAAATGGAACCTGCTGCGACGATGTCTGCTTCACCGGTACCCGCGCCCGGGCATGAGCCGGTGGCGCTGCGGACGCGCAGGCTGGCCGCCGCGCGCCGCCGGGCCACGGCGCTCCTCGCGGCGGTGACGGCGCTGTTTGTGGCGGTGACCGCGATCGGCGTGCACGGGACCTTCCTCGGCTACGTGCAGGCCGGTGCCGAGGCGGCCATGGTCGGAGGCGTGGCCGACTGGTTCGCGGTGACGGCCCTGTTCCGCCGTCCCCTGGGCCTGCCGATACCGCACACCGCGTTGATCGTCGAGCGGAAGAACCAGTTCGCCGCCACTCTGGGCCAGTTCGTGCAGGAGAACTTCCTCAACGCCGACGTCCTGGCCGAGCGGATCCGCTCCGCCCGCATCGTTCCCCGCCTGGCCGCCTGGCTGGCTGGCCGGGCCAATGCCGCCCGCTTCGCCGGTCATGCCGCCGATCTGGTGGTCACCGTGGCCGAGGCCGTCCGCGACGAGGACGTCCAGCGCGTGCTCACCGCCGAACTGACCCGGGCGCTGGATGCCGTCGAGGTAGCTCCGCTGGCCGGACGGGTCCTGAGGGTCATCATCGCGGGAGGTCACCACGCGGAGCTGTTCAACACCATCGTGTCCGGCGCCGACCGCTATCTGGTCGACCATTACGCGGAGCTGCGCGAGCTGTTCGAGGGCGAGTCACCCCGCTGGGTGCCCGACGCGGTTTACCGGATGGTCTTCGACCGTCTGCACACCCGCCTGCGCCAGCGGCTGGCGGCGATGGCCGCCGATCCCGGCGACGAGACCCGGCAGCAGTTCGAGCAATGGTTCGCCGGCCTCCCCGATCGGCTCGAGACATCCCCCGAGTTGCGCGAGCGCGGCGAGCGCCTCAAGCGCGATGTCCTCGGCAGCACTGTACTGCGGGACTGGTCCTCCTCGCTGTGGCAGCAGGCCAAGGACACCCTGCGGGTCCAGGCAGCCGACCCGGAATCTGAGCTGCGCCGCCGGCTGGCCGAGGCGCTGGTAGCGGCCGGCCGGCGCCTGGGGTCAGACCGCCGCCTCCAAGAAGGCCTGGAGCGCATGGTGGAATCGGGAGCCAGGGCCCTCGCCGACCAGTTCCACGACGAACTCGCCGGCCTTGTCACCGGGACCATCGAGCGGTGGGATGCTGCGGAGACGTCGAGTCAGCTGGAGCTGCTCCTCGGACGCGATCTGCAGTACATCCGCATTAACGGCACCGTGGTGGGAGCGGGCGTGGGGCTGGCCCTGCACGCCATTGCCCTGGCTCTGGGCTGAGGCAGCACGGCGGTCGTGAGCGGAGCGGCCTGGCCGTGCTGCTTTGCCCGGATCTGCCACCGGGTTCTGGTAATCCTTGGCTGGCGCTGATCAACGCCCGGCACACGTCGATGAGGTCAACCAAGCCGAGGAGGCCGGTGCCGCCAGCGACCGGCAGGTGCCGGAAGCGCCTGGTCGTCATGATCCTGGCCGCATCACGGACGCTAGTCGTGGTAAGGACGGCGGGTCGAGCGGTCATCACGGCATCGACCCAGACGTCGTTGACGTCTTTCCCGTCCGCGATGGCGTGGGCAACGTCTGTCTCGGTGATGATGCCGGCCGGCTTACCGGTCCGCGCATCCACGACCATCAGAGCTGTCGTGCCCATGTGCTTCATCAGGTACGCGGCCGCGGCCACGTGGTCGTGCTGGCTGACAGTTGTCAGCGGTGGCCGTATGACGTCTGCGACGGTGGCCGTGACCGCTCGCGCAGAAATCCACGTTTTCCGCGCGGAGACGCTTGCCATGGTCTGCTTCATTTCCGGGCTCCTAACCTGTGGGCTGGCGATCACGTTGTGCTCGGTGGGCGTGAGCGAGGTCATCAGGCCGCCGGGTGAGTCCCGGTTGCGGGCGTGCTTGCCGGCGGCGGTGTTGCTGGCCAGCGGCGGCTGGTGCGGCGGTGGCTCGTGCCAGGTAGCGGTGGACTAGGGGAATGGTGGCCGCACCTTCGCCGACCGCCGAAGCGACCCGTTTGACCGAGCCGCGGCGCACGTCACCGGCTGCGAACACCCCGGGCAGGCTGGTCTCCAGCGGCAGGGGCAGCGGCGGGCGGCCGGCGGGCCCGCGGTGGCCGGGGCCGGCGGGCAGGTCCGGGCCGGTGCGGATGAACCCCTGCCGGTCGCGGGCGACAGATTCGCCGAGCCATTCGGTGCGCGGCAGGGCGCCGATGAGGACGAACAAGGCATCCGCCGCGACGGTGCGCCGCTCCCCGGAGGCGGTGTCCTCCATCATCAGCGATTCGAGATGGCCGGTGCTGCCGCCGGTGCCGCCGGTGGCCTGCACCCGGTAGCGGACCGCCACGTTCGGGGCGGCGCCGATCTGGCGGATGAGGTAGTCGGACATGCTGTCCGCCAGCGAGGGCCCGCGTACCAAGATGGTCACGTTCTTGGCCCATTTGGCCAGGTACAGCGCGGCCTGCCCGGCGGAGTTGCCGCCGCCGGCGACGAACACGTTCCGCCCGCGCATGGCGGGTGCCTCGCTGGCCGCGGCGCCGTAGAACACCCCCCGGCCTTGCAGCTTATCCAGGCCCGGGATGCCCAGCCGCCGGTAGGTGACGCCGGTCGCGATGATCACGGTGCGCGAGGCCAGGACGCCCCCGTCGGACAGGCCCAGCCGGTAATGGCCGCCGTCTCTCGCCAGGCCCGTGGCCTGGCGCATGTACAAGAACGTGGTGCCAAACGCCCAGGCCTGCTGCCAGGCCTCCTGCGCCAGACTGGCGCCGCTGATGCCCTGGGAGAAGCCGGGGTAGTTGCGGATCATCGAACTGGTCCCCGCCTGCCCGCCGACGGCCTCGTGCTCGACCACCACGGTCGAAAGGCCCTCGGAGGACGCGCCGACCGCGGCAGCCAGCCCGGCCGGGCCCGCGCCGACCACCGCCACATCGAAGACCTCCCCGGGCGGGATCGGCCTCATCAGGCCGAAGGCGTCGGCGATCTCGGTGTTGGAGGGGTTGACCAGGGTGCGCGCCTGCGCCGCGAACCGGAGCACGACTACCGGCAGTTCCGGCGACTCCAGGCCCAGGTCGTGCAGCATCTGCCGGCCGTGCTCGGAGGCGGCGTCATAAAAGCCGGCCGGGACCCGGTAGCGGGAGAAAAGATCACGCAGCTCCTGAGACCGCGGCGACCATCGCTTGCCAATCACCCGCACCGGCTCAAACCCGCCGCCCCGCTGGCTGGCCCACTCCCGGAGGAACTCGGTGATCGCGCGGTGGAACTCCTCCGCCGGGGCCGTCGCCGGGCCGATCACCCAATGATCGACCGTGCCCAGGGCGACCGCGTCGAACGCCGACCGCACCGATTGCCAGTCGCCCCAGCCAACCGCCGCCACCCGCAGGGCCGTCGGGGCGATGGAGCGGACGGCGGAAAGCACGTCGATGCCATCGGGGTCCTGCGCACCGACCCCGCCGATCACCAGCGCAACCGGCAGGCCAGCGGCCAGCAGGTCCCGCATCCGCGCCGCCAGTTCCGCAGGCCGGCTGCAGACGACGAGCTGATAGTCCGCGCCGTACCGCTTGGACATTTCCCGATGGAGGATTTCCCGGGCGCCAGGGTGACGGCCGACGATGACGATGGCCGCCCGTGCCCCCGTGGTTGCACCGCGCACGCCGGCAGCCGGCCCCTCGTATGCCGTGGCGGCAACCCCCCCTGATGCAGTCATGCCGTCTCCTTCATGTGTGTCGCTTGAAATTCGGTGGCCGTCGGCCGGTCAGGAAGGTGGCTGGGGCAGGGCGTGTCCTTGTACCGGGTCGCGTAGAGCATGATCAGCGTCGTGGCCACGATCTGGATCCCGCCGAGCACGATGAAGACGCCGGCGTGGATGGCGATGGCGCGTGCGGTGGTCAGCACGGATGCCACGAGCCATACCTCAAACGCCAGCCGGCTGATGCCGGCCGAGCATCGGGCCCTGATGAGGTGGGAAATCTGTGGCACGTAGGCTGCTCCGGCCAGCCCGGCGCCGACAAAGCCTGCGATCTCTGTGGTGGTCAGCATGGCTGCCTCTGACCTCTCCCCGCGTTCGTGGTTATAGCACGATCGTTCGTACTAACTTGTTGAACAGTACGAACGATCGTGCTATCTTGTCAACATGAATAACGGCACGACGGATCAGCGCGAGCGCGGCCGCGGGCAGCGCCACCCGCGCGCCGACGGGGAACGCACCCGCAGCGCGATCCTCAGCACTGCGGCGTCGCTGGCCACCGTCGAGGGGCTGGAAGGCCTGTCGATCGGGCACCTTGCCGGAGCGATCGGCATGAGCAAGAGCGGCCTTTACGCCCACTTTGGCTCCAAACTGGAGCTCCAGCTGGCCACCGTGGACGAGGCGGAGCGGATCTTCAACGGAGAAGTCATGCAGCCCGCGTTCGCGGCTCGTCCCGGCCGGGCCCAGCTAGTGGCGGTGTGCGAGGCGTTCTTGGGCTATGTGCAGCGCCGCGTCTTCCCCGGCGGCTGCTTCTTCGCTGCCACGGCGCTGGAGATGGGCCTGCGCCCCGGGCCGGTCAGGGACCGGGTCGCCGCCATCCAGTCGGGTTTCTCGGCGACGCTCCGCACCTTCGCGGCCACCGCGCTTGAGCAGCACGAGCTTCCCGCCCGCGAGGATCCCGACCGGCTCGCGTTCGAACTGCACGCGATCCTGCTGGCCGCCGACGCGAAATTCGTCCTGTACGACGACCCAGCGGTCCTGGATATGGCCCGCCAGGTCGTCTACCAGCGACTAGGACTAGGCAACGGTGGAAACACCAGCGAAGGCTGACGTCATGGCCCATGCCATGCGCAGCCCGGAATCATCGGAGGGCGGCACGCCGAGGTGCCAGGCTCGCGGCCACTTAGTCGAGGTCGAACTCGTTGCCCTCGATGTCCTGCATCAAGAGGCACGACTCGTTGTCGTCATCGGCAGGCAGTAGTCGCACGCGTACCGCGCCGAGCGCGACCAGCCGTGCGCATTCGGCCTCAAGTGCGTCCACGCGCTCTTGGCCCACGAGCCCGGTGCCGACCCGCACGTCAAGATGCAGCCGATTCTTGACGACCTTGCCTTCGGGAACGCGCTGGAAGAACAGCCGCGGGCCCACCCCTGAGGGGTCAATGCATGCGAACCATGAACCCTGCTGCTCATGCGGCAGCGAGCGATCGAAGTCGTCCCAGGTGGCGAACCCCTCCGGTGGCGGCGGTACGACGTACCCCAGCACCTCGCACCAGAAACGAGCAACGCGCTCAGGTTCTGCGCAGTCGAAGGTGACTTGGACCTGCTTGACCGACGCCATCGGTCCACCATAGAGGCGGGGTCTTTCGCAGTCTCCACGGGCCCGCCCCCGGCCAGGCCGTGGCGCACGCGGCCGGCTCTTGTTCAGCTGACTTCCGCGTCGATGCTGGCGACGTTGAGGTAGGTGGTTCCGTCATCAGCACCAGTAGCTTGCTGCCCCTCGAGAGTGAGGGAAAGCTGATCCACCGATCCGGGGATCGCTGGGTGACAGCGTGCTGACGCTCGGGCTATCGGGGGTTAGCTCTGCGCTATCGCGCCCAGACCGCGCCTCCGTGCGCGTGGTCGTGGTGCCGTCAGCGTTCCGTGGCGGGAGTCAGCTGCTTATACCACAGTTGGTGCCGGTCAGTGCGCTCTTTGGGTGTTTCGCTGCGTCTTTCGCCGGGCCGCCAGTAGGTTCCCCGGGACAGGCGTTGCCCGCGCCACCTGACCTCAGCAGGAGTCAGCTCGCCGGGTGAACGCGGGGCTCCGAGGACAGGAGCGTGATGCCCGCAGCACCCCGTCATGCCAAACCCAGCAAACCCGCCACCAGGCGCGGAGCACCAGTATTGGCCGCAGCAACGCTCGCAGGCGTGGCTGCGGCCTTCGTGTTCTTGCACGGCGGATCCGCAGCCGGAAGGCCCTCTCACGATGCCATGCCGGTGACAAGTACAACGTCGGGTTTCACCAGCGACTATGTGACAGCCGACGTGACGCGGACGGTTGTCGCCCGCATACTTAGCCGGTCCGCTAGAGCGGCCCAGCGCAGGCACCTCGCCAAGCTCGCCGCCGCCCGGCGCGCCCGGCGGCAGGCAGCCCAGCAGGCAGCAGCGCAACCGAGCCCGGCCCCGACCC
>Ga0306920_100013090_pt1 | contig 11284 bp, 15 predicted proteins | sample flu12Cox44000170_FD_204666 | JGI IMG/M metagenome (GOLD analysis project Ga0306920, IMG submission 204666) | Lab enrichment of tropical soil microbial communities from Luquillo Experimental Forest, Puerto Rico - flux4day.12C.oxic.44.000.170 (v2)... | ecosystem: Environmental > Terrestrial >...
AGCAAAGTTGCCGGCTGGTGTAGCGATAACGGCTACGCGACGGTGCACGAGGTCAGCCATCAGGGCCGGAAGGCGATCGAATTTGCCCTCAAGCCAATGGTAGTCGACCGTGACGTTCTGTCCCTCAACATAGCCGGCCTCGTTGAGGCCTTTGCGAAATGCAGCGGCAAGGGGCGCATCGGATGATCCCGCGTTGACAAATCCGATTACTGGCATCGCAGGCTGCTGCTGCGCGCTTGCTGCCAGTGGGCAAGCCGCTGCGCCGAGCAACGAGAGGAACTCGCGCCGCCTCATTCGATTACCTCGTCGGCACGCAGCCGGATGGATGAAGGCACGTCCAGCCCCAGTGCCTTTGCAGTCTTTAGGTTGATAACCAGATCGAAATTGATTGGCGTCTGTACGGGCAGCTCGCTCGGTTTCGCACCCTTGAGGATGCGATCAGCATACGAATGCCGCACGCTGAAACTCATCAAGTGCGCTGGATCCGTAGGACGCTAAGCCCCCGACTTCGGCGAAGATACGGAACGGATAGACGGTAGGGACACGATAACGAGCAACCAACGACGTGATGTCCTCGTGATGGCCGATCGTAAAGGCGTCAGGCATTACGATGAGGCCACTATTCGGCTCGCGCGCCGACGTGGCAACAACACGTTCAAGGGTGGCCATATCATCAACCGGTGAGACGATCGCCTCCATCCCAAGAGACGCGGCGGCCGCCTTGAAGGGGTCCAGGTAATAGGAAGCAAACGGCGCCATTGCCGGGTCGAATACCATCGCTACCGTGGCGACACGCGGTGCGATCTCCTTCAGAAGCTCAACCCACTTGCCGCCCAGCGAGTTCTCAATAGGGGTGAAGCCGGTCAGGTTGCCGCCCGGTCGCGACAGGCTCGCGACAAATCCGCTGCCGACAGGATCGTCTACCATCGCGAAAACGATAGGGATGGTGTTCGTCTGTTGCCGCATCGCTGCGGTAGCTGGTGTGCTACCTGTAAGAATAAGGTCGGGCTGAAGCGCTACGAGTTGCTTCGCAGATCGCTGTAGCAATTCAACATCGGCTGTCGCCCAGCGAGTATCGATCTGGATGTTGTGACCCTCGGTCCACCCGAGTTTTCCAAGTTCTTCCCGAAATCCCGCGGCCCAGAACCGTGCTTCACGATCATTCTCAGAAAAGGCCATCAGGATACCGATGTGCCGCATACGGTCGGATTGCTGCGCACGTGCGGAGAGCGGCCAAGCAATGGCTGATCCAGCAATAACTTTGATGAGATCGCGCCGTCGCATTGCCTCCCCCCCAAGGGCCTAGGAGTGCACCGACTATCGCTTACGCATTGCGATTACATCAAGGATTTGCGTCCGGCGGAATGGGGTCCGACCGTCATTTTGCGCGGCAACAATCCTCAGGACCGAATGTCTAGAAAACTAGCGTCCGAGCAGTTTTGACGGCTTTTCTCCGCAGCGCTTTTCCCCAACATTTTCCGACACTTCTCTTGCAATGGCTTTTCTCGGGTTTTATCTACATCAGACTACCCGGTGGGGGACAGGGCCGGGGACAGGAAGGATCGAGCACCATGAGCGAATCGAACGGCTTCAAACTCACCGCAGTCAAGGTGGCGCGGCTGAAAAAGCCCGGCCGCTATGGCGATGGCCACGGACTCTATCTGAGAATTGCCGAATATCCAGACGCCAACGGCAAGCTGTTGCGCTCGCGCAATTGGGTTTTCCGATACGAGCGCGACGGCCGCGAGCGCTGGATGGGATTAGGCGCGCTGCATGCCGTTTCCTTGGCCCAGGCGCGCGCGCTGGTGCGCGAATGCGGCTTGCTCCTGGTGCAAGGCCTCGATCCGATCGCGGCGCGCCAGGCCAAGCGCCAGGGCATCCGGTTAGCCGCTGCGCGCGCGGTGACGTTTAAACAATGCGCCGAGAAATATATCGCCGCGCATCGCCCGAGCTGGCGAAGCGCAATCCACGCCGAGCAATGGCCGACGTCGCTCAGCACTTACGTTTATCCGATGATCGGCGATCTCTCGGTCGCCGACATCGACACCGCGCTGGTGCTCAAATGCATTGAGCCAATCTGGCGCGAGATCCCGACGACGGCGATGCGGGTGCGGGGAAGAATCGAGGCCGTCTTGGATTGGGCAAAGAGCCGCGATCTTCGCGACGGCGAAAATCCGGCGCGGTGGAAAGGTCATTTGATCAATCTGCTGCCGGCGCGGACCAAGCTCGAACACGGCAATCACCGGCCGGCCCTGGCCTATGCGCAAGCGCCTGCGTTTATGGCCGAGCTGCGAGCTCGCAGTGAGGTCGCGGCCCGCGCCCTCGAATTCACGATCTTGACTGCGGCGAGAAGCAAAGAGGCGCTCGGTGCCACTTGGGGCGAAATCGATCTCAAAGCCAAGTTGTGGACAGTGCCCGCCGCGCGCATGAAAATCGGCAAGTCACACACCGTGCCGCTGTCGGATCGTACCATCGAAATCTTGAAAGCCCTGCCGCGCGTGCACGGCTGCGACTACCTGTTCCCCGGTGCCAAGGCGAATCAGTCAATCAACAGATTCGGCATGCTTGAGCTGTTGCGCTCGATGCGTCCCGATGTGACCGTGCACGGGTTTCGCTCGACGTTTCGCGACTGGTGCGGCGATAGCACAAGCTTTGCACGCGATGTGATCGAGGCGGCATTAGCGCACCGCATCGCCGACCAGGTCGAGGCCGCTTATCGGCGCGGCACCGCGCTGGAGAAGCGCCGCCGCCTGATGGCGGACTGGGCGCGCTTTCTGGCGAAGCCAGCGGTCGTGAAAGGCGACAAGGTTGTCGCGCTGCGCGGGGCGCGAGTCAGCACGTTTTGATTCATCGATTCCTGACATCGATGTTCTCTTGCATCTGCGGCCCCGATTAGAGCGATTCGCGCCGAATACCAAAGCATTTCCGGCAGTTATCTCATCGCGCACCGAGCGCACGATTAATGCGTTTTTTACCTTGCACCGTCGTCATCGCGGCCTTTCGTTAACTTTCGACACTGCCACGCGGAAAATCGAAAGACCGATTTGATGCCCCAAGTCCTTCTGCGTTTGCCGGTGGTCCGTTCTAAAACCGGCCTCACCACGACCGAGATTTACGAAGCCCAGAAACTCGGGACGTTTCCTTCGAGTGTGCCGCTCGGTGAGAGGACCGTCGGCTGGGTCGAGGAGGAGGTCGAGGCGTGGATCACTGAGCGCATCAAGCTGCGCGATGCGCAGTCGCCGGAGCACGCGCGCGAGCGGCGTCGCCACAAAGGCGGGCCTGGTCGCGGACACAAAGGGCCAATGAGGATCGAGACGACAGAGCTTTAGGAGAGAGTTTGCGGCGGCTGAGGTTGGAGGATCCCAGCCGCCGCGGGGAAATGCCGAAACGAGAACGGCACACGGTGCAGGCAAGCGCGTGTCCTAGCTCGTTTCCGGCCGCACGGCAAGAAACGAGAGCGACACTGTGAATTCCTCCGCACTTCTACCTGGCCCCGAGCGTTGGGCGTCGATTCCAAAATTTCCCCCTTACGACGTCAGCTCGCGCGCCCGCGTGCGCAGCGCCGGCAAGGTTTTGCGGCCGTGGCTGGTGCGCGGCCGGTATCCGTTCGTCACACTGAGGCGCGGCGGGCGAAGCTTTAAACGCTCGGTGCTTCGGTTATTTGGCGAAGTTTTTCTCGGTCTCACACCAGGCCAGGAGATCAATCACAAAAAACTTTGCGCATCGAACCGGGCCGAAATTGTTCGCTCCAGTCCCGGCAAACGAGATCATTCCAGCCGTTACAAAGGTGTGTCGCGCGACGCTCGCAGCGGAAAATGGTTTGCGTGCATCCGGCTGGACGGAAAAACACGAGCGCTCGGTTTGTTTGATCGCGAGCGAGATGCCGCCCGCGCCTACGACGACGCCGCGCGACGCGCCTGGGGGTCGAGCGCATTTCAAAATTTTGCGGGGGCGGCCGAATGAGCAGCGCCTCCACCGCACTCACCCTTTACGACAACGCCCGCCGCACGCTCGCCGAGGCGCAGCGTATCGACGAGGTCAAAAGCATTCTCGACAAGGCCGCCGCATTGCAGGAGTACGCGCGGCGCGCCAAGGACACGGAGCTTATTACCAAGGCGACCGAGATTCGGATGCACGCGGAGCGCCGAGCGGGGGAAATGCTCCACGAGATGAAAGAGCGCGGGGAGCGGGCTAAACCCGGCGACAAGGAAAGTGGTCGCGGGAAGAAACCACTTTCGAAGCTCACGCTGGCCGATCTCGGCATCAACAAGACGCAAAGCTCGCGTTGGCAGGCGCTCGCCGCGCTCGATGACAGCCATTTCGAGCACAAGGTCGAAACCGCAAGCAAGCGCGCTTACGACAACATGACCCGCCGAATTCTCAAGGCGGACAAGATCGAGCGCGCGCAAGAGCGGCACCGCAACACCATCCAACACGGCTGCACCGTCACCGATCTCGTCGCCATCGCGGAATCCGGTAAGCGTTTCTCCGTGATCTATGCCGATCCGCCGTGGCCTTGGGAAACGTCGTGGGGCGGGACGAGCGGCCGGATTGCCTCTTGCGCCGACCATTATTACGGCCTCGCCTCGATTGCCGATATCAAGGCGCTGCCGGTCGCCGCACTCGCGGCCGACGATTGCGCGCTGTTGCTGTGGTGCACCGGGCCACACATCACCATCGGCACACACGTCGAGATCATCCGGGCTTGGGGGTTCAAGCCGTCAACTATTGCGTTCGTCTGGGTCAAGACGAAGCAAAACGGCGACGGCGTGCGTAACAACGGTCGGGGCTGCTGGACGACCGCCAACGCCGAAGTCTGTTTCATCGCCACCAAGGGTTCGCCGCTGCGCCTTGCGACCGACGTGCATCAGGTCGTGATGGCTCCGGTCGGCGAACACAGCGCCAAGCCGGAAGAGGTGCGCCGCCGCATCGAGCGGTTGTTCCCTGGTCCTTACCTGGAGCTGTACGGCCGCAAACTCGTCCCCGGCTGGACGGTGTGGGGCAATGAGGTGGCCGCCGCTGATCTCGACATTCCGGTATTCTTGCGCCGCACGGCGGAGGCCGCCGAATGACGACGCCATCCGCCATCGACGCATTCAAACTGCGCTGCGAAGCGCGCGCGCTGCTGGTCAAAGATGGCGCGGAGTTTTTAGACGTCGCGGTCGATGCGCTGCAGAACGCGGCCGAGGCCTCCGGCCTGGTCGCCGAGCTGGGACCGGACCGCGTGCAAGAAATCATGGCCACGGCTTTCAAAGATCAGGGCATTAACGAAGTTGATGATGCGCCCATCCAATCCACGAACGGGCTCGACAAAGATCAACAAGACATCATCGAACGTTGGGATCGCAAAGAAGCTGAGGCCGAGCGCAAGCGCGCCGAGGCCAAGGCCAAAAACAAACGCAGTGAGCTGCCGCATACCACGCAAGGTAAGTCGTTGCTCTGGCCGTACCAGGCACGGCCGTTTGCGGAAATCCCGCGCCGCCGCTGGCTGCATGCCGGACACTACATCCGAGAGCAAGTAGTGATGACCGTCGCCCCTGGCGGCTACGGCAAGACCTCGCTGGAAATTTGCAACAGCCTGGAGATGGTCACCGGACGTGGATTGATCGGCCCAGCACCGCCGGTTGGACCGCTCAACGTCGGCTACTGGAACGCCGAGGATCCCGACGAAGAGATCGAGCGCCGCATCGCTGCGGCGTGCATACGTCACAAGATTGATCCGGCAGCGCTGCAGGGCAAACTATTTCTCGGCTCGCGGTTATCGGGAAAACAGCGCGTCGCATCGCTCGATCACAGCGGCAATGTTGTTTTCGACACTGCAATGCTGGCCGAGATCGAGCGCCTTATTACCGAGCTGCATCTCGACTGCGTCATCTTCGATCCGCTGATTGCCTTCCATCGCGTGCCGGAAGGCGACAACACCGTGATGGAGCAGGTCATCAAAGACGGCTTCGGCGAGATCGCCGCCCGTTGCGACTGCTGCATCGAGCTCAGCCAGCACACCAGGAAGAGCACGCAAGGCCGCCAGGGCGAGCTCACCGCCGACGACAGCCGCGGTGCGGGCGCTATCGTGAATGCCGCGCGCTCAGTCCGCATCCTCAACCGCATGACGAGCGAAGAGGCCGATCTGCCGAAGATCGAACCGGAAGAGCGCCGGCATTACCTCCGCGTCGCCCGCGACAAGACCAACCTGCTGCCGCCAGGCAAGGCGATGTGGGTGCATCTGGTGCCGGTCGAGCTGCCGAACAGCGAGAGCTCCCATTCCGGCGACAGCGTCCAGGCCGCCGAAGCCTGGGACTACCCGCAACCGTTCGATGGCGTCACCGCCGACGATATGCGCTGGATCCGGGAGCAGGCTCGCCAGGGCAATTACCGCCACGACTGGCGCTCGCCGGATTGGATCGGCCGTCCCCTGGCCCAACGCCTTAACCTCGACCCCGACGACGACCGCGACCGCAAGCGGCTCGATGCCGTCCTGCGCGTCTGGATTGCCAACGGCGTGCTCGCCATCGAGACCCGCAAAGACGAGGCCCGACGCGACCGCCAATACATCATCCCCGGCCAATGGAAGGACGAAGAATGACCTGCTCCAGTCCCACCCCGTCACTGGAGCAACACTGGAGCAGACTGGAGCACCAGTCGGCCGCCGGAAGCTCTGCGGAAGCTCCCTGCTCCAGTCCCGCCCCCCTTAGGGGGCGGACTGGAGTGGAGCGGAGCAGAGGGGGGTCTTTCACTGGAGCGCTGCCAAAAGCAGCTCACTGGAGCGCGACTGGAGCAAAATGGGAGAGTTGAATGAAAACTGAAACGCGAACCGCCCTAGCCGGCATTGAGACGGCGCTGGATGTCTTACTGACCGAGGTGATCGCTCGCCGCAAAAGGCGGCCGCCAGCCGAGCTGGAGGAATGGGACGCTGGCGACGACGTCGGACCGATCCCCAACCGCGATCACAGCATGGTCCTCGACATCATCGAGGATCCGGTCGAGGGCGCTTGCCTCTTGGCGATCCAAGGCTCGGCGAGCAATTATTCCGCGAAGGCGGTCTCGACTTGATGAGCGAGGTCCTTGAGCGGCTCCAACATCGTAAGGCAATCATTCTCGTTCACCGTTGGAATGGGATCGGCGATGCAGCCACCGGGCGAGTTTGGGCGAGCTGAAATGCAGCGGCAAAGGGCGTCCAGAATACGGACACCCTCGGCAGTACGACGTCGCATCGCGCCTCGATAGCGAAAGATATTGATCTGTGTCTTTCGCCTTGATGAAATTTGCCGGGACGTCTCGATGGACTATCTTGCCTCACCAGCGATTCACGGTGAATCGTTGGTTGATCGATCTATAATTCGCCGCATGAACCTCGCCTTCGCCCCTCGCCGGAAATATCCGTCGGGCGCATCAAGCGCCCGGCGCGCCGCGGCTCCGCTGCATTGGCCTACCACCGCTGGTGCCGTTAAATTAGACCATGACTGCCGGAGCGATTCGCCGAGCTGCCGCCACCCATAGGAAGCGCGAGCAGCGACGCAGAGAACGCCAAGGCCGCATTCAATTGAACGTCGAGGCCGACGAGTACCGCCTCGCGCTCGCGCTCATCCAGAGCGGTCGCACGAGCCCGGAGGCGGCCCTGCGCCGCGATCTGGTCGCGCGCGAAGTCGGCAGCATCATCCGCGACTGGAGCGACCGCTGGTTGAAAGACACCGTCACGCTGTGACAGGCAGCGGAGCCTGGCGCGCGTAAACTGCGCGGCATGGCTACAACGCGCCCCCTCGTGCCCGAAGACCTTGATCGCGGCCGCCCTCGCGACGCGCTGTTTAAGGCGCTCACCGCAAGTTTCATCGGCAAGCCCGTCTGCGGCATCTCGTCTTGTCCCGCCGCCACACCTCACTGATTCCGAGCGTCGCCTGTTCGCCGAAATCGTCGCTTTCTGCCCGGCGCGGCAGTTCGTGGCCACGGATGCCTTGCTGCTGGCGAGCTTTGTCCAGGCCACCATGTTGGCGCGTGATGCGGCCAAGACGGCGGCGGGGGACCCGCGCGCGTTGGCTACTTGGGAGAAATCGACGCGAGCGCAGACCATGCTGGCACGAGCATTGCGCTTGACGCCGCAGGCGCGGGTTGATCCCAAGGTGATCGGCCGCAACCGGTCGGAGCCGTCGCTGTCGGCGTATGATGTCATGCGGATGGAAAGAGAGGCTAACGATGCGGCGGAGTGACCGTGACGCGGCCGCGCTCAAGCTTGCGCTCCAACAAACACTGGCGGAGAAAGACCAAAGCCGCGTCGAGCAGGTGCGCACCATGCTGCAAAGGCGCACGCGGCTGGAAGTTTCACAATTTTGCAGCTTCCACCGCCAGATCGAGGCACTCAGGCTGCGGCCGTGGGAGCTGCCGCCGTGCCTCGGGCATCTCGACAACGGCAGCGGCCGCGACGAGCAGGCTTGGCGGCTGCTAAAGCGCATGGAAAAGGCCGGCATTTCGCGGTGGCATCCCGATCCGCTCGCGGCGTGCCAGCAGGCCGAGGCGGCAATGACGGGAGCGCCTTTACCATAACCGCGGAGGCATCATAATGCCCGGCCTCGATCCTTCGAGTCGCCCGGGGTCATTTCATGGCTTACGCGCACCGCGCGCACCGACCGTCGCTTCTTCAACCATACAATCCATTAGGACTGCCGCACGAGAAAGAACTCGCGAAGCGACGCCAGCTCGCACACGAGCGCTCGCAGCGCGCTGCGGCGGAGGCGCTGCGGGCCCTGCGCGCCGGACGCGAGGAAGTGGGGACAGATCATGGTGAAGAGAAAGCCGGAAACGCGCTGGAGCCTGAAGGATGACAAAAATTTTGTGCGTATGCGTCATGGGGAAAGCGGACAACCATTGAACCGAAAGAGGTTTCTCACTTTTTTCTCAATTTCCATTTTGTGGTCCGACTCTTGACGCATAAAAAATGCGGGACAAGAGTGCCGGCATGCTGAAGGAAAAATCTAAAGCTTCCTAAAATTTGGTTTCGCGCGAACGCGCGGCCCGTTCCGACCTTTTTCCTTCAGCAGGCTTTGGGTCAACGGGCCGCGTTGCGCGCGCGGCAATCGGCAAATCGGCAAAATCTTGCCGTCCCCACCGGCTCGACTCCTCGTCGGACCGAACGGCGAAGCTGTGTGCAGATCAATGATTGAGCCGGCGCGCATCCAGACCGAAATCGAAAAAGCTTGGCTGCTGCACGATTCGAAACGCGGCCGCATCCCGAACGAAATCCAGCGCCGCGTGCGCGCCTTCAAACGGGAGCTGGCACCGCCCGCCGCCGCGATTTCACGAACGCTTGTTGATCCAGCCTGGCGGGACCGGGTTGTTGATGCACTGTGTAAGCGCGCAAAAGGACGCGAGCGCGCCTTGGTAAAAGTTCGCAAGGCTTTAGCCGGCGCTAATGTCGCGCTCGGCGGCAACACGCTTGCCGTCAATTTTCTGGCTCCGAGTATGTCGGTCTTGGCATCGCGCGGTGACGATCCCGGGCTGGAGCAAGACTGCGTGCTAGCGCGCGTGGCGCTGGCCTGGATGGCGCAGCGGACCGCTACGTTCTGGTCGCAGTGGATTTTCGAAGCGCCCGACCACGCGCTCGGTCGGCTGTTACAGCGCTGCCCACAAACGGACCTGGCCGATTGCCTGACCGAAGCCGCTGCCGCTTTTCTCGATGCCGATGCGGGCGCGATCTGTGACGCCGCCAAGCACCGCCAATCAATCTATCTGCGCGCCGGCGATGGTGCGTTTGTCACCGAGGTGATCGGTGCAGACGTCGGCAACGGCGGCGTGGTGCTTTATGCCCGCGCGCGCACGTTTCTGAACCAGCGCCAGCTCAGCGACTCCCAAGTGCCGGTCGGTGCCGCTGCGGATGCCAGCGCCTCGGTGCTCGATCTGTTGCTGGAGATTGCCCGCAGGACTTGGAGCAAAGGAGAGCAAACCAAATGACATTCGAGCGTAGCGCGCAGCGCATCACCGCAGATGAACGGAAATGGCGGATGCGAGAGCCTGACCATCCACTGTCGTGGACCATTGATGATATGGGCTCGGCCGAAGTTACAATTGAAAAATACCGCGACGGCGGCTTGGGCATCTGCGCCTCCGAAACAGGCAAGCGAACCAGGGAGGTCTACATCCGCCTGAACCCCGACGCGGCGCGCTCGCTGCGCGAATTTCTTAATGTGGGGGCAGAAGAGCAGGGAGCAAAATAAAATGCGCCTCTATCACACCACGACCGCCGACTGCGCCGCCAGCATCATGCTCAACGGTTTTCGCGACAACGCGACAGTAAACAAACGTATGTTTTCGGGAACGCGTGTCTATCCGCGGGGAGTGTGGTTCAGCGACGTGCCCGCGCTCGATGACGAACTGTTCGACGGTATTGGCTTGTTCAACTTCGATGCCGAGCGACAAACTTTTATTGCTGTCGATGTTTGTCTGCCTGCTTTTATTGCTGATGACGACCCGCTGTCTTTTTACGGCATTGCGTCAAGCGCACAGGACGACACATGGCCGGGTACCCAGTACTGGGGGAAGGCGGCCACATGGAATCAATTTCCGAGAACGCACCTCACCCTTGACGACGTCATCAGGCTGCGTCTCTCAGCAAAGCCCGTGCTAACGCACTCCGATAAGGACAGGCAGCTCTCCATGAGAAAGTGGGTCAATGAACAAGACCCGCGTCCTTACGGCACCGAGTTTCATGCCCGCGTCAAAAGAATTCTTAGTCTAGGCGGACCGGACCAAACAAACAAAATTCGGGGGGTACCTAGATAGCAGCCACCCCAAAATAACGCACCGGTGACCGTCTCAGGCGGTCGAGTGATCTGAAAATGCAACCGCAAAGGGAAAATGCTGGATAATGAGCAACTTCGTTTTCGATGACGGCGGTCGCGCCGCGGCTGGCTTCAAAGGCGAGACCGGCGACTGCGTCACGCGCGCCATCGCTATAGCGACCGGCAAGCCGTACCGGGAAGTCTATGACGCTTTGTGGGCCGGCCGTACCTGCAATCGCTGGGCTGGAAGTGGACGCCCACCATGCAGATCGGCAGCGGCTGCAAAGTGCATCTGTGTGCCGACGAACTACCGCCTGGCCGTCTCATCGTATCGGTTAGTCGCCACCTGGTTGCCGTCATCGACGGTGTCGTCCATGACATTTATGAGGACGCGCGCGGCGGCACGCGCTGTGTTTATGGCTACTGGAGTGCCACGTGAGCACAAGGTCCGCCAAAAGTGGGAAGCAGGTAGCACCGTCACTGGCGACCAACGGTACCAGTTCCGACCTGCTTGATTG
>Ga0306920_100013091_pt1 | contig 11284 bp, 22 predicted proteins | sample flu12Cox44000170_FD_204666 | JGI IMG/M metagenome (GOLD analysis project Ga0306920, IMG submission 204666) | Lab enrichment of tropical soil microbial communities from Luquillo Experimental Forest, Puerto Rico - flux4day.12C.oxic.44.000.170 (v2)... | ecosystem: Environmental > Terrestrial >...
GTACGAATGCGGGGCCGCCCTCGATTCTGGTGTCAATGCCGACATCAGAGCATCCGCGACCAGAGTGCGTCCGGATGCTGGAACACGAGTTGACCTTTCGAGCCGAGTTGGACCCGACGTGGGCAGTTCCGTGACTTTCCGAAAAATGCGATCATTGGTAGGCTGTCTGCTTGACGGAAAGAGAATATTTTGCGACGCTGTGGGGCCAGGACGAATTGAGCGAAGTTGGGTATCACGAGAGCCCTCCTCTTGCTCTCGATCTTCTACTTTTGTTTCTCATCTTGGATGGCTGCCCTAAATCCGCACAGTCTAGCCTCACAGTACGGCGACACTGCCTGGAGAATACAAGACGGCTTCATTAGTCAGGTCTCGTCCATCACTCAAACCGCTGACGGATATATTTGGATCGCGACCGGGAGCGGACTGTTCCGATTTGACGGGGTCAAGTTCAGCCTCTGGACGCCACCGAACAACCAATCTCTGCCGAGCATTGTGTTGAATTATCTCCTGGGCGCCCGCGAGGGAGTCTATGGATCGGAACAGCGGCAGGTTTGAGCCGTTTAAAAGCTGGTCGGCTGACGAACTACACGACGACATCGCTGCTGAGCGACTTCTGAAGCTCCTGTGTTTCTTTGCCTCGACCGCTGCCTGCTGATTAAGTTGCTTCGAGATGTCACTGTCCTGCGGTGTGACATTCAGCTTCTTGGCCAGATCGCCAACCGAGCTGCGACGAAGGTATTGATTCCAAATGCGCAACATGCGGAGCTCAAGGCCGCACTGCAGAACGCGGGCGCGCCGCTGTTGCAAGGACACTTGCAACACATTCGATTCGGGTCCGATTGCACCTGGACAGTCATGGAAAACAACAATTCGAAGCGCGGGCACAATTGGATATCACTGCACGCAGCATCCTAATATGACGGCTACTCTGTTAGTCCAGAGTGTGAGCGAGAAGTCGAATCAAGGTATTGTCGAGGCTCCCAGCCACCCCAGAGCCGGTGCTGTCTCACTGAGATGGGTGCCGCCAACCTCTCCAGAGCAGTTCCATCCAATCCTGGTTAACTTCACCGCAGCTCTGCTGCCGTTGGCGCTGTTGAGCGAGATTCTGGGGCGAGTCTTTCGCCGCCGATCACTGCACGACGCGGCATTGTGGATGGTGGTATTCGCGGCTGCAAATACGCCGTTAACAGTTGCGGCAGGATGGTGGTGGAGGCACACCGTGGGCGCCAACTTGCCCCAGAAGTTAATTACGATACATCAATGGCTCGGAACATCTGCAGCCGCACTATTTATCATCTTGCGGTCTGGCGTTGGAGAATCCAGAAAAGTGACATTCCGCCAGTTTCAGCGTACTTGGCATCGTTGTTTGTTCTGGTGCTGGCGCTGATCTATCAAGGCAGCCTCGGCGGAACGATGGCATTCGGAAGATGATAGACATCGCAAGGTCGGGCTTCTTATTTTCTGAGCTCGTTGACCTGGCGCCTCTCTTGTATGGCGTTAGATCTTGTGCGCTGCACGAAGAGCTTGTCGTGGACCAAAGTCATGTAAATGTTGGGATCTCTGGCGTGCAAAGTGTCAGAAGGTCGTTTGGAGGTTCACAATGCTAAAAGACCCTTCGAAACCTGAAAGCTGAGTCCCATGGGCTTAAGTCACTCTGCCACCGGTACGATTACTCGCGTGCTCGCGACGCCATGTTGGTGGCCACGGTCACTGTGACTGCTCCCCTTAGAGATTCGCCAAAGCGAGGGGCTGGTCTATGGCGGCCATCGAAAAGCTTGACACTCATTACAAGGCCCTCATCCTTATTGTTAGGACGTGTTCCGCGCAGATGAAAGGTCTCAATAGCGGAACAGCTGAGAACAGGAGACAGCGATGAGATACGACTTCCTGGTTGAGACTTATGAGACGGAGCGGATCAAGGTGGTGAGCATGTGGAGCGAATTTCGGGATGAGGATTTGGCGGTGCGGCCACGGGCTGACGATCCGCGAGGACGAAGTGTAAGGGAGCACATGGTGCACCAGTGTGTGAGCGAAAATCTGTGGTTCATGAGCATGCTGGGCATTGACGTGAACGCGCCGCCGTTACCGGCGACTGAGACCCGACTGGAGTTTATGAAACGCTACGCGGAGGACAGCGGGAAGCGCTGGGCGAGGCTGCGGGTGATGCCGGAGTCTTGGTGGGAAGGGCAGACAAAGTTTTTTGATGTGCAGCGGTCGCGCACGTGGGTCATGGTAAGGCGAGTTGCCCATACGGCACATCATCGCGGTCAGCAGATGGCGATGCTGCGGATGTTGGGGCGCGATCTGCACAGCAATTACGGGCCTACGGCAGACACCGGGGGTCTAATGCAGAATCACGCGCCGACCATCTACGCATATTCAGGTTTGGACGCGCTCTTCGATGGGGAAGTCGCAGGCGGCGCAAAAACTCCACTCCCCGGCTCCGGCGGGAAAGCGGTAACCGAGAGGCCAGATCGGTCCGCGTAGTTCGCGGAGAGCAGGTTAACGGCAACAGAGGTTGGGGGAACTTTTCTTTAGGTTCTCCAGCTTAGGCAAGTCGTTATAAGCGATGTAGATTGAAGGAGTGGCCGATGAGCGAGAAAGAAAATCTGAAGTTAGTACAGCAATTTTATGCGGGTTTCAAAACTGGAAATATCAATGGCGTCTTAAGCACACTCGCTGATGATGTTGGTTGGTCTATTCCCGGTCCTAAAGACATACTTCCGTCTGTCGGACAGCGCCAGGGGCACGAGCAGGTCGCCCAGACTATCGCAAAATTTGCTGAGATGCAGGACGGAGAACAGTTTGAAGTTCAGGGAGTCGTTGCCCAGGATAACAAGATAGTGGCATTCGGACATTATCGATGGCGCGTGAAGTCCACCGGGTGCTCATATGAGAGCAACTTTGCACATGCATTCACAATTTCTCATGGCAGAGTTTCACGCTTCCAGGAGTATGTGGACACCGAGGCGTGGGCAGCCGCATATCGCTCGACTAAATCTCTATCAGCCAGCAAAATAAACCATTGATTGCAGGCGCCAAACAGAATCCGACTGCCGGGGGGTGCGATGATTCAGGTCAAGCGAGCGTACAACACACCGAGCAAGAATGACGGAGCACGATTTCTCGTCGAGAGACTCTGGCCGCCTGGCATCAAGAAGGAAAATCTCTACGTAGAGGATTGGTTCAAAGATGTCAGTCCCAGCAGCGAACTCCGGCAGTGGTTCGAGCACGATCCAGCGAAATGGGCTGAATTTCGCCGTCGCTACTTCCGCGAGTTGGAGGGGCATCCCGACGCCTGGCACCCGCTCCTCGCACGCGCTCGCCGGGGCAGAGTAACGCTTGTGTATATCGCGCACGATACCGAGCACAATAATGCGGTGGCCTTGAAAGAATTTCTAGATCAGAAGCTGAGGGGCAAGCGCATGCCGCGGCAAGCTTCCTAGAACGGGTATCCGCGAGTCGGGTTAGCCTCTCCGACGAAGCTTTCGGTTATTCGTCTCGTTATTAAGGACGTGGATGCCGCCGTCGCTAAACAGAGTTTTGGGTTACCCCACTGACGGGCGCGGGCTCCGGTACGCCAATAGCGCAGGTACAGATGCTGCGAAGTGCTTGGTCTCGTTGATCGCCTGTTTGTCAGTCTCGCGCGCTGTGATGATCTCACCTATCATAATTGCGGAACTAAGTTTGCGTCACTGATCTGGAGGGTAGAACTGTTACACTACCGCAGCTGAATCGCCGGGGCATAACTGACAGCGCAGATTCTCGTGCTGGCCGACTCGCGTTCCGGTTATGATGCCGCGATCAGGTACATCGGCGCTGGACTGACGCCTGACGATGGTAGTCCAATCTCTGCGGACGGCCCAGCAGTTGGCTGTGCCTCGCCGAAAGTAAAGGGCGACTGTTTTCACTGCAACAACCGCTTTCGAGGAACGGCAGATGCTCGGCTCAATGAGGTCCTGGGCGCTATGATTGTCTTTTGACGGCGAGCGGGGAGGTCGACTCACAGAGTCCAGACACGGATATGTTGTCTGGCAGTGGCAGATCTTGTCCGCAACCGCGGTGGCTCAGGCTGCGACTGTGTAGCGGTGATGAAGTCCCAAGTCGGAAGTCCATGGCGGCGATAGCTTCGCGGTGGTTGCGGAGAAAGACAAGCCATCGTTTCGCGAGATGGGGGTTCCGTTGAGCACGTTTCATCCATCGCGATACGCTGCGCTCGGAGATATCGAAGCCCAACATGAGCAACTCGCCGTGAATGCGGGGTGCGCCCCAGGTCCGGTTCTCCGCCACCATGCGAAAGATCAGGTGGCGCACCTCCTGGCTCACCGCTCTGCGGCCGGCACGGCGCGGAGTCCGCGAGCGCCAAGCCTACTACCATCGAAAGCCGGTGCGATGCCAGCGGACAACCGTCTCAGGTGTCACCACGACTAAGGGTTTCCGCCAGCCGGGCCACAGTCGTCGCAGCGTTACCCAGAACAGCCGATCGAGGGAGCCGAGCCGAGGATGCGGCCGTTGGGCATGCAAGGCCAGCAATTGCTGTCGCAACGCCAGATTCTCCAGAATGAGGTCTGCTCGGGACCGAAACACTCCCGTCAGCCAGCCGAACAGGTGTCGAAGCGCACAAGCATGGCAGCCATCCTATCCGTTCGGCGGAAAATGACGAAGGTGCAAGTCGTTCAAATTGTGGGCGGTCACAATTTTGGCGAATAACAACCTTGAACGTGACCACGCAACAGAACGAATCTTTCGTGTGTGTTACGCTTGACGTAATACATAACGATCTGAAAGTTTTGGAGTGTGATTGTTAGCTACCGGGACAAGCGGACTGGAGACTTCGCATCCGGTAAGCGAGTCAAAGCGTTCTCGGGAATTGAACGTGCTGCTCGGCTCAAGCTTGACCGCCTAGAAGCGGCTGTCGAGCTCGGGGATCTCGGTGCGCTCCCCGGCAATCGGCTGGAAGCCTTGAAGGGCGACCGGAAGGGGCAGTACAGCATCCGCATCAATGACCAATGGAGAATCTGCTTTGAGTGGCCAAGAGGAGTGCCTAGCCCATCAAATGTGGAGATCGTTGATTACCATTAGGAGAAACATCGTGGCAATTAGTGCGATTCACCCCGGAGAACACCTGGCCGAAGAGCTGAAAGAACTCGATATGAGCGCTTCCGAACTCGCGCGGCAGCTCGATGTACCGACCAACCGCGTCACGGAAATCTTGAAAGGCAGGCGGGCCATAACGGGTGATACAGCTCTTCGCCTGGCCCATTTCTTAGGGACGACAGCCGAGTTTTGGCTCAACTTGCAAAGCCTCTACGAGCTACGGATCGCGCAGAAGAAGATGGGGAAGTCGATCGAACGACTCCCGACGCTGAAGCATGTTGAAGAAGCTCACGCATAAATTGCTAAACGTGGAATCTTCACCAGAAGTCCGCGGTACAAGTTCCTCGGCTCTCCTTACGTTTCCATTGCTTCCCTACAGGGCATAGCAGAGCGACCGCTGCCTTGTAATTACAACGTCTTACAATTTGTTTGCGCCGTCGGCGGGTCGGCGGCATAGGCCCCTTACTTCTCGTAAGAAGGCAATGCGGGTTCCAACTAGAGCTCCAGATAGCCGACCAGTCGTAACTGCTAATGGCGACATTCGTGGTAGGAGTCTCACGAAGATACCGGTCAACCCCCACATTATCGCGGTCAACGATGCTGCCAGAAGTGCGGGACGCGAAGATGGACTATTCATCTCAAAGATCACAAACTACACTGAGCTCGCCATCGTCAGGGTTTCAGAAACAAACTGCTCGATCGACTGGGTCGATTTTTTGAGCGCTCTAGTTTCGTCGCAGTTCAGCCAGTTAAGTGACTCGGCCTGCCATCCGTTTTTCGCAATCGAGAGTGGTATTCCGCAGACTCCATTCAGACCCAAGACTTCACCTCTCAGCTCGACCTGTCCATGGACACGACGCCGATCATTTGCTAACGCGGCCGCGATACATTGCAGAGTTGCGTTCGCGGTTGCGTTCGGTGTGGAGTGCAACGAGCGAACGGTGATCTCAGGTTCGACAAAGATTCGAACATCGGGCAATGCACGGTTTGTTAGGGCATATGACTCGGATATGCGGTTTTCCGATAAGAGCTGTCTTACTTCGGAGCGCAACGCCGCAACACGAAGTTCTAAAGGTGCCTCCGCGCTACGAGCGCATAGGCCAGTGAGACGCTCTACCGCTTCAGGATCATCTGCCATGAGCTCCACACTACGCCATAGCGGTATCATGCCTGCTCCGTGTTCGCCCAATACAGTCGCACGCACGTCATGTCGGCTGACACCCAAATCCGTGGCGATAGCCCGAGCGAACCGTAAAGAGTCTTGCTGTGCCCCCATTCCGATCACGCGCCTTCTGTCGATTGCGAGAGAAAATATCTTGACCGCTAACTCGACAGGGTTGCTCACGACGATGAACAACGCTTGGGCGAGACGAGGTATGCACTGCTCCGCGAGGTGTTCGAAAATGCCGCGGTTGGCCACGCCGAGATCACGCCGTGTTTGCGTTGCGTAAGAAGCGGTAACTCCGGCCGCCACGACTACTATATCGGCCTCAACCTCGCAAACATCGGAAACGACTTCGATACGCACTCGCTCGTCGTCAAACGCGTCGATTAGATCTGTGCGGATGCCGAGCAGCTTCCGCTCGGTTGCGAGCACGCCTCGTCCAACCAGCAAAAGTTGGTCTGCCGGCTCAAGCAACTTGGCGCGGAGAATGTGAGCAGCTAGCGCACTGCCGACTGATCCAGATGCCCCTAAGATGGCAATTCGTTTTGGCATGCAGGTACAGACAGTTTCAATTCCGCAACACCATAATCTAGAGATCGTTTTCGAGTACGTTCCTTCCTCCATGGTGTCGCGTAAAGAATGAATTAAGAATTATTTGGCGCCTAGGCAGTTCTACAGTGAAGGCGCTCGTTGGAAAACCTGAAAACCAGATACGCCAAAAGCGGGTTCGACCTGGCACCATGAATCAAGCGGGCCCTTCGACCGCATGGTCAATATCAATGTGCGGGCGTCGGTGCCCGTGGTGTTGTTGAGGAGTAATCCGTTGCGCTCAGCCTCTTCTGTTGCCAGGGGGCCTTTGCGTTGAAGGACTTGAGGCGGAGGGCAACACTAACCCGCTTCAGGCGGCTAGCATGCGTTCGATGAAGCGCTGCATGTGCTCGTAATGAGAGCCAGCCCAGTAGAGACGATCACAGCCAGGGCATATTTGGAACTGGTGGTAGCACTGCGCTGTTCTTGGCGGCAGGCGATCACGGACCGATTCTTTGGAGATGGATTGCAGCGGAGTATTACAGCGCAGACATCGCTGAAGAGGAGAGGCAGCACGGGACAGATTGAATCGCCTAAGGACCTCAAGCAGTTGTCGGCGTGGCTCGGTTGCCCTCACAAAGTAACCGTAGATTACCGCCCCACGCTTTAGCAAACCACGGTCCCGCGTCAGGAGAATCCGACTTTCGCGGCCGGCAATCCGAGATAACTCCGGATCATCACAACCGCCTTCGTACAGGGCGTCAAAGCCCAGCATCCTCAGATAGGTCGCAAGACGGCCCAGATGAATATCCACGGCGAAGCGCAGGTCCTGCAGCGGCGGACGCAACTGCGGAAGAGAGGACACATCCCATGAGGTGAAGGTGGGATACACGCTGATATGGTCCTCGTTCCGCACCAAGTGAGTGAACCCCACTGGCGCACTATTGACCAAAATCAGACTAACTTCAGTATGCGGCACGCCCAGCGACTCGATTACGTCTTTGACGGAAGCGTGCAGGAAGAGCGCATGAGGGAATGCCGTCATCCGCTTTTCCGGCGAAAGAAAGTCGTTGAGTTCAGCGTAAAACCGAAAAATTATCTGTTCCATGGGAACAGCGACTTCTTACCTGGCACACTGGCGGTCTTGGTGTACCGCCTCGAGTTCTGAAGCCTTGCCGCTTATTGTTGTCCCCGATCAGCGATTCTGCCGCAACTCCTTGCGAATCATCGCTGTGATTTGGCCCGACAAGTGACACCTATTCTCTACCGTTAGCTCAAAGATTACGACATCGGCGCGGCTCGGATTGGCAATAGGATGGGGTCGCTCCATGACCGTCGCAAGCACGATCGCAGGCGAATCCTAGGCCTTCTGCACAACGTCGCAAAAGAGCTTCGAGGCCAGCTCCATCTTGCCGACCTCGTCGATCACCACCACGCTACGGTGGATCAGCGCATCCTGCAAGGCAGCCAGGGCAAGTCGCTCGAAGGCGGGCACGTCAACCCCGTACTTGCCGACTCGCACGCGCCCGGTAAGGTCAATGTGGGCAAGCACCGCGGACTCGCCATCCAGTGTGGTCACGCGAAAGCCTTTGCGCACCCCGTGTTCACGGATCTCGCTGGTGGTGAATCCGCCGGCAACGTGTGGAAACTCCCGGGCGGCGGCCTCGACAACCGAGGTTTTCCCAATGCCTGGCCGCCCCGTCACAAGCAGGTTCTTCATGTCGCACCACGATTACCCCACGTCGGCCGGTGTGCCCATTTCAGCTATCGTGCACGTCGCATTTCCACCGTGCCCCCTCGAAGAGGAACCCGATTCAGGGAATTCAGTCGCAAGCGGCGCTCTTTTGGGTAGTGCGCGGTGACAGCAAATCCGGAACCAGGATCCAGCGCAGGCGCCACTCTCCCTTTTCTTCGCGCTCAAGGTGCACGACTCCACCCATCTGAAAGGCCACCAGCATCCGGTCCTGTGGCACTCCGAGCAACAGCGAAAGCAATCGGCTGAGATACGGTAAATGGCCGACGAGCATTAAGCTGCTCGATTCATTTTGCATTCGCTCGCGCATGGGCGCGACATCGTCGTTCGGGGCCATGCCGGCGACCTGTCGTGTGCCCTGTGCAAGACCGAGGTGCGCTGCCATGATCTCGGCGGTTTGCCGCGCGCGTTCCTTGTCACTATGTTCAATGCGGTCTACGCCCAGGTTTAGTTGTGACAGGCACCCGGCCATCCGCTCGACCGTTTTCGCACCTTCTGCGGTCAACCTCCGCTGTGGGTCTTCCGCTTCGTTCGTCGCGGCGCCATGTTGCACTAAATAGAGCTGCATAAGAACCTCTCTGTCTTCACCCGATCTGCCCCCTCCACCAGCGGGGCAGATCGGCAATGCTATCGAACACCACGTCGGGCCGAACTGCACTGTCGAGATCGGTCGAACGGAATTTTCCAGTCCTGACTAGGGCGCCTTTTAGGCCCGCCGCTTGTGCCCCCGCCACATCGGTTTCGATATCGTCGCCGACCATAATGACTTGGTTCGCCGGAAGCGCGAGTTTTTCGACCGCCGCCACAAAGAACGGAGTGGCGGGTTTGCCGAATACGAGCGCTTTGCGCCTGGTTGCATGTTCCAGGGCAACGACAAACGGCGCGACATCCAGTGAGATGCCGTCCGGCGCGACCCAATAGCGAGTCATGCCTAGGGCCACGAGCTTTGCTGACGGGTTGTGATACAGCAGGCGAAAGGCGCGGTTGAGGGTTCGATAGTCCCACCGATCGCCAAGGTCGCCCACGACCACATACGAAGCACCGCATTCGGCATCATCGGGAAGGCAGAATAGATCCGCAAATTCCACCCGTGCCGATGACCGGACAAACAGAGCGATCTCTACCGCCGCCTGAGTGCGCAACCATTCGGCGGCAGCGGCAGCCGGGGTAAGGATCTCCGTTTCGGGTACTGGAATGCCGAAGGCTAGGAGCTTGTCGGCTAGAGCATTGCGAGACCCGGAGGTGGTGTTGGTGACGAGCAAGTGGGGAATCCCTTGCCCGCGCACCCATGCAGCCGTCTCGACTGCACCGCCAATGATCTTGTTGGCGGCGTAGAGCACTCCATCCATGTCGATGAGAATCCCGCGGAGTCCTTGCCGCTCGGACACTGCTCACTCTCCCCCAAGCTCAATTTTACTTGTCACGGCTGGAGGCTCGTTTGTGCGGCGGGGCATCAGATGGGTGGCGTTCCACGCGCCGCTTCAGATTGGCGAACTGGCGCGTCTGCATGATCCACTGTGCCGGCTCCCAGAAGAGAAACTCCGCGACCAACTGTAGGGGCCTTGGCCGAGCGGACGACTATCCACTGACCACAAGCCGCGTACCATCAACCCTAAGGAATTTTACCGTCTGCTTTCAGGGTGGTAGCATTCCCGAACGGTTTGCCAAATGGAACAACCACGCCGCAAGCATGCAATTAATCACAAAAATGAAGGGAAAATAGGCCGAGTTGTTGAGAGAATCGAGCCAGGTCTGACCTGCGAACGTGCTGCTAAATGCGCCCAGCAGACGAAGAACATTGAGTGCGAATGCGAGCCACGCGAGACGCGACCAGCGGTCCTGATCCTCGAACGTGGCATAAGAGAAAGCGCACGACGCCAGCAAGAACGCAAGCATGATCTGAAAATAGATTCCGCTTACGATATCGTTCCAAAGCGTTGCTCAAGGGAATCGGGATCTGCGGGTCACGATTTTGGGAACAGAACGAGGAGCAAGCTGGGAACAGAACACACCAAAACAGGTGGAACACCGTGGTGCAACGACTAGGTAAATCAATGAGGAGTAAAGACGGGAGACTGTCTTTTGCGGGCTCACAGGTCGGTGGGTCGGTGGTTCAAATCCACCCAGCAACCTATGTTTCATGGCACCCCAATCCCCAAATGATCGTTCACCGCGCTGCGCAATTCCTGTCTTCTACCCAAATAGCGCTCGGTAGTTTGAATCGAGGCACGTCCTAGCAGGAACTGAATCTGCTCAGTTGTTAGTGTCTGCCCTCATATCGGCGACTTGCGGATACGGGCAAAGCAGGCAGGGCATCTTACTCGTTGGCCGCATCTAAGTCGTTCACGTATTTTGCCGCGATGATTGGCACTGGTGCAATCCCTTTGTCTATCCGCAGTTCGAATGCCTTGAAGATGTTGTGTTGTGGGTCCATGTTCGTCAAGAATTGCGGTATGTTTGGACTGAGAGTGGAGGGTCGACCTGACGCAAGGAGCTGGGCCTGGGTCCATCGGCAGCAGTCCTGCATTCGTGGAGCCTTATAGTTGAAGAAAGGCCAGTGTGAGGGCTTGCCTCTCACTGGCCGGGTTAACCAAAGGCACTCGCCTATTGCGCTGGAGGCGCAGCAGGTGGGGCCTTGTGAGCCTTCTTCTTCGTGGGAGCAGGCGCCGTCCGCGACTGTCCCTTGACTACGCTCTCATCGACTGGCGTGCCCTCAACCACCTGTCCCTCACACAGGCTGC
>Ga0306920_100013092_pt1 | contig 11284 bp, 11 predicted proteins | sample flu12Cox44000170_FD_204666 | JGI IMG/M metagenome (GOLD analysis project Ga0306920, IMG submission 204666) | Lab enrichment of tropical soil microbial communities from Luquillo Experimental Forest, Puerto Rico - flux4day.12C.oxic.44.000.170 (v2)... | ecosystem: Environmental > Terrestrial >...
CTGGGTGCGGGCGAGGGGCTCGCGGAGGCGGCAGGTGCGGCGGGCGGCGACGGTGAGGTCGATTGCGCCAGCGCCTCACCAACACTGACCCAGATTGCGGCAACCAAGATCAATATGGCCAGGACAGGGCGGGGGTAGCGGACATTCATTCGATCTTCTCCAAGCCCTCTTCGGTCGTCGGGGCGTTTGCCGGTGGTATCTAACACGCTGGGCGTGCTTTCGTCCCATGACAGATCAGTCATCTGCCCTGCCGGGCTCGCGGCCACTGGTCAATCCGACTGCGTTCGCCATATAAGCGCTAGTGTCCCGATTGCGAAGTTCGCATCAATTTGCGGCGGCCTCGTGCAGCGAACTTCGGAATCGAAGCACACCAGCAAATTATTGATCCAGTGTGGCTTTGGTTCAGAAATCCGCGTGACGAACTCGCGGTACCGCTGACGCGGTCTTCCGAACCACCACACTGGCAGAATCTGGATGTTTTGATGAGCGCGCTTGCCAACCATAGCTTTGCCAAGATGAACGGCATCGGCAACGAGATTGTCGTGGTCGATCTGCGCGATGCGCCCGGCAAGGTCACGCCCGCCGAGGCGCGCGCGGTGGCGGCGCAGGTGCCTTACGATCAGCTGATGGTGTTGCAGCCGCCGCGTCTTGACGGCACCGAGGCGTTCATCCGCATCTACAACAGTGACGGTTCCGAAGCCGGGGCCTGCGGCAACGGCATGCGCTGCGTGGTGAGCCGCCTGTTCGAGAAGACCGGCCAGACCGCCGTCACCTTCGAGACCTCGGCAGGCCTGCTGAACTGCTGGCAGGGTGCGTCCGCCGACCTCTACACCGTCGACATGGGCGCGCCGAAATTCGGCTGGCAGGACATTCCGCTCGCAGAAGAGTTTCGCGACACGCGCTATATCGAGTTGCAGATCGGGCCGATCGATGCGCCGATCCTGCACTCGCCGTCGGCGGTGAGCATGGGCAATCCGCATGCGATCTTCTGGGTCGACGACGTCAATGCCTATGACTTGGCCCGGTTCGGACCGCTCCTGGAAAATCATCCGATCTTTCCGCAGCGCGCCAACATCACGCTCGCCCACATCGTCGATCGCGATCACGTCACCATCCGCACCTGGGAGCGTGGCGCGGGCCTTACCAAAGCCTGCGGCTCGGCGGCCTGTGCCACCGCGGTGGCCGCGGCGCGGCTCAAGCGCGCGGGTCGCAAGGTGCGCATCGCGCTTCCCGGCGGCGAACTCGACATCGAATGGCGCGAGCGCGACGATCATGTGCTGATGACGGGAACTGCGACCTTCGAATATGAGGGAAGCTTCGATCCTGCGCTGTTCGAGAAGGTCTCATGACCGTCGAAGTCGTCACCTTCGGCTGCCGCCTCAATGCGTACGAATCCGAGGTGATCGTGCGCGAGGCGGAACGTGCCGGGATCGACGACACCATCGTCATCAACAGCTGCGCGGTGACCAATGAGGCCGTGGCGCAGGTGCGTCAGTCGATCCGCAAGCTCAAGCGCGAGCGGCCCGACGCGCGCATCGTGGTGACCGGTTGCGCGGCGCAGACACAAGCGCAGATGTTTGCCGATATGCGCGAGGTCGACCGCGTCGTCGGCAATGCCGACAAGATGCGCAGAGACGCCTGGCTCACGGCGCGAGCCGCGTTCGCTGCCAATGCGTCGGAGAAGATTGCGGTCAGCGACATCATGGCGGTGAAGGAGATGGCGCCGCATCTGGTCGAGGGCTTTGCCAGCCGCCAGCCGCGCGCATTCGTGCAGGTGCAGAACGGCTGCGACCATCGCTGCACCTTCTGTATCATCCCGTTCGGGCGCGGCAATTCGCGCTCGCTGCCTGTCGATGCGGTGGTCGATCAGGCGCGTGCGCTGGTCGAGCGCGGTCATGCTGAGATCGTGCTGACCGGCGTTGATCTCACGAGCTATGGGGCGGACCTGCCGGACGCGCCCGGGCTCGGGCAATTGGCAAAGCAGGTCCTGCGGCGTGTGCCGGAGCTGAAACGCCTTCGAATTTCATCGATCGATTCGATCGAGGCCGATGCCGACCTGCTCGATGCGGTCGCAAACGATGCGCGGCTGATGCCGCATCTGCATCTGTCGCTGCAGTCCGGCGACGACCTGATCCTGAAACGGATGAAGCGGCGACATCTGCGCGAGGATGCCACGGCCTTCTGTGCGCAGGTCAAGCGCCTGCGGCCGGACATCGCGCTCGGCGCCGATATCATCGCGGGCTTTCCGACCGAGACGGAGGAGATGTTTTCGCGCTCGCTCGACCTGGTCGAGGAATGCGGGCTCACCTTCCTGCACGTGTTCCCCTATTCGCCGCGTCCTGGCACGCCGGCCGCGCGCATGCCGCAGGTTCCATCGCAGACGATCAAGGAGCGCGCAAAGCGATTGCGTGCGGCGGGGGACGTGGTGTTGCACAAGCGGCTCGCCGCCGAGGTCGGCGCGACCCGCGAGGTGCTGATCGAAAGCGCAACGATCGGCCGCACCGAGCATTTTTTACCCGTGGCAACTGCCGGCGCCTATCCGGGCGAGGTGCGCACGCTCGCGGTCGCCGGTCACGACGGCGCGCGGCTCATTCCCCGTTCCATCCACACAGCCTGAGCCGCTCGCGCATATGCTCCGGCGCCGGGGCCGTGACGCGCACCGGCTCCTTGTTCTTCGAGATCGGAATCGCGATCTCGCGCGAATGCAGATGCAGCCGCGGCTCGCCGAAACGCGGTCCTTTGCCATAGATGTTGTCGCCGACGATCGGCCAGGCGGATGCGGCCGCATGCACGCGCAATTGATGGGTGCGGCCGGTCACGGGTTCCATGGCCAGCCAGGCAAGGCCGTCGCCGCGTCCAAGCACCTTCCAGTTGGTGACGGCCGGCTGCCCGTCCGGGTCCGGCTTTTGCCACCAGCCGCGCTCGGCGTTGAGGCGTCCAAGCGGCAGCTCGATCGTGCCCTGAGTCTCAGCCGGTCCGCCCTCGACTACGGCCCAATAGGTCTTGGAAATTTTTCCGTGCTTGAACAAAAGCCCGAGGGAAGCCGTTGCCTTGCGATGACGTCCCAGCACCAGGCAGCCCGACGTATCCTTGTCCAGCCGGTGGGCCAGCACCGGCGGGCGCGGCAAGCCGAATCGCAGCGCATCGAAGGACGCCTCAAGATTGGCGCCGCCCTTGGGTCCGCGATGCACCGGAAGCCCGGCCGGCTTGTCGATGACCAGCATCAGCCCGTCGCGATGGAGCACGCGCGCCAGGATTTCTTCTGCTGTCAGTTCCGGAACGTCCATCGAGTGCAAGTCTTTTGTTTATGCGGCGAAACGGCTAACACAGCTGCGATGAATGATACCACCACAGAAACACCCAAACTGAGCTGGTGGCGGCGGCTATCCGGCGGCTTGAAGCGCACCTCGAGCTCGCTGGGGACGGCGGTCGCCGACCTCGTCACCAAGCGCAAGCTCGACCGTGCCATGCTCGACGACATCGAGGACGTGCTCGTGCGCGCCGATCTCGGAACCGAGGTGGCGGCGCGGATCGCGGATGCCGTCGGCAAGGGCCGCTACGACAAGGCGATCACGGCCGACGAGGTCAAGGACGTGGTCGCAACCGAGGTCGAGAAGGTGCTTGCGGCCGTTGCAAAGCCGCTCGAGATCGATGTCGCCCGCGCGCCGTTCGTGATCCTCGTCGTCGGCGTCAACGGCTCGGGCAAGACCACCACCATCGGCAAGCTCGCGGCAAAATTTGCGGCCCAGGGCCGCAAGGTGATGCTGGCCGCCGGCGACACGTTTCGCGCGGCAGCTATCGAGCAGCTGAAGATATGGGGCGAGCGTACCAAGGCGCCCGTCATCGCAGGGAGTCAGGGCTCGGATGCCGCAAGCCTCGCCTTCAATGCACTGTCGGCTGCAAAAGAGCAGAAGATCGACGTGCTGCTGGTCGATACCGCCGGCCGCCTGCAGAACAAGGCCGAGCTGATGAACGAGCTGGAGAAGGTCGTTCGCGTCATGCGCAAGGTCGACGCCACGGCGCCGCACGCGGTTCTGCTGGTGCTCGATGCGACAGTGGGACAGAACGCGCTGTCGCAGGTGGAGGCGTTTCACCGCACGGCTGGGGTCTCGGGACTCGTCATGACCAAGCTTGACGGCACGGCGCGCGGCGGCATTTTGGTCGCGCTTGCCGAGAAACACAAATTGCCGGTGCATTTCATCGGCGTCGGCGAGGGGATCGACGACCTCGCGCCGTTCACCGCAAAGGATTTTGCCAAGGCGATTGCAGGGATCGAGGCGTGATCCCGAGGGTCATGCCCCCAATTGAAAGTTTTCGATAATGGATAAAAACCAGCCGCATCCGCTGTTCAAGCTTGCGACCGAGCTCGGTCCGCTGCTCGTGTTTTTCGTCGCCAACGCCAAATTCCATCTGTTCGTCGCGACCGGCGCCTTCATGGTGGCGATCGTGGCGGCGATGATCGCCTCCTACGTGGTGACGCGGCATGTGCCTGTGATGGCGCTGGTCACCGGCGCCATCGTCATCGTGTTCGGCACGCTGACGCTCGTGCTGCACGACGAGACCTTCATCAAGGTCAAGCCGACCATCATCTACGGCCTGTTCGCGGCGACCCTTGGCGGCGGACTTCTGTTCGGCCGCTCTTTCATTGCCATCATGTTCGATCAGATGTTCAACCTGACGCCGCAGGGCTGGCGCATTCTCACGCTTCGCTGGGCGCTGTTCTTCTTTGCGATGGCGCTCCTGAACGAAGCGATCTGGCGCTCCCAGAGCACGGACTTCTGGGTGAACTTCAAGGTCTTCGGCGTGACTCCGCTGACCATGCTCTTCGCGGTGACGCAGATGCCGCTGATCAAGCGCTATCATCTGGAGCCGGTGTCGCTGGCGGCGAGCGAGGCCGATGCCGGCGATGTCAGGGAGAAGGGCTAGCTTCCCGCCAAGGCCTTGTCGATCTCGGCCTTCAGCACGCCGTTGATATTGTCCGGTGTGATCGGGCCGACCAGCTTGAAGACGATTTTGCCCTCGCGCCCCACGATGAACGTCTCCGGCACGCCGTAGACGCCCCATTCGATCGCAGCGCGGCCATTGCTGTCGACGCCGACCATGCCAAAGGGATTGCCGTAACGGCCGAGGAAGCGCCGTGCATTTTCCGGCTGGTCCTTGTAGTTGATGCCGATCACCTGCAGCCGCTTGTCCTGCCCGAGCGCAGAGAGCAGAGGTGCCTCGTCGTGGCAGGGCACGCACCACGAGGCCCAGACATTGACGACGCTGACCTTGCCCTTGAAGGTCGCGGGATCGAGGCCGGGCACCCGCTCGCCATTGCTGACCAGCCCTTCAAGCGGCGGCAGCGCAGTCTGCGGCGCCGGGTGGCCGATCAGCGCCGATGGGATCCGCGAGGGATCGCCGTCGTGAAGGCGGAACAGGAACAGCACGGCTAATCCTGCGAACATGATCAGCGGCAGCGCCATCAAGAGGACGCGCCGCAGCCGAAATGTGTCGAAGGTCGTCTCGTTGTTCATCAAATATCCGTTGCGCTGCGGCCGGAGCGTCGCGCCACGCCGCTCTCTTCGAATTCGCGCAGGCGTTGCCGTTGGCCGCGGTAGTCGAGCGCGATCCAGACGATCAGGATCGCAACGACGAATGTCACCACGATGTAGGATGTCACGACGAAGGACGCATAGGGACTGAACATGGCGATCACGCGGCCCCAAATCTCGGGTTTGACGCGTTTTCTTCACGCGAACCTGTGCCCACTTCGCCTGAAAACGCGTTTGCCTGCATCATCTGCAACGCGCGCACTCGCCGCCGCAGGATCTCGTTGCGCATCGCGGCCAGATGCAGCGTCAGGAACAGCAGCGTGAACGCGACCGCCATCACCAGCAGCGGAACGAGATAGGCGCGATCGAGCGTTGAGCCGCCGAGCCGCATCACCGAGGCCGGCTGATGCAGCGTGTTCCACCAGTCGACCGAGAATTTGATGATCGGCAGGTTGATCGCGCCGACCAGAGTGAGCACCGCCGCGGCCCGCGCCGCGCGCGAGGGATCCTCGACCGCGCGCCACAGCGCGATCAGGCCGAGATACATCAGGAACAGGATCAGGACCGAGGTCAGCCGCGCGTCCCACTCCCAATAGGTGCCCCACATCGGTCGCCCCCATAGCGAGCCGGTGACCAGCGCACAGAACGTGAAGGCGGCGCCGATCGGCGCGGCGGCTTTCGCGGCGACGTCGGCAAGCGGATGCCGCCATACCAGGGTGCCGAGCGCGGCCGCGCTCATCACCGCCCAGACGAACATCGACAGCCACGCGTTCGGCACGTGGATGAACATGATCTTCACGGTGGCGCCCTGCTGGTAATCGTCGGGTGCGGTTAGCGATTGGTAAAGGCCGATCAAGAGAAGCGCCGCGGTCGCCGCGATCAGCCAGGGCAGGACGCGCGCGGTCAGCGCCAGGAACTTTGTGGGGTTGGCGAGCTCGGTCAGCGTCATAACCATCCTGTTAATGCGCGTGGGCATGCCGCGCAATTGCCATAAGGTTGCTCGGCAAGAGTTGATCACGATCAAAGGACATTCGCATCAATCGAGCCCTTGCCTCAGGCTTGCGGCGGCGGCGAACGGCCCGATCACCAGACTGATCAGCGACACCGCGCACAGGATCGAAAACGGCGCGCCGAACGACAGCGGTCCGGTGATTGCGGCTTCGGAAGCCGCGACGCCGAAAATCAGGATCGGGACTGACAGCGGCAGCACCAGGACAGCCAGCAACAGCCCGCCGCGATGCAAGGTCACGGCGAGCGCGGCCCCGATCATGCCGGTAAAGGTCAAAGCCGGTGTGCCCACGAGCAAGGTCAGCGCCACCGCCGCGGTCGCGGTCAAATCGAGATTGAGCAGCAGGCCGAGCACTGGAGTTGCGACAATCAGGGGGACGCCGGCGGCGAGCCAGTGCGCCAGCGCCTTCGCCGCGCAGGACAGTTCCAGCGGCGTGCGGCTCATTGCAATCAGGTCGAGCGAGCCGTCCTCATGGTCGGCCGTGAACAGCCGGTCGAGGGTGAGCAGGCTCGCCAGCAGCGCGCCGAGCCAGAGGATTGCTGGGCCAAGTCGCGCGAGCAGCGGCAGATCGGGGCCGAGCGCGAATGGCATCAGCACGATCACGGAGAGAAAGAACAGCATGCCGATCAGCGCGCCGCCGCCGACACGCAGCGCGATCCTGATGTCGCGGCGAATGAGTGCGGCCAGCGCGGTCACCGCCCGCCTCCGACCATGAGCTCTCGCGCCTCGACCCCGAGCGGGCCGTGTGTTGCCGCAATGATCAGGCCATCGCTGGCGAGATGATCGCGCATGAGGCCCGCGAACATGGCTTGTCCCGCGGCATCGAGCGCGGCGGTGGGCTCGTCCAGGAGCCAGATCGGCCTTTTGACCGCAAGAAGCCGCGCCAGCGACAGTCGACGCCGCTGGCCGGCCGACAAATATGCCGCCGGCAGGTGGCTTGCGTGATCGAGCCCGACCAGCTTGAGAGTGTCGCGCACATCGGACGCCACGCCGCCGAGAAAATCTCGCCAGAAATTGAGATTCTCCGTCACGCTCAGCGCCGGTTTCAGCGCGTCGCGGTGGCCGAGATAATGCGACTGCTCGCCTATGGTGAGCTCGGCATCGCCGCCTTCAAGCGCAATCGATCCGCCGGATGGTACGAGCAATCCCGCGATCAGCCGCAGCAAAGAAGTCTTGCCGGATCCATTGGGGCCGGTGACCGCAAGCACCTCGCCGGATGCAGCCGCAAATTCGAGGTGGGAGAACACCTCGCGCCCGCCTCGCACACATCTGACATCGCGTCCCGAGAGCCGCATCTTGCCTCGTCTTGAGCCCTCGGAATCCCAGGGGTCACCGCAGCGGAATTTGTGGGTGCCGCAAGGCTGCGGCACGCTCGTGAGTGTGGCGGTGCAAATGGAAAGATTCTATAAGCCCCGGACTTGGCGCAGCACTTTCTAGTGGCTGCGAGCCATCAAGCTAAACCCCCGCCGCCGGTATTAAAACACCCTTGCCGGGTATAACATAAAACTGGGATTTTCTCACATGACCTCGCTCGACAGCTTCAAATGCCAGAAGACCCTGAAGGTCGGCGGCAAGACCTATGTCTATTACAGCCTGCCCACCGCCGAGAAGAATGGTCTCAAGGGAATTTCCAGGCTGCCTTATTCGATGAAGGTGCTGCTCGAGAACCTCTTGCGCAACGAGGACGGCCGCACCGTCAAGAAGGAGGACATCCTCGCGGTCGCGGAGTGGCTGAAGGCGCGCAAGCTCGAGCATGAGATTGCATTTCGCCCCGCGCGCGTCCTGATGCAGGACTTCACCGGCGTGCCGGCGGTGGTCGATCTCGCCGCCATGCGCAACGCCATGCAAAAACTCGGCGGCGATGCCGAGAAGATCAACCCGCTGGTGCCGGTCGACCTCGTCATCGATCACTCGGTGATCGTGAACTTCTTCGGCGACAACAAGGCCTTCGCCAAGAACGTGGTCGAGGAATACAAGCAGAACCAGGAACGCTACGAATTCCTGAAGTGGGGCCAGAAGGCGTTCTCGAATTTCTCCGTGGTGCCGCCCGGCACCGGCATTTGCCACCAGGTCAATCTCGAATATCTGGCGCAGACGGTCTGGACCAAGAAGGAGAAGATGACGGTCGGCAAGAAGGCCGGCACTTACGAGATCGCCTATCCGGATTCGCTTGTCGGCACCGACTCGCACACCACGATGGTCAACGGGCTTGCCGTGCTCGGCTGGGGTGTCGGCGGCATCGAGGCGGAGGCCTGCATGCTGGGCCAGCCCCTGTCGATGCTGCTGCCCGAAGTCGTCGGCTTCAAGCTGGTCGGCCAACTCAAGGAAGGCGTGACCGCGACCGACCTCGTGCTGACCGTGACGCAAATGCTGCGCAAGCTTGGCGTGGTCGGAAAATTCGTGGAGTTCTTCGGCCCCGGTCTCGATCATCTCTCGGTGGCGGACAAGGCGACCATCGGCAACATGGCACCCGAATATGGCGCGACCTGCGGCTTCTTCCCGGTCGATGATGCCACCATCGACTATCTGAAGGTTTCGGGCCGTGCGTCTTCGCGCGTGGCGCTGGTCAAGGCCTACGCCAAGGCGCAGGGCCTGTTCCGCACCGCCAAGACGGAGGACCCCGTCTTCACCGAGACACTGACGCTCGACCTCGGCGACGTGGTCCCGTCGATGGCAGGTCCCAAGCGCCCCGAGGGGCGCGTCGCGCTGCCGTCAGTGTCCGAAGGCTTTGCGACCGCCATGACCAACGAATACCACAAGGCCGCCGACGCCTCGAAGCGTTATGCGGTCGAGGCCCGTGATTTCGATCTCGGCCATGGTGACGTCGTGATCGCCGCGATCACCTCCTGCACCAACACCTCAAACCCGAGCGTGCTGATTGGCGCGGGCCTACTGGCGCGCAATGCCGCGGCCAAGGGGCTGAAGGCAAAGCCGTGGGTAAAGACCTCGCTCGCCCCCGGCAGCCAGGTGGTCGCGGAATATCTCGCCAATTCGGGCCTGCAAAAGGATCTCGACAAGGTCGGCTTCAACCTGGTCGGCTTCGGCTGCACCACCTGCATCGGCAATTCCGGCCCGCTGCCGGAGGAGATTTCGAAATCGATCAACGACAATGGCATCGTGGCCGCGGCGGTGCTCTCGGGCAACCGCAATTTCGAAGGCCGCGTCAGCCCGGATGTGCAGGCCAATTATCTGGCTTCGCCGCCGCTCGTCGTCGCGCACGCGCTGATGGGATCGGTGACCAAGAATCTCGCGACCGATCCGCTCGGGAACGGCAAGGACGGCAAGCCGGTGTACCTGAAGGACATCTGGCCGACGGTGAAGGAAATCAACTCCTTCATGAAGAAGTATGTGAAGGCCTCGATCTTCAAGAAGCGCTACGCCGACGTGTTCAAGGGTGACACCAACTGGCGCAAGATCAAGACGGTCGAGAGCGAGACCTATCGCTGGAACATGTCCTCGACCTATGTGCAGAACCCGCCTTACTTCGAGGGCATGAAGAAGCAGCCCGATCCGATTTCGGACGTGGTCGATGCGCGCATTCTCGCGATGTTCGGCGACAAGATCACCACCGACCACATCTCGCCGGCCGGCTCGATCAAGCTGACCTCGCCCGCCGGCAGGTTCCTCAGCGAGCACCAGGTGCGCCCTGCCGACTTCAACCAGTACGGCACGCGGCGCGGCAATCACGAGATCATGATGCGCGGCACGTTCGCCAACATCCGCATCAAGAATTTCATGCTCAAGGGCGCTGACGGCAACATTCCCGAGGGTGGTCTGACCAAGCACTGGCCCGACGGCGAGCAGATGTCGATCTACGACGCAGCGATGAAGTACCAGATGGAAGGCGTGCCGCTGGTGGTGTTCGCAGGCGCCGAGTATGGCAACGGCTCCTCGCGCGACTGGGCCGCAAAGGGCACGCGGCTGCTTGGCGTGCGCGCTGTGATCTGCCAGAGCTTCGAGCGGATCCATCGCTCGAACCTGGTCGGCATGGGCGTGTTGCCGTTAACCTTCGAGAGCGGCACCTCCTGGCAGTCGCTCGGCCTGAAGGGCGATGAAAAGGTGACGATCCGGGGCCTGCAGGGCGATCTGAAGCCGCGCCAGACGCTGACCGCGGAGATCGCCTCGAGCGATGGCGCAGTGCAGCGTGTGCCGCTGCTGTGTCGCATCGATACGCTCGACGAGCTCGATTACTACAGGAACGGCGGCATCCTGCACTACGTGCTGCGGAAGCTTGCGGCTTGACCCGAAGATGTGATCGCTGGCTCACCGCGAAGTGAGTAGCAGCCAAAAAAGAGGCGGCCTAAGAGGAGGGCCGCCTTCTTTGCGTGCGGAGGCTGTGGGATTTCGGTGACTCCCTGAACTCGGTGAAAAAGAGTTAACGACGGCGGGTTAGTGTCCAGTTATGACAACGATGATGGCCTATCATAGTTTTTCGCGGTGGTCCGGCGCCCTTGGCCTTTCCCTTGGCGTGTGCGCGATCGTCGCCATCGTTCGTCCCGCCCATGCCGACCCGCGCGCGGTGGTGGAATTGTTCACGTCCCAGGGTTGTTCGTCATGCCCGCCGGCCGACAAGATTCTCGGCGAGCTCGCCAAGGATCCCTCTGTCATCGCGCTGAGCATGCCGATCGACTACTGGGACTATCTCGGCTGGAAGGATACGCTTGCCGACGCGCGCTTCTCGGCGCGCCAGAAAGCCTATTCGCGTGTGCGCGGCGACCGCGACGTGTATACGCCGCAAGCC
>Ga0306920_100013093_pt1 | contig 11284 bp, 9 predicted proteins | sample flu12Cox44000170_FD_204666 | JGI IMG/M metagenome (GOLD analysis project Ga0306920, IMG submission 204666) | Lab enrichment of tropical soil microbial communities from Luquillo Experimental Forest, Puerto Rico - flux4day.12C.oxic.44.000.170 (v2)... | ecosystem: Environmental > Terrestrial >...
CGGGGCTGCTGCGCTACCTCCGCCAGTTCTACGCCCAGGGGCGGCTTTCCGAGTTTTGGCTACGGTTTACCTTCGGCATCGCGGTGGTGATGATCATCTTCGCGTTGGGTTTTGCGGTGGGCGGGGCGATGTGGCTGTTTCGACGAGCCTTCAGCCCGCGCTAGAGATCGGCCCCGCCAGCCGCTCGGGCCAATTGACAGATCTCCACCACTTTGGGACCGAAGCGTTCCCAACGCGTCGCCCCAGTACCCTTGACGCGCAAGAAGGACTGACGGTCTGTCGGGAGCGCCGCTGCCAATCCCATCAAGGTCGCGTCGTTGAAGATGATGAACGCGGGAACGTTCAGATCCCTCGCGAGCTCCCGGCGCCAACGGCGAAGCTCCGCCGCGGCCAGCTCATTTTTCACCTCGGCGGCGTCCGGCGGTGCGGCGCGCTTTTTGACCGGCGCTGCCTGGAGCCGGGCGCCGGCGCAGACGTCGCAGGCTTCACAGCGTGAGTCGACTCTCGACTCCCCAAAATAGCGCAACAAGAAAGCGCGCCGGCAGCGCTTGGCGTAGGCGTAGTCGGTCATTCTGCGCAGCAACAGCAGCGAGCGCTTTTCCTGTTCGCGAACCCGGGAGAGATCCAGCCCAAGCTCGGAGAACGAGACCCTCTCCAAGGCTCGGATCGCCCGCCCCGAAAAGGGTCGACTCACCTCGGCGGCGCGACTCTTTTCCAGCAGGCCAAGTGCATGGCGCACCTGCAGCTCCGAAAGCCGCGAGCCCGAGGTCAACGCGCCCAACTCGACGCTGACTTCCTTGCCGACCGGAAAGCTTTGGAGCAGCCACGCGAGAAGCGTCTTTGCATCCGAGGCGTGAGGGGTCAGCTCGCGGGCCCTCGCGGCGATCTTGATCCCATAGCGTCCCTCGCCTCGCCCGGCGCGGGAAATCTTGCCTTCGCGCTCGAGCACTCGCAACGCGGCGGAAACCTCGAACTCCGAAGCGCTGATCTGTCCCGCCAAGACACCCACACCCTGCTCGAATACCTCGACCTCTGAAAGCAGCTTCCAAACGTCCGCGAATACCGACTCCGGAGGGTGGCTGCCTTCGATGAGCCGCTCCTGGGTAAACACATCCGAGTGGTTGAACAGCAGGACCGCGTGCGCCGATTTACCATCGCGTCCGGCACGGCCGATCTCCTGATAGTATGCCTCGACCGCCTTGGGAATGTTGGCGTGGGCAACGAAGCGAATGTCCGGCTTGTCAATGCCCATTCCAAAGGCATTGGTCGCGACGGCGACAGCGTCGCGGCCGCTCATGAATTCCTCTTGGGCGCGGTGCCGTTCTTCGTCTCCCATGCCGGCGTGGTAGAGGATCGGTTGATGTCCGCCTTGCTGAAGCGAGCGCTGTAGGCCCTCGGCGGCGCGCCGGGTGGAGCAGTAGATGATTCCCGAACCGCTAAGCGACAAAAGCTGCTCGCAGGCACGGCGCCGATCCTCTTCTCCACTGACCGGCGTCACTTCCAGAAACAGATTGCTTCGGTCGAATCCGGCCACGAAGACCTGCGGATCCTTCATCAGGAGCGAGTGGACGATGTCCTTGCGAACCTCGGGGGTGGCGGTGGCGGTCAGTGCGACCGTTCTCGGCGGGCGCAGCCGCTTTCTCACCTGACCCAACAGGGAATAGTCCGGGCGAAAGTCGTGCCCCCACTGGGAAATGCAGTGGGCCTCGTCCACCGCCAACAGATCGACGCGGATCTCCGAAAGCGCCGCCAAAAAACTGGCGCTGCGAAATCGCTCAGGGGCCACGTAGACCAGCTTGCAACTGCCCTCCTTTATAGAGCGCAGCCGCGCCGCCCGTTCCAAGTCGCCCACCGTGGAATTGATGAAGGTGGCGGAAATGCCTCTCGCCAAAAGCTGCTCCACTTGATCTTTCATCAACGAAATCAACGGCGACACCACCAGCGTCACTCCGGGTAACAAGATGGCTGGAAGCTGGTAGCAAAGGCTCTTGCCGGCTCCGGTGGGCATCACCACCACGGCGTTGCGCCCTGAGAGGACCGCGGTGATGACTTCCGCCTGACCGGGGCGGAACTCTCGAAGGCCGAAGTGGACCAAGCCCGCTTTGGCTTCTTCGAGGTGCTCCGTGACCAGGGGCATCGGTTGCATCATCCAGATTCTTCCCCGCCGGTCAATGGGCGAAAGGCGCGCACGAAGGGCGGTTGCCGCGCTGGACGAGGCAATTGTCCGCGCGCCAGCATCGACGTGAAGGCGCCGTCTCCAAGAACCAAGTGGTCCAGAACCTGAATGCCCAGTATCTGCCCGCCCTCCACCAATTGCCGCGTCAGCGCCACATCCAGCGTGGAGGGTTCTGGATCCCCCGAGGGATGGTTGTGGGCCAGCACGATGCCGCTGGCGTGCGCCGCAATTGCCGCGCCGAATACTTCGCGGGGATCCACCGGACAGGCATTGAGCGTCCCCTCGGCAACCCGGGCGTCCTGCAACAGGACCTGGCGTGAATTGAAGCAAAGCACGTGGAAGGCTTCCTTGCGCAAGGCGCTCATCGAAGGAAGCAAGTGGCGGTAGATTTCCTCTGGACTCTTGAGCCTTGGGCGCCGATCCACCTGGTGGTGCGCCCTTCGGCTCAGCTCCAGCGCGGCGAGAATCTGGGCCGCGCGCGCTTTGCCAACCCCCGGAATCCGACACAGCTCTTGGGGGTAATGCTGACACAACGACTTGAGGCCGCCGCCTTCGAACAACACAGCCTCTGCGATCTGCCGCGCGCTCTTACCGGGCAAACCGCTGCCCAGCACCAGCGCCAAGAGCTCAGCGTCGCTAAGCGCGGCAACACCGATCCGGTACAGGCGCTCTCGAGCCTCCATGGATCTCCTTTCCACGAGGCCCCCAGCAATCCGCGTACCTTCGCCTCGGCGAGTGGAAGCCTAACCGCCGCATCCGGATGTGGGCATCCCCGTCCCAAGTTCGAGATGCTTGTTTTCGCCTACCTCTGGCTTAGCTTGCGGCGACCGGCCTGGCCATCGTTGAAGCCAACGGAGCACGGATTGCCTCCGCGGGCCGCTCGGGCGCGGCGACGTGCCGGATCAGCTCGTGGATCTTCACGCCGCCGGACTGCTTGGCCGCCTCGAGCAGGATGAGCTGACTTCGAAATGCCGGCACACCGTTGATTTCCAGAGCTACGTAGCGCCCGTCCACTAAGAGCCTGCGCGCCTTGATGTTGTCCTGCGCGTAAGCCCCGAGGACTTCATCCAACAACCGGGTCCGGATTGCCTCGTCTTCCACCGGGAACATCACTTCCACGCGGCGGTAGAAATTCCTCGGCATCCAGTCCGCGGACGAAAGGTAGACCTCGGTGCGGGCACCGACGCCGAAGGCGAAAACTCTGCTGTGCTCAAGGAACCGGTCCACCACGCTGGTAACGCGAATTCGCTCCGAGACAGCGGGAATGCCCGGGCGCAAACAGCAGATGCCCCGCACCAGCAGGTGAATGTCCACTCCGGCCTGGCTCGCGGCGTAGAGGGCGCGGATCACCACCGGGTCCACGAGCGCGTTCATCTTCGCGACTATCTGCGCCGGCTCGCCCTTGCGGGCAAGCTCTGTCTCCCGCTGAATCAGCGCTAAGATCCGTTCCTTTAAATCGAATGGAGCCACTGCAAAGCGGCGCCAGTTGGGAGCGATCGAATAGCCGGTGAGCATGTTGAAGAGGGCAGTGGCATCGTCGGCGATTTCCTCTCGCGCGGTAAAGAACGAAACGTCGGTGTACTGCCGGGCGGTCTGCGGGTTGTAGTTGCCGGTTCCCAAGTGCACGTATCGCCGAATACCGCCGCCTTCGCGGCGAACCACGAGAGCGATCTTGCAGTGAGTCTTCAGCCCCACCAGACCGTAAACAACGTGGACACCGTTTTCCTCCATCCGCCGCGCCCAAGCGATGTTGTTGGCTTCGTCCAGTCGCGCCTTGAGCTCCACCAGCACTGTCACTTGTTTGCCGTACTCCACCGCCTTGGAGAGAGCGCGGGCGATCGGGCTGTCGCCGCTGGTCCGGTATAGGGTCTGCTTGATAGCCAGCACATCCGGGTCCTCCGCTGCCTCCTCGACGAATCGCACCACTGGGTCAAAGGACTCGTAGGGGTGGTGCAACATTTGATCCCGGCCCTTGATCAGCTGAAACATCGAATCCGCATCTCGCAGGACCGGTGGAACCGCAGGCACCAGGTGCTCGACTCTAAGCTCCGGACGCGGATCGGAATCCGCGAGCACGGGAAGATCGGACATCTGCAGTGGGCCGCGAGCACGATAGACGTCCTCGGGGGAGAGCATCAAAGCCGAGGTGAGTTGTTGCTCCAACGCCGCCGACGCCTTGTCATCCAGCTCGAGTCGAACGGCCGCGCCTCGGTCCCGGCGCCGGAGCTCTTCTTTGATGGTAGAGAGCAGATCTTCCGATTCCTCTTCGTCGAGGTTGAGGTCCCAGTTTCGAGTGACTCGAAAAGCAGCCGTCTCGACCACGGTGAATCCTGGAAACAGTTCCGCAGCCTGGATCGAAATCAGCTCTTCCAAAAGCAAGTAGGTCTGCCCGGACGCGGCCGGCACGGGGACCAGCCGTTTCAGGACGCTGGGCACCTGAACCACTGCCAGCGCGTCCTGGCGGGGCTCGCGCCGGCGCCGACGCCCATCTCGGCGTAGCAACACCGCAATGTTCAAGGATTTATTCCGAAGATGCGGGAATGGATGCCCTTGGTCCACGGCCAGGGGCGTCAAGGCGGGAAACACCGATGACGAAAAATACTCTTTCGCCGCGCGCACTTGGTCTGCGGACAAACCCTCCCGAGAGATGATGGCCACGCCGCGCCCCATCAGTTGCGAAGTGATTTCCTCCTGCCAGAGCCGGTAGAGTTCGCTCACCTGTGCGCGAGCCCGCTCGCGAATCGCGGAGAGCTGCTCCTGGGGCAGCATCCCGTCCGCGGGCGTTTCCGCCACGCCACCGACGATTTGCTGCTTAAGCCCAGCGACGCGGACCATGAAGAACTCGTCAAGGTTGGAGGAAACGATTCCCAAGAACTTCAGTCGCTCGTACAGAGGCAACGACGAGTCGCGAGCCTCGGCGAGCACCCGCTCGTTGAACGCAAGCCAGGAGAGCTCCCGATTGATGAACAGCTTGGGGTCAAGAGTATCCACGCCGGCTAGCTTCAGATGTGAATGTCCTTTGTAGCATTAGGATAAGCGGTGAAGAATCAACGACATAACCGAAAGCTACCTCACTTAGGCTTACATTCTCTACTTATCAGGACCGCGAATGCGCCGCACCGATCACGACACTGTGCTGGCCGCCATAGATGTAGGTTCCAACTCGGTAAAGCTTGAGTTGGCCCGCCCGCTTCCCGATGGGTCATTTGAGACCATCCACGAGGAGCGGGATCCGGTGCGCCCTGGCGAGCGAGTCTTCACCACGGGGAAGATACCGCCCGAGGTGGCGGAACGGCTGCTCTCCGCGTTGCGTCGCTACGGCGCGCTTTGTCGCCGCTTTGGAGCCAGGGTCCGCGCCGTCGCAACCAGCGCGCTTCGCGAAGCCAGGAACAAGGAAGAAATTTTGCGCCGCGCCCGCGTCGAAGCCGGGCTGAACTTGGAAATCGTCTCCGGACGCGAGGAAGCCCGGCTGATCTGCTTGGGCGTGCTCCACGGCAAGCCGCCCAGCGCACGCTCCCTCTGCATCGACATCGGCGGAGGCTCGACCGAAGTCGCAAGTGCAGTAGGCGAGCAGCCTACCGACCTTTGGAGCATCGCGCTAGGAGCGGTGCGGCTGACGGAGTTGTTCGGAAGCGATGCACGGCTCCCCCTGAAACAGCTCAACGCGATGCGCCAGTACGCCAACGAGGCGATTCGAAAGCGTCTGCCGAGCCGGCTGGACGGCGTACCGCGCCGCGCGCTGGGCAGCTCCGGAAACATTCGAGCCATCGTGTCCTACGCCGCCGAAGAAGGGCCGCACGCCTCAGCCAAAAACCTTAGCCGAGCGGTCGAGGAGTTGGTCGCGATGAGCCCTTCGGAACGGCGGACGCATTTCGAGCCGGGGCGGGCGGACATCGTCGTCGCCGGCTCGGTAATCCTCGAAGCGCTGGCTCAGCACCTTAAGCTGGAATCGGTCACCGCGGTGGACCGCGGGCTTCGCGACGGGATCCTGGTGGAACTGATGAGGCGCCGCAGCGAAACCCGCAGTGATCGATGGCTGCTGCAGGCGGCAACCGGGCTGGGGCAGCGGTTCCAGGTCGACGAAGACCACGCCCGCCAGGTGGCAAAAATCGCCCTGGCCATGTTCGACGGCCTGGGAGAGGTGCATCGCCTGCCCAGTACCTCCCGACCGCTCCTCGAGGTCGCAGCCCTGCTGCACGACATCGGCAACGCCGTCAGCTACGATCGCCATCACCGGCACACCTATTACCTGATCACCCACGCGGACATTCCGGGGTTGGTGGAGCGGGAGCGGGAGATCGTCGCCCGGGTGGCGCGTTACCATCGCCGAAGTTTTCCGGATCCGCGACACTCGGGGATGAAGGGGCTAAGTCGAGGCGAGGTGAATCTGGTGCGCAAGCTCGCCACCTTGCTCCGCGTTGCCGACTCACTCGACCGCGGCCACCACCAACCCGTGCATCAGGTCCGGGCTGTCGCAAACGGCGAGTCGGTGTTCGTCACCCTGCACACCAAAGCGCCGGTGGACCTGGAACTTTGGGACGTGGAGCACGAAGCCGCCAACTTCAAACGGGTGTTTCGGCGGAAACTGGTGTTTCGGGTGCTACGACACTAGCGCTTGATGCCCAAATGTTTGATCGGCGCTTGTTCCGGAGAAGCTTGCCAAGCGAAAGCGAACGCGCCTCCCTCCCACCGCAGTGCCACCGCGGCCCCTTTTTTCAGCTTCAACGGCCACTCGCTCAACTCCAGCGCTCGGGTTGCCGCCTCCTCGAGAGAGGGATTGTGCCCCACCAGGGCCCATCCCGGTCCCAACTCGCGCGCCAGCTTGAGAATCCGCGCCGGCGCATCGCGGTCGGGAATCAGCTCGGCACGCATTTGCACGTTCTTGACCTTTGTCGCATCCGCCAAAATCTCGGCGGTCTGCACCGCTCGAACCCAGGGGCTGGTGGCGATGCCCTTGAGCGCGCAGAGGTCCGCCAGTGCGCGAGCCTGCGATGCAAACAGCTTGCGGCCCTTTGCGGTCAAGCCTCTCGCCCAATCTCCCAAAGGATGCTCGCGCTCGGCCTTGGCGTGACGAACCAAGAGGATCGGCGAGCCAGCTTCCTTCATAGATTGGAGGCGCGATCCAGCTCCCGGCTGCGCGGATGTCGAACGTCCGTGCCTCGAACCATGTAGATCACCATTTCGGCCACGTTGGTGGCGTGATCTCCAATTCGCTCCAGGTGCTTGGCCACCGACATCAGGCTGGTCGCCCGCCGAATCATCCGCGAATCTTCCATCATCAGTGCCAGCAGCTCGCTGAAGATTTTTACGAACAGAGTGTCCAGATTCTCGTCGCCGGCGAGCACTTTCTCGGCGGCCACCGGATCTGCCGCCACGAAGCTGTCGAGCGCCATCTTGACCTGCTCCTGCGCCATCTCGGACAGCTTGGGTAAGTCGTGGTACCTGGTCACCGGCGGTGCAGAGTTCAGATCGATCGCGCGCTCGGCAATGTTCACCGCGAGATCCCCGCAGCGTTCGAGGTCGGTGACGATCTTCAGTGCGGTGGTGATCAGTCGGAGATCGCTCGCGGCGGGCTGGCGCAGTGCGAGGATCCGACGGCACAAGTCATCGATCTCGACTTCCAGCCGATTGACCTCGGCATCCGCCTCCTTGACCTTCTCGGCGAGGTTGGAGTCCTGCTCGGTGATCGCGCGCATGCTGTTGGCGATCTGCGCTTCCACTTTCGCACCCATCGTGAGCAGGCGCTCGCGGAGGTCGCTGAGGTCCTTGTCGAATGCTTTAGCGGTATGGGAAGGATCCATGACGTTCGCTTCCTTTGTCTGCTGCCAACTTACCAATCCGGCTTCTTCAAAGGCCAGAAACTCGAAAAGATGCGGGTAGAAAAGGGCTCGAGCATTTTCGCCCCGCATTCGTTAAGCAATCCTAATTTGGCCAGCAGTAACGTGCAGAAAAATGCGATGACAGAGCTCCCGGCAAGTAGTAGGCCACCCGGCGTTCACTCTAACTTCAAACTTCCCCCTTCAGGTACTGCATGAAAACGGTACTGTTCTCCAGTACAGGCGACGCAGGCTGGCCGCAGCTAGCAGCCGCCATCTTCAACTCGCTATGCGCCCCAGCGATGGTGAAGGCGGTCTGGTGTGTCGAGGGCTCCGGTGCGCTTCTGCCTGAGGTGGGCGCCGCACTGAAGGAGATTGGACTGGATGCTTCCGAAGTAAAGCCACTTTCGCCACTATCGCCCACTTCGGATCTGTCCGAGGTGCATCTTTTGGTCACCTTCGGCTCGGATCCGACCGCGCAACATTTGGCTCGAGCCCGCCGCGAGGATTGGACCTTGCCCGGCATCGCCGGACAATCGCTAGAGCAGGTGAGGCGGATCCGCGACCTAATCAGCAAGAAGGTTTGGCGGTTGATTGCGAAAGAGGGCTGGTACCGGCTACAGCCCACGACCTCACTCCGCTTTAAGCCAGCGGCACTTGGCACGCTGGTCCCAGGGGCCGCCTTCCGGGCTTCCTGATCCTGCTGTTCCTTCCGGACCGCCCCTTTCGGCCGGCGATCGGGCTCGCCTCGCCTCACGCGCAGACGGTATTCGCCTCGTTGGCTCGGGGCGGGCACCGTCTGGCCATCCAGCGCCAGCGCCTCGAAACCGAGGACGGGGACTTCGTCGACATCGACATCCTGGCCGCCCCCGCGCCATCTCCTCGGGTCTTTGTACTCCACGGTTTGGAGGGCTCTTCCGAAGCTGGATATGTCGCGGAAGTCTTTCGACAGGCGAAGCATCGCGGCTGGGGAGCGATCGGTCTCAACTTCCGCTCCTGCAGTGGTGAGCTCAATCGGCTCGCGCCCTCCTATCATTCGGGCTCCACCGCGGACGTTCTCTTCGTGGCTCGCAAGCTGCGCCAGCGACCTGGCCCACTCGTCGCCATCGGCTTCTCTTTGGGTGGCAACGTCCTTCTGCGCCTGCTTGGCGAAACCGGTAGCACGGCTCCCTTGGATGCAGCCGCGGCGATCAGCGCCCCTTACGACCTTCAAGCTTGTGCGCGTGTCTTGGACAGCGGCGGAGGCTGGTCGTGGATCTATCGTCGGCATTTTCTCCGCTCCCTGCTTAAAAAAGCTCTGGAGAATTCGCGGCGATTCCCCGAGCTCTTCGATCGCAACAAGCTACGCGCCTTGTCCGGAATCGAAGCCTTCGATGACGCGGTCACGGCTCCGCTGAATGGATTCGCAAGCGCGGCGGACTACTACGTGCGATGCTCGTCGGGGCCAATTCTCGGTCGGGTCCTGCGCCCGACGCTTCTGATCAATGCCCTCGATGACCCGCTGTCCCCCGCCCAGGTTCCGCCTGAAGCTTTCGCGAACCCCAACCTCTCGATCCTGCTCACGGAAAAAGGTGGACACGTCGGCTTCGTCGGCGGCAGCCTACTCAGACCCAAATATTGGGCAGAAAAGCAAGCGATGGAGTTCCTTTCGCAGCGGGTCCACGATGCCACCACCGTCCGAAGATGCTGAACAGCTCTTCCGCATCTCGGTGATCATCCCGGCGCTCAATGAGCAAGCGGCAATCGGGCGCTGTATTCGAGCGGCGCAAGCCAGCCTGCCCGACGCGGAGATCCTCGTCGTTGACGGCGCGAGCACGGATCGCACGGTGGAGATGGCGCGCGAGTTTCGCGCCGTTCGGGTGATCGAATCGCCGCGAGGCCGCGCACTTCAGATGAATGCCGGGGCGTCTGCGGCCCAGGGCGATGTCCTGCTGTTTTTGCACGCCGATGTCCAGCTGCCGCCGACCGCCAGATCGTTGATCGCCAAGGCGCTGTCGAATCCTGTCGTCGTCGGTGGTGCCTTTCGCACCTGGACAGTCAGCGAGACGCCCTCGGCGCTCGAACCGCTCCTTCACCTTGCCGACCTGCGCTCTCGCTATTCCAGCGTGCCATACGGGGACCAGGCAATTTTCGTTCGAGCCGCCATCTTTCGACAGCTGCAGGGGTTTCCCGAACAGTCGTTGATGGAAGATCTGGAGTTTTCCGAGAAGCTTCGATCCGTCGGTCGAGTTCAGATCCTTCCCGCCTCGGTGCGAGTCTCTGGGCGCCGCTTCCTCGCCCACCCGATCCGTTACTTCGCGCTGCTCAACCTGTTCCCGTTCCTGTATCGACTCGGCGTCTCGCCGGCCCGACTCGCGCAGTGGTATGGCAATCCGCGCTAGTATGCTTCGCAGGATGCTCAATAACGCGCGCCGCCTTCTTGTGTTGCTCGCGCTCGCGATGCCGCGGGCGGGCGAAGTGGCCGGCGCCGATTCCGCTCCGGTGGTAGCACGTTGTGAATTGAGCGGCACAGTGGATGCCGGGTCGGCCGCTTATCTCGTGGACTGCATCGATCGCGCCCAGCAAGCGGGAAATGAGGCCCTGCTGGTTCAGGTCGATACGCCCGGCGGCTCGCTGGAGTCGACCCGAATCATCGTCGCCGCTTTTTTGCGCTCGCGGCTGCCGATTCTGGTGTGGGTAGGTCCGGCCGGAGCGCACGCAGGCAGCGCTGGGGTGTTCGTTACGCTGGCATCACACATCGCGGCGATGGCGCCCGGAACCAACATCGGTGCGGCCCATCCGGTGGACCTCGGCGGCGGCGATCCGGAATCGGGCGGCAAGCACATGGCGAAAAAGATCGAGAACGACACCGCCGCATTCGCTGAGTCGATCGCGCATCAACGAGGGCGAAACGAAGCTTGGGCGACGCAGGCGGTTCGCGAAAGCGCCAGCTTGACGGCCGACAACGCGGTGAAAGCCAAGGTCGTAGACTTTCTCGCGGCCAGCGAATCGGAGGTGCTCAGCAAAGCAGACGGGCGCAAGGTGAGCACCACTGAAGCTGAACGCGTCCTTCACACCCGATTCGCGAAGGTCAACGCGCTTCAGCCGACGCTTGGGCAAAGGTTCGTGCACCTGCTGGCCAATCCTTCCGTGGCGTATCTGCTGTTCCTCGTGGGTGGCTTGGGAATAGTGATCGAGCTTTCGCACCCCGGGATGATCGCGCCTGGCATTGTGGGCGCGGCTTGCTTGGTGCTGGCACTGGTCGCCTTCTCCGCGCTGCCGATCCGCGTGGGCGCAGTGATTCTCCTATTTC
>Ga0306920_100013094_pt1 | contig 11284 bp, 4 predicted proteins | sample flu12Cox44000170_FD_204666 | JGI IMG/M metagenome (GOLD analysis project Ga0306920, IMG submission 204666) | Lab enrichment of tropical soil microbial communities from Luquillo Experimental Forest, Puerto Rico - flux4day.12C.oxic.44.000.170 (v2)... | ecosystem: Environmental > Terrestrial >...
GTCGTGACCACCAGCTGGCATTATTACGTGGATCCCTTTGAGTCGAATCGCCATTACATTTGTTATACCGATATTGGCTGGGCTCGTTCGCTCGACGCTGGGCGTAGTTGGATTTGGTGGGATGAGAAATCGTGGGCGCCGTGGCGCAACACCTGTTACGAAATTGCCTTCGATCCACAGAGCCCTGGCAAGATGTGGGGAGCGTTCTCGGATGTGCATGACATTCCCAATGATAATATTATCGGCGAACATCACGGTCATAACCATCCTGGAGGGGTGTGTCTTTCGTTGGATTACGGCGCCTCGTGGAAACCCTTGAGCGGAAGGGCGGGAGAAGCTGGTTCCTCGCTTCCCCTCAAAGCGGTTACCTCTGTCGTCGTGGACCCACGCAGCCCGAAGGAGCAGCGAACACTTTATGCGGGGGTCTTCGAGGCAGGAGTCTACAAATCTATGGATGGCGGCAAGAGTTGGCAGCAAAAGAACCAGGGGCTGGGTGCTGCAGAAAACATGCGCGTGTCGCGTGTCTTTCTTCATCAGGATCAGACTCTTTTTGCGATGGTTTGTGCGAAACGGTCGGGGTCCGGCAAGCCGCTGATGAAACAGGGCGTCGGTCTGTATCGTTCCATTGATGGTGCGGAGAGTTGGCAGAAGGTGAATAGCTCAAAGTTGCTGCTTTACACGAAAGACTTTTCCGTTCATCCGCGAGACAGCCGCCGGATTCTGATCGGCGCCTGCGATGCCGGAGGCGGGGATGAGTCCGGTGGTCTCTACCGCACTGAGGATGGCGGCGCGACCTGGCAGCGAATTGGGCGGGAAGGCGCGCAGACATTCGGTGGTTATTTTCATCCACAGCACGAGAATTGGATTTATATGTCGCTCACGGAAGGCGCACCGGGAGCGGGGTTATGGTTTTCCCCTGACAATGGCCAAGCATGGAAGCCCTTCCTTGAGCTGCCATTTTCCAATATCCAACGCGTTGAATTCATTCCAGCGGAGCCAGAACAGATCTATGTTACAACTTTTGGAGGCAGTGTGTGGCGGGGGCCTGTTCAGCCAGGCCGGTAATACCAGCCTATTAGCTGCTACCTTGGACATTAAGCTGCCAGGGAAGCTGCCAAATGGACAGCAACGAAATATAACCTCTTGGCTCTCAGGCGGAATTCTGAGTTTTATTGTTGGGTCAAAAACCCCATAGCCTCAGTTCGTCGCAGGCCGATAGTACTTTGAGGGGGACCGAGGAAAACAATCTACGAGTTTATGAATACAAGGAATCTAGTTATCGCTTGGTCACTACTTTTTGTCATGGGCTGCGCCGAAGACCGCTATGGAAGCTACGGCACGACGAATCCAACAGGCTCAGCACCAAATAACATGACAACCGGGTCAGCGACAGCATGGCCTGAATACTCAAGCGCTGCGTCCGAGTCTGACAGGGCCTTGGTCGCGCGGATTCAACAAGCGTTCAGCAACGGCACGCTCGGCTTCAGGCCTGACGTTAACGTGAGCGCGCGAAATGGTGCGGTCTATCTTTCCGGGGCAGTTCCGGACGAATCGGCTCGTTTTGCGGTAGATAACCTCGTGCGGAACACGACGGGGGTTGTCAGCGTTCAAGATGGAATGTCAATCGCTAATCCGCCTCCGGGCCATACATATGGCCAATACCCGACAACTACATATTCACCGACCGGTCGGACATATCCACCCTCCAACGGTTATGTAACTACGGCGGCAGGTGACATTTTCAATTTGCATGTTCAGGGATTAAATGAAACCGACCGAACGCTCGCGCAACGGGTTTTGGAGGGACTGCGAACTGATACAACTCTGGCAACGGTTATGCCGTCAGTGAACATCAACATCGTTGGCGGTCGCGTGGTGCTGCAAGGGACGGTGCAAAGCGAACGCCAGCGCCGAGCTATCGTCGAGGCCGTGCAGCGCGCGGCGGGAGCTCAGAACGTGGACGATCAGTTAACAATCGGCCTGTAAAAGAATTTCTGGGTTTCGTAATGAGGCGGCGGGCGGAGCCGCTCCGAACCTGGTCAAATTCAATACTAATTAGAATTATGAAAATAAGAGCCACTGGCCGAATCTTTCTGATGTAACCTTTGTGTCCCAGGTTTATCAGTATTTTGGTAAAGAGCCTTACTTCCAGGGCGGAAGCACCCAGCCTACAGGAAGGTAAATCTTTGTTCTATGTCACAGGTGCGCAGCCAGTCACAACGGTTGCCGCCTTTTTTCTGTCTGTACGCGTACATCGACAACGGGCTGACGGCTTGAACGATGATCCCACGGACACTTCACTCAAAGCGAATTCACCCAACGTATCAGCTTGCCGGATTCGCTACCGATAATTGCGGATGGTGACGCGCTCATTCTCCAGAGCAAACTGGAGCATCTGTTTTGGGTCTTTTGAACTCTTGACCTCTTTCGAGCGGACGCCGGGCATACCCCGAAGTATTTGCTGCAATTAGCAGCCAGTGATGTTTGCTTCAATGCCGCTCGATCCGCAATTCTCCCGAGCGCTCCAGCCTATCTGCCTCGCTCCCTCGAAACCGTCCTTCTTGAGAGCGTCGCCGGATAATTTTGGTTGCCGTCACCAAGTCGGCGAGCGGGAATGGCTTCCATAACATGAGTCCCCGAATCCGTCGGATAAAGATGTCCGAACGTGGGTCGGCTTGATGTCCGGTCATGAAAATGAACCGCTTGCACAACCCAGCTTTGCGTTGCTCCACGGCGTGATAGAATTGCTCCCCGGGCATGTTAGGCATGACCATATCGCAGATGATGTAATCGAAATCTGTGGCCATGATGTGGCGCAAGCCTTCCGCGCCGTCCGCGACGCGTGTCACCGCGAAACCCTGGGCTTCAAGAAATAGTAACAGCGAGTCGCCGAACCCAATATCGTCTTCCAGAACCAGCACTGTTTCGGCACTCTGCTGATGGGGCTGCTCCTCAACCTTAGGGACGATTCCTGCGGGTTCAGAGGCGGGCACGGGATCGTTCATGGCGTCACTAACGCCAAGCAGCAGATCTTCCATGGTGGCCTTGTGCAGATACCGGTAAGCGCCCTGGTCCAGCAACTCCTGCACCGCGGCCTCGTCCAGTCCTTTGCTTGTATAAACCAGAATCGGAGTTTGCGGGTAGGTCACGGCTAGAAGCTTCATAAGTGTTTCGCCACTCTCATCACCCAGCCTGAGGTCCAGCACGATAAGGTCGGGCAGAAACTCTGAAGCCCTTTTCAGCGTTTCGGTCGCGTCGCTCGCGGTTACGACCTCATAACCGCATTCAGTGAGGTACAGGGTGGCCATGTGGCGCCAATCGCTTTCATCATCGGCGAAAAGGATTTTCCCGTTGCTTTGAGCAGCGGGCGCTGGTTGTCCGGCGGGTGCTGGTTGTCCAGCGGGTGCTGGTTGTCCAGCGGGTGCTGGTTGTTGGCGCTGGGGAAGTTTGAACGCTTGCTCAATCGCTGCCAATAGCTCCTCATGATCCACCGGTTTCAAAAAGAAATCCACCACGCCATTCGCGCGCAATTGCTCCCGCTGAGTTGTGACTTCACTCGCGCTGATGATGATGACCGGCACATCCTTGGAGTCGTCCATCCGCCGAATCCAATTTAAGATAAGATAGCCATTCCACGAAACACCGCCGCCGTGCGCCACATCCGGGGGAAAATTCAAATCCAGCAGGATGAGCCTGGGTTTCATGTGCCGAATAGCGCTTACCGCAGCCGACCCGTCTACAGCCGTAACCACGTCATAGCCATGCGCCCGCAATTTCATGGACATGGCCTTCAGGAAGACGACGCAATCATCGACGATTAAGATCGTATTGTTGCTCATTGTGGCGCTTTAAGCTCGTGCGACAGCGATAGTTAAGCAGGATCAGGGCCATCTCAGTGTAGCGCTAAGCGGTTTTGAGCCGGCGGGAATGCAAGCCTGATTTGGGGTTCCCGAGTTGCGTAACATTGCATCCATCAATGAGTTTTGCAGATATTGCGAAACGGGCTTTTTTGAGCATGCATCAGCAACACTGCTTTCAGGTGTTAGGCGGGCGAAAGGCTAGAATAACAGGCTCATTTTGCCGTGCATCTCCGCGCAGGTTTCTGTACATCCTCCCGGAATCGTGACGAGAGAAGATTCAGTGAAAGGACCGGGCGAAGCGACTCAATTGAAAGGGGTTGATGCACCCGGCACACCATCCAGGCAGACGCGCCCTGCAGACCCGTGGGCAGAAGAGCCGATACGTCCGGGTGGGAAAGGATTCCTTTGGGTTTTGCTGAGTGCGTTGCTGCTCACAATTCTCCTTTCGCCCGTGCCGCGCTTGCCGTTGGGGACCAACGATGACTCTTCCTGGTCAGCGGTGTTGGGATATGCACATGAGACAGGTCTCCAGTTTGGCAGCGATGTTGTGTTCACCTATGGACCGCTTGGCTTCTTGTTGACGCCTTATCACTCGGTCGCCGCTCCCGGGATGAGTCTTGCAGCGGGGGTGATTGTTACCTTTGTTGCAGTGTTGGGTCTGTGCCTTCTGGCTTGGCGGCTGCACCCGGTCTGGAGGGTCGTGGCATTAGTGGTGTTAGTGCTCACGGCTGCAAACACCGAACCACGGATGGAACTGATTCTTAATTTAGCGTTGCTCGGCTGGGGCGTTCTCTGCCTGGTTGAAACCGGCGAGCTACTGCCTTTGGTGATGTTGGCGGCACTCGCGGTTTTCGGAGGGCTTGGCAAAGGGACACTGCTGTTCACCGGGACGATGTGCGTGGTTGCGGTGGCAGCCGATCTGTTCTTACGCGGTCGCCGTCTCGGCGGGCTTGGACTCTTGGTGGGGTTTGTCCTGTGCTGTGTGGCGGCTTGGTTGGCGCTGAGCCAGGACATATCAAATTTGGGCAAGTTCATTACAAGCACGCTGGAGGTGGTGAGAGGGTATTCGGCAGGCATGGGTTTGGACCAATTGCCGCTGTTCGTCGTGCTGGGGTTGAGCATTGCACTGCTTGGGATTCCTGTCATTGCCCTCGGCTCTTTTGGCGTGGACCGGCCCGAGCGGGGTTTTAAGGCGTTCTGGCGAGGGTGTCTTCAATTTGCCTGGTTTTCGGCCTGGTTGTTCCTGATCTGGAAGCAGGGTTTTGTGCGAGTCGGCAGGGATCATATCGTGCTGTTCATTGGTTTCGTGCCAATAATGCTGCTTTCTTTTGGGGTCTTTCGAGTGAAGGCGGCTTTTGCGAAGTATGTCCGCGGCAGTCTGGTTGGGCTGGTCTGCATGTTGTCGCTGGTCATGCTGGTCGAACTCTTTGCCGGAGATGTGCGAGCTTGTCTCTACCGCCCATGCCTTCTTTTCGCCCACAATTCCAAAGCACTCTTCACTCCCGGAGCTTATCAGCGTGAAATGCGCGAATTGCAGGAAGCTGAGCGCGACGCGATGCAGTTGCCGAAGCTGCGGCAGAGGATCGGAAATGGCTCGGTTGATGTCTTTGGTTTTAGACAGGCGTATGCTGTTTTCAATGATTTGAATTTCAGGCCGCGACCTGTATTTCAAAGCTACGCTGCTTACTCGGCGGCCCTAATGCGACGCAACGAGGCGTTCTATCATTCCACAAATGCGCCACAATTCACGCTGTTCCGGCTCGAGGCACTGGACGAGCATTTCCCGCCGCTGGAGGATGGATTTCTTTTGCGAGACCTGCTTTTCAATTACGAGCCCGTGGATGCGGAAGGCCCATTCCTGTTGCTCAAACGCAAAGGGGCAGCCCCAGTCGTCCTTCAATACGTGCGCGAGGGTGCTGTGCGGCCAGGCGAGCTCGTTGATTTGAGGGATCAGGCCGGCGCGGATGTCTGGCTCCAACTTGAGCTCGAACCGACGTTGTTTGGACGCGCGCGCGATTTCTTTTATCAGCCGCCGCCGGTTGAGTTAGGCGTTTGGTGTCAAGGCTCGCCGAACCTGCGGCGCGCCAGGTTTCCGGCCCCAGCCCCGATGCTGGCTGCGGGGTTCCTGGCGAGTCCGCTTTTGGTCGAAAACGACGATGTTCTAGACCTTTACACAGGCACCTCAATCACACGTCCAGTTGCGTTTTCCATTGAACTGCCCGCCGGGGCGGAATCCTATTGGCAACCGAATGTTCATTTTCGCATTTACAGGATTATTAACCAGCTGGGACGCTGCGTCACTCCGCAGTTGGGCCGGCTGCTGAAGTTTCCCGGTTTTGAGGCGGCGCCGAGCCAGATCCTGGCCCCCACGAACGCAATTTTGCAGGTAGCGGGACAACCGGTTTTGTTCGTGCCACCTAAGGGAGAGATACATTTCGATGTACCGACTTACGCCAAGCTCGTGCGAGGCGCGCTTGGCTTTGCTCCAGGCGCTTATTCTTTTGGCGGGTCAACGGAAGGCGCCCAGTTTCGAATTGAAGAAGAGCTGCCCGATGTCAGCAGGCAATTGCTATATTCCCAAACACTCACTCCCGTGAACAATCCTGCTGACCGCGGTATGAAGCCGTTTTCTGTTCCCTGTCCTGGTGAAGGAGCGCGGCGACTGATTCTCCGCGCACTGCCGGTTTCGGCGAACAGCCCGGCCTGGGACATGACATGCTGGGCGCGCCTAGCATTTGAATGAGGGTGCGAATCTGCAGGCTTTCTGCGCCGACAAAGCCCGTCTCAATTCCACATTCGACGCCGTGTTGGCCCATGTCCTGCTAAGGATATGTTGACCGCATATTTCCGTTTCTAATGGGGAGGCAGTCCCCATGGCGCGGGTAAGACTCCTGAGTCCGGGAACACTGCTTAATCAGAAATGTACTTGAATAGAAATTTCAGGCCTGGTGCCTCGAAATTGGACAGGGCGAACAGGAGCGGTGCTGTGCTGGCGCTCGCCAGCCTACTATGGTTTGCGCCTGCTCCGGTGCAGGCAGCTGCCCCGCAGCGGGTCACTACTTTCACCCAGCTTTACTCTCTGACGCCGGAGAATCTGGCTGAACGGCGGCCGGTTGAAATCGACACGACCGTGTTGAGTTTCGATGGGGATTGGGGGCAGTTCTTTGTAGATGCAAGCCCAACGACGGTCTTTATCAATCCAGCCGGGCTGGGCGAGAGGTTCGGTGTGGGCGATTCGGTCCGCATCACCGGGGTGACTGCCCCGGCGCCAATTACACTGCCGATAACAAACTTGAGCGTCTCCCGGCTCGGCCCTGGCACGCTGCCTTTGCCCAAAATCCTGAATGTAGCGCAATTGTCAGCGGCGCAGGGCTCGTGGGTTGAGGTAGTAGCTGCTGTTCGAACGGCCGAAACCAGCCGCGGCCGGCTGACTCTGGTGTTGGGCAGTGGCGGGGCGATCTGTCTGGCTTACGTCATGGGTCCCTTACCCACCAATGATTGCAAAAGCTATGTGGGCTCGACGGTTCGTGTTCGAGGCATTGTGACTGCCCCGCAAGGACAAAACGGTAGAGCCGAAGGTATTCTAATCGTGCCGGGCATTGCTCAGATAGAGTTACTTCATCACGGCGCGACATCCATTGCCAAGTTGCCTGTCATTTCCATTGATGCCTTGTTAAGCCGCGAATTTGGCGATTGGACAAACTCAGTGGTTCGTCTCAACGGAATCGTAACTGCCGCTAAAGCGGGGGAGTCGATTTTGCTCCGGGACCCGACAGGAATGCTGTTGGCAAAAGTTTGGCAGGTGAACGAAGCGTTGATGGGAGAGCGAATCGATCTTTGGGGTTACCTCCAGCTTTCCGATTCAGGTCCGGTGTTGGCGGATGCCTACTGGGAACCGATTCGCTCGAGCGCCGGACTCGGCTTGCCGATTCAATCTGCGGTTGCTTCCAATTCGTCTGTACCCTACCTGACAAACCTTTCAGGGGTCCGTGCATTGGGGCGAGAAGAGCTCATGCGAGGGTGGCCGGTTCAATTACGCGGGCTGGTGCTCTATAGCGATACGGAGTGGCACACGGCGTTCATATCCGACGGCCACACCGCTCTGTACGCCGAGGTTACCCAAAGTAACGTCGTTGCCGGCCAGATGGTGGAATTGACAGGCCGGGCCGCTATGGGTGCGTTTGGACCGGCGATTATGGCAACGCGCTTCGAAATCCTTGGAAAGGCGGAGTTGCCTCCCGCGATCCCGGCCGATCTCGACGACCTGGCTGACGGACATCTGGATGCGCAATGGGTTGAAATGCGAGGCGTCGTGCGGCAGGCCGCCGCCTCGTGGGATCATCTCCACTTGTCTGTGATGACTCCCAAGGGCCGCTTCAACGTGCTCGTGCCTGCATTTTCGGCGACCAATTCGCCTGCGGGCTTGCTGGACTCACGAGTGATTGTGCGCGGCATTTGCGGTTCCGACTTGAACGTTCGCAATCAATTGATGGGCATAACGGTTTATGTGCCCGAGTTGCGGCAAATAGAAACGGTAGATGCTGCGCCTGAGGATCCTTTCGCCAAGCCAACCACATTGATTTCTTCGGTTGCCACTTTCGATCCCGAACAAGTGGCGGGTCAACGAGTTAAAGTAGCAGGTATTGTCACACTGAAGCTTCCAGGCCAGGGCCTTTTTCTGCAGGATAGCTCCGGCGGGATTCGAGTACAGACGCCCCTAGGTGGCGCGGCCCGGGTTGAACCCGGCGACTGCGTCGAAGTTCTGGGTTTTCCTTCGCTGGGGGAATTCTCCCCACACCTGGAAGAGCCTCTAATTCGGCGATTGAATGCGAGTGCGTTGCCCACTCCTATTGCCTGTACGGCGGAGCAGGTCCTGCTGCAGGGTACCAACGATGGGCGACTCGTGACGGTTGAGGCCCAGTTGCTCCAACGCATTCCGCGGTCTGCTAATCCCAGGCTCATCCTTCAGCAAGGGCCAATCATCTTCACAGCCCAGCTTGGCACTGGCCGGTTCACGCTGGGGATTCAAGATTTGCGGGCCGGCAGTCTCGTCCGTTTGACAGGTATATGTGTTATACAAGGCGCGGAGGACCACGCTGCCCAGTCTTTTCGGCTGTTGGTCCCCTCGTCGGCCGCGATTCAGTTGGTGAAATCACCCCCGCGGTTGAGTTCCCAGGACGTGTTGACGATTAGCGGGACCGTAGCGGTGATCGCTTTGGGAGCGCTCGGCTGGATTTCGATATTGCGCCGGCAGGTCCGGACCCGCACGGCGGACCTGCATGCCAGCCAATTGAGCCTTCAAACCGAGGTCCGGCACACTCGGGCTCTTTCCGAACTGGGCCGCAGGCTCAACGCCGCCGCAACACCGAAAGACGCAGCACGTATCATTGTAGATGTGGCCGATGATTTGATCGGCTGGGACGCCTGTGTTTGCGACATGTACAATTCCGACACCGGGTTGGTGACTCACGTGCTCAGCCTCGATATTGTAAATGGTAAGCGCACGGAGTGTCAGCCAAGGTCCATTCAAACGCCGCCATCGGCTCTCGCGCGTCGCGCGCTCGAATCGGGCCCTCAACTCATCCTGCGGGCGTCAGGCCCGGCGCAGCAACTCGAAGCTGTGCCGTTCGGCGATCCCAATCGCAGATCCGAGTCGATTCTTTATGTGCCCATTCGGAACGACTCGGAAGTCGTTGGTTTTGTCTCCGTGCAAAGTTATCGGCCCAACGCATACTCCGGAAAGGACGTGACGATTCTGCGGGCGCTGGCCGACCATTGCAGCGGAGCACTGGCGCGTATCCGTGCAAACGAGCAATTGGTGGAGATTTCCCGGCAGGCAGGCATGGCTGAGGTCGCGACCGGTGTGTTGCACAATGTCGGGAACGTGCTGACCAGTGTCAACGTGTCGACACATCTGTTGCGAGAGCGATTGAAAGATTCTTACGCCGACGGATTGGCGAGGGTTGCCGGCTTGCTCAAAGAGCACAATCACGATCTCTCCGGTTTCCTCGCTGCCGATCCCAGGGGCCAGAAGATTCCCGAGTATCTGGAACAATTGGTGGCGCACATGGCTGCCAATGACGCCCAGGTCCGGGCCGAGCTGCAATCGCTCACAAAGAATATCGAGCACATCAAGGAAATCGTTGTCATGCAGCAAGCGTTCGCGCGAGTAGCTGGAGTGGCGCAAACCCTGCCTGCGACCGAGTTAATCGAGGACGCGCTCCGCTTGAACGCCGTTGCCCTCCAGCGCCAGGAGATTGACGTGCTTCGGGATTATCCGCCGAATTCGCCTCTCATCACTGTTGATAAGCACAAAGTGCTGCAGATTCTGGTCAACCTGATCCGCAACGCAAAGTATGCGTGTGAGGAATCGGGACGCCCCGAGCGCAAACTCAACGTAGGATTGGTGAACCATGAAGGGCGCATCCAGATCCGCGTTGCCGATAATGGCGTGGGCATACCTCCTGAGAATCTTATCCGGATTTTCAGCCTCGGGTTTTCGACCCGCAAGGACGGCCATGGTTTCGGCCTGCACAGCGCGGCTGTGGCAGCAAAGGAATTAGGCGGCGGGCTGGCTGTCCACAGTGATGGGCTCGGAACGGGCGCCGTATTTACGCTCGAGCTGCCACAGCAGCCGCCCAAATAAGCACCTCCCGGGAGCCCGTTGCCGGCTTTTCCACGGAGGCAGCCTCTGGAGCAGTTCAACGATGCCGTCGGGCAAATCTGTCCGCAGGAGGTTCGCAGCTTTTTCAATTTCACAAAACGGGGCGGGCGAGGTACACCACTGGTGCCGTTTATGAACCGACGACAATTTATCCACCATACGTCAATTATCACCGCGGGCCTTGCCTTGGCAACGAAAGCGCATGCAGCAGAGGCCGGATTTCCCGTCGTTCGGACGCCGGAACAGAAGCGAAAGTTCAAAAGTCCGGCGGTCGAGCGCACGATTCAGCGCATTAAAGCCAAATGCGCAAACCCCGAGCTGGGCTGGTTGTTTGAAAACTGCTTTCCCAATACGCTGGATACGACCGTAGATCTTGAGATGCTCGATGGCCGGCCCGATACCTACGTCATCACGGGTGACATCGACGCGATGTGGCTGCGCGACAGCACGGCTCAGGTCTGGCCTTATTTGCCGTTGATGAAGGAGGACCCGGCTTTGCAGCAACTCATTGCCGGCGTCATTAACCGGCATACTCGCTGCATCCTGAAAGATCCTTACGCCAACGCTTTTTACAAAAACGAAGCCAAGGTCAGTGAATGGAAAAGCGATCGCACTGAGATGAAACCGGGTGTGCACGAGCGAAAATGGGAGGTTGATTCGCTCTGTTACCCAATTCGCCTGGCATATCATTATTGGAGAATGACCGGGGATGCAGCTCCGTTGGACGCCGCTTGGCGCGACGCTATCCTCGCTGTCTTGC
>Ga0306920_100013095_pt1 | contig 11283 bp, 9 predicted proteins | sample flu12Cox44000170_FD_204666 | JGI IMG/M metagenome (GOLD analysis project Ga0306920, IMG submission 204666) | Lab enrichment of tropical soil microbial communities from Luquillo Experimental Forest, Puerto Rico - flux4day.12C.oxic.44.000.170 (v2)... | ecosystem: Environmental > Terrestrial >...
CGCCCAACCGGCTCCGACAGGATTCACCCGACCAGCGCGATTCTTCCTAACGGCCGAATCGCCGCTCCGGCTGGCGCAAACCTCTTCGTCGGCGCGAATCCCTTAGGCTTGGCGCTTTCGCCGGATGGGCGCTATGCGATCGTCTCAAACGCGGGCAACGGCACTTCGGGCGCGCTTGGTTCAGACACAACATTAGTATCCGGCTCCTCGCTCGCCGTTGTCGACGCGAAAAGCATGAAACTCCTGAGCGTCTATCACGATCCCGCGGCGTCGTTCTTCATGGGTGTTGCGGCGGTGCAGGATCCAAACAATCCCAGTCGCACGATCGTGCTCGCGTCGGACGGAGCCGCCGGGATCGTAGGCGTCTACGATCTTGATGCCACCGGACAACTGACACCGGAGGCGCAGGCGATCGCACTATCGGTGAGCGGCGGGCGCCGCCCTTTTCCCGCCGGCATTGCGGTCTCGCCTAACGATCGCACCGCTTATGTCGTCGACGATCTCGGTAACGCCGTCATCCCCGTCGATATCGCGACACGAACGGCGACACGCTCGCTCGCCGTTGGCGATTTTCCGTTTTACGTCGCGGCAGCCAACGGCGATGTGCTTGCGACCGCCATCGGAATTGCCGACTATACTGCACTCAATCCGCCCGCGAGTCAGCCACAGTTTGCTGCGCCGGCAGTCGATCCGTCAAAGTCCTCTTCGCTGACCGTCTTCGAACTTTCGAATAGTGGAGCGATCGGCGATCCTGCAACGGTTCACATGGATCCGGCTCCCGACGGTACGCAAATCATCGGAGGGGCCGCGCCGGGCGCAACGGTGCTTAGTCGTGATGGCCGGCTGGCGTACGTTGCGCTCGCGAACGTCGATCGAGTTGCAGTGGTGGCGCTGCCCGGCTTGCCGCGCGTCGTGCGCGGACTCGATCTGCGCCTCTATCCGGGCGCACCTTACGGGGCCGAGCCAAGTGCTGAAGCGCTGAGCCGGGATGGAAAACGTCTTTACGTCGCACTCGCCGGCCTCAACTCCGTCGCGGTGCTCGATGCGCGTCGCGAGACTCACTACCGTTACGGCTTGATCCCGACCGGATGGTATCCAAGCGCACTGGCGCTATCCCACGACGGACGGTACCTTTACATCGCGGCGAGGAAGGGTGTCGACGGATGGGGCACGTTGCAGCGAGTCGATCTCAAGCGCACATCTCTGGTGAAGGCGACGCTGGCGGCGCTACGATACAATCGCACCCCAAAGATTGCGGTGTTTAATCCCGTTATCCCGCCGCTGCGTTCGAACAAGCGCAGCGAGGCGATCGATCATGTCGTTTACATCGCCATAGGGACGCAAAGCTACGACGCGATGCTAGGGGATTTGAAAGATACCGCTGGTACGCCGCACGGCAATGGAGACCCGGCGTTGAGCCGCTATGCGGAAACTATGACGCCGAATCTTCACGCGCTTGCGCTTTCGTATGCGCTCGCCGACAACTTTTACGCGTCGGATGCGCAGGTTGATTTGGCGAGGCAAGTCGCAACCGCCGGCGATCCCACCCTTTATCAACAACTAGCCGCGGCTGCCGGCAGCGCTCGTTCGCCCATGAACGACCACGGCGCCGATCCCGAGGACTACGGTCGCTACGGGTACTTGTTTAACGCGCTCGCGCGCGCTGGTCTTACGTATCGCGACTACGGCGGCTTGCTACGCGTCTCCGGCTATGATGGCTCGCTTTACAATCTTAACGTGCCCGCGTTGGCGGCGCTGAACGGCAACGTCGATCTCGATTACGCAAGTGCCGGCCCAAAAGTCGCGAACAGCCCCAGCCCAAAAGCGGGGAAAAGCGGCAGCCCGACGGCCGGGAACGGCGGTCGCGCCGATGAATTCATTCGCGACATGCAGCGCTTCGTTCAGGCAGGCAACGTTCCGAGCTTCACTTACGTCTCGCTTACGGCTGGGGCCGACCAAGCCAGCGTGAACGAGGCGGATCGCGCGATTGGCAAGATCGTGGATTTCGTTTCGCACACGCCGCATTGGAGTTCAACTGCGATCTTCATCGTACCGGAAGGCTTGGAGCCGGGCGCGGTCGATCACGTCAGTCCGCTGCGAAGCTACGCGCTCGTCGTCTCTCCGCTAGCGCGGCGCGGTTTCGTCGGTGAGCAGAACCTCAGTGCGGCCAGCGTGCTCAAGACCGAGGAGGAGATTTTTGGGCTTCCACCGCTGACGTTGAGCGATCTCCTCGCCACGGACATGAGCAATTTCTTCACGACTGCGCCGGCCCCGGAAACCTATCAAGCGCGATGACCGCGACGCATGGCGCAGTAGCTTTTGGCCCGCGCTTGGCGGTGACGCCGACCGGGAACTTGCGTGGCGTCTTAATGGTGAAACCGTCGGAGAAGATCGAAAGCGCCAAGCCGCTCATCGGGGAGCCCGGCGCGGTGTACGCTCGAGCGCTCGAGCAACACAGCGCGCTTTGCAAAATCCTCGAGTATTTTGGCGTCGAGGTAACCGTGCTCGAGTCGCGCGGATCGAACGGATACGAGGTTGCCGCAGGCGATGCTGCGGTTGCCTTTGCCGACGGCGTCGTGCTGATGCGCCCAAGCGTACTCTCACGCCGTAGCGAAGCCGATCGCATGGAGTCCGAGTTCTCGCGCCTCGACGTGCCGCTCGCCGGCCACATTATTGCACCCGGATTACTCGACGGTAACGATGTGATGCTAGTCGGCGAGACGGCGTTCGTCGGAATCGGCGAGCGCGGAAACGAGCTGGGACGCAGCGGGTTCACGCAGCTCGCGCGCAGCCATGGGTATCGTGCCGTCGAGGTAAGACTCGCGCCCGGCGTATCCGCGCTGCGTGCGGTGGCGGGCGCCGTTAAATCGGACACGATCGTCGTTGGTGCCGACAAAGCCGATCTTTCCGCATTTGCTGGTTTCAAAACGATCGAGCTCGAACGAGGCGAAGAACAGGCTGCGGGTGTGCTCTGTCTGGATGAGGGGCATGTGATCGCCGACATTCGCTACCGCACCGCGCTTTCGACGATGCGTCGCGCAGGCATCGCCGTCGAGGCGCTCGATCTTTACGACTTTGGAAAGCTCGGTATCAGCCCCTCGATGTTGACACTCGTCTTGCGCCGCGAGTGAGACCGGCGGCCGATGCGAATCGCCGTGCTCTCCGACGTTCATGGCAATCTTCTCGCGCTCGATGCGTGCTTAGCCGATCTCGCGTCGCAGGGCGGAGCCGAAGCAATCGTGGTTGCCGGCGATCTGTGTCTCGCCGGTCCGAAACCCAAAAAAGTACTGCAGCGACTCGAAGAGATTGGCGCGGCCTGCGTTCGCGGCAACAAGGATCGTTATTTGTACGATGGAGCGGCTGGCGGAGATTCCGCTTCGGGGGAAGCGGCGCAAATCGCCTGGACGCGCCGCGAACTCGGCGAGCAATGGCTCGAGTGGTTGGGTGAGTTGCCTTTCGCGTTGCGTATTGGCGAAGACGACAATCAACTGCTGATCGTTCACGCTAATCCCAAGAGCGACGACGAACATCTCTGGCCCGATGCCGACGAAGCCGCGCTCCGGCGTCTCGTCGGCGATGAAACCGCAACGGCAATAGCGTTTGGCCATCTGCACTTGCCCTACGTAAGGGCGTGGCGCGGCAAGCTGTTAATCAACGTGGGGTCCGCCGGCTTGCCGAAAGACGGCGATCCGCGCGCCTGCTATGCGATCCTCACCGAGCGCGAGGGCGGCTGGCAAGTAAAGCACCGGCGCGTTCCATTTGACGTGAAGCGCGTTGCAACCCAACTGGCCGATTGCGGTATCCCGGATAGTGGCGAGTTAATTGCAACGCTCCGCCGGCATCGGTACAAAGGACTAAAGAGCTTCATTCCGTGATCACGCTGACATCAATCGCAATGCTGGTTGCGCTCGCGCAACCGGCTACGCACTTATCGATCTTGCCGTGGACCGGCAACGATTTACAAACGACCAGCGCCGATGCCGTCAAGTATCGCCTGGAGATTACGGGGCCGCCGAACGCGGCGATACACTTGCACACGTCGGGCGTCGCGGACGGATGGCTCGCCGCATTCTGCACGCCGAAGCTCTGCTCGCCGCAGCGCATCGACTTCGCGATGCCACGCTCCGGTCAGTCCGTCGTTCAGTTCGAGCTGATTCGCGAGTCCGATACCGCGCCACATCAGAGTGCGGCGACGATTACCGCCGCAGACGGCTCCTCAATCTCCGTTCCCGCCGCTTATCGATAACTCAACTCCTCCCGGTGTTACCCGGGGCCCTTCGACTCACCCTTCGGGCTCGCTCAGGACAAGCTTCGTCGAAGGGTGACGTGAGCATGTCGCCGACCGCGATAAGTGCAGTGATTGGCCTTCACTAAAAGAACGGGTTGTGATGTTTCTCTAGCTCAATGCGCGTCGGCGGGCCGTGGCCGGGCATGACCACGGTGTCGTCGGGCAGCGTGAAGAGCTTGCTGCGCACGTTGTTGAGGATATCGTCGTAGGTGCTGACGTCGCCGTACGCACCACCGACGCTGGCTGCGAAGAGCGTGTCGCCGGAAAAAACGGTGCTTTGAAAGATGAAGCAAGAGGAGCCGTCGGTGTGACCGGGCGTGTGCAGCATCCGAATGTTCGAGCCGTCGCCAAACGGCAGCGTCTCACCGTCGCGCACGAGCGTTGTTTTACTCGCAAGCGATCCGATTGCATGTGCGTCGAGCGAATGCATTACAATGGTAGCGGCTGGGAATGCGGCGGCGACGTCGGCGGTTGCATCACAGTGATCGGGATGCTTGTGCGTGATGAGAATGTACTGCAAGTGATAGTCGCCGTCGCGCAGGATGCGCAATAAATTCTGGGCGACCCCGGCCGGATCGACGAGCGCGGCTCGTTTCCCGCCATCAAGGAAGAAGACGTAACCGTTGCTCGGATGGGGATTCTGGGGATGGCGGCGCACGTCGGGGAGGTCGATGCGAGGAGGCGACCATCGCTGCGCCGCGCTGTCCGCGAGCTTCCCGCCGTCGAGCCTTAAGACCGCCGCGACGGCGCGTGCCTGTGCGTCGTTTGCACCGCCCTTGTCTTTCAGCCAATCGGCGATGGTTCGATCGGGAATTCCCGTCGCGATCGCGAGTTGCTTCTCGCTAACGCCGACGCCGCGCATCGCCTTGCGCAATATGTCGCCGAAGGTATCTTCGAGCGGCAGCTGTGCATCGCTCATTGTCGCACCGTTCGACGCCGAAACGTCAATCGCTGCAACCGGGAGCCGGCGGCAAGCGGTCGAAACCGACGAGAGTGGAACGCGTTATTATCATCGGATCGGGACCGGCCGGCCTTACCGCAGCGATTTACGCCGCGCGAGCGAATCTGAAACCGCTGGTGCTGGCCGGCGGGCTTTACGGTGGCCAGCTGATGCTCACGACCGATGTCGAGAACTATCCAGGATTCGTCGACGGCATCATGGGGCCGGATTTGATGATTCGTTTTCGCGAGCAGGCCGAGCGATTCGGCGCACAGATCGAAAACGTGGACGTCGTCTCCGTCGATTTTCGCAAGCGGCCGCTGGTCGTTCGAACGCCGGATGCGCAGTACGAAGCCGAGACGATTATCGTCGCCACCGGCGCGAGTGCGCGCTGGCTCGATATTCCCGGTGAAGAGCTCTTACGCGGCCGCGGAGTCTCAAGCTGTGCGACGTGTGACGGCGCGTTCTTTCGTGACAAACGGATCTTCGTAGTGGGCGGCGGTGACTCGGCGGCGGAGGAAGCCCTCTTTCTGACCCGCTTCGGCCGCAGCGTAACGCTCGTACACCGCCGCGACCGTTTGCGCGCGAGCAAGGTCATGGTCGATCGCGTACTGTCGCACGAAAAGATTGGGGTATTGTGGAACAGCATGGTCGACGAAGTCTACGGCGATACCCACGTGAAAGGGCTACGCGTTCGCGACGTGATCGACGGCTCGGTGGGTGAAGTACCCGCCGACGCGCTCTTCGTCGCCATCGGTCATACGCCGAATACCGCGATTTTCGCCGATCAGCTCGACCTCGACGAGCGGGGTTATATCGTTTCGCCGGACGGAAGCTCGACGAACGTTGACGGCGTCTTCGTTGCAGGCGACGTAAACGATTTTCGCTACCGCCAAGCAGTCACCGCAGCCGGTGCGGGATGTAGGGCCGCCATGGACGCCGAGAAATATCTCGAAGCGCTGGAGTTCAGAGTAGATTCGCTAACGCCGCGTTAAGCCCCGGAAACGCAAATTGGTAGCCGAACTCTTGCGTGCGTCGCGGGAGCACGCGTTGTCCGGTCAGCAGCATGTCGGCGCCTTCGCCGAGCATCGCGCGCAGCGCCAACGTCGGTACGGACAGCAGCGTTGGGCGCCGCAATACGGCACCGAGTTTTTCGGTGAGTACCGCGTTGGTTACGGGGTTGGGCGAGGTCGCGTTCACCGGGCCTTCGACGCGGTCTAGGGCCATCAAATAGATTCCGATGAGATCGCAGATGTGAATCCATGAAAACCATTGACGGCCAGTGCCTACGCGCCCGCCGACTCCGGCACGGAACGGCGGAAGCATTTTCGCCAAGGCCCCTCCGTCCTTCCCGAGCGCAATACCCGTGCGCACGACCGCAACGCGCATGCCGAGTGCAGCCGCACGCCCCGCCTCGCGCTCCGATCCGATACAGACTCGCGCGAGAAAGTCGTCTCCCGGTGGACTCTCCTCAACGAACGTTTCGCCTTCACTCGAGCCGTAGTATCCGATCGCCGATGCGCTGACATAGGTTCTGCTGCGTCGCTCGCGTTGCGCCAGCGCTTCGAGGAAACGGCGTGGCAACTCGACGCGGCTAGCTTTGATCCGCTGCTTTGCTACGGCGCTCCAACGCTGGGCTACCGGCTCACCCGCGAGATTAACTATCGCATCGAATGCTGCGGCGATCGCCGCAGCTGCCTTCGGATCGCGCAGCGAGGCGGTTGCGACTTCATCGCCACGTGCCTGAAGCGCGGCCGCGAGATGCTTTCCAATAAACCCGGAACCGCCGAGTAGGAGGACGTTCATCGCCGGTTGCTACGGGCTTATCGCTGCGGCGACAGGATACTGGAAACCTATGAGGATCTTTTGCGGTGCTCCGCCGGCAGGATAGCTGTAGAATCCGACGCTGTTCTCGCAAGCGTCCGGGCCAAGAACTTGTTCGCTTTGCAAACTTTTAGCGCGAGGGCCTCCCCTCGCGATCGCAAATTGAAGAACGTCGCAGCCGGCGAGGACCGTGGTTCCTTGGATCGTCCCAGTCGAACCCGAAACCGAGACCTGATAGATCGCCGATTTGCGTTGATTCTTATAGGCCTGGTCGCCTATTGCCATGTACGTTCCGTCCCACTCGATCCCGCCGGGAAACCCCACGCTTCCGCTCAATGCAATCGGCCGCGGCGAGCTGCTCCCCTTGGGTAGCTCCACCAGTTGGAAGGCGTGACTCCGGTTGACTCCGTCGAAGAAGAGATTGCCTTGCGCGTCGTAACCGCAAAAGTACACCGTCCGGAGATGAAGACTGTGGTAATTCTTCGGCTTTCCAGCTGCGTTAATGAAAACCCAGACGCTGCCTGGGCCGGCCGAGCCGCCCAAATCGGTCACCGCTAAGTCTCCAGTCACCGGGTCGACGGCACAGCCATACAAGTCTTGTGCGCCGCTAGCGCTCAGCGTCGCGATCGGTTTGGTTCCGCCATGCGCAAACTTTAGGATTTTGCTCGAGCCGGACTCCACGACCCAAATGTCGCCGGCGCCGCCCGCGCAGAGCCCGGAGGGCAGATTTAACCTGCCTATCGTCCCGACCGGGGTACCTGCGGGATACGAATACACGCGGACGGCTTCGTTTCCGCTGTCCGATATGTAGAGAAGCGGTTGCGATGCGGAGCCAGCGCGGGGACCAATAGCTAAAACGAATGCCGTTCCCAAAGCGGCTACAAATTTCTGAAAATGCACGAGCTGCACGTTCATCTCCCGTCGTATGATATCCGTTATGGAGATCGCGGGGAAGGTAGCCATCGTTACGGGCGGAGGCGGAGGGGGCTCCGGCCGGGCCATCGCCAAGCGCATCGCGCGCGACGGTGGTTGCGTCGTCGTTTCGGATATCAATGACGGTGGCGGTGCAGAGACGGTAAGCGAGATCGCGGCGGCCGGTGGTCGCGCCCTCTATCGGCGAGCCGACGTTCGCCAGGAAGAGGACGTGCGCGAGCTCGTGGCGTTCGCCGAAGACGCTTTCGGTAACTTGAGCGTGATGGTCAACGACGCATCGGGTCCCGAATACCGTCCGGACCTTCCGCTCGACTTTTGGGAGGCGATCGTCGAAACCGAGTTGCTCGGCACGATGTACGGGATTCGGCACGCCTGCGGCGCGATGCGACGCCATGGAGGTGGCGCGATCGTTAACATTAGTTCGACGTCCGCCCTCGAACATGGTCGACTGCGACCGGGCGGATCGCCTGCCTACGATGCCGCTAAAGCTGGGGTTCTGCATCTGACGACGATGCTGCGATTCCTCGGCGAGAGCGAAGGAATTCGCGTTAACTGCATCGTTCCGCACTGGGTTGCGAGCCCCGGACCGAAAGAGTATTATCAGTCGTTGACGCCGCTGCAGCGGCGCGAGCAAGGCGTTCCAGACGTCCTCGTGACGCTAGATGAGATGGCCGACGCCGTCGTGCGTTTGGCCGCGGACGAGAGGCTCGCGGGACGCGCTCTGATCCTCTGGGGCGGGCGCAAGCCGGCGTTTATACCGGTTGGGGATCCAGGATACGCAGCGCTCGAAGAGCTACCGCTGTAGGGGCTAAATTCCGCCGACGAAGCGGCCAGGGTTGAGCGTGCGGTTCGGATCGAATCGCGCTTTCAGCGCGCGCATCTGTTCGAGCGCTGCGGGGGCTTCACCCCAGACGCGCAAATAGATGCGGTGCGGGTGGTTGCCCGCGACGACTTGGGCGCGCGGCTCGGCGTCATGCAGCGCGTCGTCGAAGTTTTCGATCTTCTCTCCCAGCCGCCGCGTGTCGAGATCGCTTATCCGCGCAACGACGTCGCCGTTCATGATGTCTACGATCGTTTCGGCGCGCATTCTGAAGCGTTGCGCCAGCTCTTGCAGGCGCATCGCGCATTGCTCGGAATCTTGAGTAAACGGATAGAGACGATATGTGATCGAGCGCTCGCCCAACGTCGCGATGTATGCGTCAACGACGCGCTCGAAGGCTTCACGCGCACCCGCGTCGACGACACGTGTTTCAGGGACGCCGGCACGGCCCAAGGCCGAACGCAGATCGCGCGTGGCGCGTTCGAGCACCGCGTCGCTCCCCTCCAGCAGAACGACGATTCTCCCTTCAGGTCCGTCGTCGCCGTCGATTGCGTTATGAAATCCGTCGATCCAAAACGCCGCGGCCGGCCGGGTTGGGGACGCTGTGAGTAGGGCACAGGCGCGGCTGCGAGTGTGCTCTGGAAGCGGCGCCAAGAAGAGGCGCGCGTGGCCCCGTATCGTCGCGGTCTTGAGATTGACTTGCACGAGTACGCCGAGCGTCCCGAACGATCCGACGTACATTCGGCTCATATCATAGCCGGCGACATTCTTTACGACCATGCCGCCGGCGCGCGCGACAGTTCCATCCGCCAGCACGATCGTCGAACCGATCACATAGTCGCGCAGGCGGCCGTAGAGATGGCGGCGCGGCCCGAGCCAACCTGCTGCAAGTGTACCGCCGAGCGTCGCATATTCCGGCCGCGGCGCGTCGCATGGGAGAAACTGGCCTTGCGTCGCCAATAGCGTCGTAATGTCTTGGAGCGGCGTGCCGGCGAGCGCGGCGAGCGTGAGATCGGCGCGCTCGTTAGCGACGATGCCGGCCAGCGCCGTGGTGACGAGCGCGACGTCGAGTTGTTCGGGCGGAAAGCCCATGCCGGCGAGCGTATCGCCCCCGACGATAAGAACCTTCTCGCCGGCGCGATCGCAGCCCGCGACGAGTTCGCTGACGGCCTCGATGCTGCTCGGGGTTACGCGTTCCTGCGTTGCTTTCATGGCGGCACGACTTCTGGGCATCTTGCGCCGCGCGGAAAGATTTTTTCGGGATTGAGCATTCGTGACGGATCGAAGACGTCGCGTACGCGACCCATCGTCGCGAGATCGCTCGTCGAGTAAACGCGCGTCATCGCATCGCGCTTCTCCCAGCCGATCCCGTGCTCGCCGCTGATGGTCCCGCCCAACTCAATCGCCGAGTGCAGAATCGCGTTTCCCGTCTCGACGACCGCCGCGACCTGTTTGCGATCGCGCCTGTCGTACATCAACAACGGATGAAGGTTGCCGTCACCGGCATGAAAGACGTTTCCGACCGTGACGCCGTTTGCGAGTGCCGCGCTTTGAACCGCGCGCAACGCTTGCGGCAGCTTGCTGCGCGGAACGCAAACGTCTTGGGTGTAGTAGTTCGGCGCGATCCGTCCGGTTGCGCCTGCGGCGCCTTTGCGCCCCGCCCAAAGGGCGTCGCACTCGCTCTGCGTGCGGGCGCTACGCCATGACTTCGCGCCGTGGCGCATTACGATCGCATGGATCGACGCCTCGACCGCTTCGACATCTTCTTCGAAACCCGCGTATTCGACCAGCAAGACCGCGCCTGCATCGATTGGATATCCGGCCCCGCACGCCGCTTCAACCGCTCGCGTAATTACCGCGTCCATCATCTCCAGCGCCGTCGGTAGGATTCCCGCGGCGATGATTGCTGAGACCGCCTCGGAGGCCGAATCGATGTCGCCGAATGCCGCGACCCAAACGCGCACCGCTTCCGGCACTGCAACCAGCCTCAGCCACGCGGAGGTAACGGTCCCGAGCGTACCCTCGCTGCCGACGAGCGCAGCGGTGAGATCGTATCCTGGATCGTCGATACTTGTCGTAAAGATTTCGCCCTTATGGTCAACTACTTCGAGCGCCAACACGTGGTTGACGGTCGTGCCGTAGGAGAGACAGTGCGGACCGCCCGCATTGGTTGCGATGTTTCCCCCAATCGTCGAGACGGATTGCGAAGAGGGGTCGGGCGCATAGAAGAGCCCGCTCGAAGTGGCGTGCCGTGAGAGATCGAGATTGATCAGTCCGGGTTGCACGCGGGCGCGCCGGTTCCGCACGTCGAGTTCGAGAATCCGGTTCATTCGCGCAAACGAGATGACAATGCCGCCCGAAACTGGAACCGCGCCGCCGCAGAGCCCCGTGCCGGCACCGCGCGCGACGATCGGCTCGCCGCAATCGCGCGCGATCTTCACGATTGCGCTCACCTCTCTCGTCGAAGCAGGCAAGACG
>Ga0306920_100013098_pt1 | contig 11281 bp, 8 predicted proteins | sample flu12Cox44000170_FD_204666 | JGI IMG/M metagenome (GOLD analysis project Ga0306920, IMG submission 204666) | Lab enrichment of tropical soil microbial communities from Luquillo Experimental Forest, Puerto Rico - flux4day.12C.oxic.44.000.170 (v2)... | ecosystem: Environmental > Terrestrial >...
CTGTCCTGGTACCGCTCCCTGGTGACGGATCTCATCAAGGCCACGTTGCCGGCGAAGGAACCACGACGGTATCTCTACGCGCCGATGACCGAGTTCGTCGACCGGCCGGCCAAGGGTCTCCGGCCGGCGTTGTGTCTGGCGACCTGTGGGGCGTACGGGGGTCGGCGGGAGGACGCGATCCCATCTGCGGCGGGCCTGGAGCTGCTCCACAACGCGTTCCTCGTGCACGACGACATTGAGGATGGCGGCGAATCCCGCCGCGGCAAGCCCACCCTGCAGCGGCGGGTCGGAGTGCCCCTCGCGGTCAACATCGGCGACGCGCTCAACGCCTATGCGACTTCCGGAGCAACGGTGCTCATCTGGGAGCCGAGCGGGCGCGGGCGATCGCCGAAGAGGTCGACCATATGCTCGTCGAGACGCTCGAGGGCCAGGCCGTCGAACTCGGGTGGATTCGGGACAACGACTGCGGCGTCGGGACCGAGAACTACCTCAAGCTCATTTTGAAGAAGACCGCGTGGTACAGCTTCATCCACCCGGTGCGCATCGGGGCGCGCATCGTCGGGGCTGGATCGGAACTCGACCGCTTCAACCGATTCGGCTACCTGATCGGGGCCGCGTTCCAGATCCAGGACGACCTACTCAGTCTCATCGGTGCCGAATCGCAGTACGGCAAGGAGATCGGCGGTGACCTGTCGGAGGGCAAGCGCACCCTGGTCCTCTCCCACGCGCTATCCCACGCCGCTCCGACCGACCGGGCGCGTCTCGAGCAGTTCTTGAGCCGACCCGGCCGTGCACGGCTGGCCCGAGAGGTCCTCGTGGTCATGGACATCCTGCGCCAGACGGGTGCGATCGAATGGACACGCTCGGCACGGGAGCTCGCCGACGCGGCCGTCAAGGAGCTCCGAACGTCTTCGATGGAGCGAGGGACGGTCCGGACCTGGACTTCATTCATTCGTTGGTCGGGTTCTTCGTCGAGCGGGACGTCTGAGCGATCAGACGCGCGCCGCCGAGCCGAACGGGTTGTCGCTCGTAACCCCCCCGGACAGGGCCCCCACATCAGTGAGGAACGCGGTCCAGGGGTTGGTCGAACCCCCTCGCAGGGCGCTGTACAGGCCGCCGAACGTCCCCGCGCTCCCGAGCTTGACGAGGCCGCGGGCGATCTCGGGAAGCGTCGAGCCGCCGTGCAGCATCCAGGAGATGAAGGCCATGCCGCAGCCGGTGCTGTCCGCGTCCTGATCGGTAGGTTCGGTCGAGTTCACGTAGTCGGGCATGCCATCCTGCGCCCACTGGGGGGCGGTGGCGAAGTCTGTCAAGGCGTTGTCGCTAATCGCCGCCGCACACCACCGCGACAGTGCCTCACCGGTGCTGACGCCGCATAGTGTCCCTCCCATCGAACACTCGCTCAGCTCAGCCTCGAACAGCGCCGACACCCGGGCCGGAGCACCGAACGAGGCACAGACCTCGATGTCGTTGCCGGTCTGGTAGTCGCAGCTCGCATGGTCCGCGCCTCCGGTGCCGTCTGTGGCACCACCTAGAGCGAACACTATTACGCTGACGGCGCCGCCAGCGGTGCCGAAGATCCTGTCGTTCGCCGAGACAACCCGATCAGCATCGCCCACGAGATGGTGAGCATTGTCGAGACCCGGCGCGCCGAGGGCCGAATCGACATACACCGTCACCTTGCCGCCAGGGCTCGTGCCCACCAACTGGGATGTGCCCCGGAAGCTGGGCCAGGTCGGCATCGACGGTTGCCGTCCGCGCTTGTGTGTCCTGAGGGGATGGCTCATTGCAACCTCCGCCCAACACTTCGGAGCGAGATCACGTCGAGGTTACTCGCAACTGCTTTGCAAGTGCGTTCTAACTGCCCGGCGGGACGGCGAGGCTCGCGGAGCCGGCCGAAGAGAGCCTGACGGCGGAGGCGAGATCGATCGGGATGGGATCGGCCATCGCCGTGGCAAAGCGCCACGCCCCGCCCGACCACACGGAGCAGTCGCCGGTGACGCCGCCGACGGCAGGGTGCCCGGTCGGGCAGAAGTGGGCCCCGTCGGGCGCCCGCACCACGTTGACCGGCGTGCCCGATGCGTCGAGGCCGCCCGTGCAGGGCTCGCCGCCCAGGCAAGGCAGGGTCGGGGTCCAGGCCCCGTGGTCGGTGATGGCGGCCCCGGCATCGACGTAGCGCCCGACCGGGCTCGACGCGGCGACGGCTGCGTCGATGGCGTGGAGCTCGTCGGTAAAATGGTCGTGCGTCGCCGCCTCCCTTCGGTTGATCGGTGCGCCGACGAAGTACACGAGCGTCCCGCCCGGGGCGAAGATGGCGAGGGCCTGGCGGGCGTCGTGGGCGTACTGGCCGAGGAGCGCTGCACCGCTGAGGGCCGTCCCGTCAAGGTTCTTCATGCACGGCGTGATGGCGTTGCCGCTGAACTCGATCACGACGGCGTCCGGGTCCAGCGTCGCCTGGTCGATGCGCATCTGGGCGAAGAAGTCGCAGATCGCGGTACCGCCGAGCGTGCGCTGGGTGACCTGCGTGACCCCGGCCCCGGCCAGCGCGCTTGAGAAGAGATTCCGTGATTCCCACGCTAGCGAGTCGCCATAGAGCACGACCCGCTTCGCAGCCAGGACCGCACCGCCGACGGCGCGGTCGAGGAACTGATCGAGCGCGGACACATCGAGGTCGGCGCTGGACAGGTTGTGACCACTGTCGGCCACGAGGTCATACGCGACGGCGTGCGGATCCCCGGGATGCGCGGCCGCCCACACCGCGGCGAGAGGCTGAGCCTGCGTGGCCGGCACGACGAGGGTGTCACGGCCGCCGTAGCCCATGAAGATCGGCGGCGACCCCGGCCCGACGTATGGGGCAACCGACGCCGCCCGCAGTTGCGCCGGCGTGCAGCCCGAGCGGCCGTTGATCGTGGGGCAGCCCAGGAACGCGTCGGTCAGGGGCACGGCCCACGGGTGCGGGGTCTTGACGAAAGTGGCGAGGTCGGTGATCCCGACGATGTCGACCACCGCGACCACTGAAGAGTCGACGGACGCCAGCGGCCCGGTCACCTCCGGTTCCAGCCGGCCGGTCGAGGCGCCGGTCAGGGTCGCCAGGTGGCCACCCGCGGATTCCCCCATCACGATCACCCGGTTCGGGTCGAGGCCCCACTGCGCGGCGGACGCCTTCAGGAAGCGGATCGCCCGCTTCACGTCGTAGATCGCCTGCGGGAACGACTCGTTCCCCGCACTGGCCAGGTCGTAGTCGACGCTGGCGACCGCGTAGCCGCGGACGATCTGCGCCAGCGCCACGTCGGCGACGTCGGCCCGGGTGCCGCTGATCCATCCGCCCGCGTGCAGGTACACGATCACCGGCGCCGGGCCCGGGTGACGGTTGCGGTCGGGGAAGTGGAGATCGAGGAGCTGATAGGGCTCGGGTCCGTAGGCGACGCCGGCCAACGTCCCGGTCGGGAGCGCAGCGACCGGGCGCGGCAGGGTCTTGGTGAGGACCCGGCCGATGGCAGATGACGTCGCCGCGGCCTCCGTGGGGGCAACCGCGGGGGCGTGCGACGGGCGGGAGACGATGGTCGACGCTGGGCCGCGCGACCCGATCAGGCGCAGGACCGGCAGGCCGACGCTGCCGAGCGCGCAGATCGCGACCGCCACCCGAACCGGAAGAAGAGAAGCCCGAGACATCGTCGTCCCTCCTCCCTCGTGCGTACGCAAGCCGATGAAGTGAGTGTGAGCAGGAGCGTGCCGGTCGTTCCGTGCTGGCGCTGACACATCGGGGGACAGCGGGAGCACGTTCGGGTTCGGGGTCGCGCGGTCGGGATCGGCGACACTGCTGGCGTGGAGTGGTCGCTACTCGCCACGTTGGCCGAGGAAGAGCGACGTCAGGTCCTGGCCATCGCCCGGCGGCGCGGCGAGCTCCGCACCAGCCACCCTGCCGTCGATCGACTGCTGATCGACGTACTCGCCCAGCGCGTCCGGCGGCTCTCGGACCAGCTGGTCGAGGCGCTCTACTCGCCGGTCGAGGCCAGAGTGGCGCGCCGCCTGCTCCACGCCGCCGAACGCTGGGGTGGCGCCATTGACGGCACGGTCGTTCCGCTCACGCAGGAGGACCTGGCCGGGATGGCCGGCACCACCCGCCCGACGGTGAGCAGGGTCGTGGGCCAGTTCGTGGAGATGGGTCTGGTCACGGTCTCGCGAGGGCGGGTGGCGCTGGTGGATACCGCGGGCCTCAAAGAAGCGGGCCGGGATACCCCGGAGATAGCTGCTACTCAGCGGCGTCGATAGCGGCATCCACCTCGGCAGCGCATGCCGGGCAGCACTGGACGAGGAAGGCGAAGCGCTCCAGCCGGAAGTTGCGGAGTGCTGTCTCGCTGGCCCGGGTCGTCCCCAGGCAGAGGTCGCAGTGCCCGGGGTGCATCATCTCCGCCGTCTCCGCCAGCTCGGTGATGTCGCCGAGCGCCTCACCGGCGCAGGCCGTGCACAGTGCCAGATCAGCCGGACCGAGGACCAGGACCGGCCTGGGTCCCTCGGACAGGTGCGGGCACACCTCGGGGTCGAAGCGGAACGACCAGACCAGCGCGAGTGACCGCAACAGGGACCGGTCGGGCTGCAGCCGGGGCCAATCGGCCAAGGCGTCGTCGAGCTCCGCTCGGGCCGCGTCGGCCTGGTCCTGAGCACCTCCGTGAGACGGGTAGAGGTCGAACCTCTCGAAGATGGTGAGCATCGAGTCGCCCATCTCGTCAACGAAGTAGCGGAACGCGTCGTCCACTGGTTACGCCTTTCGTGGTCTTGGTGCAATGGCCGGTGCCATCACCTCGTGCCAACACGGGGTGGCTGATCCGGGGCTGAAGCGATCCTGAAACCCAGCTGAATCTGTGGCCGCAGCGTCCGCCTCTTAGCATCGGCCGGGGATGGCCCGGGCTCGCTCTCGTTCTGCGTCGGTCATCGCTTCCCGCCTTCGGTCGCAGCTGCTCGCGGGGGACCGAGCAGGTACGCCCGGCCAGGTGGTCGAGCGCCTGCTGGCGATCCAGGCCCAGGATGGGCGCGGGTTCCGGCTGGCCATACGCAGCCGATCGAGCGGTCTGAGCGCGGCCGACGTCGACGGCGCCCTCAGCCGGGACCGCACCCTCGTTGTCTCCTGGCTCATGCGGGGCACCCTTCACCTGGTGCGCAGTGAGGACTACTGGTGGCTGCACCGCCTGACCGCTTCCCGTCAGGCCATGGGCAGCGAGCGCCGGCTGCGGGAGGAGGGCGTGGATGCCGACCAGGCGGAGCGTGGCGTGGACCTCATCACCAAGGCGGTCGCCGAGGGCCCGCAGACGCGCGAGCAGCTCCGGCGGCGCCTTGCGGCCGCGGGTGTCCCCACGGCCGGCCAGGCCGTCGTGCACATCCTCGGCGTGGCGAGTGCCCAGGGCGCCGTGCTGCGCGGGCCGCTGGTCGGCGCCGACCACGCCTTCGTCGGCGTGGAGCAGTGGCTCGGGCCCGCTCCGGCGGCGGTCGGGCGCGATGAGGCGTTGGCGAGGTTGGCCCGTCGCTACCTCGACGGGCACGCACCGGCCGGTCCGGACGACCTGGCCAAGTGGGCCGGGATCCCCCTGGGCGAGGCCCGCGCCGGTTTCGACGCCATCGGTTACGAGCTGATGGCGGTCGGCGACGGACTCATGGCCCCCGCTTCCGCGCTGGAGGCACCGCTTCCGGCCCCGCGGCTGCTGGGTCCCTTCGATCCGCTGTTGCACGGCTGGGCCTCGCGCGAGCCCTTCGTCGGCGGCCACAGGGGGATCGTGACCAGCAACGGGATCTTCCGGCCGGTGGCGCTCGTGAGGGGGCGGGTGGTCGCCACCTGGGGCCTTCCAGATGGCCGGCCGACCGTCACCGTGCTCGAGCCGCTGTCCACGCGGGACCGACGGGTCCTTTCCGAAGACGGTGCCGACGTCCTCCGCTTTCTCGGCTTGCCGCAGAAGCCGGTCCGGTACGACTGAGCGCCGGCCTGCGACCTCTCCTCGGGCATGCTGGACGGCAACCACGTGCCGGAGGGGACCCATGACGACGTCGGATGCCGACGGTGGCAGCGCTGTATCGGAGCGGATCGACCGGACGATCGCCGAACTAGGGGACTGGCGCGGTGAGAGCCTGGGCCGGATGCGCAAGCTCATCCGGGACGCCGATCCGCACGTGATCGAGGAGCTGAAGTGGGTGAAGCCGTCGAACCCGGCTGGCGTCCCCACGTGGTCGCACGACGGGATCATCTGCACCGGCGAGGTCTACAAGTCGGCCGTGAAGCTCACCTTCGCCAACGGGGCGTCCTTGGACGACCCGGCCGGGCTCTTCAACTCCAGCCTCGGGGGCGGCACGCGACGCGCGATCGACATCCACGAGGGTCAACAGGTCGACGCTCGCGCCTTCAAGGCGCTCGTCCGGGCCGCGGTCGCCTTCAACACCGCCCACGCCAAGCCGAAGCGGAAGTGAGCGCTGGGGGCGCAGCCCGCTATTGCTTGATCTGGTTGATGATGTCGAACATCGGCAGGTACAGGCAGATCACCATGCCCCCCACCAGGGCCCCCATGATCACGATGAGCAGGGGCTCGATCAACGAGGTCAGCCCGTCGACGAGGCTCTCGACCTCCTGGTCGTAGAACGACGCCACCTTCTCCAGCATCTCGTCCAGGGCACCGGTCTCCTCGCCCACGGCCATCATCTGGGTCACCATCGGGGGGAACGAGGGATGGTTGGCCAGCGGGCGGGCCACGGTCTCGCCGCCCTTGACCCCGTTCTGCACGTCCTTGATGGCCTCGCCCAGCACGGCGTTGTTGACCGTGTCGGAGGTGATCTCGAGGCTCTCCAGGATCGGCACCCCGGACCGCAGGAGCACCGACAGGGTGTGGGCGAACCGGCTCAGAGCGGTCCGGTGCACCACGCGCCCGAAGATCGGCGTGCGCAGCTTCAGCGTGTCCCAGATCATGCGTCCGCGCGGGGTCCGTACGAACCGCCGGCCGGCGAAGAAGACCCCGAAGGCGAGGCCGACGACGACGGGGAAGTACGAGGTGAAGATGTTCGAGATCTTGATCAGCATCAATGTCGGCGCCGGGAGGGTGCCGCCGACCTGCTTGTACATGCTCTTGAACATGGGCACGACGAAGATCAGCATGCCGGTCGCGATGCCGGACACGAGGACGAGCACGGCGACCGGATAGGCCGCGGCGGAGCGGATCTTCGACCGCAGCTTGGCCTGGCGCTCCAGCGTCTCGGCCAGCTGCACGAGCACCTGGTCGAGCACGCCCGCCGTCTCGCCGGCGCGAACCATCGACACGAACAGCCGGCTGAAGACCTTCGGGTGTCGCGAGAGGGCCTGGGACAGAGACGCCCCCGTTTCGACATCGGCACGAACACCGGTGACGGCCTGGGCGAGCGCCGGGTTGGCGGTCTGGTCGGCGAGGATGTTCAGGGCCCGGAGCATGGTCAGGCCGGCGTTGATCATGGTGGCGAACTGCCGCGCGAACACCGCCACGTCGCGCGCCTTGACCCGCCGCCCGAGGCCGGGGATGTGGAGCTCGGTCTGCAAGCCGCGCGTCGACCTCGCCTCGATGGAGATGGGGTAGTACCCCATCTCCCGGAGCTTGGAGGCGACGAGGCCGGTGTTGTCGGCCTCGAGTGTGCCCTCGAGGAGCCGGCCGCCCTTGTCCCGGACGCGGTAGACGAACGTGCTCGGCATCAGCGCCTTCCTCCCGCGGCGACGCTGGGCCGGCCGGAGGCGGACCCTGCCGCGCCGGCCAGCCGGCGCATGTCGTCCTCGTCGTGGCAGTGCTCGACCGCCGTTTCGATCGTGATGTGCCCATCCCGGACCAGCTGGGCGAGGCAGTGGTCCATGGTCTGCATCCCCTGCTTGGCCCCCGACTGCATCGTGGATGCGATCTGGTGGGACTTGCCTTCCCGGATGAGGGTTCGCACGGCGTTGGTCACGACCAGCACCTCGGCCGCAACCGTCCGGCCCTTGCCGATGAGGGGCACGAGCTGCTGGGTGACGACGCCCCGCAGCGTGCCGGCCAACTGGGTGCGGATCTGCTGCTGCTGATGCGACGGGAAGACATCGACGATGCGGTCGATCGACTGGGCCGCGCTCTGGGTGTGGAGCGTGCCGAACACCAGGTGTCCGGTTTCGGCCGCCGTGAGCGCGATGGCGATCGTCTCCAGATCCCGCATTTCACCCACCAGGATCACGTCGGGGTCCTGGCGGAGGACGTGTTTCAGCGCCGATGCGAACGACAGCGTGTCCTGGCCCACCTCACGCTGGTTCACGGTGGACTGCTTGTGCTGGTGGAGGAACTCGATCGGGTCCTCGACCGTCATGATGTGGGCGCGACGGTTCCGGTTGACGATGTCGACCAGACTGGCCAGCGTCGTGGACTTGCCCGAGCCCGTAGGACCGGTCACCAGGACCAGCCCGCGGGGGGTGTCGGCGAACGTCGCGACCGAGGGCGGGAGCCCGAGCTCGGAGAACGCGGGGACGGTCAGCGGGATGGCGCGCAACACGGCCCCGACGCAGCCGCGCTGGACGAAGGCGTTCATGCGGAACCGCCCGACGGTCGGCGCCGTGTAACTGGTGTCGAGCTCGAGCTCCTCGTCGAACTGGCGCAGCTGCGCCTCGTTCAGCGCGCTCTCGACCAGTGCCCGGGTGCGCTCGGGGGTGAGCGTGGGCTCGCCGTCGAGCGGCCAGATCTGGCCGTCGATGCGGATCGCCGGGGGCTTTCCGACGCTCAGGTGCAGGTCCGACGCTTCCTTGGCGACGACGTGGCCGAGCATGGTGTCGAGCGACGTGCCGGCGCGGGGCGGTGCACCGCTGGGCGAGCCGGCCGCGACCGCGTCCGTCGCCGGGGCCTGCACCGGCGCGGCGGCGTAGAGGAGCTCGAGGGCGCGTGCGACCGCCGCCGGGGTGGCGATCGAGGCCCGCACCGGCATGCCTGCCTGCCTGGCCACCCACGCCAGCAACTCGGCATCGGTCGGGTCGGCGATGGCCACGGTGAGGCTCGTCCCGTCGCACGCGATGGGCACGGCCCGGCTCCGCCGTGCCGCCTCCGCCGACAGCCGGGCGGCGAGGGAGGGGTCGGGAGGGGAGGCGTCCAGATCGGCGAACGGGACGCCGAGGTGTTCGCCGGCGGCGGCCACGACCTGCGCCTCGGTGACGATGCCGGCGCCGAGCAGGACGCCGGCGACGCTGCCCGCGCCCTTCTGGTCCCGGGCCCACGCGAGCTGGTCGGCGGTGATGACACCGCGCGTGGCCAGCACATCCCCGATGGAGCGGACGCCCTCGGCGGTGGTCATCGCGCCTGCCGCGGGGACCTCAACCCTTCAACCGGCCGAGCAGGTTCTTCTTCGGCTTCGGGGCCGGCTCCGGGTCGGTCGGCGTGGCGGCAGCCTTGCGGGCCTCGTCGCCCAGCGTGAACATCAGCCGGGTCGGGGATCCGTCGTCGGCCGCTCCGTGGTCGTGCTGCTCCACACCCGCGTGGCTCCAGCCACCCCGCGGTTGGTCGGCGCCGGTCCACGCCGCGCCCGGCGCCGGTGACTCGGCCGTGCCCTCGGCCCAGCCCGACCACGTCGTCGGCTGTGAGGGCCAGCTCTCCTCGTCCTGGCGCCAGGGGTCAGCGGAGCCCGGCGTGGCCGCGGTGCGGTCCCATGGCTGCGGCGACCACGCCACCGGCTCCTCGTGGGCCGCACCGGCTTCGGGCGCGAACCAGGTTGCGGCCGGACCGACATCGGGGGTCACCGTCGACCGGCCGGGCCACTCCCAGGCCGGCTGTTCGGCGGCCTCGCCCGCTCCCCATCCCTGCTGATAGTTCGAATCCACCGGTTGGCCCCAGGGCGCCTCGTGCTGCGTGGCCGGGACAGGGGGCCAGGCGCGATCGGCGTCACCCGCGGCCGCGTCGTGGTGGTCCTGGGCGGCCCATCCGGGTTCGGCGGTCGCCGCCCGACGCCAGCCTGTCTCATCACCGGGCGCCCATGCCGCTGGCTGGGGGGGCGAGGCAGCCCACGGGTCGTGCCCGTCGCCGGCGGCCGGCTCCGAGGTCGCCCACGGGTCGTGGTCCGCGCCCGGAGCGGGCGCGGCGGTCGCCCACGGGTCGTGCCCGTCGCCGTTGCCCCGATCGGGCGTGGCCCACGGGTCGTGCCCCTCGTGGGTGCCCTGGCGGATGGCCCACGGGTCGTCCGCCGCGCTGGCGGCAGGCTCCGCGGTCTCCCATGCGTCGTGGTCCGCGGCCGGCTCCGCGGTCGCCCACGGGTCGTGGTCCGCGCCCGGAGCGGGCGCGCCGGTCGCCCAGGGGTCGTGCCCGTCGCCGTTGCCCCGCTCAGGGGTCGCCCATGGGTCGTGCCCGTCGCCGTTGCCCCGCTCGGGGGTCGCCCACGGGTCCTGGTCGGCGGTCGGGGTGGGAACCGATGTCCCCCACGGGTCGGCGGTCGGGGTCGACGGCGGGGTCGCCCAGGGATCCGTCGCCTCGGAGGCGCCCCGGGACGTCGCCCAGGAAGCGTGCCCGTCGCCATCGCCGGCCTGATGCGCCGCCCAGGGGTCGGGAGCATCGTGGGTCTCGGCCGCGGGGGCCTCGGTGGGCGAATCGGGTTGGTGCTGCTGCTCGAGCTCGGACTGCCACGTGACCGGGCCGCGGGCCCACCCGTACAGGTTGAGGGCTTCCTCCGGCTCGTCGCCGGACGCGACCGGGGCGACCGCGTGCTGATCCTGTTCGCTGCCCAGGCGGGCCGGATCGGGCTCGGGCGCCTCCGCCACCGGCTGCGGCCGCTCGACGTCCGGGAGGGGGGCGGGCTCGAGCGTCTCGCCGAAGTGATCCACGGCCCCCTGGAGCGCCTCGAGGACCCGGGCCCGCTCGGCGGCCAGGTAGCCGCTCAGCGCCTCGGCGTCGGCCCAGAGCTGGTCCCGTTGCCGGCCGAGCTCGGCCAGCGATGCCTCGACCTCGGCACGGGCGTCGGCCGTTTCGCGGTCGATGGTGGCGAACGCCTCGCTGCGGCGGGTTGCCGCCTCGGCGGCCACGACCTCGTCGAGGTGGCTCACCCGTGCCTCGGCCTCGGCCGTGATGGCCGCGGCGCGCGCCTCGGCGTCGCCGGTGACCGCGGCGGCGTGGGCGTCGGCTTGCGCGGTGACGGCGCTGGCGTGGGCCTCGGCTTCGGCCCGTGCCTGCTCGGCGCCGGCCGTCAGGCGACCCGCCCGTTCGGCCGCCTCCGCCTCGCACCGCTCGGCCCCGACCCGGGCCTCGGCCAGCGCCTGGTCGGATTCCCGCCGGGCCTCGGCGCGGAG
>Ga0306920_100013099_pt1 | contig 11280 bp, 13 predicted proteins | sample flu12Cox44000170_FD_204666 | JGI IMG/M metagenome (GOLD analysis project Ga0306920, IMG submission 204666) | Lab enrichment of tropical soil microbial communities from Luquillo Experimental Forest, Puerto Rico - flux4day.12C.oxic.44.000.170 (v2)... | ecosystem: Environmental > Terrestrial >...
CGTCCTTGACAGCTTCGTAGATTTTCTCGCTGAGATCTCTGATGGCGTCTGTACCCATTGCTATGTCCTCTGATGATGGTATTGCCGGTTCACGCGGTTACGCCTGGCTCAGTTGCCTCTTTCGGCTCTTCGATTACTTGGCCATCGACCTCGAAGTGATGTGACGTGATCTCTGGCGGCTCGCGGTCTGTAATGTTCGCCATGAACTCCTCGACGCGATGTCGCCGATCGCGTGTCTGCCAGGCGTGCTTGGCGAGCGAGCGGCCACGCTCCCAGTCGAGTTCGCCTTCGCAATGGGTAGTCATGTGAACAGTCTCGCCGTCCGCGAAAGTGGCAACAAATACGGGGCACCATTTCATTTGAGGCCTCCTTGGCATGACGTTAGTCGTCGCGGCCTATTTCCATGGCTTCGCTGATGCCGTCTTGCTTGGCCCCCTCAAGCTCGTCGTGAACCAGCTCCAACAGGCGCGGTCGCAGCTCCGCTTGCAGGACGTCGGTCATTGTTTGGAAGATTGCGGTAATCAACCGTTCGGCGCGGTCCATTAGTTCATCTCCTTGGCGATGATTACACGCGTCCTCACATACCCTGTGCTCTCCAGGTCCGGAGCATCGAGGAACTTGCATACGATGGAGTCGCTCGTTGCGCGGCCGGCAACGAAGCACGCCTCGCACAGCAGCACGGGGCCGTCGTCGTTGATCAAGACGGCGCCGCAGGCCATAGCCACTGGGCCATCAGGCCAAGGCCACGCCGGTGCCGGTCGATCACAGACGTAGCATTGCGGGACTTTTGACCCTTTCCGCAACGGACCGCGGCCAAATGTTAGTTCCACAATTCGGAGCTTTTTGTTGTTGCTCATGCCGATCTCCCTCGCAGCTTCTCGATGGAAATGGGCTGTCCCACCGCGTAGGCATTGGTCTCGGCCGGCACCCGTGTCGAACTGTAAATCAGACCTTCGATAAGAATGCCCCGCATATCGGGACGGCCATCAAACACCACATGGGCACAGCCTTTCAGCGACTGCCATGAGCCGGCGTAGGTTCGTGTTTCCACACTCAGTGCACGGCTAAGCGGCAAGCCGTCTGCACGGCAGTACCAAGATGCGAAATCGACTTGGCCTCTGCGGCGAGCGACCTCTTCGAGTTTGAAAACATGCTCCGCCGTCCACTGCGGATACCGGCCGCGAATTGTCGACCAAGGCTCGAAGTCCGCTTGCTGCAGCGTAAATCGAACTAGGCGCGTCCGCCCGCTTCGCCATGCGCCTCGGGAGGCTGCCCCCCGACATGATGCCGTGCAGTCACCGCGATTATTTGTTGTTGCCCAGAGAAAGTCTGGATCCGGAAAGCCCCCTATCCGGTTCGGCCCAGGCCGCAACTCGCCGGTAACTATGATCCACGGCAATCGCGCGGTATCGGTGAAGTGGTAGAGGTTAGCTGCCCTGTCGTTCATGACGGCCGCCCCTCGAGGATGCGCCGCAGGTTCGCTCGGAATATTTTCGCGTGGTTCCAGTCGCCTGAATCGCGGCCTACGCAAATCACTCGTCTGACGCCTGCGGGGTCGTGCCAGCTCACTAGAAAATGCGATCCCTTTGCAGATCGCACCGCGGGCTGGATACCGGCTGCGCGCAACGTCTGGATCGTCTCGTGCGGGATTGAAAACCGCTTGCCTTTCGGCAACGAACCATTATGAAGGGACATTGTCATGGACCCTCGTTCTGCTCTGACAGGTGGATTGAGGTTCGGCGTTCAGGGCTTGGCGGTGACTTGGCGGTCACACGCCGGCCCTCTTCTTTTAGGGGGGAGCACGCGCGCGGCGGCGCGTCGGATTCGGACGGCGCATGCGGCCGAGCAGCCACGTGCGTGCGCTCGGCAGGTGGATCAGCCTGCGGCCGCCCAGCTTGGTGAACGGCAGTCCGTTGGGCTCGTCCATCCAACGAATGACGGTGCGGGAAGTACGATCGACCTCGTTAGCGAACTCGTCGACTTCGGCGTATTCGGAGAGGATGGCTTGGACGGACAAGAGGCACCTATAAACGGAAGGAACCTGAAGATGCCCGTCAATATGAACCTATGTAGGGAATGCGAAAGTCGGTATTAAATAGCGATATTTTGTCGTTAGGGCTTCTTCGGGGAAACCCTCTTTAGCCCCCACGCGTCGACGGCCTGCTTGATGTCGACCTCCATTCCCCAGTCCGCCTTGGGCATACCAGCGACGCGCCGCTCTTCCACTATGCGTTCGACCGTGCGCTTATTGACCTTGAACTTGCGGGCGGCGTCGGCCTGTGAGCCACCGTCAGCAACGTAACGAGCGATGGCCTCCGCTTGCGCAACTGTTGCGAATACCTTGGGCCTTCCGCGAGCTCTCCTCCCCCGGATTGCGGCGGCTACAAGCTTTCGCAGTCCAGGCCGCAACTCGTCTGGCATATCGCTAATCTCCCCCCCGGCGCGTATGAATTCGGCAATCGTATCCCGGTCGTCGGGCATCTGTTCGAGAACGTATTTCAATCGGGCAGCCCAATATGCCCGCCAAAATGCTTCCGACCACTCGTCGCTCGACACGACTAACTCGCGTCCGCGTCGCTCGGGGGCGTGAGCATGGCGCCGACGCGCTCGGCGACGTGGCGCAGCGGATCATCAAACAAATGGCTGTAACGTGCGGTCGTTGCCGGCACGACATGGCCAAGCAACGCGCCGATCGTCGGCAGCGATGCGCCGTCGGAGACGGCCAACGACGCGAACGTGTGCCGCAGATCGTGCAGGCGAACGTTCTGGAGCTGCGCCGCCTCGCGGATGTTATTCCATGCCTGCTCAAGGCTGTTGCGGCGCTCGCGCGACGCCGGCCGCAACGGGAACACCCACTCCTGCTCGGCGAGCGCGTCGCGACGGATCGCGGTCAGGATCTTCACGGCGGCCGAGGACAGCACCACACGGTGCTCGGTCTTCTGCTTCACCGTGTGTCCCGGCTTGATCCACAGCGCCTGCTTCAGGTCGATGTCCGCCCAGCGCGCGGACAGCACTTCCATCTTGCGCGCGCCAGTCAGCAACAGCAGCCAAATGACGTTTACCGCCTGCCGGTCCTTGTATTCGGCGAGCACTGCGATAAGGCGCGCGAGCTCGTCGGCTGTGAGATATCTGACGCGCGGCAGCTCCTGATTGCGCTCGATCCCGCGCGCCGGGTTGTCCGGGCGCATGCGCCAGCGGATCGCCAGCGCGAACATCTTGCTGACCACGCTGAGCACGCGGTTGGCGGCAAAGGGACCGAACTCTTGCGTGACGCTTCGATGCAGGCTGTCGACGTCGGCGAAGGCGATGTCGCTCACCTTGCGGCTGCCCATCGCCGGCTTGATGCTTTTGGCAATCATGGTGGCGTAGGCTTGCTGCGTGGAAGGACGCTTCTTCGGCAGGTGCTCGGCGGCAAAGCGATCGCAGAGATCACTCACCGTCGGGGCGGTGCGCAGCGTCTGCAGTACGCCGAGCGGGTCCTGGCCGGTGTTGACCAGCTGCCGCAGCCGGGCAGCCTCCGCGCGTGCGGCCGCCGTGCTCCAAGCCGGGGGCGAGCCGATGGTCAGGCGCCGGTCGACGTTGCTTTGGGTGCGGTAATTGAAGACGAAGGCGCGCGCCCCGCGCGAGGTCACGCGCAGGCCGAAGCCGGGAATCCAATCCTTGCCTCGATCGTTGGCGCTGTCATAGTAGACCCTGTTGCCGCGCTCCGGCGCCGGCAATTCCCAGATCAAACGATCGGTCAATCGCGTGCCCATCCAGCCCCTCCGTGTCCGCACCATGTCCGCACAGAAACAGGTACGGGATGACCTAATATGTCATTCGATGTCACGAAGTGTCAAGGAATTACGCGATAAGACCAGCGTTTTTTCGGTGGACACGGAATTTGCGTGTCCGCACAACCCCGCCATGACGTAACAAAATATCATGGCGCAAATCCTGCTCGGAGGACAATGCCGTGGTTTCATCCTGTGTGCTCGCCGGCGTCGGCGGTTATTACGCCAGCAACCAGGGGGGCCTCGCCGGCGTGTTTCGCCGCGGCGTCGATGACGCCGACTGGAAACACGTGCTGAGCGAGCTCGAAACATTCACCGTGTTTGTGCACCCGCGCGATCCCGATCTGGTCTTTGCCGGCACCGCTGATGGAGTCTATCGAAGCACCGATGGCGGCCGGAATTTCCGCCGCGCCGACTTTCCCAACAGCGGCGTGCAGATCTGGTCGTTCCTGCACGATGATGCCGATCCGAAACGGATGCTGGCGGGCGGCTCGCCGGTCTCGATCTATCGCAGCGAGGACGCCGGCGCGAGCTGGAAGCGCATGCCCGATCCGCAGTTGCCGGCCCACGCCAAGATGCCGTTTTCCTGCCGCGTGATGCGGCTTGCGTCCCATCCCCGCCGCCGCGGCGAGATTTTCGCCGTGCTCGAAGTCTCCGGCGTGATGCGCTCGACCGATGGCGGCGAAAGCTGGAGCGACTGCAGCGCCGACCTCCTGCGGCTGGCGCAGGCGGAGCCGCGTCTGCGCAGCAAGCTGCTCAGCGACACCGAGGCGGAAGGGATGCTCGACGGCCACGCGGTCTGCATCAGCGCCGCCGATCCCGACAGCGTCATCATTGCCGTGCGCATGGGCCTGTTCCATAGCAACGATCAGGGCAAGACCTGGCAGGACATGCGGGTCGACCGCTTCTCACCGTTCACCTACGGGCGCGACATCAAGGTTTCGCGCCAGGATCCCAGCACGCTCTATGCCTGCCTTAGCGTCGCCGCCGCATCGAAAGACGGTGCGCTCTACCGCAGCCAGGACGTCGGCAAAACCTGGCAGCGCTTCGACAAGGTGACGCCGCACGGAACGCTGATGTCGGTCGGCCTGCATCACAGCGACGCCGGGCAGGTCTACGTCGCCGCGCGCTATGGCGAGGTGTTCGGCACTCGGGATGGCGGCGAAAGCTGGCTTGAAATGCCGCTGCCGCAGGGCGTGCAGCACATCTACGCACTGGCCTGCGGCTAGGCTAGGCGCTGGCCTGGGCTGGGCGATCGATTCGTGACTCAGGGTTTCTTGCCGCCCATCCATTGCAGGTCCATGCCAGGCGTAATCAGCTCCAGCCCCTGCTTGTGACTATGTCCGACCGGGAATTGCTTCATTCCCGGTGGTCGAGCCCGACGGGCGGTGCTGCCCCGCATGCCATTCGAGCACGGCGCCGGGCGCTGCTCCACTTTCAGGTCCGGGAATTCTCTGCCGAGGCTTCGATCTCGGCCATGCTTCGCCTGAAGCCGTTGAATCTCTTTCTGTCGTTTCTTCCAGTGCACCGCACTTCCTCGGCTGCGGGAAATATCTCCGCACCAAATAGATAAGCACTGCATCGCGTGTGGCAAGCCGGCTGCCCCGCGTCCATCCTTTCGCCGCTACGACGACGTCCCAGAATTCACGACGTAGTTTTTGCTCTACATTAGCTCGTTTTGGTTTCCTGTTTGCGTTCGACCTGTTCAGCGCACGCAATCCAGGCGGCAGCGATCTCCATCAATATGGTCTTGTCTTGTCCCATTGCTCGCTCCACCAATCGCCGACATTGCGCCGCGTACTGGCGGAAGCGAGATGCATCGTCCTCCATGACACGTCCTGCAATCCTTTTGTTCCAGCTTCCAAATGAGAACCGAGAAACGCTGTTGGCAGTTCCAGCTCAAATCTGCGCGTGATGGATGGAACTAATCGATCGAGCGAGCGCTTCGAGAACTATCCGGGCAAGCGTAGCTGCCGCCCTATCGCCGTCCCGTACACAGCCGCAGGCGGCATCGTCCTTGAGTGGACGCAGCCTCAGCGGCCGTTTTTTACCTTATGAATGGCGCACGTTGGCTGTATGCTGTGCGTCATGAGTCTCAAAAAGGTCGACCCCGCAAAGGCCGCGCGCCAGCAGCAAAGCGCCGTGGACGCCGCAGCCGCGATGGCGGAATATCGGGCCGCGATCGTGGCCGATCGCGAGAAGACGGCGCGGCTCAAAGCGCTCCGCCTGGCCAAAGAGGAAGCGGAGAAATCCAAGCCCGGCGCGAGCAAGCCGCCGCAGCGAGGCAGCAAACGGCGGTAGGCGGCGCGTAAATGCCATGCGCAGATTGTCGAGGCGCCTGGGGGCAGGCCTGATCCTGGCGAGCGCCCTGTTGCCGGCCTCGCCGACCGAGGCGGCCGAGAGGATCGTGGTCGGAGTGACCGGAACGCCCACTGCGCTGGCGTGGCCATTTTACATCGCCATCGAGAAGGGGTTCTTTGCCGCGCAGGATATCGCGGTCGAGAAGATATTTGCGCCGTCGAGCGCAGCCGTGATTCTTCAGGCGACGGCCGGCGCGCTCGACATGACCGTGGAAGGCGCTTTCGTCGACGTGATCCGAGCCATCGACAAGGGCTCCCCGCTCGCGATTGTCCGCATTCTCGTGCAGACGCCGCCCTATGAGCTGCTCGCGCGGCCTTCGATCAGGTCGCTCAAGGAGCTCAGAGGCAAGACCGTCTCGATCGGCGGCCCGAAGGACGTAACCCGCATCTATCTCGACAGGATGCTGGAGCCGAACGGCCTCAAGGACAGCGACGTCGACCTGGTCTATGCGGGAGCGTCTTCAGCCCGCTTGAGCTCCCTTGAGGCAGGCGCGGTGGATGCCGCAATCCTCACCGCGCCGTTCAATTTCTATGACGCCTCCAGTGGCCTGAGCATCATTGGACGCACCGCGGATTACATCACTGACCTGCCGCAAAACGGCACCGTGGTGAACCGCAACTGGGCGGCCGGCCATATGCCGACGGTGACAAAGTTTCTCGCCGCCTTCAACAAGGGAGTCGACTGGTTCCGCGACGACCGCAATCGTGCCGAAGCGATCAATGTCCTTGTCACCACCGGCAACCTGAAGCCGGACGAGGTGGCAAAGAGCTACGACTTTTTCCGCAGGGGCGAATTCTTCGAGCCGACCGGAAGCGTTTCGAAGGCAAAGCTACGCGCCGTCATCCGCGTCCTGGAGGGTATGGGCGATCTCCCGGGCAACATCGACATCGAGAGGCTGTTTTTGCCCGGCGTGACCAGGGTGGTGGATTAAGGATCACGCGCTGTCGCGGCGCCCTTTCCATCGACTGCGCATCCATCCAGCAGGCAGTTGAGCAATGTCGACCTTCAGCAACGGTAATGCCCCGCCGGTCAATGAGGACGTTCTCGAGGCCCTGCAAAAACGCCTGGGACCGCTGCATGCAAAGCTGCGTCTTGGAATTGAAGCCGATCACGAGGCCCAGGTATTCGGGCAAGGCATCAATTACTTTCACATCGAGAATTTCAAGTTGTCTCATTTCGTCATCAGGGCCTGCCTCAAGCTGACTGGATTGTATCGGCGCGGTTGCAGGAACGCAGCGCAAATCGAAGTGCGCCGCAACTACGTCACCTCACCTCAAATTCCGAAAGCGTTTGACGGCTATACCATCCTTCAGCTCAGCGATCTGCATGTGGATGTGAGCCGGGACGCAATGGCGCGGCTCACGTCGATTCTCAACGAGATAAGCTACGACCTCTGCGTTCTGACCGGCGATTATCGAGGCCGGAGCTTCGGATCCTATGATGGGACTCTGGCCGGCATGTCACCGATTTGCGCGCAGCTCAAGAAGCCGGCCTACGGCGTATTGGGAAATCACGATACGGTTTGCATGGTTCCCGGTCTGGAGAGGATGGGGATCCGAATGCTGCTCAATGAATGCGAAACAATCGAGCGCGAGCAGGAGCGCATGCATCTTGTCGGCGTCGATGACGCGCATTTCTATCGTGCGGACAACATTGAAAAGGCCGTTTCCGGAATACCAAGCGAGGAGTTCTCGATCCTGCTGACGCACACGCCGGAGATCTATCGGCAGGCGGCCCTTGCGGACTTCAATCTGCTGCTGAGCGGACACACCCACGGCGGCCAGATCTGCCTTCCCGGCCGGATACCCCTCACACTTGATTCGGTGCTGCCCCGGCACATGGGTGCCGGTGCTTGGACCTACCGCAACCTGATCGGCTACACGTCGGTCGGAGCGGGCTCGTCCGTCGTTCCCGTACGCTTCAATTGCCCGCCGGAAATCACGTTGCACCGTCTGCAAACGGGCCAGGAATAGCGGGACTTCGGCCCGCTCAGGACAGGCAAGCTCTGCTTGCCGGCCCCGGTACGGCACGATGCAGCCAAAGAAGCGCCACCCTTTCCTGGCATGAGGTTTGCCAGCGACGCGTCGCAAAACCCCGAGCGGATGGAAACGCATGACTTCCAATTGCGTCAACCCGAGGCAAAGGCAGGCAGCGCTGCGTCTCGTGTATCTTTTCATTTCGGGTCTGATCGCTCCGATGGCCGCAGGCGATCAGGCACTTGCCAGAAGCAGCCGGACGGGAAGCTCGATCGAGTCGATCCAGACGCGGGCCGCGGGCGAGCCGGTCATGGCCGTCGTTTCGCTGCCTGATCAGCGGATCACCGTCTACGACGCGAACGGCTGGATCCTGCGGGCGCCGGTGTCGAGCGGCCAGAAGGGACGCGAGACGCCTGCCGGCATTTTCAGCGTCATTCAGAAGGAGGCGGAGCACTACTCCAATCTCTATGACGACGCGTACATGCCGCACATGCAGCGCATCACCTGGTCGGGCATTGCGCTGCACGGCGGGCCGCTGCCGGGATATGCGGCCTCCCACGGCTGCATCCGACTGCCCTACGACTTCGCCGCGCAGCTGTTCGACCTCACCCGGGTGGGGATGCGGGTGATCGTGGCGCCCGCCGATGTCGCGCCCACCGAGGTGGTCCACCCTGCTCTCTTTGTGTCGAAACCGGGCGCCGCCGCCTTGGCCGCGACCCGCGCTGCGGAGGCGGATGAGGCAGCCAGGAAGGCGGCTGCGGCAAGGCTCGCCGCAGTAACGGCCTCGCGGGAGGCAGCGCGGGCGACCATGGCGGTGCGCGTGGCGGAAAATCTCAAAACGAGAGCCGAGGCGCAGCTGGCCGCCGCTGAGAATGCGCTCGCCGACGCCAAGCCCGAACAGGAGGAGCGGGCTGAGAGTGCCAGGGCGAAGATAGCCACTAAGGTTGACGAATTGCAGGCGCAATGGGCCGCCGCCAAGACGGAGCAGCAGGCCAAGCTCGATGCCGTCGCGCCTGCGCGCGAGGCGGCGGCCGCCGCCGAAGCCGCCCGGGCCGCGGCGGCCGACACGGCGCGCGAGCTTGCGCGCGCGCTGGCGCCGGTATCGGTGTTCATCAGCCGCAAGACGCAGCACCTCTATGTCCGGCGCGCATTTCAACCCATCCTGGACATGCCGGTCACCATCCTGGACACTGAACGACCCATCGGCACGCACGTCTTCACCGCCATGGAACAGACCGACGGCGAGCGTGGGATGCGGTGGAGCGTCGTCTCACTGGGCGGCGGAGCCGCGCACAGCGAGGAGGCCGGCGCAGATGGGCGCACGCGCGAAGGTGCCGAGGGCGAGCCGACAACGCCGGCGAGCGACGCGAAAGCCGCGCTCGACCGCGTCGTGTTTCCCCAAGACGCACTGGCCCGCATCGCGGAGACGGCATCGCCGCGGTCTTCCCTGATAATCTCGGACGAGGAGCCAAGCCCGGAGACCGGCAGGGGTACGGATTTCATCGTTCTCCTGAGCGGCGAGCCGCAAGGAGGGATCGCTCACCGACGAAGCTACCCGGCGGCCCAGGCCTGGTTCAGGTACGAGCGCCCACGCTTGCGCCTGCCGTTTTGGCGCTAGCACTGTTTCGGGTCCCGGGATCGGTCGCGACTTCGTTGCGTGCCCACGGGAGGCCGCATGACCGGCCACATGCGAAGACGGGAATTCATGGTCGCGCTGGGCGGTCTGGCGGCGGCGCGCGCCGCCCTGACCGGGCCGGCTCCTGCCCTGGGACAGGACTACCCGAGCCGGCAAATCACCATCCTGGTCGGCATTGCCGCGGGGGGCATTACCGACGTTACCACGCGCCAATACGCGGCGGTGCTGTCTCAAAACATGCGCCAGAACGTCATTGTTGAAAATCGTCCGGTCGCGGGCGGCGCGGTTGCCGCAGCCGCCGTTCAGGGCGCAGCTCCCGACGGCTACACGCTGCTCTCGGCGGTCGGCTCGCAGTTTTGCTCGGTGCCGGCGATCGGGCCTACCCCCTACGATCCGGTGAAGGGCTTTGCTCCGATCAGCCTGACGTTTCGCCTTCCCACTCTCCTCATCGTGCCCATGGAGAGCCCGGCGAAGACCGTGGCCGAGCTGCTCGCCTGGGGGAAGACAAAACCCGGCGGGCTGCTGCTTGGCTCTCCCGGTCCCGGCACTCCGGGACATCTGCTTGGCGCCAAGATTGCGCTCGCCACCAATACGCCGATGCAATACGTCCACTATCGCGGCGGGGCCCCGATCATGGCCGATCTCATCAGCGGGCGCCTGGATTTCAGTCTCGCCACCTTCAACAGCGCGCGCTCGAACATGGACGCGCAGAAGCTTCGCGCGCTCGCGGTCGATGCCGAGACGCGGCTTCCCGCGCTGCCTGACATTCCGACCCTGATCGAGGCCGGACTCGGCGCGCAGCGGGTCGCCGACTGGGCAGGCGTCTTCGCGCCGGCGGAAACACCCGCCGCCATTGTCGAGCGGCTCAATCGGGAAGTGGTGATCGCCGCCCATACTGCGGATCTGATCGCCAGGTTGACCGAAAACGGCAACATCGTAGCCAGCAGCACGCCGCAGGAGATGAGCGCGCTGGTGGCGCACGAGGTCAAGGAGATGGAGCAATTGATTACGACCCTTGGTCTCAAGCTGCATTGACTTTTTCGGGGCAGCAAATGCGGGTCGGATTCTTGAGGGTGGAGAACTTCTGACGAACTCTCATCACTCGGCGGGCAACGGATGGGGCGCGGCGCCGGCATGGTAGCTACGGCCGAAGCCTTTGGCCCAGAGCAGCAGAATGATGCCGCCGGCAAGCGACTGCACCGCAAGCGCCAGCAGGGCGATGCGATAGCTGCCGGTCGCCTCCATGATCACGCCCACCATGTAAGGCGCGGCAAAGCCGCCGAGCTGACCCAGCGTGCTGACCAGAGCAATGCCGGCGGCCGCAGTGCTGCTGCCGAAAGATTCGCTGATCAGCGCAAGCCAGGGACCTTTCAGGCCCCAGATGCCGAGCGCAGCGATGCAGACCGCGAGCAGCTGCGGCACCGGAGACGAAAGCAGGGCGCCGGATGCGAGGCCGGCGAACCCCAGGAACGCCATCGCCGCCGAATGCCAGACGCGCTCCCGCATCCAGTCCGATGTCTTTGCAAAGACGATG
>Ga0306920_100013100_pt1 | contig 11280 bp, 11 predicted proteins | sample flu12Cox44000170_FD_204666 | JGI IMG/M metagenome (GOLD analysis project Ga0306920, IMG submission 204666) | Lab enrichment of tropical soil microbial communities from Luquillo Experimental Forest, Puerto Rico - flux4day.12C.oxic.44.000.170 (v2)... | ecosystem: Environmental > Terrestrial >...
TATCATCCCGGGAAGCAACGTGGGTTCCTACATGCGTAAGATCAACCCCGGGAGTCTTGGCAGTTTAATCCAGAACTACAACAACACGCTTGCCGGCGGGTCGAACCCTGCCACCCCGGCCGGCAATATGCTGGTGAATGCCGGTATCTTTTCGCTGCAGGATCTCGAACAAATGGGCGGGGTCGAGCAGGCGCTGGCGGCCGCGGTTTCAAACCCTGTTGGGCTGAGCTGGCTTAAAACCTTGGACGTAAGGCTCAGCTGGCAACACAAGCTGCAGGATCGCATCACGTTTGAGCCCAGTATCGGTTTCTTTAATGTCTTCAACTTCGCCAACTTCGATCTGCCCGGTAATACCCAAAATGGGGTGCTCAATTTCGGGGCAGGAAGTCTCTCGCCTTCGGCCACCGCCCTGCAGCCGCAGAACACAGTGGGAGGCACTTCAGCGGTTCTTACCAGTCCCGCCGGACGCAGCAACCGCACGTCGCTACAGTCAGGTATGAACGCACAAGGCGCACCGCGTTCGCTCGAGTGGGGTCTAAAAATTTCGTTTTGATCCGTGAGGGGTCCAGAAAACTTCATCCGCAATCTCATTCACAACTATTTGCACAAAAGCCTCTAACATGGGGTCATTGTCGATGGCAGGGGAAGGGGGGCATCTCATCTTGCACTTCCTAGGCACACCAAGCCCCCCTTCCCCTGCAACCCCAGGGGAACCGCGGATTTTCACAGCCCATAGACGCACAGGCGCTGTGGAAAATCCACTGTTCAAGTTTTCCGGCTTGGGTAACTATAAGGAACGGCAGGTCAACACCGCGAGCGAGCAAAACAGGTACAATTTTGTGCATGCCGTTCTCTGACGCCGCTCGTCGTAAGCCCAAAATGCCGCCTCCTGAGTCCACCAACGAGGAGGCCGCGTATTTAAAATCCTTGACCGAGAAACAACGCCCGGTATCGGTCAAGCTGGTGAATGGGGAAAACCTGCGTGGGTGGATTGAGTACTACGACCGTAATATGCTGCGGTTAACCCGCGAAGGACGACCCAATCTGTTTATCTTCAAGCACCAGATTATGTATGTGGCCGAGGAGAATTCCTGAGCGATCGGCGCATCCTAGAGGTCTTCATCGCTGTAGGAATTCATCGGAGTGCACCACAAACTCGGGATAGGCATCGGCCCCCAGTTCGTGTAGATCGAGACCTTGGCGCTCTCCGTCGCTTGAAACCCGATAGGCGAGCAGTCGGCTGAGCAGCCAATTGGCGCCGTAGGTGAAGGGCAGAGTAAAGCCTAGAAGCGTCGCGACGCCCACGAGTTGCGCCAGAAGCTGTTGACCGCCGCTAAAGATTCCGGCCGCCAGCACACCCCAGAGTCCGCCGACAGCATGCACGGAAATTGATCCGCAGGGATCATCGACCTTCAAGCTCACTTCGAACCATTCCACGGAGAGGACCAGCAGCGCTCCGGCTACCATGCCCGTCAGAATTGCCGTGGCTGGCTTAAGCACCGCACACCCTGCGCTGCTCGATACCAACCCGGCCATCCAGCCGTTGGCGATCAGAGAGGCGTCCGGCCGGCGAAAGCGTATTCGGGTTACGGCGGCAGCCACGAGCGCGCCGGCCATGGCGGTCAAGCTCGTATTCACTGCTACCAACAGCGATCGTTCCGCCGACACTCCCCGGTAAAGCATGGCCCCGGCAGCGTTCAAGCCTATCCATCCTATCCACGCCAGCATGCTGCCAAAGAGAACAAGCACGCCATTATGTGCGGGTATGGCCGCCGGGAGGCCGCTCGAGGAGTACTTTCCTCTCCGTGGTCCCACCAGCCATGCCAATGAAAGCGCCGCTAGTCCGCCGCTAGCCTGGATCATTCCTGAGCCACCATCGTCCAGGTAGCTTCTGCCGATGGCGGGGTTAGAGACAAGTTGGGACAGGAATCCATTCACCGCCCAGTGGGCGAAGCCAGGGTAGGTGAGCCCGGCGAAGATGACGGTCGCCAGACACGCGGCGCCTAAACGCAAGCGATCGGCAGCCGCACCTAAAGGGACGATCGAAGCTAAGCCAACGCTGAATATGCCCAACACCACCGGCAGTAAGGGAAAGCCGTAATCTACGCCCCTCAGAAACAGCCCCGGAGCTCCGAGGACTCTCTGATCCGCCATAACCATCTTGGCAAAATTGACGGGATAGGCTTGGACGGAGAACCCGAAGACGAAGTACACGAGTCCTGCGACAGCCACGACTGAAAGGGATGAGGTCATGCCATGGGCTGCGCTGCGGGAGCGGCCTAGGCCTGTATTGATCAGGGCAAGACCGGCGATCGAAAGCGGAACCAGCAAAATGAAAACCAGACAGAGGGCAAACCACACCGCGGTGTCAGACATTAGGGGTGGTCCTCACCGCGACTTAGATGTGCTTTGCCGACAACAATTAAACCGAGTAGTTCGGTAGCGAGTCCCCCCAGGATGAAGGGCGCAACCGTTGCCCCATGTAGTAGCCGCAGAGCGGCGACGACGATGCCCCATCCGGAAACGAGCAGTAGAAATCCCCCAAGTTTCATGGCTCCCACGGGATAAAGCAATAACAATACAGGTTTGCCAGTTGAGCAACACTATATTTTTAATGGCAAAAATCACCGCGACGATGGCGATGATTGCCTATGCAACGAGATGAGCTGGCCGAAGGGGGACGCGCTACCGGCTTGTAGCTGCTGTGATAGGCTGACTTTGCTCCATGTCCATTGCTGAATTGCCCAAGCGTGAAGCTCCCGATTCTTTGATGCTGACGGGCTTCTGGTATCGGGCTATGGCGTCCGACCGGCTGGTGCGCAACCAGCTTGAAAAGACCAGGTTGCTTGAAATTTCGTTGGTCATCGGCCGCGACGCGAGTGGAATCCCATTTGCGCTGCGCGATGCCTGCCCGCATCGTGGCATGCCGCTATCCTGCGGCCGGCTCGAAGGCGCGCAGCTTGAATGCAGTTACCACGGATGGAGATTTGATGTCGACAGCGGCCAGTGTCGGCTGATTCCGTCGCTTGCCGCTGGCCAAAATCTCAAAGTGGAGCGTATCTTTGCCGGCAGCCACGCCTGCCAAGAGCAGGATAGTTTCATCTGGGTTTTCATTCCCGATCCGGGACCGCCGGGGGCAGGATTTACAGCTCGCCAAGAACCCACCGAGCCGGTTCCCACGGTGGCTAAATTTTCCGAGAAATACAAGAGCGCATATCTGAGCGCCGAGCTTCCTTGCACGGTGGATCACGGAATCATCGGCCTCATGGACCCGGCGCATGGTCCTTTTGTGCATCAGGCCTGGTGGTGGCGTACGCGACACAGCATCCACGAGAAAGAGAAGCAATTTGAGCCCATTCCTCGCGGTTTTCGCATGAGTGCGCACACGCCCAGCTCGAACAGCGCCCCTTACAAGTTGTTGCGGGCCTACGCCGACGCGGAATCGATTACCACCACGATCGACTTTGAGCTGCCCAATCTGCGGCGCGAAACCATTCGCGCCGGCAAGTACTGGTTCTCCTCGCTGACCACGGTGACGCCCATCACCCGCGATCGCTCGCGCATTGACGTGGTCGCTTGTTGGAACATCTTTCGCTGGTTTCCATTCGCTGCTGGCTTGCTGAAGTTCGTCTTTGCCAAGTTTGTCGAGCAGGACCGACGCACGATGGAGTTGCAACGCCAGGGTCTACTGAATAACCCGCATCTGATGCTCATCGACGACGCCGACCGTCCCGCCAAATGGTACTTCGGCCTGAAGTCGGCTCTCTTGGAGGCCCGCCGTAGCGGTGGAGAAATGAAACATCCGCTTACGGGACCGGTGGTCTTAAAGTGGCGAAGCTGAGGGAAGCCACCCGAAGCGCCGGTTGAAAACCATCGCACAGCAAATGGGCTGGAACGAGTATTTCACCAGTCCGCAGGAAAATAGCCCAATATCGGAAAAGCCTCTGGCCGAAAATCTTTGCCTAGAGAAGTCGCCAGTTTCGGACCGACGCCCGGGACCCGTAGATAAACACAGTTGTCGCGCCCTTGGCTGTGAGCTACACCAGCCATGGTGACGCCGTGCGCAGCGAAAGCGAGAAGGCGACCCGGCTCCGGGCTGCCGTCCCGAAAACGGATCGCAAAAAGAAAGAGAAATTACCATGCAAACCCCGATCGATCGTCCTCGTCCCCTCCTCCCTTCTCTCAGCGGGACGAATCGGCCAGCCGAGGAAAGGCCACCCGGCCCAAGAGAGCTCTTCGGAGTGAATTTTGTCCGTAGATTCCGTGCCGCGCCTCTACCTTTTCTGACGGAGCTTCACAACCGCTACGGTGACATCGTGTACTCGCGAATGGGGCCCTACCGAGCCTTCTTCTTTTTCCACCCCGATCAAATCAGGGAAATTGCGACCGAGAAAGCAAAATTGCTTCCTAAACTCCGGTTCCAAGTGCGCGTTCTCCGGCAATGGGACGGAAACGGACTGCTGTTAAGCGAAGGCGAATTCTGGGCGCGTCAACGGCGTTTGGTACAGCCTACGTTTCAGCTGAAGCGTTTCGCTGTCTACGCCGACGTCATGGTGAATAAGTCGGAGAGGCTGGGCGACGGGTGGTACGGTTTGCCTGAGTCGAGCCCAATTGATATGGAAGCCGCCATGACGCGGTTAACACTGGAAATCGCGGCCAAGACGTTCTTTGATATCGAGCTAACTCAGCAAATCGATGATTTGCGCAAGGCAGTTGCGACCCTATCTGCGACCGCAGTCCGGGAATTCGGGGAGATTATTCATTGGCCCAATTGGATTCCTCTTCCGCGCCTACGAGCAAAGAAATGGGCCATCAATTATCTCGACTCCACTATCCGCCAGTTCATTGCTGAGCGACGAAAAACCGGGGAGGACCGAGGAGACCTTGTTTCCATGCTGCTCGCTGCGGTAGATGCGGAGGATTCGAAGACTCGGATGAGCGATGAACAAGCCAGAGATGAAGCCATGGTGCTGTTTCTGGCAGGCCACGACACCACCGCCGCGGGGCTCGCTTGGCTTTGGTACATCATGGGGAAGCACCCGGAGGTACAGAGAAAGGCACACCAGGAAATCGAGAGCGTCCTTGAAAACAATTGCCCCGACTTCTCCGACGTGGCGAAGCTCCCTTTTCTCGGCGCGGTCATCAAGGAAACACTTCGGCTCTATCCGCCCGCTATTGGAATATTTGCTCGGGAAGCCAATCAGCAAATTGAGCTGGGCGGTTATGAAATTCCCAAAGGCAGCATCGTGTACGCGTTTTCCTACGTGACCCACCGAGACGAGCGTTGGTTCCCCGACCCGGAGCGCTTCGATCCCGAGCGTTTTCTTGGCGAGAAGGAGCAAAAGGTCTCACCATTCGCATATTTTCCCTTCGGAGCAGGACCGCGAGCCTGCATTGGCGCGCAGTTTGCGTTGACAGAGATGACGCTTGTGGCAGCGTGCCTTCTGCGGCGATTTCAGTTTTCGCTGCGCCCGGGAGACGATCGAGAACCCTTAACCCATTTATCGCTCAGGCCAAGAGGCGGCTTGTCGATGCTGGTAAGCAACCGCTGTAATCCCTGAGGCGGGTGTTTTTCCTGGGCCGACCGGCACTGCTGTTATGTCCCCGTGGTAATCGCTGCGACCAACTAGACTCCGACCGGTTGCTTCGTCCGTATGGGCACCGGCGTAAGCCAGGCGAATCGATCCGCCTTGTCGCCGTGCACGATGGCAAAGAATTCGCGCTGCAGAGCACGAGTAATGCGGCCCACCGATCGGTCGCCCACCGGAATTCGGTCTACCGAACGAATGGGGGTAACTTCGGCGGCGGTGCCGGTAAAGAATACCTCGTCCGCGATATAGAGCAGCTCTCGTGGAATCGGGGCCTCGACTACAGGAATGCCCAGGTCGCGTGCTAGTTTCAGAATCGAGTCGCGGGTGATTCCCGGCAACACGGAATTGCCAAGTGGTGCGGTCTGCAACACCCCTTGACGCACGATGAAGACATTCTCTCCCGATCCTTCGCTGACATAACCATGGGCGTCGAGGGCAATGCCTTCGGCATAGCCGTTGACCGTAGCTTCCATGCGGATCAGCTGCGAATTCATGTAATTGGCGCCAGATTTGGCCAATGCCGGCAGGGTGTTCGGGGCAATGCGGGTCCAGGAGGAAACGCAGACATCCACCCCCGAATCATCCTGAGTCAGATACTTGCCCCAGGGATAATTCACCAGATAAACCTCGACCGGGCAATTATCGGGTGAAACTCCAGCGTCCCCATAGCCGCGGAAGACTACGGGTCGCAAATAGCACGGCCATATCCCATTGGTCTCGACCAATTCCACCATGGAACGTACCAGCTCGTCGCGACTGAAGCCAACGTTCATGCGGTAAATCTTCGCGGAATCAATCAAGCGCTCGATGTGGTCGTGGGCGCGGAAAATGGCTGGGCCGGACGGCGGTAGATAGCAACGTATTCCCTCAAATACCGAGGAGCCATAGTGCACTACGTGCGACATGACATGCAGGGTCGCATCTTCCCAACGAATCAACTTGCCGTTATGCCAGATTTTGTCAGTTTTTTGGAGCGCCATGAATACTCCTGAAGGATCTAAATCGATTATAACTTGACACTTACCTTGCCACCATGTCCGAAGGTGTCAACTCCAGGCTGTCCTGCTGGTGGTCGGCACAAATGCTTGGCCCACTCCGCGCTCTCCGCCACCACCGGATCTTGATCACGCGATGCCCGCTCCAGTACGGGCAAGAAGCTTGCATCTTGGGTGTTGCCGATGGCGATGAGCGCATTTCTTCGCAAGCCGTTGCGCTTCGTGCGTTTAATCGGAGAACCGCGAAAGCGATCGCGAAACTCCTCGTCCGATATCTCCGCCAGCCATGCCAAGGCAGGATTTACCAGACCTTCGCGCGGCTGAAACTCCGGTTTGTCGGTGGCCGGAGCCCGCCGGTTCCAAGGACAAACATCCTGGCAAATGTCACAGCCAAAGACTTGCCGACCGATACCCGAGCGCAGTTCGTCCGGTATGGATCCCCGCTTCTCGATGGTCAAATAGGCGATACAGCGCGTCGAATCCAGCTCGTAAGGCTCAACCAGCGCCTGGGTAGGGCAGGCATCAATGCAGCGGGCGCAGGTTCCGCAACGATCGGCCGCAGGCTGATCGGGCACGAGTTCGAGAGAAGTGACGATGACCCCCAAAAATAGCCAGGAGCCAATCCGCTGGTTTATGAGGCAGGTGTTTTTGCCCAGCCAGCCCAGCCCTGCGTATTTGGCGAATACGCGTTCGACCACCGGTCCGGTATCGACATAGGCGCGGGTTTCAAGGCCCGGGCCGCAGTTAGCTTTGAGGTGGGTTTCGACCTGGCGCAATCGCCCGAGGACCGAATCATGGTAATCCTCGCGGCTCCAAGCGTAGCGGGAGATCCACCCCTGATCGCGATTCGCGGCCGCAGTCGAATAGCGGTGGGCGGTGTTGTAATTGACGGCGCAAACCAGCACGCTGCGCGCCCAGGGAAACTCGCTTTGCAGCGAGGAACGACGCAGTTGACCGTTTTCGTTACGTGACTCCAGGTATTTCATCTCTCCGGCACGGCCTTCGGCGATCCATTGGGGAAATCGCCCAAGCTCAGGAAAGCTCTCGACGGGAGCTATGCCTGCCAGGTCAAACCCCGCCGCTTGTGCTGCCGCCTTAATGTCTAAGGAAAGTTGGTCGTTTCCGTACATCTTCGTCTGCACTTCATTATCTCTTAATCTCTTAGTTAGCGAAGCCAAAAGGGGGGCGATTGGGAGCGAGGTAAAGGGATTTCAGAGTCCCAGCTTCTTTACTTCCTCGTTGTAGTACTTGCGGTAAAGGATATCCCATTCCTGGCTGCCCTCGAGAATGGTGCGTTTCTGACTTTCAATTTTCTGACGGGCAGTCTGGTCGATTTTGGCTTCCTGATTCAGCAGGTCTTCCAAAATTTTCCGCACTTCCAGACGAATGGTGTTGCGATCCTCGATAAAGTCTACGTCCTCCATGCCGGCCAGGGTATCGGTCACTAGGTGCGCGACCTTGTTCACTTTGTCGCGGCTGATCCTCACAGCACCGCCCTGTATTTACGGACCAGTTCGTTTTTCACTTTGCGAAACATTTCCTGATAATTGGCCCCGGTGTTGCGCATCTCCTCGGAGTAGGTTTCAAGAATTACTCGGACCTCGTCATTGATCCGGTCTTCCAGCGTGAGTTCGTTCAGCATCGCGGCGTAGACTTTTTCTCTAACTGACGGCAGCGATTTGGTTTCTATAAATTCAGATGCGCTCAGTCGTTTGACGGTTTCGCGGGCCAGGTAGCCCACATATTCTTTCGAAAGCAGCATGTGGCGGTCAAAATTTTGGGTGAAATTTAGTTTAGCACAGCAAAAGCCGTTGGTTTCGAGGCGCTCCGAGATGCTTCCCGCCTGTAGCTCTCGAAGGTAACATTTCAGGCGATGGCTGACGGCTAGTGGCTTACTGGCATACAATGCTCAATGATCATGCCTGCCCTGCCAGACGATCTGGTAACCCTGAAAGATGACATGGTAGCTTTCATCGAAGGCCATGGTATTCGCCGCTTTCCCGGCTATGTCGACCATGAAGAAGTACAGACCGTGGTGTGGAAGCCGAGTGACGACAGTGAGAGTTGGAAGGACTTTGTAGAGCTGGCAAAAGCGGCGGGTACTCCCTTTATCACCATGGATTCCTGGCAGCTGGAACGCGAGGAGCTCGATGACATCATCCAGCGCCTGGGCAACGCGGAATTCACCAGCGACGATGATCTGGAAGACGCCCGCTGGTTACGAACCTATCTCGGCAAGACCGGGTTCGTGCAGCTGGGCTTCGCCTTTCAGGGCGTGATGATGCTCTACGAAGCCTCTACCGAATGGTATGACCATTACCAGCACCTAGTTGAGGTGGCCGAGGACTTCGGCGGTATCGCCATCGACGAGTCCGGGCCGGACGACGAATAGCCGTGCGCTGGGAGCTGCGACAAGCCTCACCACAAATCACCCGCACTTTGGCCGATGGGATTTCTTCGCACCCCCTGCTGCGGCGGAATCCGTTGCTGACCGAACTGCTCGCTTTCTTACTGGTGCAGCGCGGTATCGATCTGCCGGAAACGGCTCTTCGATTCCTGACCCCGTCGCTCAACGACCTCCACTCGCCTTATTTGATGGCGGGAATGAAAGCCGCCGTGGAACGGCTAGAGTGCGCAATCGAGCGGCAAGAAAAAGTTCTCATCTACGGCGACTATGATGTCGACGGGACCACGGCGGTGGTGATCCTAAAAACCGCCGTGGAGCTCTGCGGGGGCGCCACCGAATTCCATGTGCCACACCGCATTCGGGAAGGCTACGACTTACGCGGCGATGTGATCGAACGGGCCGCCGCCGCCGGCATTCGCCTGGTGATCAGTGTGGATGCAGGTACTCGCGCCTTCGCCGCGGCCGAGAGTGCACGACAGGCGGGGGTCGATCTGATCATTACCGACCACCACCTGCCTGGGCCGGCGGGTTTGCCCCCTGCCTATGCGGTCGTAAATCCCAATCAGACGGGCTGTGAGTATCCCTCGAAATCGCTATGCGCCGCAGGAATCGCGCTGAAGCTAGCCCAAGCTCTCATGGCCAAACGGCTTCCCCAGCGTGATCAGTCGCAACTGCTTTTGTCGTTTATGAAAATCGCGGCTATTGCGACCATTGCCGATGCGGTGCCGCTGGTGGGTGAGAACCGCGTTATTGCCAGCTTGGGACTGAATGCCTTGCGATCGGCCGTGAATCCCGGTCTCAAGGCGCTGCTCGCGGTGGCGCAGCTTGGCGGTAAGCCCTTGAGCTCTCAAGAGGTTGCATTCCGCATCGCCCCACGCATCAATGCCGCAGGCCGCATGGACGTAGCCAGCGACGTGATTGAGCTCTTTAGCGTAAAAGATCCCTCCCGAGCGCGAGAGATTGCCCAACGTTTAGACACCTTGAACTCGGAACGCCAGGAGGAGGAGCGGCGAATCGTCGGCCTGATTGAAGAACGCTTGGCCGAGGATGCGCAATTACGGGATGCGTTTTGTATGGTCATTGACGGCCCGGCATGGCATCGCGGCGTGATAGGTATAACCGCCAAGCGCATCGTCGAACGATACGGCCGGCCTGTGCTGGTAATTTCCTGCGATGGCGAGGAGGCCCACGGTTCGGGCAGGTCGATTCCTGGCTTTCACCTACTTCAGGCTCTTGAATCCTGTGAAAACCTATTCAGTCGCTATGGCGGCCATGCTCAAGCCGTAGGCTTCTCATTGCCGTCGGCCCGCGTTCCCGAACTGCAGCATCAGCTCGACAGCTATGCGCGCGCACGACTCTCTTCGCGCGATTTCGAGTCGCCAGTCGAAATCGATGCTCAGCTCAGGCTGGATGCGGTTACCCCTGAGCTATTTGAAGCAGTTCGCATGCTCGAGCCCTTCGGGACGGGGAATCCCGAACCGGTCTTTGCCTCTCTAGGGGTGCGAGTGCTTGCCGTGCCCAAGGTTTTGAAAGACAAACATGTGCGACTCAAGCTGGGCGCGAAGCTCGAGCCTGGCGGGGCAAGCGGTTGGCGGCGCTTGCTCACCCACAGCGCCATGGGTTGGCGCTTGGCGGAGCGTGTGGCCGAAGCCAGACTCTTGCCCGGCGACGTCGTGAATATTGCTTTCACTCTGGATCGCAATGAACATCCGGAATTTGGGGGCCTAGAGCTGTCGCTGCGAGATTTTGAACCTGGGGTCCATGCCCTGAGTGCGCAATCGGCTGGTTGAAATCTTAGCTCTAGCTACTTGGACTTTCTTTTCTCCAACTCTTTGCGCGCCTCATCCGCCAGCTGTCCCCAGCTGGTGGATAGTTCTTGTAACACCTGTTCAGCCCGCGGTGAGCGATAGCCCGAGATACCCAGCAGAGCCGCGTGTCGCACCGAACGGTCTAGTTCTTCGATACGGAATACTCGGCCGAGAGCGTCGAGCGCGGCATCGTCCTGAATTGCCCCCAGGGCTAGTACAGCCTTTCTGAGGCAGGCCAGGTTAGCGCCCCGCCCGCTAATAAATGCCTCGAGCGCTGCGATCGAACTGGCATTCTTCAGGAACATCAATTCGTCGAGCGTTTCGTCCAAAATATCTGGATTCAGCTTAGGCAAGGCTGCGGCAAGCACCGATGCGGCGCGGGTAGAGCGACTCTTTACCAGCGCCTTGAGGGCGGCCTGCTGTACCCGAGAATCCTCGTGTTCAAGCGCAGGTACAATGTGTTCGACCAGATTCGGATC
>Ga0306920_100013101_pt1 | contig 11279 bp, 12 predicted proteins | sample flu12Cox44000170_FD_204666 | JGI IMG/M metagenome (GOLD analysis project Ga0306920, IMG submission 204666) | Lab enrichment of tropical soil microbial communities from Luquillo Experimental Forest, Puerto Rico - flux4day.12C.oxic.44.000.170 (v2)... | ecosystem: Environmental > Terrestrial >...
ACTTCCAGGCTTCCAACGGATCGGTTGCCCTCCCCGTTGCTGGGTATAACTACAACAGCGACTGGACTCCTCTGTTGGCGGGACTTTCACCCGCTAGAATGGCAGCTAGCCTCGCTGCACCAAAACCTGTCACGGAACCCTCTATTGTCACGAAACCTATAGAGGGCGTCACGAAACCCAATAAGGGTGGTCGGCCGTGTATAGGAGTGCGAGCGATGACGGCTGCGGAGCCGAAGCGGCGCTCGCGGGCGAAAGGCAAGAGCGATGTTAGCGCCACGGGTACCCGGAAGCGTAAGGATGATTTAAAATCAAATATTCAGGGTTATTGTTTGAATCCGATTCGGGGGGCGGGGGGCAAAAAAATAAGGTTTTCGGGTGGCCCGGTACGTACCTGACGGTTTGAGCGTACATGATTTAAAATCAAGTATTCAAAGTTATCGACGGGAAGGTTTTGTTTGTTGTTGAGTTTGGTGGGCGGGGGGACAAAAAAATATAAAAGGAATTTTGAGGGTTTTGGCACAGCCAAATTTTCTTCATCTCAACCGTCGCGAGATTCACTCTTCACTCCCGGAGTACTCCCGGAGTCACCCGAACTCACTCCCATCACTCCCCGGTCTTTAACCGGGGAGTGATGAGTGTTCGGCAGAGCGTTGGTGGAAGGCGAAGCGGCTTGCCCAAATACAACCTGGAACACCACCCCTCTGGCCCCTCCTCCTTTGACCCGCCCCGCCTTAAACAGGCGCTTAACGAGATCGCTAAAATTCGAGCTCCCCAGCTTGCCGCCATGCACGGCCTTGGTCGCTTCAAACCAGTCCGACCATGTGAGTCCGGCGGGGACGGTTGCGAGGGCGTTGAATGCCAGTTCCTCGTTCCGACCCAATTCCTCGAAGGTCGTGTCCTGCCAATCAAGTCGATCCTTGACCGCCAGCACCGACTCAAAGCCATCTTCCCGAACACGTCGAAATCGAGTTCGCGCGGGTAATGGAAATCGTATTCCAACCGGAGGACTGACCATGAACGCAACGTCAGCGACTTTCCGTCGAGAGGCGTTGAATTCCGCGACCGAAACCCGAGACGGCAAAGTATCGAGGTCGTCGATGAGTAATACCGAACATCGGTTCGCCGACCCGAACCGGCACGTGGTCGAAGTACCGCACCGTTTCGCTATCGCCCGCTGGCCCCGCGACGCCGACGTTCCCACGATCGCCCGCTGCATCTTGGGGACTTTGAAATACGAACCGCACTCTGCCGACACCACAGCTTTACCGCGCGCCCTCGAACGCGTGATCGAGCACGAGTGCCGTAGCGGTGACACTGTTGGCGCTCATGCACTGGTGCGGCAATGGTACCGCCGTGCTGCAGCCGCGGAGCGTGCCAAACGCAGGTCGACCTATTCGCAACGGCAATAATGTGGGGTGAGAAGCTACGATGATTCATCACATTGAATATACGACAGCCGAACGAGAGTTGGTTTTGCTCGCTCGCAAGCTCGCAACGAACCGGGACGTGTTGTACCACGGAACGAGATACCGTCAGTCAATTCTGAAAACGGAAACGTTATTCCGCCCGGAGGTCGGTGTCGATGCCGTGTCCTTTACACGATCTCCGGAAGTAGCTGCCTACTGGGCGCTGTTGAACCGCGATGATGATGAGGGCCGCGGATCAATATTGGTTTGTGATCGGCAATCTTTGGCGTCCCGCTACAAAATTAAATGCAACCCTCAGGTTTATTGGCATAGCGACACGACTTTCCATGATGAGGCGGAGGAACAAATATTCGACAACGTGACTAAGATTGGCGATCACCTGATCGGAATTGTTTCCGGCCCAACGGTCAAGCTTTCGCAGAGACACAAAATTCTAAATCGAGAGTCCGAAAAGATGATGGACGCTCGATTGCAGCAGCTCGAATGCCAGATGATACCGAGGAGTCGCGGGAAGCGGGACGCGCGGCCGGCGAGCGCCCGACAATTAGACCTGTTCGAGAACAGGACGCGCGCTGTCTTCCTGGTAGAGTTGTAAGGGCGGGAGTTCGAATCTCTTCGGGCGCGCAAATCCGCCGCAAAGTCAAAATGTTACGGCAAGCAGCCGTCCGGGCGTCGACACGCCTGTTTCTGTGCCCGGCGCATGCCCGGAAAATGTTGGTCCGGTCGCCGCGATGCCTTCACGCGCGTGAGCGCCCACGTCGCGGCCCTCATCGGCGCGCGCGAAGGCGCCGCGGTCATCCCGATGCGAGGGTGAGACCGGGTGACAGGGCCTTCATCTCGTGTTCATCGCCGCGGCAAATTTGCCTGATTTCGGAACCGAATCGAGCCGGCCTTCCCCGACCCGCCGAGCCCTTCGCGCAAGCGATTCGAAGGTCAAGCCCCCGCCGACGCAAAAGCGTGCCGCCTTAGCGCCCGCCTTCGCGGCTACCCTTGTCAGATCCGGGTGGTGGTTTCCCCGATCCTATCGAGCGCATCATTGAGCGACCGAATCCTGTCCACCTTCATGGCCATCGCGCGCCCATACGCGAGAACGCCGACTCGAAGGCGGCCATCTCGACCATCCATCCATAGACTGGGCCATGTCCACGAGCGGGATGAAGTCTCCGTCCCCCGACGCGATCACGAGCGCCGCCGGCGAGGTCGTGCAGATCATGCGGGTGCCCTGCACCACGAGTTCAGCATCGACCGCCTTCTCCCTGTTGTTGACGCGGTCATGGATCTTCACCTCGAAACCGCCCCGCCGGGCCATGTTCCAGACCCCATCATTCGGCGGCGGCCGTGAGCCAACCAGAAAGGCCTTTCGGATCTTGCGACCCTCCGCGAGGTGGGTGAGCAGGCCGCCGTAGTCGACGCGCCAGTTCCAGTCCTGCGGTGCCTTCCCCTGTATCGCCGGGGTGAGGCCCACACGAGCCGCGGACAACTTCCGAGCCTCGATGAAGACGTTCGAGTTATCGACGAGCACAACGCATTCTTCCATCACGATATTCCTTTCTCAAAATGGACCCCGCGAATCGGAGGCAATATCAGCGGTGATGAATGTATGGGGGCCAGCGGCTCGTGCGGCGGAAGTGCAAGCGCGTCGGGGGCGGTTGACAATGCGGTAGAGAAAACAAATACTATCCCGTAATAGTTGCATTTGCTTGTCGCGGTCTGGGAGGAGTGGCAATGCCGACAAATCCAAATGGCTCGAGCGGCGTAGGGGCGAACCAACAAGCGACTTTGGGCATTTTCGACGCGACCACAGCGGTCCCGTCGCCCACCCAGCGGCCACTGAAAGTGTACGCGTTCGATCCGAGCGCCGGGCATCTCACTGGCAATGTGATGCGCATCTCGTTGAATTACGAGAGGCTCGCCCCCGGGCCGGTGGGCAAGAAACTTGCTGTGATCGATTTCGACGGCAGCAACAAGGCCTATTACGAACCGGTTGATCTGGACGATCGGAAGATACTGATCCAGAGCGGCATCGATCCCACCGAGTCAGATCCGCGTTTTCATCAGCAAATGGTCTATGCGGTGGCCGCTGAAACGCTGCAGCGATTCGAAAGCGCGCTTGGCCGGCGCATTCATTGGCGGTTGGGCGAGGCCGAAGAGCACGACGAAAAGGCGACACGAAACAGCATCCGCACGTTGTTCCTGTTTCCGCACGCGATGTATCAGGCCAACGCTTTCTACAGCCCGAAGGCACGCGGCATTTTGTTTGGCTATTTTCGTGCAAGCATGACTTCGCCGGGGGCCAATCTCCCGGGCCAGACAGTCTTTACCTGCCTTTCGCACGACATCATCGCGCACGAGACGACCCACGCGATCGTAGACGGCATTCGAAAATATTTCATGGAGCCGACCAATATCGACGTACCGGCCTTTCACGAGGCCTTCGCGGACCTCGCCGCGCTGTTCCGCCACTTCGCCCACAAAGAGGTTCTGCTCGACACGCTGCAGAAAACCGGCGGTCAGCTCTACCCCGCCTATGTGAGGCCGGACGCGAGCATCGGGATGGCTGTGAACGGAAATGAAAAGGCCGCGCCGATGATGCAGGCCCAGATCGGAGCGGCCAATCCGCTTGTCCAATAGGCGCAGCAATTCGGTGAAGCGATGGGAATGCGCGCCGGGCTGCGTCAGGCGCTCGGCACGCCCCCTACGCCAGAGGACATCAAGGTCAAGACCGAGCCCCATGAGCGCGGCTCAATCCTCGTCGCGGCGGTGTTCGACGCCTATTTCAGGATCTACCTGCGCCGCACTGCCGATCTGTTCAGGATATTTCGCGCCGGCGGGGGTTCCACCGAACCGAAAGACCTGCCTGGGCCGCTCGCCGAAATGCTGGCCTCTGGTGCAAGCCGAACCGCCACCGATTTCTTTACGGTCTGTGCCCGCGCGCTCGATTATTGCCCACCGGTCGACATTACTTTTGGTGACTTCCTGCGCGCCTTGATCACGGCGCACTATGACGCGGATCCTGCCGATCCTGAAGGCATACGCGACGCTTTCATGCAAGCTTTCCGGCTGCGCGGCATTATCGCCGAGACCGCCAAATTCTTCTCCGAGGACGCGCTCCGCTGGGACAGCGTGCGACCGGGCGCCCTCAAGCCGATCAGCAAACTCGTATTTGGGAACCCGAATGGCCTGGCCAAGGAGGAGAAGGACACCAACGGCCGCATCCTGCGCCATTACGTGAGACAGAATGGAAAAAAGCTCGGCTTCGACATGTCAGAAGGCGGCAAGGATATCGAAGTCCCCTCCTTCCACCCGACGTTTCACATTGGCGCCGACGGCGGGCTCAAGGTCGACATGGTCATCGAGGCGGTGCAGACGCGTTACGTCCCCTTGGACGAGGACAACAAGACCTTGGGCACGTTCCCGATGCGCGGCGGCGTAACGCTGCTGGTGGCACAAACACCTCTGCGAGACGACGGCACCCGTCCGGATCCTGAAATCCGCTATGTCATTCACAACCATCTCAGCCCGGAGCGCGAACGCCGTCAACGGATGAATTATTACGCGACCGGCCAGGTACCGCACTACCACGGCGATGAGGACGGACATCATGACGGCAAGCATGCCGCGCTCGACGATGACAGCCGCTTTCAGATTAATTTTGCTCTTATTCATGGGGGGATCTGAGCATGGCCACGAAGACCAAGCGGAAGAGCAAACGCGGCCCAGCGAAAAAGCGGACCACGACGCATGCCCGGCATGGTCAGGCTTCGTCGCGCGGCAGCCAACGAAACGCGTCTTCTTCCGCGTCATCGACCCGCGGTCGATCGCGTTCCGCTGCTAACGGCTCCACGCAATCAAGTGCGCCGCAATCAGGCGACAATAGCGTCGGTCCCAGTGGCATCCGGGTGCGCATGTATCGGGTCGGCTTTGGCGATTTCTTTTTATTTTCGTTGCAGACATCATCCGGCCTCAAGCACATCCTGATCGACTGTGGCGTGCACGCCTGTGACATCCGCAGCATCAATGCCGCCGTCGCGAAAATGGCAGAGGACACCGGGCGTGAGCTTGCATTGGTCATCATGACCCATCGTCATGCCGACCACATTTCTGGCTTTGCCAAGTGCAAGGACGTATTTAGCCAGTTCACCGTCGAACAGGTGTGGATGTCCTGGTTTGAGGATCCAAGCGACAAGAATGCCGCCAGCTTCCAAAGGAGCTTGGCGATGGTGGCGGATCAAATGAAGCTGGCGCTGGCGGCGCGGAACCGTCCTGAAGACGACGAACTCGATTTCATGGCAGGAAACATTACGGGCGATCAAATGGGCATCGCCGGTGGCGATAGCAATAGTGTGGCGCTCCAGGTTCTTCACGGCGGCTTCAAGAACAAGGCCCCGGTCACCTATTACAAGGCCGGCGACCCGCCCAAGCTGCCGCAGGACCTCGTCGATGCCGGCCTGACGGCGCAAATCCTGGGTCCGCCGCACGATCTGTCGCTGGTGGCGCAGATGAACGGCAAGAACGAGCAATATCTCGCCGCCAACGATCCCTCGCTGTCGAAGCCCGTCGTGCCGTTCGACAAGACGTTCTGGATGAACGCGCGGCGGTATCCAGCGGCGGCATTCCGCGAATTCAGTCGCCACGAAATCGAACAGTCCGTGCTGCAGTCGCAGCCGGACATGCTGGCGGCCAAGGCACGGCAGGCCGACAACACGCTCAACAATCAGAGCCTCGTCGTGCTGTTCACTTTTAAAGGCAAGCATCTTTTGTTCGCCGGCGACGCCCAGTGGGGCAATTGGGAGAACTTCCTCTATGGTGGCAAGATCGGCACGTCCGGCCATACCGCGCTGACCAAAGAGAGCCAATCAATTCTGGCGTCACTCGACTTCTACAAGGTCGGTCACCACGGCAGCACCAATGCCACGCCAAAGGATGCACTCAGTGCCATGCGCGAAGGCTGCGTAGCGATGTGCTCCACGCAGCCCGACTGCTACGGCAAGCCGTCGAGCGGCACCGAAGTGCCGCGCATACCGCTGCTCGAAGCGATCGAAAAGAAAACCGACAATCAGCTCGCGCGCAGCGACCAAGTCAAGGCCGGTACCCAGGAGCGGACGAAAGGCCTCGATGCGCCAGCCAAACCGTTCTCCACTCCGGGCGATCTCTATATAGATTATGTCTTCTGACAACGGAGCGGCCCGATGTCCTATCGCGATCTTGCTATTTTGGTGCACACAGCTTTGCTGTTGCCTGCGGACAACGGACTGAAGATCTTTTTCCTCAGCATCGAATCTCGCCCGCCATCGCGCAAAAGTGCCGGTGTTTCAGTAACTTCATATAGTAGAACATCGGCCACCAAATTACTCGCGGTTAGGGGTCCTTCGAGTAATGAATAAACGCAGCTGCAATCATTATCAGAAAGAGCGAGCAACTTTTCTCTTACGACAGGACCTCCAGCGCGCAAATGGAGACGTCGAATAGCACCGACCTGGTCGGATGCCAGGCCGTTTTCAATTTCGCTCTTGCCTACGGCGGGTAATCATAGAGGCAGCGAATTAAAGTCTCTAATGAACTTCCACACTTCCTGCGGCGGGTGCGAGAAGACAACGCTGACACAAACCTCAGCCATTCAAGCCTCTCTCCAGCTCGTGTTCACAACAAAGCGAGAGAATAGCTTATTTTGTTTTTTGAACAAAACACAACCTTGATGTATTATAGCTCACTTTGGGAACGAAGCGTCGGTCTCGCCGGGCGGGCTTTCAAGATTCATTGGTTTCGCCGCTTGGACAGCCTGCGCTCTTCTAGTGGCGTCATGCTAATGCCGATTTTTTCGCTCATCTGCGGCGGCATCACCAACGTCAACACGCCGGTCGCATTCGGGGTACATTACGACGGGCTTGCCTTCGCGGGCCCGACCGGAGCGTTGTCGGGCCTAGCTGGTGAGGCTCGGCGCGCAGGAAGGCGGGCGGGCGCTGCGACCGGCAGGCGCAGCCGGTCCTCACCTGAAGGCCGCTCGCGCACGGATTGCGACTGCTGCCTAGAGCGGGCAAAAAAGGTCAGAGTCGGAGGACGTTTTTGCGTATGGAAGGAGTGGAGCCGAGATGAAAAAGCTTTTGAGCGCGGTCGCCATCGTGCTGGCGATCTCGGGCGCTGCCCATGGCCAAACCGCGACGTTTCACGATGCCGCTCCTACCTGGAGCGCGGCGGTTTTTGCCGCGGTCGTGACGGCTGCTGCCGGATTTGTTGGGTCGTGGCTCGGCGCCCAGCTAGCGCTCTCGAGTTTCAAACAGCAAAGGGCATTCGATAAACGGCTCGATTGGTACGATCGCGCCGAAAAGAGTCTGCAAAAAATGATCACGAAAATTGACATTGCGCTTACTTTCCAGGGAGAGCCCGGGACGCCGGAAGATCATTTGAAGAAGATATGGAGGGATGTTCAGGGAGCACAGTTGAAAATCGAGTATCGCTTCGCAGGCTGGTCTCTTCGCTTCTCCGACGGCTGTTAAACAAATCAAGTCTGCTGCCAAGCTTGTGGAGAAAGTTGCGAACGAAACGGAAGCTTTCGATCCACCTCACATCAAGCCAGGGAAAAGAGATGAGGCGCTTGGTCTCATCGAGGATCTCGCGGCCAAGTTAGGTCGAATGCAAGAGCCCTTGATTATCGAAGCTCGGCGCCATCTTGAGTTTGATGCCGGCGGGTTCTTTCGTGGGAAGTGCCTTTCGGCGCATCCCGGCTCGCATTTGGACGGCGTCGCCGTAGCCTGGTCGTCCGCTCCCACCGTTCCGCTAAGCCGATTCACTTGCGCCTCGTCCGGTGCATCTTCGATCTGCAACTGCACCGGCACGATGACGCAAGTATGAAGCGTTGGCTTTTGAGAGTCGTTCCATGGTGGACGGAATGCGAGCCACCGCCTAGACGTTTGCCCACCGATCAATGATGGAGCACCACGATGTCCCTCGATCAATTCATAGACCGACCGCCCGGACAACCCGAGGAAGGAATCGCCCTCGCTATGTCCGGCGGCGGCTACCGAGCGATGGTCTTTCACGTCGGTGCCTTGATCCGCCTCAACGAGGTCGCGCTGCTGCGGAAGATCAAACGGATATCGAGCGTGTCCGGCGGTTCGATCACGGCGGCTGCGCTCGGAATCAGTTGGAAGGATCTGCAGTTCACCGGCGACGTGGCAACTAACCTCGACGTCTTCGTCAAGCGGGTGAGAACGATGGCGGGGACCACGGTCGACGCTGGCGCGATCATCGGCGGCATTCTCCTTCCAGGATCGATCAGTGACAAGGTGGCCAAGGTTTATGACAAGACCCTATTTCACGGTGCCAAGCTCGCCGACTTGCCCGATGATGCTCAGCCCGGAAATCCCCGTTTCGTGATCAACGCCACCAACATCCAGACCGCAGCGCTATGGCGCTTCTCGCGCAATTACATGGGCGACTACCGCGTTGGGCTGGTCGAGAAGCCCGACGTTTCGCTCGCCGCGGCAGTGGCCGCTTCGTCGGCGTTCCCGCCCGTACTATCGCCCTCCGAGCTCGACATAAAGCAACCTGTCGTGAATACTCCCGGCGCCGATCTTCACAGGCCTCCTTTCACGAAGACTGCGATCCTGAGCGACGGCGGCGTCTACGACAACTTGGGGCTCGAAACCATAGCAAAGCGCTACCAAACTCTGCTCGTAAGCGACGCAGGTCAAAAGATCGCTCCCGAGGAGGATCCGCATCACGATTGGGCCCGACATTCGCTGAGAGTCTTGGACACAGTCGATAACCAAGTCAGAAGCCTCCGGAAGCGCCATCTCATCGAGTCCTATACCCGCAAGGACCACAACGGCACGTATTGGGGGATTCGGACCTCCTTTGTCGATTACAAGTTGGCGGACGACCCGCTCCAATGCTCGGCTCGAAATCCGATTCCCCTGGCGGAGATTCCGACCAGACTTGAGGCAATGCCTGAAAACTTGCAGGACCGCCTCATGAACTGGGGGTATGCCATTTGCGATGCCGCCCTACGAGCGCACCTCGACCCCGCGTTGCAGGCCAAACTCGGGGTTAAGATCGATCCTCCAAAGCAGTTTCCGTTCGCCGGTGGTTACTGAAGGACTATGCTTCGTCCCTTGTGGGCTCGGATATTCATTCACGGCCATGCGGTGTGCTGACGGCACCTTTGGCGTAACCTTTCAATTCTGTGTCGGCACGTTGCGGATACGATCGATCGCGGCGCGGATGCGCTCCGTGCTGGTCGGTTGCTGGCCCGCTTGCCCGCCGTCGATCAAAAGCTGGGCATCGACGCGGACCCGGGACGTGGCAGAGGACTTGTGATGTTCAGCAAGCCCCTCCCTCGTTTCGTCATCGCCAAGACACGCGCTGACGGCGCCACGGCTTTCTATTTCAATGTTCCTACCCTCTACCGGAAGCTCGGCTGCACGATCTCGAATCAACCCATGAGAACGGACTACACTGTAGCCTGCGGCGAGAATGGCGAGGGTGGTAGAGCCGCCGCGTTAAATGCCTTGTTCGATGAATGGAACACCAAACGTAAAGGCGGCCACGTCAGCGCAGGCCGTGTCGCTGCCTACGGGACGGTGGATTGGCTATTCCGCGAATATAAGCAGAGCAGGGCATATCTCGAAAAAGTCGCGCCTCGATCCCGGCCGGCACCGTCGTTTGGCATCCGCTGGAGGAACTGACGGACACCGGAATCGTGAGATTCTATGAGGATGCGGAGGCGGTCCTTGCGCGGTTGCCACGGCGTGGCGTGCCAATGATCCTCAGAGAGGTTCACGAAGGCATCGCCAAGCCATTCTCATTCGGTGGAATGCAGAAAATAGTCCACACCATGCGTGAGAGGCTGGGACTTCCGGCAACCTTCACGCTTGATGCTTGCCGGCATGGTGGCATGACCGAGTTGGAGGAAGCTGAATTGACCGACGGGCAGGGTCGCGCGCTCTCCGCGCATAAGAGCCAGCAAGCCTATGAAGGCTATGCAAAGCGGACGATGGAGCGCGCGCTCTCGGCAACTCGCAAGCGTCACGCTCATAGGTTAGCGAACGCGGCGGGAACGAACATTCAGAATGAGCCGCAGAATGACATTCAGAATAGCGACACTGCAAAAAATAAGGGTGCAGCTAAGTAGCTGCGGCTTAATGCCATTTGTTGGCTGGGGCGGGAGGACTCGAACCTCCGAATCAAAATCCGCTGCCTCGTGCCTCCTTCACTCGAGCTAATCCATTGTGATGGTGTAAGAAATGGTCAAAACAGGACCCCTTTGTATGTCGCGTGTGTTGCAAAACTGTGCCAAGCATTATCAACAACTTACAACGGGTATCGGCGGCTCTACGCGACATGTGTGCGACATGCAAAGAACAAATGTGAACTCCAAAATTGACGTGCGGCTTTTGAGACCATCAGTCTGAGGGACGGCTCTCTATGGCCAAGACTTGCGGTGCGAGCCGCTGGAGATGCGCAAGGCGACGCTCGCAAGCCTGTTGATTCGGGCCAGAAGACGTCGGCGAGTTGACGACGGCGTTCGAGGCTGCCTTGGCAAAGCTCGGATTAGTGGAGGCGTCCTCGTTCAGACGCAACCCCGGAAGGCTTCCACTCAGCGGGACCGCGGCGATCCGACAACCATGACACTCGCCAAACTAATCATCGAACTCGTGAAAGCGGGCGAACGCGAGCCCGAGCGGCTGTCCAAGTCACCACTGAACTTCGTCCTGCGGATTTTAGCCATTTATACCGAGTCCCTGAAATTGTGACTCGTGGGCGATTCCCAGATGGAGGCGAGTCAGATTCAACATGGCGAACCCAGGAGGCTCGTCATGTCGGCTCCGACACCATTGCGCCAGGATTTTGATG
>Ga0306920_100013102_pt1 | contig 11279 bp, 9 predicted proteins | sample flu12Cox44000170_FD_204666 | JGI IMG/M metagenome (GOLD analysis project Ga0306920, IMG submission 204666) | Lab enrichment of tropical soil microbial communities from Luquillo Experimental Forest, Puerto Rico - flux4day.12C.oxic.44.000.170 (v2)... | ecosystem: Environmental > Terrestrial >...
GGCGTCGTCACCGGCATTCCCATGGAGTTTCAGTTCGGAACGAATTGGGCTGGGTTCTCTCGATATGCCGGCGGCGTGATCGGCCAGACGCTGGCGATGGAAGGCATGTTCGCGTTCTTCCTCGAAAGTGCGTTCGTCGGCGCGCTGATCTGGGGCGAGAAGCGCCTGGGGCAACGCTATCACTTTCTGGCTGCTGTGGGAGTCGCACTCGGCAGTTGGCTTTCTGGCTTTTTCATTCTCGTCACCAATGCTTTCATGCAACACCCCATCGGTTACCGAGTCGAAAGCGATGGGTCGCTTGGCATCGACAGTCTCAGCGCGTACCTCCTGAATCCTTGGGCTCTGGTTCAATTTGCTCACAACCAATCGGCCGCGTTGGTGACCGGATCGTTTGTCGTAACCGCTGTGGGAGCCCTTTACACTCTGCGTGGGCTCCATCGCACTCAAGCTGCACTCTATCTCCGAGCGGGAACGCTGGTTGGGCTGCTTGCGTCTCTGCTTGTTGCCTTTCCGAGTGGCGACCAGCAGGCTAAGATGGTGGCGCGGCACCAACCGATCACGCTTGCCGCGATGGAGGGGAAGTTTGTCGGCGGAACCAGGGCGGGCGTCGCCGCCATAGGCCAGCCGAATGTTGCCGCTCGGCGTCTGGACAACCCCATCGAGGTCCCGGGCGCCCTGAGTTTTCTCGCCAACGGCACTTTTCAAAGTTATGTTCATGGGCTGGACGAATATCCTGCCGATGCGTGGCCCGATAACATCGAGCTTCTGTACTACTCGTTTCACGTGATGATTACGCTCGGTTCGATTTTCATTTTGCTTATGGCTTACGCCAAGTTTCAGGACTGGCGTGGACGGCTTCAGTCGAATACGTGGCTGCTTTGGGCCCTGATGCTGGCATTTCCATTTCCCTACATCGCAAACACTATGGGCTGGATGACTGCCGAGTTAGGACGTCAGCCATGGTTAGCATATGGCCTGTTTCGTACGACAGACGGCTATAGCAAAGTGTTGAGCAACGGGGACACGATCTTCACGGTGATCGGTTTCGTGGGCCTTTACTTCGTGATTGGTGTGCTCTTCCTGTATCTCGTCGGCCGTCAAATCGGGCGTGGGCCCGGCGAGGACGCGGTCGCGCTGGACATGGCGAAGGAACAAGAGCTGATCGACATCTCAAGACAGGAGCATTTTGTATGATCGCGATGTGGTACGCCGTGGTCAGCTTTATGCTGATCGCCTACGTAATCTTGGATGGCCGCAATTTTGGCGCCGGGATGCTGCATTGGTTCGTCGCCAGAACACCCGAAGAGCGGCGGCAGGTCATCGCAGCCATGGGGCCCCTGTGGTCTTGGCATGAAGTGTGGCTGGTCGGTTTTGGCGGAGCTTTGGTTGCTGTGTTTCCTCGACTGATGGCTTCTGCTTTTTCTGGCTATTACCTGGCGTTGATTTTGATTTTGTGGTGCCTCATTCTGCGAGGTGTTTCGATCGAGGTTGGCGGTCACATTAACGATCGCCTCTGGCAGGCGTTTTGGGATTTTGTTTTTGTGTTTGCAAATTTTCTGCTAGCCATCCTTTTCGGCGCGGCGGCCGGCAATGTCGCTCGCGGTGTTCCGATTGATGCGCAAGGGAATTTCTCGATGTCGTTTTTCACCAACTTCGGAGTCCACGGCAATGTAGGTCTGCTCGATTGGTACACAGTCTCCGTGGCCGTTTTTGCGGTTTGTCTGCTGGCAGCTCATGGCGCGACCTACCTTGCGCTGAAGACAGAGGGTCCAGTACATGACCGGAGCGCAGCGTACGCAAAGTATCTTTGGTTGGCGGTTGTTCCACTCCTCGCGGTGATTTCGGTTGAGTCTTTTTTCGTTCGCCCCGACGTTCCTGCTCGGGCAGCTCACAACCCGATCTGCTGGCTTGCGTTGCTTGTAACCTCAATCTCGACGGCTGTGCTGATCTCAGGTTTCTCAGCTCGAAGGGAAATGCGTGCTTTTCTCGCCTCGAATTTTCTAATCGTGGGATTGTTGGCCACAGGGGGCGCCGCTATCTTCCCGGTGATGTTGCATTCGACGCTCGCCCCTGAAAATTCACTTTCTGCCTACACGATTGCTGCGAATCATACGGCTCTAGTCGTAGCTTCCATCTGGTGGCCGATCGGGTTCGCTTTGGCGATTGCGTATTTCATCTTTATTTCGCGACGCTATGTTGGAAAAGTCAGCGTAAAGCGGGACAACCAAGGATTTTACTAGAAACAGTCAAGTCAACTCGGCTAGTTCAAGGCTCTGACGAAGCCCAAAATACTAAGAGTCCGGTGCCTCTTGATGTGCCTAACGTAAATGACTTCGCTCCGGAACTCGTCCTTTGATCGGTCAACCATTGCGGCTCCCGCCGCTATTTTCGGTTCGCCAATCGGTGGATTGGCTTCCAGCTCAGGCACTTGGATAACGCAGCGCATCAGGTCGGCGCCAATTGCTGGCGAGGATACTTGCCCACCGGGAGGGGCTGCGACGCCACAAACATCTCCTCGAATGCTTCTGTTCCAGAATCCTTCGCTCGAGCTATAACAGAATGGTTGCTCCTTGAGATTCCCGCGTCAGCTACGACACTGCGGTATTTGACAACAAAACGAAACAAGCTCCAGACGTTTTGCGCGGACTCTGACACTATCTTCTTGGGAAACACCGCCCGCATTAAACCCTTCGCATGGGTGTGCCTTCTCACGGTCATTGGCTCCTTCAACACCTTTGCGTCTGCGGTTAAACGACATTCTCAACAGATGGAAATCCGCTCACGCTTTTTGAAATTCTCCGCCACCGTTAAAAAAGTTGACAAATTCGTTCCCCGCGTTAACAGCGACTCGTGACTTTGAAATCCAGTCGGGAAGATAACGCACCTCATTTCAGCAAGCTAAAGCGACAAGGCATTTTGGTTGTTGAGATGCACTTAGTCGGCGTGTCGTTACGAAGAAATATGGCACCGAAGAGTAGGAAAGGAACAAGTGAATCCAATGTCCGCATCAACAGTTTCGAAACCAGGCACCGAGAAGTCCGGTGCCAAGACTACAGGCCGCCTATTCTTCTTAGATGTAGGCGGCGGCCGCGTGTTCTCTGCGAACCCGGACGGCTCCCATTTGAAGGTAATCGTGAGCGAGGGCCGACGACTTCCGGACGGGATAGTCGTGGATGTGGAGGCCGGTTACATCTACTGGACCAATATGGGCAATCCTAGCGCCAGCGATGGTTCCATCGAACGCGCGGATCTTGACGGAAGTAATCTCAAGCACATCGTTCCTTCCGGCGGCACACATACTCCCAAGCAGCTCCAACACGACAAGGAGAACGGGAAGCTCTATTGGTGCGATCGCGAAGGCATGCGTGTCATGCGCGCAAGCATCGATGGCTCCAACGTAGAGACGCTTGTTGACACCAGCCAAGGCGATGCGCGCCCCGGCAAGGACCAGCGGAAATGGTGCGTAGGAATTGCGGTAGACGTGGAAGGCGGCAAGCTGTACTGGAGTCAGAAGGGTCCCGACAAAGCTGGCCAGGGTCGCATCTTCCGGGCAAATCTGGAAATCCCGAAAGGCCAAACGCCGGGAAATCGCAAAGACATCGAACTGCTTTTTGAGGACCTGCCCGAGCCGATCGACCTCGATCTGGATCTCTCCAATCGAATGCTCTACTGGACCGACCGCGGTGATCCGCCTCGTGGAAACACAGTAAATCGAGCGCCGTTGGATGCTGCGCCTGGGAACCGGAAGGCTCCGGAAATTATCTTCAGTCACCTGATGGAAGGAATCGGCCTTGCGTTAGACCTAAAAGGTGGCCGCATGTTTTTGACCGACTTGGCTGGTTCGGTCTACAGCGCCAATCTCGACGGCTCGAACAAGAAGACTCTACTTTTCGCAGAAGGAAACTTAACGGGAATCGCCTACGCGGACGTTCCCGCAGGTTCGTAAACACGGCGCCGACTGATGTCGCCACATGAGGAGAGAAAGAAATGAGTTCGCCAGCTTCAGCTTTGAAACTTGAGAATGTGTCGTACGAAAAGAAGGACCGCATCGCCTACGTAACGGTCAATCGTCCGAAGGTGTTGAACGCATTGAACGCGGAAACGTGGCGGGACTTGCAGACGGCTTTTCAGACTGCGCAACAGGATGAAGATGTTCGAGGGGTGATCCTGACCGGAACTGGCGATAAAGCGTTCATCGCCGGTGCAGATATAGGCGAACTCTCCAGGCTCAATGCGGTCGAGGCGGAAAAGTCCAGTAGTTACGGGCAGACGGTCCTCAGCCTCATTGAAAATCTAGGCAAGCCGGTTATCGCAGCAGTTAACGGGTTCGCACTAGGTGGCGGCTGCGAAACGGCCATGGCGTGCACTATTCGCATCGCCTCCGAATCCGCGAAGTTCGGACAGCCGGAGGTCAAGTTGGGAGTTCTCCCCGGCGGGGGCGGCACGCAACGCTTGCCGCGTCTGGTCGGAAGGGGACGGGCTCTGCAACTGATCCTTACCGGCGAAATCATCAACGCTCAGGAAGCCTATCGCATCGGTTTGGTCAATGAAGTTGTTCCGGCCGCGAATCTGATCGCACGAGCAGAAGCACTTCTGAAACAGATCTTTTCCAACGCGCCGATTGCAGTGAAGTACTCGCTCGAGGCGGTAAACAAGGGCTTGGAAACGAGCCAGGCCGAAGGCTTTGCACTAGAAGCTTCTTTCTTCGGTCTCTGCGCGGGCACCGAAGACAAAAAGGAAGGCACATCCGCCTTTCTTGCGAAGCGGGCTCCGAAGTTCCAGGGGCAGTGATCACATCATTCAGGAGAAACATCAATGGCAAGTGACAACATTTTTTCCGGACTCAAAGTCGTAGACTTCGCGACCTTCGTTGCGGCTCCCAGCGCCGCAGTGATTCTCTCAGACTTCGGTGCCGACGTGATCAAAGTCGAACCACCTTCCGGCGACCTGTGGAGACACGCGAATCAGATGCCTCCCATGCCGGTGGCCAAAGATGCTTACCCTTTTCATCTCGCCAACCGCAACAAGCGCGGGATCGTGCTCAACCTGAAGTCGCCGAGCGCCCAGCAGGTTCTCGAGAAGCTCGTCAAGTGGGCGGACGTGTTCGTGGTCAACACGCCCCAGCCGGCGCGCAAGAAATTGAAGCTCGAATACGCCGACGTTGTGCAATGGAATCCACGGCTGATCTACGCGGATCTTACGGGTTTCGGCGAGAAGGGGCCGGACTCCGGACTGCCTGGCTTCGATATCACGGGGTACTGGGCGCGCAGCGGCTTGCTGTCGATGACACGCGATGCCGGCGCGCCGCCGACCTGGCCGGTAGCGGGCAGCGGCGACAACGCGACGGCCGTGGGCATCTATTCCGCGATCGTTACCGCACTCTATCGCCGCGAGCGCACTGGCGAGGGCGCATATGTCACCACCTCGCTACTCGCCGAGGGCGTCTGGGCGGCAAGCGTCTCGATCCAAGCCGCACTGTGCGACGCAACCTTTTCCGGGCTGCACGATCGCGGCAATCCGGCGAGCGCCGCAACGAATGTGTATCGCGCCGCCGATGGCACGTGGTTTGTTCTCGCCCTTACACCCGACAAGTGGGCGGATGCGGCGAAAGCCATCGGGCGTTCCGGCCTCCTGACAGATCCGCGATTCTCCGATCCCGCGAAGCTCGCGGCGAACCGGCACGAACTCGTCGCCATTCTCGACGAAGTCTTCGGCGCGCAGCCAATGGCACATTGGTACGAGGCGCTCAACGGCTTCACGATCGGGGAGGTGCGCGGTCCGCAAGAAGTCATCAACGACCCGCAGCTCAAGGCGAACGACATCGTCGTTCCACTCGAGGGTGCAGGCGGCAAGCTCACCTCGACGATCAGCAGCCCAATCCAGGTGCATGGCGTCACCAAAGTACCAGCCCGCCGCGCCCCCGAGCTCGGCGAGCACACGGAGGAGGTCCTCCATGACCTGGGTTTTGACGCACAGGGCATCGATGCCCTGCGCGCAAGCGGCGCCGTGCCAAAAACGAAGGAACGGGCGGCCTAGAGTATGACCCCGAAGAGTAGCGAACAAAGGAGCAAACAATGAGCGACATCAACACAGAACGTTCCGGCAGCATTCTGCAGGTCGAACTGAATCGACCAGCTAAGAAGAATGCGATGACCTCCGCCATGTACATCGCCATGGCGGATATCCTCAACGACGCAGCAAAAGACGACGGTGTGCGCGTGGTGCTCTGGCACGGTGCAGGAGACATTTTCTGCGCGGGCAACGACATAGAGGATTTCCTTAAGAATCCCATGGGACCGGGCGACAGCCCCCAATCCCGCTTGATCGATGCGCTGATCAATTTTGATAAGCCCATTGTTGCCGCCGTGCAAGGCGCTGCAATCGGTGGCGGAACCACCATGTTGACCCACTGCGATTTTGTCTACGCGGGCGAGAGCACGAAGTTCCAGATGCCATTCATCAACCTGGCCTTGGTACCGGAATTCGGATCGAGCTACTCGATTCCCACACGGGTCGGATATCTGCGGGCGGCTGAGTTGATTCAACTGGCACAGCCCTTCGATGCCAAGCGTGCAGTGGAGCTCGGGCTTGCGACGCAGGTCGTACCAGACACGGAACTACTCGCGACTGCCATAGCTACGGCGCAGAAGCTGGCGAAGAAACCCGCCGAAGCGTTGCAGGCCTGCAAGAGGTTGATGAGGCAATCGACTCGTGAGCATTTGCAACAAGCCGCGCGATCGGAGAATGAAGTGTTCTCCGCGCAGCTTCGCTCACCGGAAACGAAGGAAGCACTTACGGCGTTTCTCGAGAAACGGGCTCCGGACTTTACTCGAACGAAACAGCCGGCAGCGGCTGCATGAATTGGGAGCGTCGTGATCCAACATACGAACAGAGTAGGCGAAAGGAATTGAATCGAGGTAATTATGTCGAAGCCTAAAGTCATCATCGTGGGTGGGGGCTTTGCGGGACTGGCCGCCGCTAAGGCACTTGGAAGTACGCCAGCGGAAGTCATCTTGATTGACCGTACCAATCACCACCTGTTTCAGCCGTTGCTGTACCAGGTGGCGACGGCGGCGCTCACGCCGTCTCAGATTGCAACACCAATCCGCAGCATTTTTCGGAATCAGAAGAACACCACGGTGATCTTAGGGGAAGTCACGGGAGTCGACAAAGCTCAGAAGTGCGTCTTTGTCAGTGACGCGGATCGGCAGAACGTACCGATCGCCTACGATCATCTGATCTTAGCGACTGGTGCGAGTCACAGCTACTTTGGCCATAACGAATTCGCGGAGTACGCGCCTGGTTTGAAGAGTCTAGCGGATGCCGAGGCGGCGCGAAACAGGATCTTGCAGGCATTTGAATTGGCAGAAGCCGAGGAAGATCCGAGCCGCCATCGTGACCTGCTGACTTTCATTCTCGTTGGCGCTGGTCCTACGGGCGTGGAAATGGCCGGCGCATTGGCCGTCTTCGTCCGAACCACACTGAAATCAGACTTCCGAAGGATCAACCCTGCCTCCGCGAGAATTGTGCTCGTCGATATGGCTCCCCGTGTTTTGGGGCCGTTTTCGGAGACCCTTTCCAAAGCCGCCAAGCAACGACTCGAGAAGTTGGGAGTTGAAGTCCGGCTCGGACATAGCGTCGATCACATCGACGCGGACGGGATCGTGGTCGCCGGCGAACGGATCGCGAGCAAGACAGTTATCTGGACCGCGGGAGTTGCCCCCTCGCCTGCGGGCAAGTGGCTGAACGTCGAAACGGATCGCGCGGGGCGCGTACGCATTCAGAAAGATCTCACCGTGCCCGGACACCCCGAGATCTTCGTCGTCGGCGACACCGCCTCCCTCGATCAAAACGGCAAACCTCTGCCAGGGGTTGCGCAGGTGGCGATGCAGGGAGGGCGTTACGCGGGAAAGCTGATTCACAGCCGCATAGTTGGGAATCCCCCTCCTGCTCCCTTCAGCTACTTTGACAAGGGCACCATGGCCGTAGTCGGCAAGGGTTTCGCTGTGCTGCAAAGCTGGAAAGTCCAGGTCAGTGGGTTTGGGGCCTGGCTCACCTGGGCGGCGGTGCACCTGCAGTTCCTGGCCACATCGAGCCTCCGTTTGAGCGTCTTCTTGCAGTGGGCTTGGACCTACGTGACGGGGCAGAGGGGTGACCGGCTCATCGTGTATCACCATGGCGAAGAACTTGTGAAGCCAGTAGCGGAAGTAAGCGCCAAACCGGTATTTGCAGGCAAATAAAAGGTGGAATGACTCAAAGAGTTTTTTTTGAGAGTTGAAACAATCTAAGGAGGATGGAATGGCAAAGAAAAAGGAGATTCGAAACGTAGCAATCGTTGGCACGGGAGTCATTGGCGCGAGTTGGGCAGCGCTGTACCTCGCGCGTGGCCTCAATGTCACCGCGACAGATCCCGCGCCAAATGCAGAAGCAAACTTGCGCCGATACATTGATGCGGCGTGGAAGGATCTTACGGTGATCGGACTCTCACCCAACGCGTCGCGCGATCATCTGAAGTTCACAACCGACTTAAAGCAAGCGCTCGCCGATGCCGACCTTGTTCAGGAGAACGGACCGGAACGGAAGGACTTCAAAATTAAGCTCTTCGCTGATATGGACGCGGCCACTCCACCCGACTCGATCATTGCGTCGAGTTCCTCCGGGCTGACGATGAGCGTCATGCAGTCAGCCTGCAAACATCCCGAACGCTGCGTCATAGGCCATCCTTTCAATCCTCCGCATGTTGTGCCCCTAGTCGAAGTAGTGGCGGGTGATAAAACATCATCGGAGACGGTCGAGCAGGCAATCTCGTTCTACAAATCTATCGGCAAGAAGCCGATCCACGTACGCAAAGAGGTTGTCGGTCACGTCGCAAATCGCCTGCAAGCTGCACTGTACCGTGAAATCGTTTATCTGATCGAGCAGGGCGTATTGGATGTCACAGATTCGGATGCTGCCGTGTGTTGGGGACCCGGTCTGCGCTGGGGAGTGATGGGGCCCAATCTTCTATTTCATCTCGGCGGTGGCCAAGGTGGGATCAAGCATTTTATGGAGCATTTCACCGGGCCACTGTCCACTTGGTGGAAGGATCTCGGCACGATCACTGAATTCAGTCCCCAAGTCACGAAAACGATTATCGACGGCGTTCAGCAAGAAGCTGGGAGCCGTTCGGTCGAAGAACTGGAACACGAACGCGACGTAATGCTGCTGGAGCTACTCGCCACGCGCGCGAAGGGGGAAAAGGTCGCGGAGGTCGCTATCGGCGCCGGCCTCGGGGACTAGTCCTATCCGCGTTCTGCGGGCGCGCTTTTCCTTTATTGGGACAGGAAACGATGATCTATATTCATTCGCTCGGTCGGGGTTTCCGATATTATCCGGAACGGGCGGCGCTTGTGGTCGAGAGCGCCACCCTTTCCTTTCGGCAGCTCCACGAACGTGTCAAAAACATTGCGGCAGCGCTCGCCGCACACGGTTTTGCGGCGGGCGACCGCCTCGCTCTTCTGCTGCCCAATGGACCGGAGTATATCGAGCTGGTCTATGCCTGCGGCTGGCTTGGGGTTACCGCCGTTCCAATAAACACACGACTTTCGTCAGCAGAAATCGACCGAATCCTCGTAGATGCCTATCCCCGCGGGCTGATCCGGCACTCCTCGTTGCCGAAGCCGACAGTCCAACCTCCGTGGCAACTTCTGCTCGATGAAAAAACCCTGGACGTTCGTAACGAGTCCTGTCCGGAACCTGTTTATGACCCGGAAGCGATTCTCGCTCTCATCTATACGAGTGGCACGACGGGTCTGCCGAAGGGCGTCATGGTGACTCACGCCAACATCCTCGCGAACCTGGACCACTTCAGCTATTGGATGGGATACCGAGAAGGCGGCGTCTATCTCCATGCAGCACCGATTTTTCACATTGCTGATTTTCCCGCTATGTTCGCAGCACCGGCTTTTGGTGCGAGCCAAGTAACGATTCCCAAGTTCAGCCCACAAGCCTTCTGTGAGTTGATCCAGCGCGTCCGCGTAACCCACACCGCGGTCGTGCCGACCATGCTGAACTTTCTCAGGCAGTTCCCAGACGTATGGTCGTACGACTTAAGCAGTCTCGAAGTTCTGGCTTATGGCGGCTCTCCAGTGGCTCCGGAACTTGTGCATCACGTGAAAGAACTCCTGCCAGACGCAAAACTTCTCCAGTGCTATGGACTCAGCGAGACCGGCTTTCTTACAGGTCTCGACGATCAGGAGCAAGTCGAAAGCAGGCTCCTCTCTTGTGGAAGGCCTTGTCCAGGAATTGACCTGCGAGTCGAGGACGAGAGTGGAAAGGAAGTCGAAGTTTTGCAACACGGGGAATTGGTCGCGCGAGGCGCCAACGTCATGCATGGCTACTGGAACGATCCGGAGGACACGGCTCTCGCATTTCGAAACGGAATGTTTCGCACGGGAGATATCGGCTATCAGGATTCCGATGGCTATTTTTACATCCTCGACCGCCTCAAAGACATGATCGTCACAGGTGGCGAAAACGTTTATTCCGGCGAGGTCGAAGCGGTCATCTACAAACATCCCGCGGTTCGCGAAGCGGCGGTCTTCGGAATTCCTGACCCGCAGTGGGGTGAACTCGTGATGGCTTGCGTCGTGCTAAAGCCAGGAATGGCTCTGAACGCGAACGACCTGACCATCCATTGCAGGCAATTCTTAGCGAGTTACAAGATTCCCCGCCGCGTCGAGTTTTCGGATGCCGAACTGCCGAAGAGCGGTTCCAGCAAAATCCTCAAGAGGGTTCTTCGCGAGCGATTTTGGGCTCACGAAGAACGGGCCGTAGGCTAGGCCGGCGGGCCAAGCTGGACAACGCCAACGCAGAATCCTTGTGACTCTATCGTGTCCCAGCGGGCCAAGCTGGGTCTTACGTATGAGATGGGAGAAGCAGGTGACCCTGTACCGATTTACGCGTGGGCTTCGCCTAAGCGAGTTAGCCTCGAGTACCGTGCTCTGCGTAGTTCTAGGGCAGATCGTCGGAGTCGCCACGCCAACTCCAGCACAGTCGCCACCGGAACAGCCCGCTTCTGCGTCCGAGAAAACGAAGGATGCTGATTTGGGAACGGGAAAGGAGCCAGTCGCCAGCACGATCAGCACCTCAGATCACGTTAATTTAACCAAAAACAACACCGAGGCGACCGACAAAGATGGAGCGAACCCGTGGGGGCCAGTGCCCACGGGAAAAGCCTCTTTGGCGAATCTGGCTCCTGTTCTGCTGCGGTACTTCAACTACGGACCGGTATTCGGAAT
>Ga0306920_100013103_pt1 | contig 11279 bp, 8 predicted proteins | sample flu12Cox44000170_FD_204666 | JGI IMG/M metagenome (GOLD analysis project Ga0306920, IMG submission 204666) | Lab enrichment of tropical soil microbial communities from Luquillo Experimental Forest, Puerto Rico - flux4day.12C.oxic.44.000.170 (v2)... | ecosystem: Environmental > Terrestrial >...
ACAGTTGTTTCGACGCCAGCCGCGCGCCCTCGGCCATGGCGTTGAACTTGGCCCAGGCGATCTCCGGCTCGACCTGGTGGGCGGACCGCGCGAAAGTCGCGAAGCCGCAGTCGGTGCCTGCGATCACGCGCTCGCGCCCGACGATCTCGGCGTAGCGCACAAGGCGTTGGGCGACCAGCTCCGGGTGCTCGATGAAGTTGGTCGTCGAATCGAGCACTCCCGGGATGATCACCCGGTCGTCCGGCAGGCGGATCTCGCGGAACACCACCCACTCGTGCTCGTGGCGCGGGTTAGCTCCCTCAAACGACAGTGCCTGAGGCTTCGCCTTGAGCGCGACCGGCAGGAGCTCGCGCAGCGGGATGTCGCGGTGGTGCGGCCCTTCGTAGTTGCCCCAGCACAGGTGCAGGCGCATGCGGTCGGCCGGGATGTCGCGCACGGCGTGATTCAAGGCCTCGATGTTGGCCGCGGCGATTTTGAAGAACTCTGCGTTGCTGATCTCCGGGAAGGCGAGGTGCCGCCCCATCGCGAGGTCCGGGCAGTCGAGCTGGAGCACGAATCCGGCCCGGTGGATCGCGTCGTATTCTTCCTTCATGACGTCGGCGAGGCGCGCCAGATACGCGTCACGGCTCGGGTAATGTTCGTTCTTGAGGAAGTGCGCGATGACGCCGGGCGACGCCGCCGACATGAAGGCGTCGGCGGGCTTCGCCTGCTCCAGTGCTGCCTTGAAGTTCGCGATGTCCTTCTCGAGCGCCGTGCGATCCTTCCACGCGATCGGCCCGTTGCACGCCGGCCGCATGACCGTCGAGCGCCGTTCGCCGCGCGAAGCTGCCTTGGGGAAGTCGGCCCAGTCCGCCCGTATCGGCACGGCGGCTTGCCCGTCGAAGCCGGTGAGGCGATGGCGCACGTAGGTTGAGTAGCCGACCTTGCCCTGCTCGCCGTCGTTGACGATGTCGACGCCGGCCTCGAGCTGCTGGTGGACGATGTCGGCGACGGCACGGCGCACGCGGGCGTCGAACGCCGCCGGATCCGGCATGCGCCCCGAATCGAGTTCCTCCAGGGTGGCCGTAAGGGCGTCGGGCCGCGGAAGGCTGCCGGTGTGGGTCGTGAGGATGCGATCGGTGCTGAGCTTCATCGCCGTGCTCCGTGACGCGACTACTAGTGCCGCGAAGGTGAAGTTCGCACTACAATTACCGGCGATGCAACTTGCTCGTCGGCGCTTCCTTCATCTGGTGGCAGGCGCGGCCGCGCTGCCGGCCATGCCGCCGATCGCGCACGCGCAAGCCTATCCCGCGCAGCCGATACGCATCGTCGTCGGCTTTCCGGCGGGTCTCGCGCCCGACATCATCGCGCGGCTCGTGGGTCAGGCGCTGTCCGAACGGCTCGGCCAGCCGGTAGTCGTCGAAAACCGTCCGGGCGCCGCCAGCAATATCGGCGCTACAGATGTGGCCAGAGCGCTGCCGGACGGGTACACGCTGCTATTGACGGTCCCGACCAATACGATCAGTCAGACGCTCTATCCGAACCTTGGTTTCGATTTCCTCCGCGACATTGCACCGGTCGCGGGGCTTGCTCGCAGCGCGTTTCTCCTGGTCGTCAATCCGGCGGTTCCGGCCGCGACCGTTCCCGAGCTCATCGCCTACGCCAAGGCCAATCCGAGCAAGCTCAATCTGGCCACTCCCGGCGTCGGAAGCACACCGCATGTGTTCGCTGAAATGTTGAAGATGATGGCGGGCATCGAGATGCAGCACGTGCCGTATCGCGGCAGCATCCATCCGGATCTGCTGAGCGGGCAGGTGCAACTCACCTTCGTCACGATCGCCTCGTCGATCGCCTATATCCGCGATGGAAAATTGCGCGCGCTCGGGGTCACGACCGCGACGCGCGCGCCGGCGCTGCCCGACGTGCCCGCGATCGGGGAATCGGTGCCGGGTTACGAGGCGAGCAGCTGGTATGGCGTCGGCGCTCCAAAAAACACTCCGGCGGCCATTGTTGCAAAGCTCGACAAGGAGATCGAGGCGGTGATCTCCGATGAAAAAACGAAAGCGCGTTTCGTCAACCTGGCGATCGACCCGATGTTCATGGCGGCCGCCAAGTTCTCCGAGTTCGTTGCCGACGAAGCCGAGAAGTGGGGGAAGGTCGCGAAGTTCGCCGGCATAAAGCCGGTGTAACCGATCACATCCCTTGGTTCGGATCCGGGTAAAGTTCGCCGACGATGCCGGTCGTACCGGGCGCAAATGAACCGAGGTGATAGCGACCGTCCCGGTCGCGTCCGAGCCGGCCCGCCTGCCGCAGATCGTCGAGCGCCGAAGCAATCTCTCGCCCGTCCTCGCTGCCCATCCCTTCGATGAGTTCGGCATAGAACTTCGGTGCCGCGGCGAGCGCCTGCTCGACTGTTTGGAAGCGGGCAAGCCGGTCGAATTTTTTGGCCGCGCAACGCATGAACCTGATTTCGCTTTCACGTCCAACGGGCCTTGTCGCGTCGAAACCCGCCTTGGCGCCCGTGCGACGCCCCTCGAGCGAAGGATCCATGGTCATGCCCCGCATTCCCGTTCGCATGACGAGATCACGATCCGCTTGGAAGCGGGTGCCCAGCGCCCATTCGACCTGATCATGGTCGCGAATATCGATGTCGTCGTCGAATACATAGATATGCTTGAGCGGCATTATCTCCTCAAACAAAGCTGCTATCGCTTTGCGCGCTTCCCCCTCGTTATGCTGCCGAAGCGAAACGCGCAGCGTATTCATGCCTCCGGAGACAGGCAGCAAATAGACCGAAACAGGTTCGCGAACGACCTGCCTTAGGATATTCATGGCCCGCGCCTCGACCTGCACGGCAAAGATGATCCCGGCGTCGGTCTGCTCGAGCACGAAGGCGGAGCCGTGCAATACGGTATGATGAAGAACGTCATGCCGCATGGTGATGGCGGTGCAGCGGAACACCGGATTCATATGGATTGCGCCGTAGTACCCCATATACTCGCCGTAAGGCCCCTCGGGCTCCACGTAGCCGCGTTCGTCGAAGTAGCCCTCCAGCGTCATCTCGACGTCCGCCGGCACCAGGATGTCGTTGGTCACGCTTTTGACGACCGCGGTCGGTTCTCCGCGCAGGCTTGCCACCAGCGCGAGTTCGTCGCCCTCACGCCGCGTCGTCGCAGCGAAGAAATCAACCGGATGCGCGCCGACCGTGAACGTGACGGGCAGCCGCTTGTCGCGGGCGACACACGCCGTATACAGACGCTTGAGATCGGACGGCGCCGTGACGTTCGTGCCGGCCTCGTAGCGGTTGCGTAGGCTCAAGCGCCGGCAGCCGACGTTGCGGCGGCCGCTGATCGGATCGACCGTGTAGTCGATGGCGGAACTGATATAGCAGCTGCCGTCGAACGCATGCTGTGGATGGAACGGCAGCCGGGTGAGGTCGACGTCGATCCCCGCGATGACGACCTGATGGACCGGCGCATCGGCGCTGGGTATTTGCACGACCTCTTGCGGTACTGACAGGCGCCGGAAATAGGTTTGCCCCACTTGCTCGTCGGTCGTGTCAAAGGCCGCTGCCAGACGCTTGCGGCTTCCCGCGGTCTTGGCCACGATCTCCACTCGTTCGGGCCCGGCTCTCCTGAAAAGCTGCGCTCGTTCGCTTGTTTCTATCATTTCACTCAGCGCCGTGAGCGGCACGGGCTCGTCATGGACGTCGACCTCGCCCATGTCGATCAGGCGTTCGACGAACCGGCGCAGCCGATACTTCTCCACATCGACGCCACGTGCGGTGTCGGCCGACCGGATCGATCCAGTGTCCATGGAGCCTCCCATTGCCTCGCCGCCGCACCGGAAGAAACCTAGATCGCTTTCCGATTCAGTTGAAGCGGAAAGCGATCTACAGTGCGGCCAGGAGCACACGATGAGCAATCTCACGACGACCAGCCACAGGCTGCAGGGGATCGATCTCGAGGTAAGGCGGAAGGGCCGAGGCCCGCGCATCCTGGTGTTGCACGGGGGCGGCGGGCCGGTTCTCGGGTTTCCGTTCGCCGACCGTCTTGCTGAACGCTTCGAGCTGATCGAACCGGTCCATCCGGGCTTTGCCGGAACGCCGATCCCGGAGCACTTCGACGGCCTGGAGGACCTCGTCTATCTCTATCTCGATCTGATGGATGCGCTCGGGCTCGCGCAGACGATCGTGCTCGGCAACTCGCTCGGCGGCTGGCTCGCTGCCGAGATCGCGGTGCGCACGACGGCGCGGATCGCCAAGCTGATCATGGTCGATGCCGTCGGCGTCAAGGTCGGCGGCCGCGAGGAGCGCGACATTGTTGATGTCTTCGCCACCTCGCAGCGGGAGCTCGACCGGCTGATGTGGCACGATCCGGCGCGGGCGCCCGACACCTCGAAGTTCACCGACGAGCAGTTGAAGATCGTGGTGGGCAACCGGGTCGCCTTGTCGCTCTACGGCTGGGACCCCTACCTGCACAATCCGAAGCTGCGCCACCGCCTGCATCGCATCAACGTGCCGACGCTGTTCATCTGGGGCGCCAGCGACGGCCTCGTGACGCCGGCCTACGGCAAGGCCTACTGCGGCATGATCGCCGGGGCGCGCATGACGATAATTGAACGCGCCGGGCACGCGCCGCACGTCGAGCAGCCCGACGCCTTCGTCGCAAGTGTCATAAGTTTCGTTAGCTGAGGGACAGGTCCATGAAAACTTGGTTCTTCACCGAGGACGCGTATCCGTATCTCCCCGATCCCGCGGAGTACGAGTCGATCCGCGTGAACCTGCCGAACCGAAACTACGATCCGGTCAAGGGCGCCGACCTCTATCACATGTACCTGGACATGTGGCTTGCCGCCGAGGAGCACGGGCTCGAGATCATGGTCAACGAGCACCACCAGACTGCAACCTGCGTGGTGCCGGCGGCCCCGCTGCTGCTGGCGATCCTGGCACGCCAGTCGAAAACCGCGCGGCTGCTCATCCTCGGCAACCCGATCGCCAACCGCAACCAGCCGGTGCGCGTGGCCGAGGAGATGGCGATGATCGACGTCATCTCGCGCGGCCGGCTCGAGTGCGGTTTTGTCAGAAGCGTGCCGTGGGAGGCGGCGGCGGCCAACATCACTGCGCATCGCGGCGTTGACCGCCTGTGGGAGGCACACGATCTCATTCTCAAGGCGTGGACGACGCACGACGGACCGTTCAATTTCGAGGGCCGCTACTATCGTCACCGGCAGGTGAACATCTGGCCGCGTCCGTTCCAGCAGCCGCATCCGCCGATCTGGGTGACGATCGGCAGCGCCGGCAGCGCCGTGCCCGTGGCCGAGCGCGACTATATCGGCGCCGTGTTCCTGGCCGGCTACCCGAACGTGCGCAAAATCTTCGACGGTTATCGCGCGGCCTATTTGAAGCGGCATGGCCGGCCGACCGACCCCGACCGCCTGGCTTATGCAGCGCTCGTCTACGTCGCGGAAACGGAAGCCAAGGCGCGCGAGGGCGCCGAGAAGAATCTCTGGTACATGCGCTCGAACAAGGTCAGCCCGCATCACTCGAACCCGCCCGGCTACCACGCTCCGGACGTGGCGGTGAACTTCATGAAGGGCGCGGACTCGATCGTCCCGCAAAATCCCTCGCTCGTGGATCAGATGGCGCGCGGCAACGTCTTCGCCGGCACGCCCGACCAGGTCTACGAGCAAATCAAGACGCTTTATGAATATGCGGGCGGTTTCGGCCACCTGATCATGATGGGGCAGGCGGGCTTCCTCACCATGGCGGAGACGCTCGGCTCGCTGAAGCTCTACGCCAAGGAAGTGGTGCCGCGCCTAAAAGAGCTGGTCGCGCGGCACGACCATGACCGCATGCAGGAACTGCGCGCGGCGACGCCCGATCGGCAGCTCACGCAGCTTGGATCGTTCGGCCTCGAGTTCGCGCGCTAGAGTGTTGATGGGAAGCGCCGATGCTGAACCGCATTTTCTGCGTTGTGCCCTGGGCGGCATCCTGCTGTCGGGTCCGCATCCAGCCATGGCGCAAACGGCTCAGCTCGAGGCCGTAGATCAGGTCAAGGAAAGGGTCGCGGCGGATCGGAGCAATTCCGGGCCAGGCTGAATGAGGCCGCGCACGCCATCGAAAACGATCCGCGATTCGCGAGCTTTTCGCAGCAGCAACGCAAGGACCTCGTCGAGTTCGTCGGCGGCAACATGCTGTTCGTGCTGACCCACGAACTGGGCCACGCGCTTATCGGCGAGATGGACTTGTATGTGCTCGGCCGCGAAGAGGACGCCGCCGACACGTTCGCAGTCACGCGGATGATCGATATCGGAACCGATGTTTCCGACCACGTACTCGTTCAGGCGGCGACCGCTGGTTCATGAGCGAGAAGCGCAACCAGGCGCGCCGTATTGAATTGACTTTTTATGCCGCGCACGGCCCCGACCGGCAACGCGCGCATCAGATCGTCTGTTTGATGGTCGGTTTCGGCCCGGATAAGTTCGCGGAAGCCGCCGACAAGGCGAAGCTGCCGAAAGCCCGGCAGAAGACCTGTCGGGACGACTACAACATCGCGTCATCGTCCTGGAGCAAGGCGCTCAAGCCGCATCTGCGTGGCGCCGTGGGTGGGCTAAGGCGCGCAGCGCCGGACCCACCGCAGACGTTCAACAAACAATCATCGTTGGTGGGCCCCCCGCGGGACGAAGTGCCCGCGGGTTAGCCCACCCTACGCCGACCGTATAATCGGGGTATGATGCGGCGGGATCGGAGAGACACATGGCGGCAAACGAGGAGAGAGCCCCCGATCGCGGGTCGCGCCCCGGCGCGCTGTCGGGGATCCGTGTCATCGAGCTGGCCGACGAGCTGGCGGAGTATTGCGGGCTGACGCTGGCGGGCCTCGGCGCCGACGTCGTCAAGGCGGAGCCGCCGGGGGGGAGCCCGACGCGGCGCATAGGGCCGTTCTACGAAGATCGCGTCGATCCAGAGCGATCCCTGTTTTTCTGGCAGTACAACCGCGGCAAGCGCTCGATTGAGCTTGATTTGCAGCGCGAGGGCGACGCCAAACGTTTTCGTGCACTGCTCGCCTCCGCCGACATTCTCCTGGAGTCGACGCCGAAAGGCGCGCTCGACGCGTTGGGGCTCGGCGCCGCCGCGTTGCGGGATGAGTTTCCCACATTGATCCACGCGCGCGTCACGCCGTTCGGGGATGACGGCCCGTGGAGCGACTTCAAGGCCTGCGATCTCGTCCACCTGGCGCTCGGCGGGGTCATGATGAATTGCGGCTACGATCCGGCCCCCGACGGCACATACGACCTGCCTCCGATCGCGCCGCAGATGTGGCACGCCTATCACGTCGCCGGCGAGCAGCTGAGCATGGCCATCATCGCGGCGCTCCTGTTCCGCCACCGCACCGGCAAAGGTCAGCAGGTCTCCTGTGCGGTGCACGAGGCCGTCGCCAAATCCACCGAAGTCGACCTGATGACCTGGGTGATGCGGCGCGCGTTGGTGCTGCGCCAGACCTGCCGGCATGCGCGCGAGTCGATTTCCCCGCATCCGACCATCGCCCACACCAAGGACGGGCGATGGGTGATGGCCAACCTCGGCAACCGGCCGGACGACGGCCTCAAGCTGATCGCGCTGATGGAGCGCTACGGCATCGAGCCGGGGCTCGATCCGCAAAACGCGACGCCGCCGCGATACGGGCGTTTCGTTCCGGGAACCGCGCCCGACAAGTCGAAGCGCGATCCCGCCATGGAGGCGGTCGCGCGCTTCGTGCGCGCCTTCACCTATGAGAACATTCCGTGGCGCGAGGCACAGCAGGACGGGATGCTGTGGGCGCCACTGCGCAAGCCGCACGAGAACGCCGTCGATCCGCACTGGCTCGCGCGCGGCAGCTTGACGGACCTCGAGCACCCCGAACTTGGCCGCTCGTTGCGCTATCCGACCAGCAAATGGATCAGCACGGCGACCGCGTGGGCGCCGGGCCGCCGCGCCCCGCAGCTCAATGAGGACGCCGGCAGCGTCGACGACCTACCCGAGCGCCGCGCGCCAGCGATAGATGCGAAGGCGGACCCGGCGCGGGCGGGAAAACCATCGCGGCGCGGCAAGCCGTTTGCGCTCGACGGCATTCGCGTCCTCGATTTCACCTGGTTTCTCGCCTCGGCCGGTGGCACACGGTTTCTCAGCTCCTTCGGTGCGGAGTGTTTGAAGGTCGAGCTCAAGAGCCATCCGGACACGCGGCTTGCCGCGATGGCGCCGATCGGCGGCCGCGAGGCGCGCGAGCGCGCCACGGCGCCGTTGCGCGGCGTGACCGATCCCGACATGGGCGGCCAGTTCAACAACAAAAATCCGGGCAAGCGCGGCATCTCGCTCAACGTTCGGCATCCCAAGGGCCTGGAGATCGCGCAGCGGCTGGTGGCGATGTCCGATATCGTCGCCGAAGGCTTCTCGCCGGGCGTGCTCGACAGCTGGGGCCTCGGCTACGACGCGCTTCGCGCCATCAAGCCCGACATTATTTATGTGCAGCAGTCAGGCATGGGCGCGCAGGGAACCTATGGCCGCTTTCGTACCGTCGGCCCGATCGCCAACGCGTTCGCCGGCCTCTCCGAAATGTCAGGCCTGCCCGAGCCCGCCATGCCGGCCGGGTGGGGCTACTCCTATCTCGACTGGATGGGCGCTTACAGCTTCGCGCTCGCCATGCTGAGCGCGCTGTTCCATCGTGCCCGCACCGGCGAGGGACAATGGATCGACGCCTCGCAGACCGAGGTGGGATTGTTTATTGCCGGCACGGCCATCCTCGATTGGTCGGCGAACGGCCGCATCTGGTCGCGCATCGGCAACCGATCGCCCTATAAGCCGGCGGCGCCGCACGGGGTCTATCCCTGCGCCGGCGAGGATCGCTGGCTCGCCATTGCGTGCTTCAGCGAGGCCGAATGGCGCGCGTTGATCGAGGTCGCGAAGCGTCCCGAGTGGGCGAGGGACGGACGTTTTGTCGATCTCGCTACGCGGCTCGCGCACCAGGATTCGCTCGACGCACTGATCGGAGAGTGGACCAAGGCGCACGACGCGCGCCAACTGATGCTGGCGTTGCAGAGCGCCGGCGTGCCGGCCGGTGTCTGCCAGACGGCCGAGGATCGCTGCGATCACGATTCGCAACTCGCCCATCTCGCGTGGCTCACCGAGGTCACCGGCAGCAAGATCGGCCGCTGGCCGGTCGCCGAGGTGCCGATCAAGCTCAGCGAGAGCCCCGCCTTTGCGGGCGGCCGCATCGACCGCGGCGCGCCGTGCTATGGCGAGGATAACAAGTATGTCTATGGCGAGCTCTTGGGAATGACGAAACGCGAGATCGCGGACCTCACAGCGGACGGGGTGTTCTGACAGTTAGTTACGTAGTTACGTAGGGTGGGCTAAGGCGACGCAGCGGCCGTGCCCACCATCTTTCAAACGAACAATCATCGTTGGTGGGCACGCGCCTGCGGCGCTTAGCTCACCCTACGTTTCAATATTCAACGGCGCATCAACATATACTTTGTATTGCTGGGCGCGCGGCTTTCCCTCGTCCTTCTTGTTGACCAGGCGGAGCGTGCTTCTTCCCATGAACGCGCGCGGGATAATCATCACGCGGATAAAGCGGCTAGGCTGGTCGGGGGTGGTCTGCGCGAATACCGGCTCCGGCCCGCTCTCGAACCAGGCGCTGCCCGGCCCGTAGGACGTGGAGTGGCCGTGTGTGTCAATGCGAATGCCGCCTTCAATCAAGCAGCGAATGCCGGGTCCCTGGTGGGTGTGGAGATACGCGAACCCGCCGGGCGGGAACGCGACGCTGTCACAGCGCAGGAGGAGTTCGCCGGGAGGTAAGGTGAGGGGCGAGGCGAGCTTCTCGCGCGAACGCACGCCATCACCGCTTGCAGTGCCGTCGCCCGCGCCAATGGCAAGTTCCCAGCGCCAGCAGGTCGCACCGGTCTTGTCCGCCCGCAGTGTGACGGCACCTTCACCATGCCACGCCTCACCGCCGTCGATGCCGCGATCGCCAATCGTGAGTGCGCCATGCACGACGAATACGACGCGCGGAAGCGCCGGCAGCCGGGCCTCGCCGCCGCTCGATAATGTGTCCTCATAAAGTCTAAGCACTGGTTGCATGATGTATTTCCGTTGGCGCCACAGTTACGTAGGGTGGGCTATTGCCGCCGTCGCCCGTAAAGCGAACGCGGGCGTACCCACGCGGAGCATGGTACAAAAAACGCGGGGGCACGCGGCGCGAAGACGCGCCGCTGAGCCCACCCTACGTCTTCATTTGCACGGAGACCACATGTCGACGGCAAGCATCAGCCGACGCCTTTCGGGTTGGGTGGCGGGGCTCGCACATTCGGATATTCCGCCCGAGGTCATTGACCGCGCGCGCGGCGTCACGCTGCAAGCCTTGTCTTCGTGTCTGCTCGGCCACGATTTCCCGGAAACCAGGCAGGCCATTCGCCTCGTCGAGGAGGAAGAGTTCGGTTGCACCGGCGCGACCACGGCGCTCGTCGACGGGCGGCGCTTTAGCCGCGCTGGCGCTGCCTTCATCAACTCAGAGATGATTTTTGCCGGGGGCAAGTGGGACACCTTCCGGATGGTGGTTCACGCGAATTGCGCCATCGTGCCCGCGGCACTCGTGGCGGCCGAGGCGACACGCTGCTCCGGCGGCGAGTTCCTCACCGGCGTGGCGGCCGGCTACGAGGTCACGGACCGCTTGGCGGCGGATTTCGTCCCTACTGTCATGGCGCGGGGATTTCATGCCGGTCCCGTGTTCAGCATTTTCGGGGCCGCGGTCGCCATCGCCAAGATCATGGGTCTCGATGCGGAACAGATTCACGGCACGCTCGCCCAATGCGTGAACCTCGCTGCCGGCAACCTCGAAGGCGGCCGTAGCGGCGGCCGCTCGGTGCGCGAAGGCGCGGCCGTGCGAAATGCGCTGCTGGCCGTCGGCTTGGCGCGCCAGGGGATACCGGGCGGCGAGACGGTGTTCGAAGGCGAGGCCGGCTTCTATTTCGCCTACGCCGGAAACAGGGAAGGGCGGTTGCGCCACAGCTTTGCCGGTCAACGCAACGCCGACTTCGCCGCCTTCACCGAGAAGCTCGGCGAGCGTTGGGTGTTCCTCGAGACGCTTTATCGCATCTATTCGACGGCGGGCTACAACATCGCCCACGTCGACGTCACCGCGGCGCTGTGCATGCGCGACCATATTCGTCCGGAGGACGTCGAGCGCGTCGAGTGCGTCGTGAACTGGCTCGAGACCCAGTACCCGAGCCCTGCATTCCCGTCACGCCGGACCGACATCGCTCCG
>Ga0306920_100013104_pt1 | contig 11278 bp, 9 predicted proteins | sample flu12Cox44000170_FD_204666 | JGI IMG/M metagenome (GOLD analysis project Ga0306920, IMG submission 204666) | Lab enrichment of tropical soil microbial communities from Luquillo Experimental Forest, Puerto Rico - flux4day.12C.oxic.44.000.170 (v2)... | ecosystem: Environmental > Terrestrial >...
TGGCGCCGCAGCGAGGCCCGATCGGACCGCTGTCGTTCGGGTTCCAGGACCTGCTGTTGCTGCGCACGACGCGGAGCCTCATGGAGTCCGGCGTGCCGATGCGGCGCATCCGGCGCATGTGGGCGTCGCTCCGCGAGCAGCTCGCCGCCGGGCTCCCGCTCACCAGCATCACGGTGCACGCGGACGGCGAGGAGATCGTCGCCACCGACGGGCGCAGCAGCTGGCGGCCGGACTCTGGCCAGGTGCTGCTCGACTTCGAGACCAGCGAGATCGCCGAGCGCGCCGCCGACATCCCCGGCCCCGGCCGGCGGCGGATCGCGACGCGCGCGGACCTGGCGCCGGTCGCCGGCGCCGCGGGGCCCGAGAGCGTCGACGGCTCGCCCGCGGACGGCCCCGAGCGCCGGCTCTCGGCCGAGGAGTGGTACGAGATCGCCTGCGAGCTGGAGACGTCCTCGCCCGAGCGCTCGCGCGAGGCTTACGAGCGGGCGCTCGCGCTCGATCCGCTGATGGCGGCGGCGCACGTGAACCTGGGCCGGCAGTTCCACGTCGCCGGCGAGCGCGGGCGGGCCGAGCCGCACTACCGCCAGGCGGTGAAGCTCGATCCCGACGACCCGACGCCGCACTTCAACCTCGGCGTGCTGCTCGAGGAGCTGGGCAGGCGCGACGAGGCCGTGCTCGCATACAAGCAGGCGATCCTGCGCGACCCGGATTTTGCGGACGCGCACTGCAACCTCGGGCTCCTGCTCGAGTCGGTCGGCAGCCGGCAGGAGGCCGTGCGCCACCTGATGGCGGCGCGCCAGCTCATGGAGACGGCGGAGTAGCGAGCACCGCGCGCGAGCGCGACGCCCACGCTCAGCTGCCGGAGGCGCCGGCGACGCTCTTCAGGTCGATCCGCGGGAACAGGATCTCGGAGGCCCCGAGCGCGCGCCCGTCGCCGGCGCCGAACCGCGGCCGCGCCTCGGCGTCCTTCTGGAGTGCGGGTGTGCCCGCCAGCGCGAGCGTCTTCCACAGCGCCTCGGACTTGGCCGGGAGCACCGGCCACGTCCAGATCGCCACGAGCCGCAGCGTCTCGAGGAGCGCGTTCAGCACCGTCGCCAGCTCCGTGCGGCGCTCGGGCGACTTCCCGATCTCCCACGGCTTCGTCCGGTCCACGAACTCGTTCGCACGCTCGACCACGTTCCAGGTGTGGTCCAGCGCCTCGTTGAGGCGCAGCTCGTCCCACGCCTTGGGCGACTCGGTCGCGGTCGTGGCCGTGGTCGCGATCAGCGCGCCGAACGCCTCCCTCGCCTCGTCGCTCGCGAGCGACTCCGGGTTCCAGTCGGCCGGCACCTTGCCCTCGAAATACTTGTGCACCAGCGTGACCGTGCGGCTCGCGAGGTTCCCGAGCTTGTTCGCGAGGTGCGTGTTCACGTGCTCCACGAACTGCTCGAGCGTGAACTCGCCGTCGCGGCCGGTCGGGAACGAGTCGAGGAGGTAGAAGCGCAGCGCGTCCGCGCCGAACGTCCTGGCGAGCTCCAAGGGATCGACGATGTTGCCGGAAGACTTCGAGAGCCGCTCGCCCTTCGCATAGATGAAGCCGTGCACGTAGACCTGCCGTGGCAACGGCACGCCGGCCGCGAGCAGCAGCGCCGGCCAGAGGATGCAGTGGAAGCGGCTGATGTCCTTGCCGATCAGGTGGAACGCATTCGTGCAGTAGGCGTCCTTCGTTCCCGCCCACGCCGCGCCCGGGCGGCCCTGACCGTCCAGGTGCTGGAATTCGTCCTGGCGCGCAGCGCCCGGACCACCGACGTCCTTGTTCTTCGCCAGCCACCACAGCGAGTACTTGCGCTCCGGCCAGCCGATCGCGCTCAGGTAGTTCAGGAGCGCGTCCGCCCACACGTACGCCACGTGCCCTTCGCCGCCCTCGATCTCCTCCGGCAGCGGGATGCCCCACGCCAGATTCGGCCGCGACACGCTCACGTCCTGGAGCCCGCCCTTGATGACGTTCACCACCTCGTTCCGGCGGTAGTCCGGCCAGATGAAGTCGGGGTGGGCGTCGATGTGCTTCAAGAGCGCGTCGTCGTACTCGGAGAGCCGGAAGAAGAAGTTGGTCTCCTTCACCTCCTTGGGCTTCACCTTGTGCTCGAGACAGCGGCCCTCTTCGTCGAGGTCCTTCTCGGTCTTGAAGCTCTCGCAGCCCTCGCAGTACAGGCCCTCGTAGGCCTCCTCGTAGAGCACGGGCTGGCCGGTCTTGGGACTCAGCGCGTCCTTCAGCCGCCGGAACAGTTCCTGGACCGCGAGTCGGTGCTTGGTGTCCGTGGTGCGGAAGAACTGGTCGTACTGGATGTTCAGCTCTTTCCAGGCGGCGATGAACGTCTGCGACAGCTCGTCCACGAACGCGGCCGGCGTCTTGCCCGCGGCAGCAGCGGCCCGGGCGATCTTCTGGCCGTGCTCGTCCGTGCCCGTCAGGTAGTAGGTAGCATCCCCCTTCTGGCGGTGGCGGCGGGCGATGGCGTCGGCCAGCACCTTCTCGTAGGCATGCCCCAGGTGGGGCTTGCCGTTCACGTAGTCGATGGCGGTGGTGATGTAGAAGCGGGCCACGAAAGTGCTCCGGAGGGGGTCGAAAGGACGGCCGAGGAGTATAGCGGAAACCACCGTCCCGCTTATCCGATGCACGCCAACCGCATGCGTCGCTTGGGTGAATCCCCTGGTGCCGGGTGCGCGCGTGATACCCCGCGCCCCCGGGCGTAAATTGGGCCGACGATGGCCATCGGCGACGAGGTGTTCGGAAGGATCTGGGCGCTGGAACCGGCCCGGGAGGCGGATTGGGACGCGCTGTACGCGGACCAGCTGCCGCATGTCTACAACTACTTCCGCTATCGGGTCGGTGACGGCGCCATGGCCGAGGACCTGACGTCGCTCACGTTCGAGAAGGCGTGGGTGGCGCGGCACCGCTACCGGCGGGACCTGGCGGGGTTCTCGACCTGGCTCATGACCATCGCCCGCAACGTGGCGATCGACCACTACCGGCGGCGGCGCGACCACGCCCCGCTGGAAGCGGCCGAGCACGTGGCGGGCGGCGACGACCCGCATCGCGAACTCGAGCGGCGCGAGACGTTCGAGCACCTGTCGCGGCTCCTCGCCGGGCTTCCCGAGCGGGACCGCGAGCTGGTGTCGTTGAAGTACGGCGCGGAGCTCACGAACCGCGCCATCGCGAAGCAACTCAAGCTCACCGAGACCAACGTCGGCACGCTGCTCCACCGAGCGGTCACGAAGCTGCGCGCCGGCTGGCAGCAAGAAGGAGCCTGAACAATGGACGATCGTTTCCTGAACGAGCTTCGCCGCGAGCCGAGCCCCGGCTTCGCGCGCGCGCTGCGCGAGCGGCTGCGCAGCGCCGAGGACGAGCTTCCCGCTCGCCGGTCGCGCTGGGCGCCCGCGCTCGCCACCGCCGCCGGCGTGGCGGCCGTGGCGCTCGCGTTCACCGTGCCCGCGGTGCGCGTGGCCGCGCAGAACGCGCTCGACCTCTTCCGCGTGCGCTCGTTCGCCGCGGTCGAGATCGACCCGTCGCGACTCGACAAGCTGCGCGCGCTGCACGACCAGACGGAGGAGGATCCGTCGATGACGGTGTTCGACAAGCCGGACGTGCTGCAGGATCCGGGCAAGCCGGTCGACTATCCGTCGGCCGATTTGGCGGGCGACGCGGCCGGGCTGCCGGGACTCCGCCGGCCGGCAGGCCAGCTGCCGGGCGGCCTCAGGTTCACGAAGGCGACCGTCACGGGCGACGGCCTAGCGCGGCTCACGATCCGCACCGAGAAGCTGCGGAAGGTGATCGATCTCCTGGGGCTCACGGACGTGCGCGTCCCCGACCAGCTGGACGGCCAGCAGATCACCGTCCACATGCCGCGCGTGGTGACGCAGGAGTTCGAGAACGGCAAGACGCGGCTGGAGCTGGTCGAGGCGAACAGCCCCGAGGTGTCGCTGCCGCCCGGCGCGGACATCCGGCAGCTCGGCGAGATCGGCCTGCGCATCCTCGGGCTGGACGCCGACGAGGCGCACCGTGTGGCCGGCACGATCGACTGGAGGTCCACGCTCGTGGTGCCGGTCCCGACCACGGCCGAGTCGTTCCGCCAGGTCTCGGTGAACGGGAACAAGGGGTTGTTCATCCGCTGCGAGGTCCCGACCGAGGACGGCCAGCGCCGCCGTGGCGCGCTGCTGCTCTGGAGCGAGGGCGACCGCGTGCTCGGGATGCAGAGCAACCTGCCGGGCGAGGACATCCTCGACGTGGCGCAGTCGCTGCGCTGAGGCCCGGGCGCGTGATCCACAGGCTGGCGCTCGCGGCGCTGCTCGTCGCGGGCGCCGCCGCGTTCCCGGCCGCCGCGGCTCTGCGTGCGGGGGTCGCTGCTCGGGCGTGCGTCGCTGGACCGGTTGCTGTCGGACGTCGCGGCCGAGGCGGGGTCGCGATGACGGGTACAATGCGCGCATGAGCGCCCCCGTCATCGAGACCCAGCGGCTGCGGCGCCGGTTCGGCGACAACCTGGCCGTGGCCGACCTGTCGATCGCGGTCAAGCCCGGCGAGGTGTTCGGTTTCCTGGGCCCCAACGGCGCCGGCAAGACGACGTCGCTCAAGATGCTGCTGGGGCTGATCGCGCCCACGTCGGGCGGCGGCACGCTGCTCGGCCGGCCGCTCGGCGACCGCGCGGCGCGCGCGAAAGTCGGCTTCCTCCCCGAGCACTTCCGCTTCCAGGACTGGCTCACGGGGCGCGAGCTGCTGCGCTTCCACGGCCGGCTCTACGGGCTCTCCGGCGCCGCGCTCGAGGCCAGGTCCGCGGCGCTCCTCGAGCGCGTCGATCTCCAGGACGCCGCGGACCGGCCGATCCGCGGCTACAGCAAGGGCATGACGCAGCGCATCGGCCTCGCGCAGGCGCTCTTGAACGAGCCCGCCGTGGTGTTCCTCGACGAGCCCACGTCGGGGCTCGATCCGCTCGGACGGCTGCTCGTGCGCGACGTGATCCACGAGCTGAAGGCCCGCGGCACGAGCGTGTTCTTGAACTCGCACCTCCTGGGCGAGGTGGAGGCCACGTGCGATCGCGTCGTGTTCGTGAAGCAGGGCCGCGTCGTCCACGAGCTGGCGATCGGTGACGAGTCCGCCGGGCTCGAGGTGACGCTGCGGGTGGAGAACGCCGCGCACGACGTGCTGGCCGCACACGGCACGCTGCTCATGAGCGAGAACGGCGCCGCGCGGCTGCGCGTGGCGCACGAGTCCGCGCTGCCGGCGCTCGCCGAGGCGCTGGTGCGCTCCGGCGCGCGGCTCTATGCCATGACGCCGCACAAGCGCTCGCTCGAGGCCACGTTCCTCGAGGTGATGGGCGAGGACCAGCGACCAGGATGACCGCACGATGAACGCACTCGTCACCATCATGCACCTGACGCTCCACGAGGCGGCGCGGCGGCGCATCCTCGTCGCCACGCTGATCGGCGCCGGGGCGTTCCTGATCCTGTTCGGCGTCGGGTTCCACTTCGTGGCGTTGAACGTGGAGCACGACAAGGGCATGGACTTCCTGCGCCGGCGCATGGCGCTCAACTTCCTCACGCTGGCGGGGCTCTACGCCACGCACTTCCTCACGCTCATGACGGCCGTGTTGCTGCCCGTGGACACGCTCTCGGGCGAGATCGCCTCGGGCGTGGTGCAGACCGTGGCGAGCAAGCCGGTGAACCGCTCGAGCATCGTGCTCGGCAAGTGGCTCGCGTTCTCGCTGGTCGCGGTCGCCTACTTCGCGCTCGTCTCGAGCGGCGTACTCGTGATCGCGCGCGCGATCGGGCACTTCACGCCGCCGGGCCTGTCGCTGGGGCTGCCGCTCATGGCGCTCGAGGCGGTGGTGTTCGTGACGCTCTCGATCGCGGGCGGCGCGCGGCTCGCCACGGTCACGAACGGCATCCTCGTGTTCGGGCTCTACGGCATCGCGTTCATCGGCGGCTGGGTCGAGCAGGTCGGGGCGATGCTCGGCAACCTCGCGGCCGAGAACGTGGGCACGGTGGCGAGCCTGGTCATGCCCACCGAGGCGCTCTGGCACCGCGCGGCGTACTACATGCAGCCCAGCGTGATGCGCGATCTGCAGATGACGCCGTTCTCGCCGGCGTCGCTTCCGAGCGTGGCGATGGTGTGGTACGCGGCGCTCTATGCAGCGCTGGCGCTGCTCGCCGGCGTGCAGGGATTCCGCAAGCGCGCATTGTAGGGTGCGGGTCAGGGCGTACACTCCGCCGAAGCCCCATGCCACTCCCGGTCATGAACCCTCCCGTGAAGCTCGTGTTCGCCCTGGCGCTCGGCGCGCTGGCGATCGCGGCCGCTCCACCGCGCCGGGACGAGACTCCGTCGGGCTGCGACCCCGTCGAGCTGAACCTCCGGCTCGAGCACGTCCAGTCCGTGGACATCTCGCGCGCCTGCGGCAACATCAGCTGGCCGTGGGCGTACCGCGGCCAGGTCGGACGCGAGCTGACCATGCGCAGCTACGGTCGTCACCATGCGGACAGCACGTTCGCCCGGCGGCTGGCCGCGTTCCTGATCGAGGACGCGCGGATCGACACCGCGACCGAGGTGCCGTCCACGCGCGTGGAGTGCGACCCGAGCGCGGCCAAGCCGATGTACCTGCTCGAATTCCACGCCGGGAAGCAGTCCACGTACGCGGTGGTCTGGTTCGAGCTCGGCGTGGCGTTGTTCTTCGACGCCGAGGTGCCGCTGGGCATGGAGCCGATGGGCGACCGGGCGGACTCGGTGTGGACGGCGCTGGCCCAGCTGCTCGACGACGACCCGCTGCTTCGCAAGGAGCCGCCGCAGGCGCCGACGGGCGCGGCCCTTGCCAAGTTGCACGGGGACGACGTGCAGGTCGACGTGGTCCCCGATCCGATCGAGACGGTGGCGCCGAAGTTCCCGTTCACCGCGCAGGAGCTGGGCATCGAAGGCCTGGTCATGGTGCGGGTGAAGGTGGGCGCCGACGGCTCGGTCCAGGACGCGCTCGTGATCCACGGCCACCGGTTGCTGCGCGACGAGGCGTTGAAGGCGGTCTGGAAGTGGCGCTTCGCACCCGCCGAGCGTCACGGCGAGAGGGTCGCTGCGTGGGTGGCGGTGCCGGTTCGCTTCACGCTGGAGTAGTCGGCGCTCACCAGGGCGCTGGCCCGCCCGCGTCAGCCCCCGTTCGCTGGCGGCAGGTCGTCGCCGTTCGCGGGCGGCGTATCGTGGCCGTTCGCCGCCGCCCCGCCACCGCCGGACCCGGCTTCGCCGGGTGCCCTCTTCCCGCACGAGCAGTCGCCGCACTTGTGGTAGGGCCCCGGCGGCAGGTCGTCGTAGGCGATCTTGTGCTCGGCGCCCTCGTCGTCCCGTACCCACACGGTCTCACGGTAGGAATCGCTGCGCGTCACCACCACGGCGCCCTTCCCCGTCGAGATCTTCGTCCCCACCGGCGGCATCCGGGTGGCGCTGTCGCGGTACTGCGCCAGCTCGTAGGACAGGCAGCACATGAGCCGGCCGCAGGCGCCCGAGATCTTGGTCGGGTTCAGCGACAGGTTCTGCTCGCGCGCCATCTTGAGCGTGACCGGGTGGAAGCCCTTCATCCACGTCGAGCAGCAGAACGCGCGCCCGCAGGGGCCGCAGCCGTCCAGCCGCTTCGCCTGGTCGCGCACCCCGATCTGGCGCAGCTCGATGCGGGTCTGGAACCGGCTCGCCAGGTCCTTCACCAGCTCGCGGAAGTCCACCCGCTGCTCGGCGGTGAAGAAGAACGTGATCCGGTTGCGCCGGAACGCCACCTCGACCTCGGAGAGCTCCATCTTCAGCTCCCGGAGCTCCACCCGCTGGCGGCAGTAGTCGAACGCCTCGGTCTCGAGCGCGGTGTTCTGGTCCTCCTGGTCGAGGTCCTCCTCCTCGGCCTTGCGGATGATCTCGCGCGTGACGTTGCCCGGACGCTTGAGGTCGATGAGCGTCGGGTCCTTGAGGAACACCGTGCCGAGGGTCTCGCCGTGCTCGCCCTGGACGATGACCCGGTCGCGGAGACGCAGCCACAGGTTGCGTGAGTTCAAGTAGAACTCCCGGCGCGTTCCGCGCAGGGAGACCTGGACGATCTCCGACATGACCGGCCTCTATGGCGGACCGTTCGGACGTCCGCCTGACGCCGCCGTGTGCACGTGCGGCTGGGGTATTCGGTTGCTGCGGGAGGATCCCGGCGGACTGGATCTTCAGCATCCGGCGGGCTATTCGAAAGGCCCCTATCAGCGGGGCTCGTCGTCGGGGACTGTAGCAGAATCGGCAACCGGGCCGTCATACTGGATCGCACGTGCTGGACAGTGCCGCGCGCGGTGCTCAAGATGGTGGTGCCGCGTGAGATGACCCATTCGGGCCGAAAACGGCCAGCGTCCGTGTCCATGACGGCCATCCAGCTCCAACAGGAGACATCCGGTCCCCCGGACCACCCCGCGGGGATGACCGAAGCACGGTCGCGGCACCTCGCGGTGCCGGGCGCGCTGCTCGTGCTCGGGGTCGTCGGCGGCGTGGACTATGTCACCGGGCACGAGCTGCTGCTCTCGACGTTCTACCTGATCCCGGTGGCGATGGCCGCCTGGATGGTCGGCCGCGGCTTCGCGCTCGTCGTCTCCGCGCTCAGCGTGGGGATCTGGCTCGTGGGCGATCTCGCCTCGGGCGCCGTCTTCGCCCGGCCGTTCGTCCTGGCATGGAACTCGGCCATCATCCTCGCGTTCTACGTGGTCGTCGTGATGCTGATCGTCCGGCTGCGGACGATGCAGAGGAACCTCGAGGTGCGGGTGCGTGACCGCACGCTCGCGCTCACCGAGGAGATCGCCGAGCGGGAGCGGCTGGAACGGGAGATCCTCGACGCGGGCGAGCGCGAGCGCCGCCGGATCGGACGCGATCTCCACGACAGCCTGGGCCAGCTCCTCACGGGGACCGCGCTGGCCGGGCAGGCGGTTCACGAGCGGCTCGCGAGCAGCGGCTCGGCCGAGGCGACCGGCGTCGCGCGCATGGTGTCGCTCGTGGAGGAGGCGATCGAGCTGACGCGGAGCCTGTCCCACGGCCTCGACCCGGTCGAGGTCGAGGGCGGCGGGCTCGCCGAGGCGCTCCGGAAGCTCGTCGCCACGACCACGACGCTGGCGACGACGCGCTGCGAGTACCGTGGCGCGGAGTCGATCGCCATCGAGGACAGCGCGATCGCGACCCATCTCTACCGGATCGCTCAAGAGGCGATCACGAACGCGATCAAGCACGGACATGCCGCGAACATCGTCGTCGACCTCGCCCGCCAGGACCACGGACTGCGGTTGACCGTGCGCGATGACGGCGTCGGCATCCCGGAGCCTCAGCGCCGCAACCCCGGCATGGGGCTGCGCGTGATGGCGCACCGGGCTGCGGTGATGGGCGGCCGTTTCGAAGTGAGGCGCGAGGGCCCGAGGGGAACGCGGGTCGTTTGCGACATGCCGAGCCCGTGATCGACCCCATGAAGACCCGCGTGTTCATCGTCGACGACCATCCGCTCGTGCGCGAATCGCTGGCCAACCTGATCGCACAGCAGCCCGACATGAGCATCTGCGGCGAAGCCGAGTACTCCTCGACCGCGCTCGCCGCGATCGCCACGCTTCAGCCCGACGTGGCGGTCGTCGACCTCTCGCTGGGCGATGGCTCGGGCCTGGACCTGATCCGCGATCTGCGGAAGCTGCATCCGCGTGTGGCCGTGCTGGTGCTGTCGATGCACGACGAGAGCTGGTACGCCGAGCGTGCGCTGCGCGCCGGGGCCCGCGGGTACGTCATGAAGCGCGCTGCGAGTCGCGATGTGCTCGACGCGATCCGACGCGTGCGGGAAGGCCGGATGGCGCTGACGCCGGATCTCGCCGAGACGCTCGCGGCCAAGCTTGTCGCGGGTCCATTGGAGATGGCGGATCCGGTGGCAACGCTCAGCGACCGCGAGCTGGACGTGTTCCGACTCCTGGGCCAGGGACGCCAGACACGGCAGATCGCCGACGCCTTGCACCTGAGCATGAAGACGGTGCAGGCCTACTGTGCGCGCATCAAGGACAAGCTCGGTCTCAACAGCGCCAACGAGCTCCTGCGCGAGGCCGTGCGCTGGCTCGCGGACCACAACGGCCCTTGACGTACGTTTGACCCGCACGACCCGTCCCGGCGGGTTGCGTAGGTTCGCGTCCTACACCAGAAACAGGCCCGACTCCGCAGACGAGCGCCCTCGGTCGAACCTAGCATCGCATCGTGGTGAAACCGACTCTCCCCGATCGACGCTCGTCAGAAGGTGCCCGCGTCGCGTGCATGGCCGCGGTGATCCTGCTGGCCGTGCCCGCCCGCGCCGACGTGCCGGCCGCCCCGCCCTCACCCGCGGGCGTGGCGCTGCACCTCGACGACGCGCTCGCGCTGGCGCTGCGGCAGAACTTCGACGTGCTGTCGGCGGGCGAGGATACGCGCATCGCCGACGCGGGGCTCCATGCGGCGCGCGAGTGGCCGAACCCGTCGGTCTCCGGGCTCAGCTCCCGCATCCACCTCTCGGGGGGTGACGGCACGGAGCTCGGCAACGACCTGTGGGCGCGGGAGTACGACAACGTGCTGCAGATCGCGCAGCCCTACGAGCTCGGGGGCCTGCGTCACGCGCGACAGCTCGCCGCCTCGGCCTCGGTCGACGCGGCGCGCGCGCAGCTCGCGGACCTGAGGCGCACGCTCGAGGACGACGTCGTCGAGGCGTACGCGGGCGCGGCGCTGGCCGAGGCGAACGCGCGCATCGCGCACGAATCGGCCGGATACCTGCGCGACGAGGCGCGCATCGCCGAGGTGCGATGGCGCTCCGGCGACATCTCGCGCTCGGATCTCGATCAGATCGAGATCGCGGCCTCGCGGTTCGACCTCGACGCCCACAGCGCCGCGAGCACGGCGTTCGTGCAGCGGCTGGCGCTCGAGCGGCTGCTCGGCGAGCCGGCGCCCGTGGGCGCCATCGAGCTGGCGGACTCGCTCGAGACGCTCGTCGAGCGCACCACCCGGGCGGTGCCCCTGCATCCAGCCGCGGGCGTGCGCCCGGACCTCGCGGCCGCGAATGCGGAGTCCCGCCGTGCCGACGCCGCGCTCGATCTCGAGCGCTCGAAGCGGGTCCCCGAGCCCACGCTGCTGTTCCAGGTCGAGCACGAGCCGCCGGTGAGATCGAACTCGGTCGGGGTCGGGCTCGCGCTCACCCTGCCGCTGTGGAACCTGAACGGCGGCTCGATCGCGGCCGCCCGCGCGTCGCGAGACCAGGCGCGGCACGCGGCC
>Ga0306920_100013106_pt1 | contig 11277 bp, 12 predicted proteins | sample flu12Cox44000170_FD_204666 | JGI IMG/M metagenome (GOLD analysis project Ga0306920, IMG submission 204666) | Lab enrichment of tropical soil microbial communities from Luquillo Experimental Forest, Puerto Rico - flux4day.12C.oxic.44.000.170 (v2)... | ecosystem: Environmental > Terrestrial >...
GCGGAAGTCAGGGTCACACGCCGTCATGTCCGCCAGGGGCCAATTTCGGACTCATGCGTCGCAGCAAATAAACTCTATTCGATCACCTCGTCGGCACGGCCGAGCAGCGGAAGCGGGACGGTGAGGCCGAGCGCTCTGGCAGTCTTGAGATTGACGATCAGCTCGACTTTGGTTGACTGCTGGACCGGCAGGTCGGCGGGCTTCTCGCCTTTCAGGATTCTCCCGGTATAGATGCCAACTTGACGATACGCATCCGTAAGACTGCTTCCGTAACTCATCAGGCCGCCAGCTGCGACGAACTCGCGGTACGGATAGATCACCGGCACCGATTGGCGCGCTGCCACCGCGGCGAGTTGATTGGGGCGGCTGTTGAAGAACGGATCGTTGCTGACAACGAGTGCACCAACCCCCTGTTGCGCAAGGTCCGCAAAGGCCATGTCGATGTCGCCTTCAGTGCCGGCACTCACAACGCGGATTTGCTGCCCGATCGCACGCCCCGCCGCGTGAAAGTTCCTCGACAGTGTCTCGGCAAGAATCAGGTTGGCCGGGTTGACAAGCACGGCAATCACGGTCGCCGCAGGGACCAACTCATGAAGCAGCTCCAGCTGCTTTGCCGCGGTCGCGACAGTCAGGTTTGCCACGCCCGTCATATTGCCGCCGGGTCGGCTGAGGCTAGCGACAACTCCGACCTCGACCGGGTCGCTACCAGTCAAGAAGATGATTGGAATTGTGGTTGTCGCCGCCTTTGCGCTCAGCATCGCGGGGGTAGATGTCGCAACAACTACGGTGACCTGCCGACGAACCAGATCGGCTGCTAACGCTGGCAGTCGATCGTATTGACTCTCCGCCCAGCGATATTCGATCACCACATTGCGGCCGCCAGCAAAGCCGGCTTCGTTCAGCCCTTCGCTGAACGCGCGCAAACGGCCCGCGTACTGGTTGGGCCAGTCGCTGCCGAGAAATCCGATCACCGGCGTTACCGGCTGCTGCGCGCGCGCCGCGAGCGGCCACGCAGCCGCAACGCCAGCGAATGCTGCAACGAAGTCGCGTCGCCTCATGGGTTTGCCCTCAGGCCGACGCTGCACCTTTACCACACTCGTCGCACGTTTTGCATCACAGCAAGGTTGGCTGCCGATGTCCGAGGCGGGTCATAAGGAGAAGTGCGGCCCGCATCGTTCCGAGTCCGGTTCACCCCCGAAAGCGGACATCGCAATGGAAGGCGGGTCGATGCATATCCGGGAAATGAAGCTTTTGGAGAAAAGACAGCAATGAAATCAATCACGAGAATTGCCCGCACACGGGAGAGGTCCAGGGTTCGATCCCTTGTGCGCCCACCATTTTCCAATCGCCAGGCGACACTTCAGCGTCACGGATGGCTTCTCGGCGCGGAAAGTCGTTACCGCCATTTTATGCCATTCGGCCGCATGCGGCGGCTTTCGGCGAGTCGGACGGTCTGAGATAATGATCTATCGACCGCGAGTTTCTTTGGACCTCATCTTATTGGAGAGACCGGTGTTTCGTCTCGCGCTCTTGTTGTTGTTGTCGCCACTGTTTGCGACGGCCTGCCTTGCGCAACAGCTTCCGGTGAACCCGGCTGAAATCGTCGAGATCGAGCTGGACAAGGTGCCATGGACCGGAATTCCCGGCATCGGCCAGCTCGAATTTGCAACCATTGTGGGCGACCGCGCGAAACCGGGACTGTACATTCAACTCGTGCGGTGGCCGCCGCACACGGTCTACAAGGCGCATTCGCATCCCGACGACCGTTACGCAATGGTGCTGCGCGGCACCTTCTATCACGGCTTTGGCGAGAAATTTGACGAGAGCAAAATGCAAGCGCGCCCCGCAGGCACGTTCTTCACGGAGCCGAAGGGTGTTCGTCATTTCGGAATGACGAAGGAGGAGGGAACGGTGCTGTATTTTGTCGGCACTGGCCCGTCATCGAACGACAATCCTGAAAAGTGACGGAGGCGGCGAAACATGAACGGCAATCGCTATTACGGTGTGCGGGTCGAGGGCGCGAAATACGGCGTCGGTTTCGGTTCGGCCCTTGCCATCGCGATATCCTATACCACCAATCACTCGATCCTTTGGGCGATCATCCACGGCATCCTGGGTTGGCTGTATGTGATTTATTTCGCGCTGTTTCGATCATAGTTGACCGCCGCGTCGGCGTATCCGGCGCTGGCGGATGGCATCAATCATCCCAGATGCATTCGCCGCATTTGCATTTATAAAGGCGAATGGTTTTACCGCTGCGCACGTCGAGAAATTTGAGGATCAGGCGCGGGGCGACCGCAGCACCCGCCGGGCAGCGGCACTGCACGGCCTGAACTTCACGCTCCGGCGCATCTTCCCTGGTATCCATCCTCATTGCGCGTTTGCCTTGGCGGGCCAGCTTTAGGAAGCGAATCAAAAACGATTCGAACCAAGCTTGAGCGCGAAAGCAAAATCTGGCGTTAGCTTATGTTATGACGGCTGCGCATTCTTATGAACTAGTCCCAAGTAATCATCCTCTCACACGCGTGACGATGGCATGGGAGCCGCACTTTGTCGCCGAAGACGATTGCTCTACGGCGGCAACGCGACGATTGCGCTATGTCGCCCCCGGCGATGCACCGAGCATGTCTTTCCCCTGTCAAAGGGTGCGTTTTCATCGTTAAGATGGGCGCCAGCGAGGTCAGGGATCGGGGTATGTGGCGCCGCGATTTCATCACGCTTATCGGCAGCACGGCGGCGGCGGCCGCGCTGCCACGGGCTGCGCGCGCCCAAAGGCCGGCGATGCCGGCGATCGGGTATCTGAGCAGCGAGTCCCCGAGCGCCGACGCGGTGCGCACGGCCGGTTTTCGCAAGGGTCTGGGCGAAGCCGGCTTTGTCGAAGGCCAAAACGTCGCGTTTGAATACCGTTCCGCGGACGGCGACTATGGGCGCTTGCCGGAGCTTGCGGCCGATCTCGTTCGCCGCCGGGTCGCCGTCATCGCGGCCATCGGTGGCACCGCCCCCGCAGTGGCCGCCAGGCACGCGACCTCAACCATCCCGGTCGTCTTCAATATCGGCGCCGATCCAGTCCAGTTGGGACTGGTCGACAGTCTCAACCACCCCGGTACCAACATGACCGGCGTCGTGGTGCTGAGCACCGAGCTGGCAGGCAAGCGACTCCAGCTGTTGAAGGAGCTGTTGCCCTCAGCAACCGCATTCGCTCTTCTCGTCAATCCAACCAACCCGGCTCATGAGCCCGAAGCCAAAATTGCGCAGGAGGCAGCCCAGTTTCTCGGAGTGCATCTGGACGTGCTGCGAGCCAGTACCGCAGACGAAATCGAGACCGCCTTCGATGCGCTTCAGGGGTTGCAAGCGAGCGGTCTCGTCGTCGCGGTCGATGCGTTTTTTACCGCTCAAAACGAGAAAATCGTGAAGCTCTCGGCCGAACACGTAATGCCTGCGGTTTATGGCTGGCGTGCCTTCACCGACCTCGGCGGTCTCATGAGTTATGCTCCCAATATTGCGGAAGGCTATCGCAGCGTGGGTATTCTTGTCGGAAGGATTCTCAAGGGCGACAAGCCGGCCGATCTTCCGGTCGAGCAAGTCACCAAGATCGAGTTCATCGTGAACCTCAAGACCGTCAAGGCGCTCGGCCTCACGGTCTCCTTGCCGCTGGTCGGCCGGGCCAACGAGGTGATCGAGTGATTACTTTCCCCTTCGCCCGAGCAGGCTGCCGGTTTTTCGGTTGATGAAATGCAATCCGGCGCAGGCGGGGCAGATGATCGATTCGTAGGAGTAGTCGGTCGCCTCCTCGCCCTCCAGCCAATGCTGGACGTTGTTGAACGTGTTCGGGCATTTGAAAATCAAGGGACGGCCGATCGCCGAACGGCAAGGGAGATTCGAACCTGGTTGCATGATCCCGCCCGGAGTTGTGAGAGCCTCATTCTTCTTCCCGAACGTCAGGCGATTCGGCAATCAACCTCGGCGGAAGCTCCCCGGCCTGGTCCTTGAGATCGGCGGCGACCCGCACGAGATTAGCCGCCAGATCCGGATCGGAGGTTGTCTTCGCCATCTTTAGCAGCGCCGCTGCTGCCTGGCGTGCGTGGAAGCGGTTCGCGGACACGGTTTACGCAATGTCCTTTTACACGAGTGTTTTCGCAAGATGACGAAACGCGGACTCCGTTCCGCAACATAAGTACAAAAGTGGACGAAGTATGAAATCGGACGCGGCCTGGTTAACTTAGGAGGCTAAGGGTTCAAATTTTTCGGACTGCGATCGTTTGCCAGCCGGGTCGCCCGACTTGCCGCCAGCGTTGCCAGGCCCGAATTCCAGGCGGGCCCGACCTTTCGAAGGTATCGAAATACTCGTGAGCGCCATCCGCCAGCCGTTGTCATTGCCGATAAAACTCAAAGCAGGGGCGAATCGCGAAAGTAGTTCCGGCCGCTGCCGACGCGGGAGCGTTCCTTGTCCAATCGTCGGTTACTCGGAGTCGAGAAAAAACGCCGCGCGGTGAGCGTTCCGAAACTGCGCTGGAACTTTCTTGAAATGGATATTCAGCGTGATTGCAGCGCTGGCCGGCCAACGACGGCTTTCGGAATCGCGAGCCGGTTGGCTCTGCGGCAAGATGCGCCTTGATACCTTTTCGGCAACGTGAAGGCAGTGTCATTCGCGGCCATATCGAGCGGAGCCAGGATCGCCGGATCCGATCTGCAAAGCGGGGCAACCGATTGTTTGCTTTGCCAAACCGCAGACGGGGTATCCGACAACGGGCATACAGAACGTCCGGTTCAATGCTATTGAAATACGGCCGCTAACATACCTGCGTCGGCGGGATAAATTTTGCTGGAAATACCGCCGACCGCGGCACGGTCCGCGGCGCCAGATTTAGACATATTTCGTTACAGGTAACATGGAGGTGCATCCGTGCCACTCCGACGGTCATTTTTTCCCGCAAACTCAGCGCAAAACAGATGATGACGTGTCTTGTGGTTCCCGCAGCTTCAAGAGTTCGATCCGCACACCGGAAAATGCAATGCGCTGGCTGATAAACTACTTGCCTGTCTACAAGCGGCCGTTCTGGCGAGGACAGCTTATCGCCCTGGTCACCGTGTGCGTGTCGCTCCTGATCCGTGCAGCAGTCGATCCCTTCATCGAGCGAGGATTGTATTTCAATTTCCTGTTTCCGAGCGTCCTGATCGCCGGCCTTTTTGGAGGGATTTGGTCCGGAGCGACCACCGCGCTTCTCGGCGGATTGCTCAGCGCCTACATCTGGATCCCGCCGAAGTTCGACATCGCGTTCACCGGCGAGGGGATTTTTCGGCTGGTCACGTTCTGGGCGCTCGCGGCGATGATGATCGTCGTGACGTCCTTCGTGCATATCGTGCTGGATCGGCTGGCCACCGCGGAGGTGCGCGCCAAAACCGTTGCTTCCGAGATGAAACACCGTGTCCAGAACAATTTGACGCTGGTCCAGGCGATCGTTCGACAGACGTTTCAGAATTCGGACAATCTGGCGCAGGCTCAAAAGCTCCTGACCGCGCGGCTGGCTGCGCTGACGCGCGCTCACGAGTTGATCGAGCTTGCGGACAAGGATATCAGCATGGAAAAGCTGGTGGGGAGGGCGCTGGAGCCGTTCGACGCCGAGCAGTTCAGTCTTGCGGGTCCCTCGTCGGTCATCGTTCCGCAAGATTTCGCATTGTCCCTGATGCTCCTGATCCACGAACTGGCGACCAATGCCGCCAAATACGGCGCGTTGTCGCTCCCGGTTGGCCGGGTCGAGATTTCCTGGTCCGAGGAGCCGACCACCCGGAAGGTAGTTCTGAACTGGAAGGAGCGATCGGGCCCGCCGGTCGTTCAGCCGTCACGGGTCGGCTTTGGCTCGCGACTTCTGCGCGCCGCCTTTGCTTCCGAAGGAGCCGATGCGAGCATCACCTATGAACCCGACGGCGTTCGATGCATGGTTGCGTTTGCTACCGGCGGCCAGCCCGGCAGCGACAAACCGGCCGCAGAGCCGGCCGAACAGGCCACCGCCCCGGCCTCCGCAACGGTCTGAAGTTCCGCGGCGATACCGCCGTCGTCCCCGGCACGAACGCGGGGACCCGTAACCACGGATGCGAATTACGGCGAAAAACGTCAACGTCGGTGCGCGGAGCCGCTGCCGATCGCGGCCCACGTCGAGTTCAAGAGCTCTGGCTGGATATTTCCGCACGCCCGGCTTCGGTGATCTCATACACCACCGTACCATTGGGTAGCGTCTCGGTTTGCACCAGACCCGCCTCGACGAGGCAAACGATCAGATTGTGATCGAAAAGGAGCGGACTGGGCCAGGGTTCCGAAGACACCTGCTCCAGAAATTCGCGCTCCAGGCTGGTCAGCATCATCCGGTTCGCCCTGTCCAGGTCGCCGATTATCGTGACCCCGCGTTCAAGAGCTGCGAGATCGCGGTTATGAGCTGTGCCGGCGCGAACGGTTTTTCAAGCAGGATGCTGTTGGGAACACCTTGCGACGACCATTGGTCGGCAGCGGCCCCCGTCACATAGACGACGGGAAAGGCCGCGTCGACTTCCCTGACCTGCCTTGCCAGTTCCCAACCGTTCAATTCGCCGTCGATGTTGATGTCGGTCACGAGCGCTCGGTATCTGACGACTCCGCTCCCGAGCAGCGAGAGCGCTTCTTCAGCCGACGCCGAAACGGTCAGATCGAAACCGGCATCGCTCAAGGCATGTCTCACCAGCTCCTGCAGCGCCGCTTCGTCTTCGACGAGAAGAATGATCGGCAATTCATCCAAAAGCACAAACCCCTGCCCAACCTGGTACGCCATGCAACTTCATCCTTCGCGCTGTAGCAGCGCGAAGGATGCGGCATTCAAGCCCGCCGGTGGAGTTGATTGGGCACGCGCGGCCGATCTCGCCCACGAGTCCGCAGCGAATGCCAAATCCCATACTCCACCACAATCCTGCAATGGCCAGTGGTCCCTCGATTCCAGACATTCGCTGATTTTCGCTGCATTGGGAGGCGAATGTTACAATCGGCCACTGGGTTGCATTGCAAACGTAGGAACCGCCTTCCCGGTTCCTCGCCAATGTTCAAAAAGTAACCGTCAGGGAACCCGGTGGGCAGCTCCCCTGTTTTCTTCTCGAGTGCCAAAGGAGCGCCCTGATGAGCGATATGGGCCTTGAGCCGAAACACAATCTGGCTATTCGCCAGGAGATTGGAGAGCGCCTGCGAATTCTGCTGCCCGTACAGCAGACGCAGATGCCCGCGCGCCTGCGCGCGCTTGTCGGTCGCTTCGAAGGCAGCGACGGTCCGCGCGACAAGGCGCGGCGAGGGATTTTCGGGCACGACCGGAAGCGATGGCGATTTTCCCGAAGTTTGAGGAACCGCGAGCCGGGTCCGTAAATTCTTTACAACGGGTGCGTCATGGGAGAGCGCAGATGCCAAACTGGATGCCCGGGATCGTGCCGTTCGGAGCCGACCAGACCGTTTACGTCGTAGTGGACAGTATTGGCGCGAAAGGCGGCGTAAGCGACGAGACCGAGATCGAGCGAAACGATCGGGAAGCCATGATCCGCGAACTGATCGCCGGCCAGTTCAACGATCCTCTTCGCATCGTCGCCTTCAATACTCTCGAACACTGGGCGAACGACGTCTCCGAAGATATCGCGACGGAAATCCAGACCCGGTTCGATATCGAGGGCAACGAATTGCCCGAGCACATCCGCGACTTTGTCGAGAACCACAGGTCGGCCGCGCGCCCGCCAAGCCTGCATCCGGCCTAACGCCGCGATCACTCGCGCATCGGCAAGCTCAATCGTCCGCGGACTGACCATCCCGAAAGCGCCGGCATCAGGGCACGTTCACCGGCGGCATCGGTGCGGTCGGATGCAACTCCGTGCGAGCCTCATGCGATCGGGCAATCACCGACAGCGTCACCAGGGCAGCGATGAGAATTGCGATCCCGCGCATGCGTCGAGCCTAGGGCAAGGTTCACGTCAGGAATGTGAAGCAATTATCAGACCACCTCTTCCGATACCGCTGCCCGTTTCTGCGTCATGTGGAGCCCGAACAGATCGAGCCATTCCGCGATACTAGGAGAATGGGCGGGCCGTCGTGGCCGGCGAGGCCGTCGGATCAGCCGATGATCGCCGAGAAACTTCCTGCCCTCGGCCACGCATGCGAATCGCTTCCCGAAAACCGTCGCGTCCGGATCAAGCCCTGGCCAAATTCGCGGCGATGGCGTCGATCTCGGTCAGCATCGGTGTCAATTCCTGCGCGAGCGCGGCAGCGCGGGCCTTCGACAAATGCAGGCGCGCCTGGGTGGCAGCGTTTTCCCTCAGACAGACTCTTGCAAGATCCATTTCGATCCGCGCCCGCGTCGTGCTGTCGGGGTGAATCTGGGCATTGAGCAAAAGCTGTTCGAGCAAGAGCCTCGCCTGCCGCAGCCCGAACAGCCGGACCTTCAGGATCGAGAGCAGATTGAACAGGATCAACCTGACCGGCGGACGGCCCTTGGCAGACAACATGCCGAGATAAAGCTCGGCGAGCGCCAGGCGATTCCATGAAGCCACCGCGAGGCTCCCCGCCGCGTCGCAGGAAACGATTCCTTTCTTGAGCGTGCGAATGCTCTCGCCGATCCGGCCGGTCATGGCAAGCGCCGGGCCTGCCGCGAAATCGAGCCCGCTTGCGTTATAGGCCCAGCGATGCGCCAGCGCCCATTTCTTCAGGTTCAGCAATTGCGCAAGTCCCTCCTCCACGCGTCCTTCCAGCAACAGAGCGGTGGCGTTCGCCATGTTGCCGGCGTTGCGGTCGAATGGCGTGATCGCGGTGCGCTGGCTTCGCTGCGCATTGGCGATGCCGTCGCTGAAGCGGTAGGCCTGGATGTCGATCCAGGCGAGCGTCCAGAATGCCATGCCGAGCGCCCGGTTGTCCTGGCGCTGCCGCCCGGCCTCCATCAACTGCACGGTCCAGTGCCGCGCCTTTTTCGTCAGCCCGCGACAGACGTAATCCCAGGCGATCGACCAATAGGCCCAGTTGAGGATGTAGTTGTCGCCGGACTGCATACAGACCTCCAGCACGCGCTTGCCTTCTCGCTCCGCCTCTTCCAGCGTGTGCCGGCCAAGGATGATCGAGCAGAACAGCAGCGCCGATCTCGCATAAGCCTGGGCACGGATGTCGTTGAGGTGTCCGGCAATGTTCACGGCCGCTTTCGCCCGCGCCTCCGCGGCGCGAAATTCGCAAAAATGATTCAACAGCATGCAGTGGAAATAAAGCGCGAACACCAGTTGCGGCGTGTCGCCCATGACTTCGAGCCGCGGAATATAGGATTCCGCGATTTCGGAAAGGCCGATCAGGTCGCCCTTCAGATGCAGCACTTCCAAAAGGCCCACGACGACGGTTGCCATCGCCGCGTCGTCGGCGCAATGCGGCGCCTGTTTGAGCAGGCTCAGCGATTTGCGAAAATATCCCTCTGCCTCCTCGAGCGAATAGATCTCGAGGCACTTCGTTCCGGAAAGCGAACAGTAGCGGAAGGCCTTGTCGTGACGACCCGAAAGCGAAAAGTGATGCGCCAGCGTCTCCACGACCTCGCTCAGGCGCGCGGTGGCGCGGCGCTCGATCGCGTTGCCGACCTTGAGATGCAATTCGGCGCGCAGCCCGCTCAGGAGATTGTCGTAAAGCGCGTCGCGCATCAGCACGTGCTTGAATTCGAAATCGCCCGATTGCGGGTCTCCTTGCACGAAGTCGAGGTCCTGCAAGACGCGAAGCTTGCCCGCCACATCGCCAAATCCGCTCTCGATCGCGGACAGCAGACTCGGATCGAAGCGGCGCCCGATCACGGCTGCCGTCTGCAACAGCTTGCGATCCTCCGCCGAGAGTCGATCGGCGCGCGCGGTCAAAAGCAGTTGGACGCTCGCCGGCAGCGCGGCGGTGATCTGTTTTGGATCGAAACCCAACCCCAGGGGTGTCACGCGCACCGTGCCGCGCTCGATCAGGAAACTTGCGATCTCCTCCACGAACAGCGCGTTGCCTTCCGCCTTTCCGACGATGACCTCCGCGAGCGGCTCGGGCAAATTGTCGCTGACACCGAACCGAAACTGCGCAATCCGCAGCGTATCCGATGACGACAATGGCGCCATCTGCAATTCAACGACACCCGGGTGGCCGGCCCAGCCCGGCGCGTATTCCGGGCGTCGCGTATGCAGGATGACCAGAGGCAAAGCCGGTTCGCGGTCGACGATCCGCAACAGCAAATCTCCAGAGGCGCTGTCGATCCAGTGCAGGTCTTCGAGCAGGAAAACCACCGTGGAGCGCCGGCTCTGCTCCTCGATCAGCCGCAGCAGGAGATCGCGTGTTCGCGCGCCGATCAACGTGCCGTCGAGTTCGGCCAGCGCGTTGCCGGGCGCCTTCAACCCCAACAGGTTGAGCAGAAGCGCCAGATTCTGCTGCGACCAGCAGCTCAGGCGCTTCAGGCCCTCCTCGAGCTTGCCGAGGATGGCGGCTTCCGGCTCGCCAGAGCTCAACGAGAACCAGTTACGAAGCACCTCGATAAAGGGCAGAAACGGCGTTTCCTGCCCGTCGGCCGAGCAGTTTCCCCGCAGCATCAGCACGGAATCGGAAGCGTGGCGCAGCGCGAATTCGTAGAGCAATCTCGACTTGCCGATGCCGGGGTCGCCGACGATGTCGACGACCCGCACCGAGTTGAGATGCTTGAGCTGAGCCTCCAGCACGGCCATCTCGCCGGTGCGGCCGATATAGGAGGTCAGCCCGCGCGCCACCGCGGCGTCGAACCGCGTAGCGTTATCCTTGATGGCGAGAAGGCGATGGACCTGCTGCTGCTCGCTCTTTCCCTTGAAGTGAAAGACGCCAGCAGGCTCGGCCTCGACCATGCCTTCGACCTGCCGCAGCATGGCTTCGCTCATCACCACCGTGCCGGGCGTGGCCTCGGCCTGAAGGCGCGCGGCAAGATTGACGATGTCGCCATGCGCGGTAACGCCGGTGCTCTCGCCGCTATCCACGGCCCCGAGCACCACGGGTCCGGTGGTGAGGCTGATGCGAAGCAGCGGACGATGGCCGAGCTCGGCCTCGATCCGGTCGCCCGCGGCCGCCAGGCGCCGCTGTATCTCGAGCGCCGCGCGGCACGCCCGGAGCGGCCCGTCTTCGAGCGCGGTCGGCGTGCCGAACAACGCCAGAATGCCGTCGCCGGTGAAGTTCTTCACCGTGCCGCGGTGCCGGTGGATGGCGGCCGTCGTGAGACCGGAGACCTGGGTTACCAACGCAAAGGCCGCTTCCTCCCCCGTCCG
>Ga0306920_100013107_pt1 | contig 11277 bp, 8 predicted proteins | sample flu12Cox44000170_FD_204666 | JGI IMG/M metagenome (GOLD analysis project Ga0306920, IMG submission 204666) | Lab enrichment of tropical soil microbial communities from Luquillo Experimental Forest, Puerto Rico - flux4day.12C.oxic.44.000.170 (v2)... | ecosystem: Environmental > Terrestrial >...
GCCGGCCAGCCAAGCGTTGAAAAAGGCCATAACCCCGAACTGAACCAGGTGTCCAGTACGTCTGGGTCCTGCTTTAGGTCGGCCGAACCGCACTTGGCACATTTCTTCGGAGCCTCCCGCGCCACGATCACTTCTTTGCAGTTCTGGCAGTGCCACGCCGGAATCTGGTGCCCCCACCAAAGTTGCCGCGACAAAGTCCAGTCGCGGATATTTCTCATCCAGTGGAAAAACTCCTGCCGCCGGTTCTCCGGAATAATCTGAATGTCTCCGCGGTCGACGGCCGCAATCGCCGGGTCTGCTAACGGCTTCATCCGGCAGAACCATTGCGTCGAAGCTCGCGGCTCCACAATCGTCTTGCTCCGCTCGCACAATCCGATCGCGCTCACATGATCCGTGATCTTCTCGAGCAGTCCCTGAGCCTTCAGATCTTCCACAATCTTCTTCCGGGCCACAAAGCGGTCCAACCCGGCATACGCACCGGCATTCCCATTCATGTGACCGTCATCGGTCATCACGTCGATCTCCGCCAAACCGTGGCGCTTCCCCAACTCGAAGTCGTTCGGATCATGGGCCGGAGTAATCTTCACCGCGCCCGTTCCAAACTCGCGGTCGACCATCTCGTCGCCAATGATCGGTATCTCGCGGTTCATCAACGGCAAAAGCACTTTCTTTCCGAGCAAGTGCTTGTACCGTTCATCGTCGGGGTGCACCGCCACCCCTGTGTCGCCGAGCATCGTCTCCGGCCGCGTCGTCGCCACCGTCAAGAACTCCTTGCTTTCCGCCACTGGATACCGGATGTGCCACAAATGCCCGGGCCGCTCTTCATGTATGACTTCCAGGTCGCTCAATACGGTCAAACACACCGGACACCAGTTCAGCAGCCGATTTTCCCGATAAATCAATCCCTCTTCATATAAACGCACAAAGACTTCGCGCACCACCGCAGAAAGCTCCGGTGATAGCGTAAACTTTTCTCGAGACCAGTCACACGACTCGCCAATCTGCTTCATCTGCCGCTGAATTGTGCCGCCACTCTCTTCCTTCCACTTCCAAACCCGCCGCACGAATTCCTCGCGGCCCAAGTCGCGGTAATTGATTCCTTGCTCCGCCAGTTGCCGTACCATCACACGCTGCGTCGAAATTCCCGCATGGTCGGTGCCCGGCAAATAAAGCGTGTTGTATCCGCGCATCCGGTGCCAGCGCGTCAGGATGTCGATTTCCGTATGGTCGAGCATGTGGCCGATGTGCAGGGACCCTGTCACATTGGGAGGGGGAATCACAATCGAAAACGCCGGTCCGGGCTTTGTGGGGTCCGCCTTGAACAGCTCTTGCTTGACCCAGCACTCCGCCCACTTCGGCTCGATCAGTTTCGGCTCATACGCTTTGGCGATTTCCCGGGCCATCCCAACATCCTCTCTTCACCGTAGGGGCGGAGCTCGCTCCGGTTTTCTGGGACCGGCATTCCTGCCTGTGCGTACTCACCCTACTTGCCGCCTCATCGCAAGGTAGTCTTGCATCTGCAAAAGGCAATCTTTGAATATACGGGGACGTGCCAAGCGCCGTCAATTCAAGCGCAAGTCGAATAGCGGCTGCTGAAGCCTGAGAAACAGATTCGCGTTGTTTGGGGGGAAGGGAACAACTACTTCTTTGCGTTCAACTCGTCCTTGATGATCGCCTCAATCACCGGCTTGAGAATCTCCTGTGTCACCCTCTGCAACACATCCGGATTCATTTTCGCCAAAACGCGCGCCACCAGTTCATCCATATCTGGTGCTTGCGCTGCTTCCGGAGCCATCGCCGGAGGTTCATTCAGGATGGCCGGCGCCGGCTGTTCTTGCGCACGCTCGACCGGTCGAGGCTCCTGCCCCGCCGCAGGTGTCGCCATTTCTTCGAGCGGGGCCGAAGAGTACGGCGACTCGCTCTCAACCACCACGGGCAGTTCCTGCGTCGCATTCGCATCCAATTGTGATTCCGAAGCGTAAGCCGATTCGCTGCCAGTCTCGGTTCGAGCCGCTTCCAGAGTCGGCTGTTCCACCACGGTCGGCGTCGCCGAAGCTTCCAAAACCTCCGTCTTCGCCTCTTCGGCAACGGCCGGCCGAGCGCTCGGTTCGTCCGTTTCTGCTGCGGCCGCGCTCGGCGCAACTTGCGTCACCAGCGGAGGTTCCTCCTGCAAAAACTTTTCCGCTTCGGCCACATTCGCCGGCACACTCGCGGGTGTAGGAGCATCCCATGTCGCCGCCAGCAACGAAGCTTTCTTTGCCTCCAATTCCCACGGCGATTCCGCTGCCGGAGCCCAATTGCCGGGCTCAGGTGCTGCCGGAACCGCGGAATCCATCTTTGCCTGCTCCGCGGGCACTGAAACGACCGCAGCGGTCTCATTCACCGCGGCCGGAGCTTGCGGGGCATCAGAAATCTTTTCTTCCACTGTGCTCGCCAGAGCTGCCGCCCAGGCATCTCCAGTAAAAGGCGACGGCGCTTCGCTCGGCTTACTCTCCAAAGTGGAGACGCCGACCGGAGGCGCTTCCGCTACTTCAGCCACCTGCGTTGTGTGCGAAGGCTGCCATCCGCGCCCCGACGGAATATTCGCCGGCGAATTGCCGTGGAAGGCCTCGTCCCGCCAATCTTTTGCACCGCCACTGCCCGATGAAATACCCTTCTCCGGCACCGATTCATCGAGCCCGCCGGGTCGCCATCCCGCATGCGGAGACTTCTCTTGTTCCTCTTCTTCCGGCTCGTCTGCTTCCTCACCGCTGCCCCAGGTCCGCGCTGCTTCCAGTTCCTCGATCGGTTTGGAGACGAAGGCCATGTCATCTTCCGCTTCCGGTGTCTCCAGCAAACTCCCGAAAGCCACCGGCTCGGATCCGGCCGCAATTTTCACCGACTGCGGCGGGGCCGGGAATTCTTCGGGCAAAGGCTCGGCTTCCGCCTCGGGAATCGGCGCAGGGCTCAGCGCCGCTGTCTTCGAACTCACGCCAGCCGTCAACGTGTCTTTCGCGTTTCGTCCTACCGCAGGCTCAGGCGCTTTTTCCACCGGCACGGCTTCGTTTCCAATCGAAACGCCAGCTCGCGTCAGCGCGGACTTCACCATCGAAATAAGGGGATCTGGCGGCACAAACGGCTTCTTCAATACGCCGTCCGCGCCTACTCGCTGCGCTTCCTGCTCATCCAGGGGATCGAACGCTCCAACCAGCAAAATGACGGGAATATGCGAAAGTGTGGAATCTTCTTTTACGTACCGGCAAACTTCATATCCGTTGCGCACCGGCATGAACACGTCGGCCAGAACCAGATCGGGACGCACATCCGAAATCTTGCGGACCGCGGCTTCACCATTGCCCACGGCAACCACGTCAATGCCCTGATCCTTCAGGGCCAGGCCCACCATCTTCTGTATGTTACTGTTGTCGTCCGCAACCAGGATTTTGGCCACCGAACGTCCTCCAGACACCCGAAACGCCTAAGACGCGAAGATACAAAATGTATTGGAGCACCCGGAGCGAACCCCGTCAATCAGGACGACACACGGTGTGTCGCAATCGCCTACGCTTTGTTCCAATCAAACAACCTGTCCTAAAGGACAAGGGGTGCGACTATCGCCGCACCCCTTTCTTGAACCGCTATCAGCTTGTCATCCCGAACCCGCTTGCGTTGAGAGGACTTCGCGAAGGCCTCTTTTTGCGGGTGAGGGATCGGTGGTCTAGTTGCAACTCACCAGGGAATGATCTTTTTGATCCCCTTCTTCTTGCTGCTCGATTCCTTCTCATTGCCATTGTTGGAGCTGCCGGACGCCGTCGAACTCTGTGACCCATCCGTAGTTCCCTTCGTTGTCGCATCGGTCTTCGGCGCATCGGCCGAGGTCGCGGCGCTTGAAGAAGAGTCCTGCGCCGGATTTGCATCGCTGCCCGAGGTCGCGCTGTCGCTCGAGCTGTCAGCGGTGCCGGTCGTCGCGTCGTCTGGCTTTGCTGGAGTTGGCTCTCCCGGTTTCACCGTGTCTACAACTGCCGGCGAAGTGCCCGAGGGGCTGCCCCCCGGTGCTCCGGGGGCACTGACCAGCGTCGCGCGGCTTCCTCCGGCAAGTGTCTCGGTCTCAGGATTCTCGGCCTCTGGCTGCATTTGCGGAGTTCCGTGATACGCAGCCGTGTGCACGTCCGGTCCACTGTGCAAGACTCCAATCGACCGGTGCACAATCGATTCTTTCGGCCGCGGCGCATTTTGCTCCGCCGTCATCCATTCCACCGCCTTTGGGTCTGGCTGTGGAATCGGCATCTTGAACGTCTTTAGTTTGTCCTTCGCCTCGGGCGCGTGTTTCGACAGCGGGTAGTTCTTCACGATCGTCGCGTAATAAAAGCCCGCAAAGTCTTTCCGCTCGCTTTTTTCATACACATCTCCAAGCATCCACAGTGCCTCATCGGACTTGCTGTAGAGCGGATAGCGTTGCACCAGCGGCATCAATCGCCCGGCCGTAGCGCGCCGGTCGCCCTTGATGTAGTAGTAGTAAGCGATCCGGAATTGCCCCTCCGCCAAAACCTCCTGCACCTCTCTTAGGTGCTGCTCTGCCTGCGGAGCCAGCGGGTCCTTCGGATACTTCTGTAAAAACGTCTGGAATTCTTCCTCTGCCATCTTTGCGTGGGTGTTATCGCGGTCCGCTTTGGCCATCTCGTTGTAGTTAGCCATGGCTACCTGCATCTGCGCGTAGGCCGCTTCAGGCAGGAAAGGGAAGAACACGATGAAGTCTTTGTAGCCCGCGACCGCTTGCGTGGTGTTTGCGGTTCCGCCTTCCTTGAAATACGAATCCGCGATCGCCAGCTTGGCCTTGGCCAGGTATTCGCTATCCGGGTAGGTGTTGATCAACGTCTGCAGTCCCAGCCGCCCCACCTCGTGGCGCCCGTGTTTGATGTCGTTCATGGCCTTGTCGTAGAGCTGCTTATCCGGCTCGGCCGTGTTGGTGGCGTCTGTGGACTTGTCCGTTTTTTTCTTCTTGTGAAAGATAACTTGGGCGGAACTCGGGCTGGCGCTGACCAGCACAAGCGCACACATCAGAAGGAGCGGTAATTTCCGCAATCCCCACCTCACTTTTTGGCATTCTGACTTCGCGCCCCGGCATCGGCTGGAAGGATGTACCCCCTTGGCGCGAACCTTCCCAGTATAACCTGTTCGAAAGGACAGGCAACCTCACAAAAACCGTTCCTCCATCCAGCACACAGGCTGCCTTCGTCTGTGATGCCTCCAAGCTCCCCGGCGGTTTCCCGTCCGAGCGGCCCGCACCGGACTTGCTCTAGCCGAGAACGCCATCTAACCCCCAGGATTCCTGGGTCATTCCGCGGGACCCCCTTCGATCATAAGCGTCTGCTCTTGCGGAGTCTTTGCGTCTGGTGCTGCGGGTCTTGGACTTGAAGTCTTGAACTTTTGAACTACCTTCTGCTTCGCAATTTTAAACATCCTGTAACATCCTCGTTGGCTGTCCCTATCTACAATAAAACGCAAGCCTTTGTCCCAGGAGGGGACGCACCCGCGCATGGAGAAAAAGAAATTCCTCTTTGCCTCTCTTTCCAGCCTCATCGGAGATATCGCCTGGCAAGTCGTGAAAGAGGGCCACGAAGTCCGCTACTACGTCGAAAACGAAAAAGAACGCGACATTGCCGACGGCTTCGTTCCCAAATCCAGCGACTATGAAAAAGATTGCAAGTGGGCCGATATCGTCGTCTTCGACGACACCCTTGGTCAGGGCGCCAAAGCCCAGGCCCTCCGCCAGGCCGGCAAGCCGGTCATCGGTGGTACCCCGTACACCGACAATCTCGAAGACGACCGCTCTTTCGGTCAAGAAGAGTTGAAGAAAGCCGGCGTCACCATCATCCCCTATCAGGAATTCGACTCCTTCGATCCCGCCATCGAATTCGTCAAGAAAAATCCCGATCGCTACGTCATTAAGCCCAGCGGCGAAGCCCAAAACGTCAAGCGCCGCCTCTTTGTCGGTGAGGAAGAAGACGGCGAAGACGTCATTGGCATGCTCGAGGCGTACAAAAAAGCTTTTTCCGACGAAATCAAAGTCTTCCAGCTCCAGCGCCGCGTCAATGGTGTCGAAGTCGCCGTTGGGGCCTTCTTCAACGGCAAGAAATTCGTCACGCCCATCAACATCAATTTCGAACACAAAAAGCTTTTCCCCGGCGAAGTCGGCCCGCCCACCGGCGAAATGGGCACCGCTATGTTCTGGAGCGAGCCCAACGTTCTGTTCAACCGTACGCTCCTCAAAATGGAGCCTAAGCTTGCCGAAGAGGGCTATGTCGGCTACATCGACCTCAACTGCATCGTCAATAACAACGGCATCTACCCACTCGAATTCACCTCGCGCTTCGGCTATCCCACTATCAGCATCCAGCAGGAAGGCATCCTCACGCCCGTCAGCGACTTTTTCTGGGAGCTCGCTAATGGGCAGGATCCCAGGTGGCGCACCCGCAGCGGCTTCCAGCTTGGCATCCGCATCGTGGTGCCGCCGTTCCCCTTCGACGATGAAGCCACTTTCGAATCCTTTTCTAAGAACGCAGCCATCGTTTTCAAACGCCCCATGAACGAAGGCATCCACATCGAAGACGTGAAAATCGTAAACCAACAGTGGCTCGTCGCCGGCACCTCCGGAGTCGTCCTGATCGTTGTGGGCACCGGCCAAACGATGAAACAAGCTCAGGTGCAAGCCTATTCGCGTGTCAAAAACATCCTCATCCCTAACATGTACTACCGCACCGACATCGGCGACCGTTGGGTCGAGGACTCCGACAAACTGCACAACTGGGGATATTTGCGTTAAGCCGGTCTGTTGGCTGGAGCGTTTTTTTCGAGGCTTCGGCCACCTCGCTCCGTGCCGGCCGGCAAGGCCAGCCAGGCTCGGAATCTGCGCCCCGCTGCGTCTCTGCGTTTGAGCTTTCTTCTCTGCCTTTGAACGCAGAAACTTTCCCCTATTCCAACCCCCCCTTCCCGGCTATCATCCCAGTGCGCGAAATCCTGCCGAGGAGTCCCGAATGAAACGTATTCTTGCTTCCTGTCTCTTGCTCGCCAGTGTGTCCGCGGTTGTTCCACTCGCCGCCGGCCCACAGAAAAAAGATGAAATCGCCAAACTCTCCCTCAAAGTTGGCGACACCGCTCCCGACTTCACCCTGCTGAGCGACGACTGGAAGACCGTCAAACTCAGCGATTTGCGCGGGAAGAAAAACGTTCTTCTCGCAGTTTACGTCCTGGCCTTCACCGGTGGTTGAACGAAGCAGCTCCAGGCGGTCCAGTCTGGAATCGATTCCGGCAAGATTGATACGAGCGACACGGCAGTTTTCGGTGTCAGTATGGATAGCCCTGCAGCCAACGCGGCCTTCGCCAAGCAGATCAACATCAAGTTCCCGCTCCTCAGCGATATGAACCGCAAGATGCTTACCACCTACGGCATTCTGAAAACCTACGACGTGCAAGGTGAAGGCTATCAATGGGCCTTGCGCGCCAACATCGTCATCGACAAGGACGGCGTCATCCGCCACATCGAGGGCGGCGACTCTGCCGTTGACCCGAATACCGCCGCTTCGGTCTGCCTCGACCTTCACAAGAAACAAGCCACCAAGTAGCGGCGGGCCTTTCCGGTACCGCTTTTCGATCGTGTGCGCCGGTGTCTCTGCTTCATGGATCCCCCGCGCTTTAGCCGTAATCGAAGTGGCGGTCACTTCCGGCACGCGAGGCGCTCCAATGAAGCCGAATGCTGGATACCGGCTCCAACACCAGTCACTTTGGCTTGCGCTAATGTAGGGAACCCCCGATTTTACGGGGCATCCGTTATGGATTGATGATCAGGGATTCGAGCCGTCGGCTACCGGTCTTCCAGATTCACCCACCCAGTCGTCGAAAGCGGGTCACACTGGTCGGTGCTGCATACCTGCAAATTCGTCACCGGATGCACCTCCCAGGTCGATGCCCTCCAGCATGTACTCATGTCGGCATCCGCTAGACCACAATCGTCGGCGGGCTTGTGGTGCACGTTATCAATCATCAGCTGCCCGGTTACCTTCACCTGCAGCCCCGTGGCGCTCTCGACTTTCGGAAGCGTCCACCCCGGATGGAACTGCTCCCGGTAGTACGGCGTCATTTCGACCACCACACTCGGCTGATCCAATAGATGCTGGTCAGAAGGCGACAGTATCGAACGGTAAGGTTGCCCCGCCCGTAACTGACTCAAAACATCTGGCCCCAGCGGAAAATCTCCAAATCCCACGCCAATATGAAAATCCTCTACCGTATCGCTCCCCGAAAGCTGGCAGTTGCATGTCTCCGATCCGCCGTGAATCGTATAGAACAAAGTGCCTACCAGGGTGACGATCTGCCCTTCGCCTTGTTGCGCCAACTCGACGGCGTGCTGCGCGTGATTTGTCGCCGTCAAGGTATCGGGAATTTGTGACTCCAATTGCGTAAAGAAAGCAGCGCCGATGGGGTTCCCGCCATTTACCGCGCTTGAAGCCGTCGAGTTCGGGTCCGGCATCCCGTTTTTCAGATAGTTCAAATACGCGTCGTATCTGGGATTCTCGCTCTTCGAGCAACCCGTCTTGTGATTCGCGTGGCAGTCATCGACGGTTCGCAATTCCTCTTCACAGGTCTCCGCCTGCAGCGACTCCACCTGATTGAGCGTCCTCGCTGTGGTCGTCGGATTCCGCAAAGCGTTTCCGACGCCAGCCCCGTGTGTCACGCTAATCGGATGCCGCTTTGTTTTTGGCGCCGTGCGGGCCGCCGTCGCGCTGGCCGCGGGCTTCTTTGTCCGGTTCGTCACCGCATCCAGCACCGCTTGCGGACTTCCTGCCGCCTTCAATGCCTTCAATCCCGCAGGCGATCCGTCGAGCTTTGTTCCATCGCTGTTCGCAATCACCCAAACGATCGTGCCCGGGTCAATTCCGGCTTTGACCATCTTGATGATCTCGGCGTTGCTGATCTGATTGGGAGCAGGCTGCGCCGCCGCCAACGTCCCGCACACGGCTATAGTGAAAGCAAGCAGAAGAAGTCGATGCAACATGTCGCACCTCCGACCGCTATGGAAGAACCAAGTTGGGCGGAGTATATAACAATACTAGTACCGCCTGAAGTACTAAATATTTTGGCCTGGCCTATTCGGAAAAATATCCCGTCTTGGTCCGGACCTGGATTCCCGGCAGCTTCGTATGAATGACAATCTTCCGGAAGGTTCCATCTTTGATCCGGTTCGTCGGATAATACGCCAACTCATACGAAGTCCGCAGTTCATCCGCGATTTGCCTGAAATACGTGTGCGGGTCGGTCGCCTGCCCGTTGATGTGCAGACCCCCCGTCTCTTTCGCCGTGCGATCCATCACGCTGATCCCATATTTGTTCCGCGCTGTCAGCGCTCCACGGTTGGTTTCGGTGTAGCGGATGGCATAGACGGGCACATTGAACCGTTGCGCCGTCTCGATCGCCGTCATCATGTTGTGTGAACTCGAATTGTCCTCGCCGTCGCTGAACATCAGGATGGCCTTCCGGCCATCTGCGGAAGCCAGCTTCTCGGTCACCGTATAAAAAATCGCGTCGTAGAATGCCGTCCCCAGCTCGCGTTCTTCCTGCGGACCGACCTCCGGAAACTTCCGCTTGGCTTTGTCGAACTCCCTGTAGTTGTCCAGTATCTGCTTCGCAGAATTCGTATAATCGCTCACCAACCGCAGGTGGTTGCCGAAACAAATCAGGATCACGCGGTCTTGCGGCCGTAGAATCTCCTGTAAGAATACCTGCAAGTCTTCTTTGTGCTTTTTTCCAAACGGGTCCTGGCTTCCACTCACGTCCACAATCAAAGCCAGCGTCAACGGCAAGTCCGTGCTCTTGGCAAAAAACTCGACCTTCTGCGGAACCGCATCTTCCAGCACTTCAATATCCTCGCGCTTCAAATCCTCCACGAGGTTCCCCTGCTGGTCGAGCGCCGTGAAGGCCACATTCACCAGGTTCACATCGACCTTGATCGGCGCCTGTCCCCGAGCCACGCCAACCGAGAATCCCATCCATAAGACCGCCAATCCCGCCCGGTAAGCCGACCGGACCCACCCGCGTCGCATGGACCCTCCCCTCACAGCACACGCATAATACGCCACCCGCGGCCCGAGAGCGCCCAATAGCGTCGGTGTGAGGGAAAGATCGCTAGTGACCAACTTCTGAGACGGTCCGCTTCTCTCGTATGGTGAGCGCTCTCGCTACAGCTGCGTTCAACCCACATCCGACTGTCGCCCTAAAAAAGGAATCCCCCGTGAAACAAAACGGGGGCACCCATCAAACTGTGAACTGCCGACTGTTAACTGCCCATCAATTCGCCACCGTCAAATCCACCTCCGCGCTCGACCCGATTCTCGTCCCTGCTAACGGTGCTTGATCGATCACCGTGGCGTGCGGCCACTGCGGTGCCGCCAAATAATTCAGCTTCCTCTTCAGGTTCGCCATGTCCAATCGCTTTTGCGCCTCAATCTCGCTTAACCCGATCAGATACGGCATGACGTAGCTGGTTTCCTTCGTGCCCGCCGCCACCAGCACGTCCACCTTCGGCGTCGCGGCCATTTTGCCCTGCTTCGGACTCTGCAGCAGTACTTTGTCTGGCGGTTCTTCCGGCAAGCTTACCGTCGATACTTCGCCCACCTGCAATCCTTCGCGCAACAACTCAATCCGGGAAGCCCGCAGTGTATTCCCCTCGAGCGACGGAATCTCCAATTGTTTCTGCCCCAAACTCAGGACCACGTGCGCCTGCTGCGAAACCTTCATCAGCATTCCCGGCGGCGGAGTCTGCCGCACCACCTGGTTGATGGGCAAATCGCTGTAAACACGATCCGCCACCCGCAAAATCAATCCCTTCGACCGCAACGACTGACTTGCCTCGGCCACGTTCTTTCCCACAAGGTTCGGCATGGTTGTTTCACGCCCATGGATGGCCACGCGCATCGCCGTGATAGCGCTCAAGAAAGCCGCCGAGGCGAGAATGAACACCAGAAACGTCATCCGGCTCAACCACTCCAGTCGTTCCCGAATCGTCATGCGCGTCCTTCAGCCTAGGTGCGGTTCTACTGCGCTATTTCTTCAACACCGGTGCCGGATACTCGGGCAACTTCTCCTTGCTCGTGTCCGCCCGTTTCACTTCCAATTCATCAAACAGAAGGGAAGGAGCGATGATCGTCTGCGGCAGCCCCGTTGCACGATTGCTCACCAGCGGATCATTCCCCAGCGCAATCAAATCATTCCTGAGCGCCCGCACATCTAGTTCATTAAACACCG
>Ga0306920_100013109_pt1 | contig 11276 bp, 11 predicted proteins | sample flu12Cox44000170_FD_204666 | JGI IMG/M metagenome (GOLD analysis project Ga0306920, IMG submission 204666) | Lab enrichment of tropical soil microbial communities from Luquillo Experimental Forest, Puerto Rico - flux4day.12C.oxic.44.000.170 (v2)... | ecosystem: Environmental > Terrestrial >...
TGCACGCGGGCTACCATGCCGCGGGTCTGCTCGGCGCCTCCTTCGTGCCATGTCGCCGTGAACAGGACGGTCTCGTTGGACAGTCCGCCCGCACCGGGAACCTGCACATCGGTGACGGTAATGTTCTGTGCGCCGGGCAGTTTCGAGCTCAAGCAGTCGGCCAGCCGCTTGGCGGCCAATTCCGTGTCGATAATGTTCTTCAGGGCCATGGGGGTTTCTTCTCCTTAATGCGATGCCGAGATCCGGCGCTTGGCGCGGCCGAGCAGACCCTCGGACCGTTTCATCTTCTTGAGCAGCCACTTGGCCGACTGCTGACCTGGGATACCGCTGATACCGCCGGTGGGATGGGTGCCGGCTCCGCTGAGGAACAAGCCCGGAACCGGCGTGTGGTAACTGCCGAAACCGGTTGCGGGGCGCAGCGGCCCGAATCGCATCCCGGCGGGGTCGACGTGGTAGACGTTGCCGCCGGGCACGTTGAACCGGGTGGCGAGGTCGGGGATGTTGAACACCCGCCGCTCGATGACCATCGAGTCCAGGCCCTTGTAGATGTCAGCCGCCGCACCCAGCGCGCGATCGCCGATCTTGTCCCGCACGTCCTCCCATGGCTCCTTCGGGTGGGCCGGTGTGATGCCTGACCAGTACCAGAAGGTGTCGTTGCCCGGCGGCGCCTGGCTGGGATCCAGTGCGGTGGGAATTATTCCGATGCCGCAGATTGGATCCGGCCAGCGACCTGCGATGGTGTCCTCCCAGGCGCGGATGTGCTCCTCGAACGTCTGCCAGGCGACGATGGGTTCGCGCAAGTTCAGGTCATCCTGGCGCCAGGCCTGATGCCGGGGCAGCGCGAGCTGTCCGTCGAGTGCAACGTCGATCTTCAACGACGCCGCCTCGACGACGTCTGTAGGGATGGCGTCAGCCCGCCGCTGCATCGTGTCGTCGAGCACCCCGCGCGGAAGCAGTTCGCACAGCGTGAGTTTCGGACTGCACGACGCCAGCACATAGGGGGCGTGCAATTCTTCGCCCGAATCCAACCGGACGCCGTCGATCCGGCCGCCGCGCAGCAGTAGCTCTTGCGCCCTGGCCGACAACCGGACTCGGCCGCCGTTCGCCTCGAACGAGCGCTGAATCGCGGCGGGCAACGCGCCTGAGCCCCCGGCCATCCGCGCGGAGTTGGTGCGCAGGCACATCCCGATGTAGATCAGGGCCCACCCGGTGCCGTCCTGCGTCATCCAGCAGAATGGCGGCATCGACGCCAGCGCCGCGCGCAACAGCGGCGTGTCGAAGCGTTCGGTGATGATCTCGGCGTGCGACCGGGTCAGAAAGCTGAGCAGGGGCTGTAGATCCTTTCGACGACGGGCCGCCACCGGGATCGCGTTAAGTATCGCCCGACCCGATGGACGAGTCGGGTGTCCGTTCATGAACGGCACCGCCAGATCCATTGCGGCATCGAGCTGTTGCGCGAACTCCAGCCACGCACGAGCGTCCCTCTGCGAGAAGTACTTCAGCTCGTCGGCGGTGCGGGCGGGATCCTTCCAGAACGCCAGCGATGGGCCATCGGGGTCGAGATGAACGTGGAACGGGTCGGCGATGATCTGCCGCAACCCGTATCTTTCGAGCTCCAGGTCGGCCTCGATGCTGCTCGAGCGGAACAGTGACGCCTGGATGCCGCCCTCGTTGACGAGATGGTCGGGCGCCGCATCGAAGATCGCGTTGGTGCCAAGCATGCCGCCCGGTGTCGGTGAGGCCTCCAACACGATCACCCGCAATCCCGCGCGGGCCAGATACGCCGCTGCGGTCAGGCCGTTGTGGCCGGCGCCGATGACGATGACGTCGTAGTCGAATTTATTGGCACTCAATGCGTTTCACTCCTTAGGTCGCTGGCCATGCGCACGCTGCTTCATGGCCCGCTGGTAATCGTCGAACCACAGTTCTTGGTAGGTCGCGTGGGTGGTGCGGCCCTGCTCATCCGTCCAGCGGTAGACGCTGTCGTGAAACGACGTGTTGGGCCACGCCGGCAGCGAGGCGCAGGCAATGGCCTCACCGCGGAAGCGATACAGTTCGCCCTGGTCGTCTTCGGCGGTGATCTCCTGGCGCATCGGCAAGTGGATGCGTGGGTGATACTCCAGTACGTTGCGGCGCACCCACTTGATCGCTCGGCTTTCGTCGCCTAGCAGCACCCACGCGAAGTGGTGTGAGGGACGGTCACCGACCTCGTAGAGCCCCGACCAGGCCGGACGGGTGTCCGGCGGCTCGAAGCTGATCTGGTTGAAGATCAGGTCGGGCCCGAAGTACATCGGCGACCAGCCCACCGGCGGAACAGGTACCGCGCCACGCTTTTCGACGCGGATCTGCCGCCACGACCGATCCCGCGGTGCGTGGCAGTCGACCGCGTAGGATGTGCCGTCCAGAACCAGCTCACCGGTGACGTGCATGAACTGCTCGCTGCCACCGGCCTCGCGGGCGACATCTTGATGCCGCTCCTCTCCCGGCATCACGTGGCCACGCGCCAGCAATGGGGTCACCGCCTCGGCGACCACGTCGACAGATGCGCGGCCGTCGCCGCTGCCGTAGGTCAGCCGCGCGGTCCGGCCAGGCTCGACGAACTCGATCGTCAGGCCGTTGTCGGTGGTGATGACGTTGCCGTCGATACGCGGCCACGGCATCGTGATCTCGTAGTCGAGAAACGCGATGTCGGTGTACTCGACGTTGTCGGTGCCCTGGAAGATGCAGATCCCGCCCTGCGATAGCGGGAATGCCGGCTGGTAGCGGATGTACACGAACGCGCCGATCGCCGCTTCAGGTACCGAGAACCCGAAATAGTGGGTGTGGATCAGATGCGGGTCCCAGTGGTCCCCAGCCGTGGGTAGCGGCAGCAGTAGGTCGGTCGCGCCCGGATGTGTTGGAAGTGCCATGACTGCTCCTTATGCCCCGGCTCGGTCCGCGGCCGGCGCCGGCAATGCCGATGGCGATGGCGATGCGACGACCGCTTTGAGCTTCTGCCACAACGTTTCTGCTTCTGGATGTGGCTGCTCGCCGCGGCCCACGACGGACAGGCCGATGATCCACACCGAGAACAATGAGAGTCCGAGCGTCGCGAAGGAGGCGAGGTAGGTCCAGAAGTACGAGAAGTTTTCCTGGTTGAGTGCGGCCCACATGGGCCACGCGGTGGCGCCGTTGGCGATGCCATCGGCCATCGGGATACACGCGATCACCGCCGGCAACTTCCAGGGTCTATCCAGATGCGGGCGGAGGTGGAAGATCAGCGCGCCGGCCACCATGGGCATCACGGGGTTGACGAATCCCCACCACAGTGGAAAGCCCCAGAGGTTAAACGGTTGGTGGCCGTAGTAGAGGTAGGTGCCGGCCAGGATGCCAGGGCTCTCCAAGATCACGTCAACGAGGAAGTCAAGCGCCCACAGCATAAACAGGTCGCGCATGGTGACGCCGCGCTTGAACAGCTTGTAGGCCAGGTAGCCGAGTCCGCCCACATACCAGGGGTAGACGAAGCAGATGTAGAGCGGCATCGTCCGGTCAAGGATCGTGAACGTGCCGAGCGCGCCCTGTTCCTTCAGGAACACCAGGCCGAGCACGTCGACCACGGGCTCAAAGCTGGCCGCCAGCGCACCACCGATGATGCAGTACAGCAGCAGCGGGCCCTGACGCTTGAACAGTTTGCGGACCGCCAGCGCGAGCGCGGCGCCCAGCGGGATGAAGATGAAGACGTTGAAGATCGTCTCCGCGGTCTTTGGCATAACGGAGCTGACCGGTGGTGTGGGAATAGCCGCCAACACCGTTGTAACCATCGTCACTCCTCGGGGTTGTTGTGAGTCGGTTCACCGCTGTCGGTGGACTACGCTACGGCATCATGAACGTCTTTTCAAATATGAAAATCAATTCATCCTGGGAGAATCTGAGCGTGCCGTCCGATGCTGAGAGCAGGGCCTCGACCCGCACCGAGCGGCAGCGGCTGCGCACGCGGCGGTTGCTGCTGGACGCCGGCCGTACCCTGATCGCCACGAAAGGCGTTGCGGGCCTGCGTATTCAAGAGATCACCGAGCAGGCCGACATTGCCCTTGGGTCGTTCTACAACTACTTCGCCTCCAAGGACGAGTTGCTCGAGGCGGTCATCACCGAGAGCCTCTCCGACCTGGCGCTAGCGACGATTACCGGGGTCGAGGACGACACCGACCCCGCGGAAGTGGTGGCCTTGGCCAATCTGCGCGTCATCCGCCTGGCTTATGACCAGCCCGACTTCGCCCGGCTGATCGTCAACATCGGCCATTCCGAGGCCCTCTTCGGCGACGCTGTCCATCCCCACGCACGGATCGCGGTCGAGCGCGGCATAGCAAGCGGACGGTTTGTCGTCGCAGATATAGAGGTGCTGTTGACCGCGGTGATCGGCGGTGCCTTCGCGCTGATCCGCGAAATCCTCGACGGCCGGCACGGTCCCTATGCCCACAAGGCATTCGCCCGCCATGTTCTGGCGTCACTTGGGGTGCCGCCGGACGAGGCGGAGAGGGTCGTCGAAAAAACCGCCGGAGGCGAGGGCCGGTAATCGCACGCTAAGGCAAAATGCGCGAGGGTTTACGGGTGGGCGAATCGATTCCCCACGACTAATCGGTGTTACCCGAGTCGCGGTGGCTGTGGCTTCGTGGGGAATGCGGAGTGGGGACGATCAGTCGTTTCCGAAATCGCCGGGGAATTCGTCCGGTTCCGAGTGGCTGTGCGCGATATCGTGTCCCTCCCCGACAGTCTTACAAGTGGCCATGCATTCCTGCATGACCATGGGTTCCGGCCCGCGGTTTCCAACGTCGGGTTCGCCGTGGCTGTGCGCGATATCGTGTCCTTCGCCGACAGCCTGACACGTGGCGGTGCATTCCTGCATGACGCTGGGTTCGCTGTAGTCGTGAGCCACTTTCCATCGCCACGCGGTTTGCACGGTGGTGTGATCGTCAAGCAACGCGTCCCGTTCGCCAACGTGGCAGTGCAGCGTGCGCTGCGCGCTGTCACAGGTCTCCTGCAGCAGCTCGTGCTCAGACAGGTCCAGGGGGTTGCGAATCAGTCGCACTCCGAAGCGCTCCATTTTGTCGTGGGCGGCTAATCGTTCGGCGATGCCGGCCAACACCTGTTCGTCGTCCTCACTCAGCGGCGGGGTGTCTCCGAAATCCCCGGGCCCGGCGAACTCCATGCCGACCACAGCCACACCGGTGCTGTCGGCGGCGTCGAAACGGATCGCAGTCGGGCTCAGCCCCTGCTCGCCGAATGCCGATCGCGGCAGGGGAGCGGTCTCGGTTTTGCGGGGCGCAGTGATGGCACGTTCGACGAAGATCTCCCCGGGGGCAGGATCGAAATGCTTGTGCAGCAGCCAGATACCGAAGCGCTGGCACGCATCGGCGTGGGCCAGGTAGCGGCCTAGCTCGTCGAGGCAGGCGCGGTCATCGTCGCCCAGCACACCAACATCGGTGGCATCCATATCCCGCAGTCCCGCGTAATCCAGCACACCGTGATCCCGAATCGACAGCATGGTTGACTCCTTGACGTTGTGGAAATTTCTCCCGGATGTCGTAGAGATTCTGAGAATATCGCAGGCCGCACTCGCTTGCTACCAGGACTTGAGTCGCGCAAAAGTGCGCCTCGCCTGTTTCGAACCGATGGCCGCCCCACTGACGCGCTGCGTCGCGGCGGCTGCCGGGTGGCCGGGCCCGGCACCGCGGCTACCGATGTGTTCACGATCAGGGTCGCACCGTGACGCCGCCATCGCCAGTGATCACCCGGCCCACGACGTAGCCCCCGTCTTCGGGCGGGGCGGCATCGCTGCTAGCGGCCGATCGCTTGTGCCACGCCTTGGATAACTCGCAGCCGTCCGTCGGCGAGGGCAGCAGTGAGGTTGTTGGCTTTCTCCGTGAAGTCTGTGACGAAGGCGTGCAGTCCGAGCGGGCTGGGGGGGAGTTCCAACAGTGTTTGCATCACTGTGCTGGCCTGCTCGGTGAGATCGTTCCAGTGGTCGATCGCGAACCCGGAGGACTCGACAATGGCGTGCAACCGATCAGCTGTAGCCAGGTGGCTGACCGCGGGCTGGTCGGCCCATGGCAGCGGATAGTCGAGTTCGCCGCGCTCACCACTTGTGACGTCCCACATGGCGAGTCGTCCCCCGCTGGTCAACACGCGGCGTGTTTCCCGATAAAGGCGGGTCTTGTCGGCCACGTTCATCTGGACGTGTTGACTGAATACGACCCGAAAGGTCGCGTCTGCGAAGGGCAGTGCGGTGACATCGGCCTGACGGACGTTGATTTGCTCGTCCAGTCCGACAAGGCGATTGAGCCAACGGGCTGTTTCGCAATATTCCTCAGTCAGATCGACGGCCGTCACTGTGCAGCCGCAGCGGTCTGCCACGTAGCGCGCGGTGCCGCCGACCCCGCTGCCCGCGTCGAGCACCTCGTCCTCACTCGAGATTGCGACGAGGTCCACCAGCTGGCTTGTGGCGAAACGACCCATTGTGTGGAAGTCCTCGAGCATCCCGAGGTCCGTGGGCTGGAGGTGGTCGAGGTCCAGTCCGGCGCTGATGAGGGCCTGTTCAATGTTGCGCCGAGAAAGTCCTGTCGAGTACTGGGCATGAATCGTGTTGCTGTTCACCTCTACTCCTTCGCGTCCACGCTGGGTCGGTCAGATCTGTTCGAGTTCCACGGGGACCGCCACGCCCAGCAGCCGGAGCAACGTCGCGAGTTTAGCGTCCAGCTGCGCGGCGACCTCGGTGATGCGTGGATCCCCGAAGCTGGCGAATCTGCTCGACGGTTGATCGATGCTGAGGTGCACGGCGCCGTCGGTGTCTTCGTAGATCACGGTGCGCAAAGGCGCATAGAGCATCACGCCGGGATGGTGGCGGTACATGGTCTCCGCGATCACGTTGTTGCCCATCATGTAGGTGATTGCACGTGTCCGATGCCCTGCCAGGGTCATCATCGGCGTGGGGTCGAACGTCCAGAAGTTGACGAACGAGTGCGGCGCATGCTCGGCGGTGTAGCGCTGCACGCGCGGCAGGTCGCCCGACGCGATGACATCGGTCAGCTCCGCGAAATCGATCGTTGGTACCAGAGATTCGAACCGCTGGCGAACGTTGTCGAATGTGTCGTCGGTGTCGATCACGAAACGGTTGACGAGGTGAGGAATTGTCTTGGTCATTTCATGCTCCGACAAGTGTAGGGACGGATGTGCTCTGAGCGGCCACTGCGAGTCTGCGCAGCGACAGCACGTGCAGGGCCACCGCGAGGGCCACCACCGTGGTGGGGATCAGGACGAGCGGAAGCAGCCCGATCTGTGCGGTGGACGGCGACAGCGACAGCATGTGCGCGACCCCGGGCGCCGCGGTGACACCGATAACGGTCGCGACAACCAGATCGAGGAGGCCGAGGATGTTGAACCACACCGCCCGGCGGCCGACGACGCCGCGCCGAAGGCTGCGTGCGACATAGATCGCCTCGAAACCGATTGCGATATCGCCCAGCCCGGCAGGGAGGGCGAACACGGCCGGCAGCTTGCCCAGCGCCATCACGATCAGGAAGGTCACACCTTCCACCCGAAAGATCTGTGGCACCGTCAGCCGCCACAGCGCGTCCGGCTGACCCAGGATGCGCGACACCGCGGGGACACGGCTCGCCAGCAGCACCGCCGCGATGGACACGGTCATCGCCGCGGGTAGCCACGGCTGGGCCTTGGCCGGCGCGAACCGGTACACGCCGGCGTCGGCGAGCGCCACGCTCACCAAAACCCAACTCGCCCAGGCGGTCCCGGCCACGACGGCCACTGTGGTGCCGGCGCGGCGGCTCGAGCCCGCGGCAAGGGCGCCACGAAACAGCATGACGCAAATGGTCGCGGTGGTGCCGATCAACCCGACCAGCACGATCGCCCATACATAGATCGGCAGTGTGCTCATGAACCTCTCCAATCTGAGCTATCGTTGTCGAACACTAGGTCTGTTTCCGAACATGGTGTTCAATCGAAGTGAGGTGGCGGAAATTCCGTCAACAACCATCGGAGGCGAGATGGCCAGAACCGAACACGAACGCCAAGGTGTTCGGAACGCAGGAGATCGTGGCGCGGTGTCTCGCGATCGGCGGGTCAGGCGCACCCGCAAGTTGCTCCACGACGCGTTCCTCGAGCTGGTCATCGAGAAGGGCTACGAGAAGACCACGATCCAGGACATCCTGGATCGCGCCGACGTCGGCCGGTCAACGTTCTACGTCCACTACCGAGACAAAGAAGCGCTGCTGACGGCGAGTTTCGATGGGATGCGCGATCAGCTGGAGGGCGAACTCGCCGAGATCTCGGCGACGAGCGCCGTCGATGTCGCCCTGCCCGCGGCATTGCTCTTCGAGCATGCGTATCGAAATCAGCGCGTGTACCGCGCCCTGTGTGGCCGCCAGGGTGGGGCGCTTGTCCAGCGCTATCTGCGCCGGCTGATCGGCGACCTACTGCGCAAGCATCTGCGGCCGCAGTTCACGCAGACCGGCACGGGCGTGCCCGCCGACGTTGCCGCCGAGTTCTACGCCTCGGCCGCATTGGGCCTGCTGGTGTGGTGGATCGATCACGATTTCTGCAACGGACCGATGTGGCTCACAGCCACATACCGCACGTTGGCAGCACCCGGCGAGAGGGTGGGTGCGGAATGACCGTCGACGACACCTGCCAGCGGATGCTTGGATAATCGGCGGATGGGCGACCACGACGGCCTCGGATTCCCGGGTAAAAATACCGCCCTGTGATAGCAGTCACGTGTTTTGGCGCAGCCCGTCGTGGGTACGAGCGGCTCAATTGTCAGGGCGGAGGGTACTCGACGTGGACACGGTGCTGGGCGTTTCGATCACGCGGATGGCCGCTGAACTCGTTTTGCTCGATGTGGGCGCGCCCGACCGGGTCATTGTGGATCGTGACGCGATCGACCTCGCCGGAGCCCACGCGACCCTTAACGACGTGATGGCCGCGGTGCTCGGCCGCCAGGGAAGCGTCAGCGCGAAGGGTCACCGACTGCGCGGCATCGGCGTGACGTGGAGCGCAGGCAGCGAAGCGAAGGCCGGCGAATTGGTGACAATGCTGACCCAGTTCGGTCTGGAAAATATCGTGGCAGTTCGGCCTGCGCACGCCGGTGGGGCCAGCGTCGCCGCGACGGCCGACGATGAAATGCTTCTCGCACGCGGCGCCGCGCTCGCCGTCGCGCACGATGCGACTCGCGGACATGCAAGCGGCGAAAACGAGCAAGACCCAGCCCTGCGCGGTGAGCACCGGCACCTGGATCCGACCAGCGTCAGCGCCGCGACCATCCTTACCGCCGGCGCACTCGCAATTCTGGCCGCGGCGTGGTTCGGCCTGGCGCCGAGGCATGAGACCACCGACGTCACTCCGCCCACACACCAAGAGCGAGTGGCTCCAGGCCCGCTGGAAGTACCCACACCCGCGGGCGCGACGGCCTCGCCGGCCACCCCCGGGCTACCGGTGCCGGCCACCGAATCGCCACAACGCACCACACCCGCAGCCGCACCGGCCGCGACGGTTCCCCACCTTTCTCACTTGCTCGGGCCTGCCGGGCCGCAAAACCCCACGCACCCTCCGGGGAACCCAATCGGGCAAGCACCCACCGGGGACGACACGCCGAGCGCGGCGCAGGACCCGCCGGCAGCTGGCGAGCCCGCGCCGCCCAGTCCAGAAGCGGCGCCCAGTCCAGAAGCGGCGCCCAGTCCAGAGGCGGCGCCCAGTCCAGAACCGGCGCCCAGTCCAGAACCGGCGCCAAGTCCACAACCGGCGCCAAGTCCACAACCGGCACCAGACAACCAGAGCCCCGCCGGGACTCCGAATTGAGGCACATTCCTTCTGCGCTCACCGCAGGCCTGCAGGTTTGACGCAACCATTGCCGCCAATCCGCCGAAACCGTTAGCCGGTGTGCCCGGCGGTTGCAGAACCTTCGACCGGACCGTCTCTAAGGTGGCGGGGTGGCCGACCATATGTTCAGCTCGCCGGAGCGCGCCGCTGTCTACCGTGCAATCCACGAACGGAGGGATATGCGCCGCTTCCTCGGCGGCAGCCAGATCCCACCGGAGGTCCTAGCGCGACTCTTGCAGGCGGCGCATGCTGCTCCGAGCGTGGGTCTGATGCAGCCGTGGCGATTCATCCGCATCACCGACGAGACGCTGCGACGCCGCATCCATGCGCTGGTCGACGAGGAACGGTTCAGGACGGCCGATGCCCTCGGCGAGCGGGCCCGACAGTTTCTCGCGCTGAAAGTCGAGGGCATCCTCGACTGCGCCGAACTCATGGTGGTGGCGTTGTCGAACGGGCGCGACCATGTCTTTGGGCGGCGGACCATGCCGTACATGGATCTCGCCTCGGTGTCCTGTGCGATCCAGAATCTGTGGCTCGCCGCGCGCGCGGAAGGTCTGGGTATGGGATGGGTTTCGCTGTTCGATCCTCCGCGACTGGCGGGGCTCCTGGGCATTCCGGCCGATGCCGATCCAGTGGCCATCCTGTGCCTGGGTCCGGTTCCCGACTTTCCGGATCGGCCTTCACTGGAGCTGGACCACTGGACGGTCGGAAGGCCACTGGCCGAGTTCGTTTCAGAGAACGAGTGGCAGTTTCCCGCGTAGCGTGCAGGCCGCGGCACACGAGACCACGCCGTGCCCCGCGGGGGCCTGCGCGTCCCTCGTCAGCGCACCTCGCCGTGCGGTAAAAACAGGGCTCGCCCGACGGCCCAACTTTGATCCGGGCCCGAACCCGTTCGGCCCGCCGCCCGTGTTCCTTGGTGCGCTGGGGTCGGTGGTGACCCGAAAGGCGGCCGAGGCCACGAGGCGGGATAGCGTGTAACCGTTGCCACGGGGGACCGCGAGAAGGGATTCTCTCTGTGTCCGAGGAACCAACGGGACAGGCCAGGCTGTACGACGCATTGACCACCAAGGGCACTGCCTTCACGTATGCGGAGCGCCGCAAGCTGGGTCTTGTGGGCCTGCTCCCGATCGCAGAGAAGACCCTTGCTCAGCAAGCCGACCATATCTGGGACGAGTTCTCCACTCGCCGTGACGATCTCGATAAACACATCTACCTGCGCGCGTTGCAGGATCGCAACGAGACCCTGTTCTACCGGTTCCTGCGCGACCACATCCCCGAGACGATGCCGATCGTGTACACGCCGACCGTCGGCGAGGCCTGCCAGCGCTTCAGCCAGATCTACCGCCGGCCCCGGGGACTGTTCGTGTCCTATCCCGACCGCGACGCGCTCCGCGAAGTGCTGCGCAACC
>Ga0306920_100013112_pt1 | contig 11275 bp, 11 predicted proteins | sample flu12Cox44000170_FD_204666 | JGI IMG/M metagenome (GOLD analysis project Ga0306920, IMG submission 204666) | Lab enrichment of tropical soil microbial communities from Luquillo Experimental Forest, Puerto Rico - flux4day.12C.oxic.44.000.170 (v2)... | ecosystem: Environmental > Terrestrial >...
AGACACTTTGCTTGCTCGATTCACAGCCGGCTGTCGGCGGTGTCTTCACCACGCTCACTTGCAGTGGCAGCGTCACGCAGAGATGGATCGCCGAATAGATCAGGCACGCGCTACGCCAGCCCACATGCTCGATCATGAAGGCGCTCAGCGGCCAGCAGACCGTGCCGGCAAATCCGCCGAAGAGTGTAAGACTTGTGATCGGCCCGCGCGCCTCACTGCCATACATCCGGCCAAGCGCGGCAAAGACCGCATCATAAAGGCCGGTGCCCATGCCAAGACCAATGAGCGCCCAGGCAAGCAAATAAATCGGCAGCGCGTAGGCAAGACCGACAAGTGCCAACCCGGCAGCATAAAATAATGAACTCGCAAGCAGCACCGGGCGCCCGCCCCGCACATCGATGATGCGGCCCACCTGCGGTGAGATCAGCCCGGCGACGAGAAGGCCAATCGACGTGCCGACCACAACAAAACCGAGCGACCAACCTGTTTCAGCGACAATCGGTTCGGCGAAAACCGCGGGGAAATAGAACGATGTTCCCCAGGCCAAAATTTGCGCAAAGCCGAGCGCGGTGATGACAACGCGGCGATCGAGCGGGTGCGCCTCTGCTGTCATCCGAAATATGTGACTCTTATGTCGCGGGCTCCATTCCCTTGGATTTCAGCACGGCAGCGGCCTCCGGTCCGGAAAACATCTTGATGAGCTTTTGTGATGCATCCTTGTTCTCTGACGAGGCGCTCAAGCCAGCCGCATAGGTCGTAAGATTCTGGATCTCTTTCGGCAGCGGCCCGACAAGTGCCGCACCTTTGACCGGCACAATTTCACTGATCTGGTGCACGCCGAGCTCGGCCTCGCCGGTCACAATAAGTTCGGCGACATGACCACCCTTCTTAAGCTTGGCCTTTGGCCGTACCTGATCTGCGATGCCAAGCCGCTCCAGTAGTTTGTCGACATAAACGCCGCTTGAGCCACCGCTCGCTGGATCGATATAGGCCACCGACTTTGCTGCAAGCAGTGCCTGCTTGAAAGCGTCGACCGTGCTCACATCCGGCTTGGGCGCGCCCTCCTTGACCACGACACCGATACCGACGCTCGCCAAGTTGACGCGGCTGCCAGCCGCGATTTTGCCAGCGCTGGCGAGTTGATCGATGACGGCGGGCGTTATCACTGCCACATCGAACGGCTCTCCACCCTCAATCCGCTTCTTCAGTCCGCCAGCCGTGTCGTTGTCGACCACGACCTTATTGCCTGTCGCTTTTTCGAAATCCGGCACCAGGGCCAGAACCACTTGCTTGAAGGCGCCCGCCGTGAGGATTTTCACTTCGGCGGCTGACGCAAACGATGTCTGGGTGAAAAGACCGACGGCGACGACCAGGGCAAGCCGAGTACACGATTTCATGAGGGTTCTCCGGAACGCTGGAGACTACACGATCTGCGGCTGTTGCCGCACTATTGTGCAGCGCAATACGAAATCCCCCACTGTTGACCGGGTACAAATGCGAAACATTCAGTTTTTCCCTAATTTTCAGTTACTTTAGCTATGCGTTTTTCACTTAGCTGCGGCGCAACATTATTGCTTTTCAATTAGCCGAACATCCCTATTTTTGGAGTGAGAGAACGGCCGGCTACCTGCCGGAACTTACTGAAGGAAAGAAGGACAACATGTTTACCGCACTCGTTCGCTTCATCCAGGAGTGGAAGCGCTACAACCAGAGCCTGAACGAACTGTCGCGCCTGGGCGACCGCGAGCTTGCGGACATCGGCATTAGCCGCTCCGATATTCCACGCGTTGCCTGGAACACTGCACATCGCGGCTAATTAGATAATCCGATGATTTCGCCGCCCTAATCGAGGCTTTCCCACGCCCCAGCGGCATGATTTCCAAGGCCCGGCCGTAACCGACGGTCCAAGAATCGATTGACTATTTGGTGCCGTTGTTCTCTTCGACGAGAACAGCCGTGGTCGTGCGGCGGCCGCCCGTCGAGAAAGAATCCCCTCGCCTCTGGCAGGTCGACGTCGTGATGCCGCAGCAAGTTTAGCTGATCGAGCACGAGCGGAAGGCTCGTTGTGTTCCGGCTGCTGTCGCTGCAATCAAACTGATGGAAGTCATACACCATACACCTTCGCTACGTGATTTTGCGTTCCCGCTACACGTCCAACGCGCTTATCGACTCAAACGAAGAAAGTGTGCTTGGTGTTGGCGGCGAAACGGGAAATCCGCCATAGGTGCCATCGATGACGCTCGGTTTTGTCGCAGCCGCACCGTTGGATATCGTCGCCGCCGCAATGGCGGAAAAAGCAACGGCGCATCCGGAAACTCTTACCACCATTGCGGGTTGCCGCCCCCAAGCGTAGTCATAGTCGAATGGCATCGACGCAAACACAAGCCATACACGTCATTGGCGGCGGTCTCGCGGGCTCCGAAGCTGCTTGGCAGCTCGCGCAAGCCGGAGTGCAAGTCGAGCTGCACGAAATGCGGCCGCTGTGCGCAACGCCTGTGCACAAGACTGCCAATTACGCGGAGCTGGTTTGCTCGAATTCGTTCCGATCGGATGATCACGAGCACAATGCGGTTGGCCTTCTTCACGAAGAGATGCGCCGGCTTGGCTCGCTGATCATGCGCGCCGCCGACACAAACCAGGTCCCCGCAGGCGGCGCCCTCGCGGTCGACCGTGACGGATTTTCTGATGCCGTCTCGTCAGCACTCTCTGCCCACCCATTGATCACGCTTCCGCGCGGAGAAATCACATTGCCGCCCGATGACTGGAATAACGTCATCATCGCAACCGGCCCCCTAACTTCGCCTGCGCTCGCCGCAGCTATTGGACGCCTGACCGGCGAAGCACAGCTTGCGTTTTTCGATGCCATTGCACCGATCGTCCATCGCGACAGCATTGATCTGACGCAGGCATGGTTCCAGTCACGCTACGACAAATCGGGCCCCGGTGGTTCAGGAGCGGATTACATCAACTGTCCCTTGTCGCGCGACCAATATGAGACATTCGTTCGCGAGCTGCTCGCTGGCGACAAGACCAGCTTTCATGAGTGGGAAGCGTCGACGCCGTATTTCGACGGATGTCTTCCGATCGAGGTGATGGCTGAGCGCGGGCTCGAGACGCTACGGCATGGTCCGATGAAGCCATTCGGCCTGACCAATCCGCACCAGCCCGGCACAAAGCCATACGCGGTGGTCCAGCTGCGGCAAGACAACAAGCTCGGCACGCTGTTCAACATGGTCGGTTTTCAAACCAAACTGAAGCATGGCGAGCAGGTGCGCATTTTTCGAACCATTCCCGGCTTTCAAAACGCGGAATTTGCGCGGCTCGGCGGGCTCCACCGCAACACTTTCCTGAATTCGCCGCAGTTGCTCGATGAAACCCTGCGCCTGAAATCAAACCAGCGGTGGCGTTTTGCCGGCCAAATCACCGGGTGCGAGGGGTATGTCGAGTCGGCTGCCGTCGGCCTGCTCGCTGGACGCTTTGCCGCCGCCGACCGTCGCGGCGAGCGGATCGTGCCACCACCGCTGACCACGGCACATGGGTCATTGCTCAGGCATATCACCGGCGGGCACATCGAAATCATCGATGCTGGGCCGTCATCGTTCCAGCCGATGAACGTCAATTTTGGCCTGTTTCCGCCCCTGCACGAGGCGCCCGCTTTCAATCGTCACAGCAAGCTCGGCCGGAGCACTGCTAAAGCACTGGCGCGCAAAAGCGCGCTGACCCGGCGCGCGCTTGACGATCTCGAGAGCTGGATTGCCGGCGCCTTACCGGCAGCTGCGGCCGAGTAGCTTTCAGGCACCGATCCGCGAAAAGGAGTTCGCCGCACGCCAGATACGCCACTGGCGCCGCCACGATGCCATTTTCGGCGGCTTGAACGGATCATAACCGGGCTTCTCCATGTCGTGCAGCCATCGCCAAAGTGGCGCCAACGATAAAAATGCGGGCTGTGCGTCACGCGAAAGCTCGGGGCCGGTCGATCCGACCTGCGCGAGGTTGAGGCGAGCGCGCAGGCGGAATTCGGCGAGCGCTGCCCGCAGCTCGCGAGTTGCGCGCATCGCAAAAATGTCGGCGGGCTCCACGCCATAGTGGCGCAGGGTCTCCAATGGAATGAACAGCTGATGGCGCGCTGCGTGCTGAGGCAGGCCTGCCAGAATGCCGGCAAATGTCTGCGCCTGTCCGGCTTCTAAGGCGAGATTGGCGACGACGGAGCTCGAATGGCCGGTCAAAATCTGCGCAGCGCTTTCGAAAATCGTCCGCGCCGTTTTTGACGCATAGATTTGCAAATCGGCGAAACTCTTCATCGGCTCGTTGTAGAGATCAAAGCGGCGTGCCTCGACCAAGGCGGCGAGTTTGTCGCCTGCCAGCCCGTAGTCCGAAACCGTCGCCAAAAGCGCTGCGGCAATCGGGTTGGCAGCGGCCTCACTGGCACGCTGCCCCGAGATAGCTTCACGCCACCACTGCAGGCGAATTTCGCCCGGCATCGGTTCGCGCGCCAGCGTCCGAACGCGCGACATTTCCATGTTGAACGCATAAAGTGCGAATAACGCACGGCGCGCTTTCTCTGGAGCGAACAACGCCGCGAGATAGCGGTCGTGATCGCCCTCACGCACCAGCGCGGCGCAATGTTTGAAATTGTCCATCATCTGAAAGCTTATTGCGCTGGCTATGGAACTGCTATCAGGCCTACGCCAACTCGCCGATTTTCAGCGAGAAGAATATTATAGGTGCGCACCGCAGCACCGGTCGCCATCGCGTCGACAGACAGCGAGACGTCGCGGAATCGCCGCCTCAATCGATCAGGCAGCGCCCAGGGATCTCGGCCGGCCCCGATCAAAAAAAAGTCGAGGCTTCCGGCCCGGTCGAAGGCGGCTGACAGTGATGTCTCATCGAGTTCGCTCGCACGGCTGACGGACCAGGCCCAAATCCCGTCGGGGAAGCAAAGCAGAGAGCCGCGATGCGACATTCCGCCAAAACGAAAGCCACCATTTCCATAGGCGTCGATCGCTGCCGGGCGCGGCAAATGCGGTGTGTCGGCGCCGCCGCCAAGCCCCATCTACTTGTCCCGGTCCGGCGCAGTAAGCGCGTCGCGGCCCGTGCCGACGCCGAGGTAAATCAGAATCGGTGAGGCAATGAACACCGATGTGTAGGTGCCCACCAGCACAACGCCGAACATCATGGTCGCGGTGAAGCTATGAATCGCCTGTCCACCGAACAAAAGCAGGGCAAGCAATGCGAGAGAAACCGTCACGTGTGTAATCACCGACCGCGAAAGGGTCTGGTTCACCGAAGCGTTGAGTAACTCCGGCATCGGCAGCTTTCTGTACCGGCGCAGCATTTCACGGATCCGGTCGTAAATGACGACCGTGTCGTTGAGCGAGTATCCCAGAATCGTGAGCAATGCCGCAATGCTTGTGAGGTCGAAATCGATCTGCGTGATCGACATGAAGCCGATCGTAAGCACGATATCGTGCACGTTCGCGATCATAGCGCCGAGGGCAAATTGCCATTCAAAGCGGAACCAAAGGTAAATCAGGATCGCCAGGATCGCGAGCATCAGCCCGACCACACCATACGACAGCAATTCCCCCGATACGCGCGGTCCGACCACTTCCACGCGCCGATAATCGACTTCATCACCAAGCGCACCGCGAACCTTGGTTACGGCCGCTTGCTGTGCGGCTTCCCCACCCGGTTGCTCGGCAATCCTAATCAGCACGTCGTTCGGCGCGCCAAATTGCTGTAGCTGCACTTCGCCGAGACCGAGTGATCCGAGCGTCGCGCGCATCCTCGCAAGGTCGGCGGCCCCTGATTTCGACTGCACTTCAATCAAAGTGCCGCCTTTGAAGTCGATGCCGAAATTCAGCCCGTGGAAGAAATACAGACAGATCGCCAGAATCGACAGCAAGGCTGACACTGGAAAACTGATGCGCCGAAAGCGCATGAAGTCGAATTTGGTATCGTCGGGAACAATGCGAAGCAGGCGCATAAGCTAATTTCCTTTGCGCCCCTAGATCGGCACGCGTTGCGGACGCCGCCAGCGCACCCAATAGGCCACAATCAGGCGCGTCAAAGTGAAGGCGGTGAACACTGTCGTGATAATGCCGATGCCGAGCGTAACGGCAAAGCCGCGAACAGGACCTGTGCCGATATAGAACAGCACGGCGGCGGCGATGAATGTCGTGATGTTGGAATCGAGAATGGTCGCAAGCGCGCGCGAAAACCCAGCGTCGATGGCGTTGATCGGCGTTCGGCCGGCACGAACCTCCTCGCGGATGCGCTCATAAATCAACACGTTCGAGTCGACCGCGATTCCGACGGTCAATACGATACCCGCGATGCCCGGCAGCGTAAGCGTCGCATTGAGCATCGACAATACGCCGAAGATCATGGCAACGTTGATCGCCACCGCGACGTTGGCGAACAGTCCGAATAACCCGTACGTGGCCAGCATGAACGCGATCACCATCGCCGCACCCACATATGACGACGTCTTGCCTTTTGCGATGGAATCCTGACCGAGGCCGGGACCGACCGTGCGCTCTTCGATGATGGTGAGCGGCGCCGGCAGGGCACCCGCCCGCAACAAGATGGCGAGGTCATTGGCACTTTCGACGGTGAAACTGCCCGATATCTGGCCCGAGCCACCTAGAATGGGCTCACGAATAACCGGTGCCGATATCACCTGATTGTCGAGGATGATCGCGAACGGCTTGCCGACGTTCTCTTGCGTCACCTGCGCGAACTTGCGCGCGCCCGACGTGTTGAACCGGAATGAGACGATCGGCTCATTGGTGCGTTGGTCGAACCCCGGTTGGGCATCGGTAAGGTCGGCACCGGATACCAGAATGCGTTTTTCGACCAGATACGGGGTTTTCGGCTGGCTTGCGCTATAGAGAATTTCCGAGTCAGGCGGGATGCGTCCTTGCAGCGCCTGCTCGGCCGGTATCGATATGTCGACCATCCGGAAGTCGAGCTTGGCGGTCTTGCCCAAGAGTTCCTTCAGCCGGGTGGGGTCTTGCAGGCCGGGGACCTGCACCAAGATACGGTCTATGCCCTGCCGTTGGATCAAGGGTTCGACGGTGCCCAGTTCGTTGACGCGCCGTTCGATGATCTGGATCGACTGCTCAACCGATTGACGTATGCGCTCGACGATAGCCGGTTCAGTGACGGTCAAGCGCACCAGATTGCCGGCCTCCGTCGTGACGTCGAGGCTGCGCTGGCCGGTTGAACTGCCCAGAATGCCGCCAAGCGGTTGCGAGAGTTCGCGCAGCTTATCGACCGCCTGGTCGAAATTGCTGCCCTCGCGGATACGCACTTCGACACTATTTCCACGGACCACGAGGCCGGTATAGCCAACGCGGGCGTCGCGTAGCACGCGGCGAACATCGTCGCGGAGCGATTCCAGTTTTTCCTTGCGGACGGCATTGGTATCGACTTCGAGGAGGATATGCGAACCACCCTGTAGATCGAGGCCGAGAACGACATGACGTTGCGCCCATTTCGGCCAGCTCTGCACCATTTTTTCGGGAAGGAAATTCGGAACGGCAAATAGACAGACGATAAATGCCGTAAGCAAAATTGCTGCCGCTTTCCACCGCGTGAAATAAAGCATGACGTCCCGACTTGCGGCTTGATGGCCAAGCCCGCCAGCGCTCAGCTAGCGGCGGCCTCTTCCTTGACAGGTTCACCTTTGGCGCGAACGTCGCTCACCATCTGCCTCATCTGGCGGATGCGTACATCGTCCGCAATCTCAATTTCGATCTGATCGTCATCGATCACCTTGGTGACCTTGCCAATGAGCCCACCGTTCGTGATGACCGTATCGCCCCGCCGCACATTCTTGACCATTTCCTGATGCTGCTTCACCCGCTTTTGTTGCGGGCGCAGGATCAGGAAATACATGATGACGAAAATGAGTGCGAACGGCAGCAGCGACATCAGCATGCCGCCATCGCCGCCTGCACCGCCAAATCCTTGCGCAAACGCAGGCGTTGTAAACATCGAATCTCTCGTTCCTTGCGTGGTTTCCCGGCGCCACGGCGGCGCAAATTTGGCGCGGACTATAGCGGCCGCCCGCCCAATTGCAACGCCGCGCCAATCCCCGAAACCCCCCATTTTCAGCCGGTTTCCCACGAGGACGCTTGCGGGAGGAACCCTGCCCCGCTAAGAGCAGCGCGACCTTACGGAAACACCTGATGGCCAAATCGAAATCCCGATCACCCCAGCGCCCAACCTTCAAATCGAAGGCCGGAGCGCGTCCGGTGGGGGAGAGCAATACGCTTGAGCGGATTGCGGTCGCGCTGGAGCGCCTGGCGCCTCAGCGCGGCGCCCTGCCCGATCTGGCGTCTGCCGACGCGTTTATTTGGCATCCCGACGGACGACTGGCTCCGGTTGCGCGCGTAAACCGCGTCGAGATGTCGCTCCTCAAGGGTATCGATCGTGTGCGCGACGTCCTCGTTGAAAATACCGAGCGCTTCGCCAGGGGTCTGCCGGCCAATAATGCGCTGCTCTGGGGTGCACGCGGCATGGGCAAGTCGTCACTGGTGAAAGCGGCGCACGCGGGCGTCAACGCCGCCATTGGCCGCAACAGCAAAAAAGGGCCGCTCAAGCTCATCGAAATTCATCGCGAGGACATCGACAGCCTGCCGGCACTCATGACCATGACGCGCAATTCGCCGCATCTCTTTATCGTTTTCTGCGACGACCTTTCCTTCGATGCCGAGGACACGACCTATAAGTCACTAAAGGGAGTGCTCGAAGGCGGCATCGAGGGCCGCCCCGACAATGTCATCTTCTACGCCACGTCAAATCGCCGCCACCTAATGTCGCGCGACATGATGGAAAACGAGCGCTCGACGGCAATCAATCCAGGTGAAACGGTCGAGGAAAAAGTGTCTCTGTCTGACCGCTTCGGATTGTGGCTCGGATTTCACCGCTGCAGCCAGGACGAATATCTCGCCATGGTCGACGGCTATGTCGCCCACTACAAGATTCCCGCCCGCGGCGAGGCACTGCATCGTGAGGCACTGGAATGGTCGACCACGCGCGGTTCGCGCTCGGGCCGCGTCGCCTGGCAGTTCGTGCAGGATCTGGCCGGAAGGCTCGGCGTTGCGCTGAAGGTCTAGAGTTTCGCCTGATCGTTCGGCATGGCACGGCGTGCCCTCCCGGCCGTCACGCACCGCCGAGATATTGGGTGGGGTCAACCGGCGTCGAACCTTTTCTGATCTCGAAGTGGAGTTGCGGCGACGTTACATTGCCCGTTTGCCCAGCATGCGCGATGACCTGGCCACGCTTAATCGTGTCTCCGCGCTTGACCATCAACTCGCTCGCGTGCGCGTAAGCCGAGACGAAGCCACTGGAGTGGCGGATCAAGACCAGATTGCCATAACCTTTGAGTTCATTGCCCGCGTATGCCACCACGCCATCATCGGCGGCCTTGATCGGCGTGCCTTCCGGCACAGCCAGATTGATGCCATCATTCTGCGTGCCATTCGGTTTGCTGCCGAAGCCTGCGATGACCCGGCCGCGAACCGGCCAGCGGAACGACGGAAAGGCCCCGGTCGCTTCGGCGCTCTTGACCACGGTTTCAGTCGTCCGCGGCTCTTCCTTGGCAACGTTGGCAACCTGCGCGGGCGCAATACTTGCAACCTTTGTCGGCGACGGCGTGCGCGGTTGGGCGACCTGCGGCGCGGCCGGCGGATGCGCGGCGGCCAGCGGATGGCCGCCTGCCGGAATGGTGATCCGATCGCCCACGCTAAGTCTGCTGCTCGTATGCAGGTGATTTGCCCGCGCCAGCGCCGTCAACGTAACCCCGTTGCGGCGCGCGATGCTCACCAGCGTCTCGCCGTTTTGCACGGTATGGACATTGCCGCGGGAGGCAGTTGGCACATGCCCCGATGCGGTTTGCGTCCCGCTCAGCATGTACCGCGGAATAACAAGGCGTTGACCCGGCCGGATCTCATTTGCATCGCGGAGGCCATTGGTCTGCATGATCGCAGACGGCGGGACTCCATATCTGCGCGCGATGCTGGCGACTGTTTCACCATAACCCACAGTCACCGCCGAGCCGCCATTCCAAGTCCAATGACTGGACGCCGGCGGGATACTGGCATTTGACCCGGTGATGTCGGCGTAAGACGAGCGATAGCTGCCCTGACCGCGATAAACCGGCGCGGACGACGCGGTCGTTGGCTGGCTAAGCGCCGGCAACGGCTGCGTGTCTACGCGCGCGGCAGCCTCCGATGCCGGCACCGAGCTCGCGACTCGCTGCGGAGGAGAAGGACGTTCGGTGTAGTAGCCGGACTGGAAGCGGGCTGAATCCGAACAACCGGCGGCTGCTACGCCAACCAGTGCGAGAACGGTAACGCGCGGCCAAGCACGCGGGCGAGACTCCACCTTGGGGAGCGACATGTGGTTACTCACTCGTACGCATAAAACGTCGACTTCGAAATAAACCAGCCGCGAGTAAATAAGGCTTTAATAATTAACATTCGGATGCCGGCTCGCCCTGACCCGACAGAGTGGCCCGCAGCCGCGTGTAATCTTAGAAATGGACACCGTTTTTGAAAAAGACGGCGCTTAGCACTACAATTCCTGCGCCTGCCCGGGTAACATCGGCACAAAACGCACCGCAATAAGGTTTTCGCGACGCGTTCCCGTTTCCGACTTGGTAAGCTTGATAATATGTTGTGAGCCGTCCCGAGAACCGAGCGGCAGGATCATGATGCCATCGCCAACGAGTTGGTCGAGCAGCGCCTCCGGCACAGTCTCCGCGGCGGCGGTGACCATGATGCGATCGAAGGGTGCCTTGGCCGGCATACCGGCATGGCCGTCGCCCACGATGACTTCGACATTCTCATAACCGAGCGCCCTCAGACGCTCCTGAGCTTCGTCGGCAAGGGTCCGATAGCGCTCGATGCTCACCACTTCGCGCGCGAGCCGGGATAGAATCGCCGCCTGATAACCTGATCCGGTCCCCACCTCCAGCACACGATGGTGCGAGCGCACCTTAAGCTGCTCGGTCATGTAAGCGACAACATATGGCTGACTGATGGTCTGGCCGCACGCAATCGGCAACGCCTGGTCAGCGTATGCGGCCCCGGAGAATGCCGCTTCAACGAAACATTCACGCGGCACCTCGTCCATCGCCCTCAAGACGGCCTGGTCAACAATCCCACGCCGACGCAACGTCAGCAGGAATTCCATGCGATCAACACCTTGATGCTGGCGCGGCATTTTCGACACGTAAGGCCTCTATACTGGCTCTATTAGCATG